>ERZ827478.1454-NODE-1454-length-16591-cov-3.245223_pt1 | contig 16591 bp, 13 predicted proteins | sample MGYA00519705_ERZ827478 | MGnify/ENA primary metagenome ERZ827478 (study PRJEB31778, sample SAMEA3449318) | human gut metagenome | biome: human gut; feature: human-associated habitat; material: faeces | place: United Kingdom | collected 2010/2012 ... | reverse complement strand
ACAATATTGATTCCGCCCTTGAGCTCGGCCAGCATATCCCCATCTTCCAGCAGATACTCAGGGTACAGCTGATTCCATCCTGCCAGAAGGCTTTGCAGTATAAGCCCGGTTTCCGGATAGATGGCGTATCTCCCCGCCTGTCTGAAGGCTGTGGGTGACCGAAAACGCAGCTCCGACCTGAGGCAGTGCAGTTCCCGGCCTCGGTTCAGGAAATCCTCCGGCTTTTCCACTACGCGGCAGCAGCTCTCCTCCACCTGCATCAGGGCGTTATTCAGAGATATTTTCTCCGTTTTTTCCAACACGGAGCCGAAAACTTCAGCCGCCTCCCTGCCCAGGAGATTGAGCACCCACACATTTCCGTCCAGGTACTGGGACAGGCAGCGGTTTTCCTGTCTGTGGGCAAAGGCCGCAAATTCCTCCGGCGCCTGTTCCAGCAGCCAGGCATACAGCCTGTAGGCCCAGGTATTGGACAGAGGCCGCCCCTCAGGCCCTTTCAGTTTCAATCTGTATTGAACAATCATTCAATCTCCACCCCGCACAGCCCCATGGGGTAAAACATGCCTTCGTATCTTGCATATTTCACCGTATGGGGAGAGATGCCTTTTTCCACATCCCGCTCGTGGTAGTGGCCTTTGAACTCGCCTGCCATCAGCCGGGCAGTCTTCTCCAGACCCTGTCTCTCCCCCAGGTAGGGGTACAGCAGGGACTTGGAGAAAAAGCCGGTACCGCCCCCAAGGAAAATGCAGTTTTCAAAGTCCACGTCCACCATCCCCCTGGGTACGGAAAAGTAGGACAGATAGGTGCGGAGATAGTATTCGTCGAATTCATCTATGGCGGCTCTAAGGCTCTCTGCGGTGACGGCCCCCTTCAGCACGCTCTGGTCAAGGCCCAGCTTCAATCTCAGTTCGGTGCCAGGGCGTATGCACTCCCTAAAGAGATTTATCCTGCGCATCCTGCCGCCGGTACTCCAGTCCCACTTTGAGACTATACACAGTTCCGCCTCGTCCAGCGGCAGGCTGTCCGAGAGTCGGACACCACGCATGATGCTGTTTACCATGTCGGAGGCCCTGCTTTTCAGCTTAAGGCGGTGCAGATACCGCTCTTCGGGTATGCGTCCGTTCCTGTCTCTGGGTGAAGACTCCAAGTCCTTTTTCCCGCCGTCTTTTAAGATCAGTTGTTGTAGCAGCACCGTGCGAAGCGCCCCTTTCACGCTGCTGCCGGGGATATAGGCCCGGCTTCCGGCGTCCCGCACAAAGCCGAATATATCATTGGCAGAGCGGTCCGCATCCAGATCGTCACCTATTTTCAGGGAACAGCGCAGCGCCGGGGCCCAGTCCTCCTCTCTCAGGCCGCAGCCGCAGGTGAGGAAGGCATGGAGATCTCCCTGACCTCCGTACATAAAGGCCTCATATTTGTCCTCAAGGCCCTTTTCCAGCAGCAGGCGGAAAAATTTCTCTCCGTCAAAAAAAGAGGCCAAGCCCCGCTGCCTGTCGTGAAGATATTCCTTTTTGCCTGTCTTGGTCCCGTCGCCTATAAACACCGGGCCAAGGGCCTTCAATTTCAAATCAAAGGTCTGGAACTTGCCTGTAGTCTCCATTATAGCTTCACCCCCAGGAACAGTGGCCGCCCGTAGCGGTACACCGGGTGGCTGCCGCTGCCGCCCACCTGATAGAGCGCCCCTTCATATCTGTTCAAGAACACCGAACCTGCCCGGAAGAAATACTGGGTCCTTTTTTTCATAGGCTCCGGGGAATAGGTATCGGAAGCTACAAAACCGCTGCGGCGCAGTAGCCGGAAGCGGGCTCCGTCCATGGCCTTGTCTAATTCCTCGTCCCTGGGCAGACTTGCCGACAGCAGCAGGCTATGCCCCCGATTCTCCTTCAACGCCCCATACAGCCAACGGGCTTGCGGGTCAGTCCCCTCCTTGAGCAAAACGGCGTCCACAACGTGGAATTTTCCGCAGCCGCTGCTCACCTTGCCGCCGATACCTCCCAGCCCCAGGGCACGGAAAAGGGCCATGAGCATTTCCTTTTGCCCATGGCTGCACAGAGCCGCTATCACATACAGCCCGCAATTATCCTCAAAGCGGAACAGGCCCACCCTATAGGGCATGGCCTCCTCCTTTTGTCCCAGGGAGGCTCTCGTACTCTCGCAGGCAAGCCCAAAGCTCACCGGTTCGGCATCATAGGTGCGGCCGCTGCGAAGTGCTGCGGCATATTTATCAAAGCTCAGCGCCGGTATCCATAGCAGCTTTTTCATGGCCTTGACGCGAGCCCCCTCACTCTCCCCGCTTTCAGCAGCCAGGGCACAGGGCCTGGGGAGAAAGCAATCATCCCCCCGCCAGGGCAGCATGTCCGACAGCAGCAGTTCCCCGCTCTTCACCCAGGTACAGAGCTGCTCTATCCCAGCCGGTCCATAGAGCTGCAATGCGGTATGGCACAGGGCGGAAAACAGCGTGTCCGCCGGCAGGTGATCCTGAGACGTGGCCAGGGACTGGGCCGAGTCTGAGGCGCCGAAGTGCACCGCCGTATCAAATCCAAGCCTAATCAGCAAATAGTTCATAATCGTTCACCGCTTGGAAGATTTTTTCTATGTCTTTTCTCTCGGTGTCTCTCTCGTCGGTGACCTTGAAGCAGCGCAGGCTCACCCGGCCGCTGCCGCGGGAGCCGTGGCCCCCAAGATAGTCCAGCTGCAAAAGCTTCATGCCCTTGGCCAGAAGCTCCATGTCTGCTGCGGTCTCCCTGTCGTTTTGAACATTATAGCTTATCCTGAGGCCGAATTTCACACCAGGATTAACCCGCTCTATCTGCCGGGGATTTGAGACGGATGTGGCCCGATTGATGGTGTTTTCCGACTTCACCTCAGTCAGGCCCACATTTTTCATTTCCTCGTAGTTAATCACAAAAGCATCGGCAAACTGAGCACGGGCCGCCCGCACCGGCTTTGAACTGCCGAAAAGGCGTTTTATCCTCTCGTCGTCATCGTTGAAATCCGGCAGCTTTTCAATGTCACCGGAGAGGCTGCGGGCCAGAAGGGAGCGCAGCTTGCCCTTGATGCTGCTGCCGGGGACTATGGGACGCCCGGTGCAGGCAGCCCGGACGACCGTACTGTCCGCCGCGCCAATGGCAGAAAAGCTGTCCGTCCCTCCGATGTGCATGCCGGTAAGGGTGACCAGCTGGCACTGTATAAGCAATTTCCCCGCCATAGTTCAATTCTCCCTTCCGCCGAAGAATTTATGGTAGGCTATCAGGGCCTCCATATATCTGGCAAAATCCATGAATTTTTCCCGGCTGTCGCCCACATCCTTCAGATAGTTCATCAGCTTGGAGCGGCTTATGAAATCCTTTACTTTCTCGTCCCGCCCGGCCTCATAGGCAAATCGAACCCGCATCATACCTATGGCCGCAGTGCTCTCAGGCGAGAGCCGTTCCTCAGTGCTGAGTATCTCCTGGTTATATATCTCAGTAACCATGCTGTACAGACGGCGGATCTTGCTGGTGCTTATCCTTCCAGCCAGCTCTGCCATCAACTTCTCGGCCTTGTCCAAATAGTCCCCGGGCATGGCCTCGGCTCTGACGGCCTCCGGCGGTATTTTCGCTCTGTTGTCTCTCTGCCCCCCCGGGGGTGTATGGCCCGGAGCTCTGTTATATCCCCTGCCGTATTCTCTGTTATCGTAGGCCATGGCTCAGTTCCCCCTGTTCAGATACACATATATGTAAGTTGCCGTTATCAGCTGCCTTTTGTCCTCCCGATTCAGGGCCCAGCCGTACATTTTATCGGCAAAGTCCCGGTAGCTTTTCCACTGGGGGTCACTCTTTTTAGGTTCCAGTCTGGCCAGCAGATAGGCATATCTGGCCAGGTTTATACCTTCCCCCGGCTCCAGGCTCCGGCGCAGCAGCTCCAGCAGCTTATATAGGAAGTTGTTGCCCCGCTCCCTGCTGTCATTGAAAAAGTTCTCCAGGGCCCTCAGTTTTTCGCCCAGCACCTTGTTTTGCAGCTCCTGCCAGCCGTAGCAGTGGCCCGTCTCCGCTTCAAAGAGGGCCAGGGCATTCTTTCCCGGCCGGGCCTTGGCTTCAGCCTCCAACCCGGCGGCCACTCCTGCTGCCGCCCTTATTGGAAAACTATCCCCGAATATTCCAAGTCCGCCGCTTATACTCAGCGAGCCGCAGCAGAAGCGAGAGAAGGCGCTCTGTATTCTGTTTGCCGCCTCCACCACGTCGTTCCAAGCTCCCACAAGGAAAACATCGTCCCCGCCGGAGTAGACTATGGACAGGGCCAGGGGGCGGCGGCCCTCAAATTTTCCTGAGAGTATGCCGTTTATATGAAGCTGGAAAAACAGGGAGATCTGCCTTGAAAAGGCCGCCGTTCTGGACAGCGTCACATAGCGGCATTGCTCCTGCCCGCCGCCGGGACTTTCAAAGCCGGAGACGAAGGCCCGGCCCAAATCGTCCACATCCATCCGGCACAGGGCAATGCGCCGGATGCCCCGGGCATCCCCGGCCAGCTTTTCCAGCAGGTTGTCTGCGTGGTAGTCCCCCACATATATTCTTGTGCTGTACCGGATATAGGTGCAGCTCTTGTTTTTTGTGTATACCCTGAGAGGCTCTTCCCCGGCGCTGATACGCTGCCGGACCTCAGCCTCATCGGCAAAGCTGAGGTATGCCTCCCCCTCCAGAGAGGGCAGCCTCAGGCTTCCCGCATGCTCCTGAGCATTCACCATGTACAGATCCTTTTTCTGTATTTGGGCCGACAGCCCAATGAAGCTGCGGCACCAGGGGCAAAGCTCCCCTTTCAGGCGGCCGGAGCTGCCGCATATACGGCATTCCCGGTCCCCGGCCTTTTCCCTGGAGTTCAGCCTGCGCAGCTGCTCAGGGGTATACCTGTGCAGCTTATGGGCGGCTATCTGGCGGGATACCCGGCGGAAAAGCTCCCTGTAGGGGCTGCTCTCCTGGGGATGGTTTATAAGCTCGTTCCCGCTGCACTCCATCCAGCCCTGGGCCAGAAAAAGCGCGGCGCCAAACTCGGCCAGCAGGTAGTCGTTGAAACGCCGGTTGAAGCCGTCCAGCAGCTGCCGCACCTCGTGGGTGTTTGGCAGCAGCAGATAGCAGTGGCCGCCGCCGCTGTACAGCAGGTTTGCCCGGCACAGGCCGCAGCCCCGGAGCAGCTCATCCACATAGTGCTCCATTAGCAGCCCCAGGAAAAAAGAGCGGCTTCTCAGAGAGCGCAGGGCCCCGGAGTCCGCAACCGTGTAGATAAAGTTCTGTATACCCGACAGGTCGGCGGAATAGAGGATGAAGGCTTTCTCCTCCCTGAAGCGACGCTCCCGGTCAAAGAGCCTGGTCTTGAAGTCCTCCTCCCCCTGCTCCAGCAGGTACTCGCTTATGCAGCAGCCTATGGCCGCGGTGGTTTTAAGGTGGTCGTAGAGGGAGATGTCCGGGCTCTCCCCCAGGTTGGTGCTGGAGGGGAAGGCGCTTGTCCAGGTCTCCAGCAGTCCCAGCAGAGGGTTGAGGCAGCCTTCCTCCGGCTCCCTGCCGGGAAAGGCCCCTTTTATCTCCCGGCGGGCCCGCTCATAGCATCCCGCCTCTATCCCATCCGTCCCACGCCGGGGCAGGCTGAGATTACCGTCCAGAGGCAGCGGGGCCAGGGAATAGCCGGGATGCTCCCCCTTCATGTGCAGGAATACGGGGCTCAGGGGCATGTCCCTGGCAAAGCCCTGGCCCTCCCCCTCTATCTCCCGTCGGTCTGCGGCGGAGGAGAGGTTATCGGCCACATAGGCGATGTAGGCGATGCTGTCCGCCTCCGGCCTGTCCCGGCGCAGCTGGACGCCGTGGTGCCAGCGCAGACAGTCCAGCACCGGCTGCCAGGTCTCCCCGGTCAGAAGGAGGCCCAGATCCTGCCAGCCCAGGAAGCTGTGGCTGCCGGAGCCGCCCCCGGCCCTGTATACGATTTTGCCGAAATCGTGGAGCAGGCAGCCGTAGGCCGCCTTAAGGGTCTGCGGATGCATAGGGCATCCCCCTCCTTAAAGTAATAGGCCCCCTTACGGGGATGGCCGGAGCCAATAGTGCGGTCACTACTTTGCAGACTATGGTCGTATCTCCGTCCCCTGGCGGGGATGCTCTTAAAACTCAGACCCTGGTCATGGCGCTGGGCGAGGGTCTTTTACCGTCCCCTTGCGGGGATAAATTGCTTCCCTTCTGGTTCTAAAGGCGATACGGACACTTCCGCGTTACCGTCCCCTTGCGGGGATAAATTGCTTCAATCCCATAGCCTATACATCCGGCGTCTATGGATGGTTACCGTCCCCTTGCGGGGATAAATTGCTTCACTCAATCTTTGACAGTCGGCAGGACATCCTTGAAGTTACCGTCCCCTTGCGGGGATAAATTGCTTCGGCAAACAGTTACAAATATCTGCATGCCGGGGTTCTCAGATATTGACAGTCTTTAACAAAGATATACCATATTTTCCTCCTCATTACAATAACTTTACTGAAAAAACAGCGCATATTCCGGCGCGAAGGGGCCTTTTTCTCCGGCAAAAACATCCCGCCAAAGCGGGACTTCGCGCCCGCTCAGAGCTCGCCGCGGATATACCGGTTCACGCTGTCGTAAATGTTGAAGAGCTCCGGGTTGTAGTGCCGGGGGAAGAGCTCCTCCAAGGCGGAGACAAGCCCCTTTATAAGCTCCCGGGAGGAGCAGCCCAGGGCCGCCCTTATCTCCCGCTCCCCCAGGTTATTCAGGCTGTGGGCGGAGCCGTTCCGTTCCCGGTTCAATGTCTCCAGTCTGCGATAGAGTTGGCCCTGGCTGCCGTCGCTCCGGCCCAGCCAGTCTATCATATAGTTATAGATCTGTATGCTGGGGTCACAGTCGGCAAAGCCGCCCCTGTCCCTGTACTTTCCGTCCAGCCAGGCCAACAGCTCCGGCCGGGAATTTTCCAGAAGCTCCCGCCGGATGCGCTCCCTGCCTCCGGATTTTTTCGTCAGGCTGTCCATATCCAGGCCGCAGCTCTCCAGAAAGGCCCGCTGCATCCTTATCACCAGGGGATTGAGGCGTATGACCATGTCGGTGAACCGCCCGGTGCGCTGCATCATTTTCAGTACCAATATGTATTCCGACAGGGCCCTATACTCCCCGTAGCTTTTAAGTTTCTTCTCCCCGGCGGGATAGAGCTCCAGCCCGTCCCAAGCCCCGGAAAGACTGAGGGCCCCCTCCATATCGTAGGCGCTGCGGCAGGCCATATGCTTTACCAGAGGCCGCAGCCTCTCCGGCAGCAGCCTGCCCATGTCCTCCAGGGCCCCATAGTCATAGCGATTCAGCAGCGACTCCACCTGATCCGTCAGCTTCTTGCGCTGCACCAGGACAAGCTCCGGTTCGCTGCATCTGTTGGGCGCCCCGGGCTGGGCGTCCTGGTTCAGCTCCAGCTCCAGTTCCAGCTCATAGTTCTCGGCGGTGGTGCGCAGGGCTGTGCCGGAGCGGCTTTCAAAGTTCTTCACCTGTATGGCCCGGGTGCGGTATGCCAGGTCCGAGCACAGCAGCACCAGAGTGGTTTTCATCTGGGGCGTGCCGGAGCTGAGGTTCACCAGTATCTCCGCCTCCGGATAGCTCCGGCTCAGCCGGGTGAACTGCTGCCGGAATACGTCGTAAAAGCCGTCGAAGTCCGCCGCATCCTCCCTCTCGTCATAGACCGGGGGCAATATCTCCGGGCTGTAGCCCGGGCACTGGCGGCTCAGATACTCCATAGACAGCCGGAAGCGGCCGTCCTTTTCTTCCATCCGGCGCATCTCTTTGGTTATATACCACTGTATTCTGTCGGGCCTGTAGTGCCGGGCAATGTGCAGCATAGCCCCGTCGTGTTCACCCCGCACCGGGTCGGTACTGCCCAGGCAGCTGAACAGTATGGTCTCCCGCCTCTTCTCCCCCATGGTGTCCCGCCTCTCTCTCGGGACGGATTTTACACAGACTTTCCGCCCCGGCGCTTTTTGTTTTCTTCATTATATAATATCCCGGTGAACTTTTCCATTTGTTTTTCCCTGAGGCTCCATACATTCAGGCACTTCCACCCTTTTTAAACGGGCATATTCTCTGCGGAGGACAGGCACAAGCAACAGGGACGCAGAATATCAAAAAGCGCCCGGCCAAGCCGGGCGCTTTTTGAACATTTTTCTATTATATCACATGAGCTTTCTGAAAAGCTCGGTGAGGTCTGCAACGCTGGTTTCTTTGGGGTTGCCGGGACGGCAGGCATCGTCATAGGCACTCTGGGCCAGGAAGGGCAGATCCTCCTCTTTGAGAGCCTCCAGCTTTGCAGGGATTCCCACATCGGCGCTGAGCTGCTTGACGGCATTGACTGCGGCGGCGCGGTACTCCTCCACGCTCATCTCATCCACGCCCTTCACGCCCATGGCGCGGGCAATTTCTCTGTACTTCTCGCCGGTGCACTCGGCATTATACTCCATGACTATGGGCAGCATCATGGCGCAGGCAACACCGTGGGGAGTGTCATACACTGCGCCCAGGGTATGGGCCATGGAATGGGCAATGCCCAGGCCAACGTTGGAAAAGCCCATACCGGCAATATACTGGCCCAGGGCCATGCCCTCCCGGCCTTCCTTTGTGCCCTCTACGGCATTGCGGAGGTTTGCGGAAATGAGCTTGATGGCCTCAAGATGGAACATGTCGGTCATTTCCCATGCACCCAGGGTGGTATAGCCTTCGATGGCGTGGGTAAGAGCATCCATGCCGGTGGAGGCAGTGAGGCCGGCGGGCATGGAGTCCATCATCTCGGGGTCCACTACGGCCACAATGGGCATATCGTGGGGATCGACACAGACGAACTTGCGCTTGCGCTCCACGTCGGTGATGACGTAGTTGATGGTGACCTCTGCGGCAGTGCCGGCAGTGGTGGGTACGGCAATGATGGGCACACAGGGCTTCTTCGTGGGGGCAACGCCTTCCAGAGAACGCACGTCTGCAAACTCGGGATTGTTGATAATTATGCCGATAGCCTTGGCGGTATCCATGGCGGAGCCGCCGCCTATGGCCAAGATATAGTCGGCATCGGCAGCTTTGAAGGCATTGACACCGTCCACCACATTTTCAATGGTGGGATTGGGCTTTATATCGGAAAAGATGTCATAGGCCAGACCGTTGGCATCCAATATATCAGTGATCTTTGCGATCACACCGTGCTTGAGAAGGGTGGGACCGCAGCAGATAAGCGCCTTTTTAAAGCCGTTAGCCTTGACCTCATTGGGTATCTCATTGATGGCCCCTGCGCCATGGTAGGAGGTCTGATTGAGCATGATTCTGTTTGCCATAATTCAAAAACTCCTTTCAAAATTATCCTTTGAATATCATTTGTTAGTGCCATTGGTTTTATCCGCTGCAAATTATAATACCTCTCCGCTGTTTCGTCAAGGAAATAACAAGGCTATTTACACTTTCTTCATGTTAAACAAAAGTTCCGTTTTTAATCTCCACAGCCCGACGGATATTTAGCAAATGATACAATATAGCAAAACAGTCCGGGAGGACCTTGACATTTGTTAAGGCCCTCCCGGGTATCTGTATTCTATTCTGCGGCTTTCAGCAGCTGCCTGGTGTAAGGATGCCGGGGATTGTTGAATATTTCTTCCACGGTATTCTGCTCTACCAGAACGCCCTGCCGCATCACCAGCACCCTGTCGCAAATCTGATAGATGACGTTCAGGTCATGGCTTATAAACAGGTAGCTGAGCTCGTACTGCTTTTTCAGGTTATAGAGCAGCTTCAGTATCTGGGCCTGGATAGTCACATCCAGAGCGCTCACCGGCTCGTCGGCCACAATGAGCCCCGGCCTTGTGATAACCGCTGCAGCAATAGACACTCTCTGTCTCTGCCCTCCGGACAATTCCCTTGGCAGGCGCCCGGCGTATTCCGGCCCAAGTCCAACCTGAGTGAGCACCTCATCCACGGCGGCCTTCCTCTCCGCCGGGCTGTGGCCGCCCTGTATGCGCAGGGCTTCCTCCAGTATCCAGCCCACGGAGCGCACGGGATTGAGGCTGCTGAAGGGGTCCTGAAATACCATCTGGGGCCTTGGGGAATGGTGGATAATCTCACCCTCATAATCCTTCAAAAGGCCCAACACCGCCCGGCACAGGGTTGTCTTGCCGCTGCCGCTCTCCCCCACCAGACCCACAGTCTCCCCACGGTTCACAGTAAAGGACACATCGTGGAGCACCTGGCGGCGTCTGCTCCGGCTTTCAAAGGGGCTGCGCCCTTCCTCATAATAGCTGTTCAGATTCCTGACTTCCAATATGGCGTCCATGGCATATCCCCTCAGACAAGCCGCCTGTCCCGGCTGGGAATGGCGGAGATAAGCTGCTTTGTATACGGATGCCGCGGCTCGCGGAAAATATCCTCTACCGCCCTGTTTTCCACCAGTTTGCCCCGCTGCATGACCGCCACCCGGCTGCACAGCCGGCGCACAACGTTCAGGTCATGGCTTATAAGCATAATGGCAGTCCCCTGTTCACGGTTCAGCTTTTTCAGCAGGGCCAGTATCTCCGCCTGGACCGAAACGTCCAGGGCCGTGGTGGGTTCGTCCGCCAGCAGCAGCCTGGGGCGGCTGACTATGGCAGCGGCTATCATCACCCTCTGCAGCATTCCTCCGGAAAGCTCGTGGGGATACTGCCTGTAGACACGTTCCGGCTCCGGAAGATCTGCCTGGGCCAGAGCCTCCAGGGCCCGCTGCCTGCGCTCTTTTTTGGTCAAACGGCTGTGGTTTTTAAGGCACTCCTCCACCTGAGGGCCGATGCGCATCACCGGGTCCATACTTGTCATGGGTTCCTGAAAAACCACACCCAGCCTGTCGCCCAGAATTTCCAGCATTTCAGCTTCGCTACAGCTGAATATCTCCCGGCCGTCCAGGCTGATGCTGCCGGAAAAGCTGGCCTTTTCCCTTGGCAAAAGGCCGCTGATGGACATGGCGGTAACGGTCTTGCCGCTGCCGCTCTCTCCCACCAGGCCAAGTATCTCCCCCTCTTCAATGGAGAGGTTCAGTCCGTCCACGGCATAGCGATCCGCCGCCGCGTCATTGAAATGTACACGCAGCTCCTTTATCTCCAGCACCCTTGCCATACTCTCACCTCTTTAGATGCAAGCCTTCGCCCAGGAGGCTGAAACCCAATATCAGCAGGACTATCGCTCCGCCGGGCCCCAGAGCATACCAGGGGGCACTGTACAGGAAGCTCTGGCTGTCGCTGAGCATGGAGCCCAGGCTGGCATAGGGAGGCTGGATGCCTATGCCCAGAAAGCTCATGCTGGCCTCGCTGAGCACGGCATTGTTGAAGCCTATGCTGACGGCGCTGAGGAGCACGGGCAGAGTATTGGGCAGTATATGCCTGAACATTATCCTAAAGCCCCCAGCCCCCATTATCTTGGCGCTTTTGATATAATTCAGCTCCCGGCATCGGGCAAACTCGCTGCGGACTATTCTGGCAAAGCTGGGGATAAAAAGTATGCCCAGCGCCAATATTATGTTTTCTGTGCCCGGCCCTGCTATGCTCACTATTACCAAGGCCAGCAGGAAAGCCGGAAAAGCGGTTATGGAATCACACACCCGGGTGAGGATGACATCAGGCAGTCCCCCATAATAGCCGCAGAGGCTGCCTATGATTATCCCGGCTATGCAGCCTATTGCCACCACGCACAGGGCAATGACAAAGCTGGTACCCGCTCCATCCACCACACGGCTGAAAATATCCCGGCCAAAATTATCGGTTCCCAGAAGATGCTGGAGGCTCGGTGGAGAGAACTTGGCTTTGGCATCCATGGCGGTGGGGTCATAAGGAGTCCAAAACCAGCCCATTACTATTATGCATATCATCAGCAGGCTGACGGCTCCGCCGCTGACAAGGAAGATGTTGGCACGTTTTTTCATGTCTAAGTCTCCCTTAAAGCCTGCGTATTCTGGGGTCGGCCAGCTGATATAGCAGGTCGGCCGCAAAATTGACTATCACTATCCAGGCTGCCATGACCACCACTATAGCCTGCACCACCGGGAAATCCCGGTTTGAAATGCTTGCCAAAAGCAGGCGGCTGACACCGGGGATGGTAAATACCTGCTCGATTATTATGCTGCCGGTCATTATCTCCGCGGCAGAGACAGCCAGGAAACTTATCACCGGTATCATGGCATTTTTCAGTACATGGCGCCGGAGTATCTTCCCCCGGCTGCTGCCCCGGCTGCGGCTCCTGTTCGGGAATGTTTACGGCAAACTCCATGAACTGCTTAAGCGAGGTGCTGGGCATTGCGCTGCCCGGCAACGGGTCTGTACCTGCTGTACACGCCGCGCGTATACGTCTTGCAAAGACTGCGGGCGAGCAGGTGATGGAGCTTGTCAAAAACGATATCCGTCCGCTTGATATTATTACTCCGGCGTCCTTCAAAAACGCGCTTACGGTGGATATGGCGCTCGGATGCTCTACAAATTCCGCACTGCATTTGGCGGCAATCGCCAATGAGGCGCATGTTGATTTTGACCTTCATATGATAAATGAAATCAGCGAACATACGCCCAATCTCTGTCATCTTGCTCCCGCAGGACATCACCATATGCAGGACCTTGAGGCGGCGGGCGGAGTGCGTGCCGTGATGGGTGAGCTGTGCGACCTCGGTCTTATTGACACGTCGCTTATGACAGTTACCGGCAAAACCGTTGAGGAGAATATTGCGGCACGTGCCGGGGTCCTTCACAATCGGGAATTCTTCTCCCATGCGGTCGGTGAGCTTCGTCTGCGTCGTCTGGCACGAGCACGTGCCGGTTCTATTTTTCATCACGCAGTTTTCCATCAGCATGAGCGGAAGTCTGCCGTAGATCATGACCTCCGACGGAACGGCTTTTGACACGTCCCGGATCTGCGGCATTGTCATCTCGAAAGACAGCAGCTGCGAATCCACACCGATGGTCCTTAAATAGTGCATCGCGCGGGAATTATAGATGTTGAGCCCGTAATCGCCTTTGGCAATCTTGATCTGCCCGAGGTTTCCGACAAGCAGCTGCCGCACGCCCATGACATAGACGCTCTTGAGCTGCTCGGCAAGCCCCGGATTTCCGCCCGACCACACCACGCGCGGCAAAATGGCTGCCAGCTGCGTCTCCACGCCGATCATCCGTGTCAGCTCCGGGTGTTCATAGACGATATGCTGGAACTCATCCACCATACAACCGTAAGGGATAAACGCAGCCGCATCCTCCAGATGCATCTCCACATAATCCTGCGCCCGGTCGCCGAAGAACAGGTTCATCCATTTCTCCGTGAAAAATTCCATGGACATGGAATGGATTTCTGCTGTCTCCATGGTCAGATACCTGGAGTGATCGGTGATTGGATCCTTGCAGGATACATAACTCTGAAATGCATGTCCACACTCATGTGTGATTACATCCACGTCACCACTGGTTCCGTTAAAGTTTGCAAAAATAAACGGTACACCATAATCCGGAAGCTCCGTCATGTAACCACCGGTAGCCTTATTCTTACGTCCGAATACATCAAAAAGCTCATTCTCCATCATCATGTTGAAGAAATCCCTTGTCTCATCAGACATCTCCGTGTACATTTTGCGGCCGCTCTCAAGAATCTCCTCAGGAGTACCGATCGGCGCCGGATCTCCCTGTGGGAAATAAACACCCATATCATAATAACGAAGTGCGTCTACCCCAAGGCGTGCCTGACGGTTCTTGTGCATTCTGGAAGCTAACGGTACAAATACAGTCTTAATCTGCTCGCGAAGCTTCTGTACATCTTCCTTGGTATAAGAATTACGATTCATGCGGCAGTAGCCCATATCAATGTAATTCTCAAAGCCCAGCATCTGTGCCTGTCTGGTACGGTTCTTCACCATCAGATCATAGATTTCATCAAGCTCAGCCTGGTTCTCCTCGAAGAAGCTTGAAAAAGCATCCCATGCTTTCTTACGGGTATTCCGATCCTGGGAGCGCATATACTTACGCATAAGGGAAAGGTTCAGTTCTTCTCCTTCCCACATGATCTTGGCAGAAGCGATCAGCTTGCTGTAACGGGAAGCAAGGGCATTCTCCTCCTGCATCAGCGGAATCAGACGGTCATCGAAAGATTTCATCTCCAGTTCCATGGACTTAAATGCAACCGGTCCGATTTTCTCTTCCATATACTGACGATATGGGGTGGCAAAAAGTACTTTCTTATACTCATTTGTCACTGCGTTCAGTTCCGGGAGCTTCTCATCATAGTAGCTCTTCTCGCCGTCATAAAACTCATTTGTCACATCTCCATCCCTGCGGATATGGGCGATGGTGTAAAGAGTTCTCACGTGATCCATCAGCTTGTTAAACTCCTGATGAATCTCGAACTGCTCTTCTCCGCTCTTCGCAGAAGATGCGCGCTGGATAATCTCCTGTGCCTGTGCAATTACAGCTGGAAAATCCACACGAGTGTAAGGCATTTCTGAAAATTTCATCTCGTTCCTCCTTTATAGACACAAATGGGCGGACAAACTTCCTAAAGCTTATCTTCAGAATGCTGTCCGTCCATTGTCGCGTATTATTTACTATATCATAATCACATCTAAATTAAAAGGCTTAAATTTATAAAAAATGTTAATCAAAGAACATTATGACGTTGAAAGTGTGTTTTGCCAAATCTTCAGATTTTATTCAGCTACGCCTTCTTCTCCTTCTTCTACGATTTCCAGATCATCAAGCGTGTCATCTTCTTTGGATTCCTCTTCATCATACTCTTCTGGTGTATATGGAGTTTCTGTCACGTTTGCCTTTTCCAGAAGAAGCTCTGTTACCTTGCTCTCATAAAGGGCATTTACAAGCGTTTCCCGTGTATAAAGAGTCTCAAAATCAGCAGGACTCTCGCCATAGTAGTCAGCATACTCATTCACATAATCCACGTATTCATCTTCTGTTACTTCAATATTATTGGCTTCGGCATATGCGCTGATGAAGAGGCGGCGGTTTACAAGATTTTTGGCTTCTTCTGCAATATCATCCTCTGTAACCCCGAACATATCCAGCACATCACTTACATCTCCGTCTTCCTCTACAAACATGGAATAACCGGAGAGTGCCTCTTCCCTGCATGCCTCAAACAGGTCGTCCGGATATTCTCCCGTAAACTCTGTACGTGCCAGGCAGGCAGAAATCAGATCTTCTGTCTCATCATAAGTACTCTGTTCCTCATAGGACTGCTCCAGATATTCTTTTACAGAAGCCTCATATTCTTCCTTCGTGTCATACCCGGTATAATTCTTTACATAATCTTCATCATATTCCGGAGTATTGGAAGCTGTAACATCTGTTACCTCCACAGAAAAGTCAACGGTTTTTCCCTGCCAGTCTTCCTGCCAGGTGTCATCTCCGTATGTGATGCTAAAATCCAGTTTGTCTCCTGCAGAAACACCTGTCAGCTTCTGGTCAAATTCTGCACCAAATTCTTCCTGTCCCAAAGTGATAAAAGTCTCGTCAGGATCAGCAGCTTCCTCACCCTCCACATTGGCAGTAAGATTCATATATACAATATTTCCGTCCTCGGAAGGTGCATTGGTAGACTGCTCATCACTGGCATCTGCCAGCTCTTCCTGGATCTCATCCTGTACCATATCGTCTGTGATCTCATAGGTATACCTGGTAACCTCTACACCATCATAATCTCCAAGAGTCACATAATCGGAAGCATTCTGAACCAGATATTCAGAAGGAGTAATGGGATCAAGAGCTGCTTCTTCCTCTGCATCATCTGCATCGATCACTTCATTATTCTCTACATCCTGTGAAAATTCAGGATCCAGTTCTTCTCCATCTTCATCCGGATCAGCAGCTGTCAAATCCTCCTCTGCTGTGCTCTCCTGGGTAGTATTGTCCGTGTTTTTCTGCTGAGAAGCATTATCTCCACAGCCTGCAAGTACTGTCATAGCTGCCAGTGCAGCAAGAACATATCTTTTTTTCATATTTTTATTCCTTTCTGATAACTGTATAGATAAGAGCCAACTATCCATTCTATATGTTTCGTATGTCATTTAATAATAATATAACATTTTCGAAATATTTTGTAAACTTTCTTTTCCTATGGACACTTATTTTTCACAAATCGTATTGCCGTCTGAAGAATGAAAAAAATCCTCTGCATGCTGCACCATACAGCATAAGCAGAGGATTCTGAAATTTCAATCTTCTATCAAGCCAATCCCTGTTATCTTTCCTCTCGGAAGTAGGAAAGTCCCAGGCTTTCCGGAGGCTGATTCTCTTTTTTCTTTCGAAAGCTTACTACAACCAGTACGATAATGGTAACCACATAAGGAACCATCTGGATCAGGTCTGTGACATAGCTTGCAACCTTGATTCCAAGAATACTTGGAAGGAACTGATACAGCCAGTAGAGCATACCAAAAAGATACGCACCCCAGATACAGTTCAGAGGTTTCCATGTGGTAAATATAACCAGTGCAACAGCCAGCCAGCCAAGAGCTTCAATCTGTCCTGTAGTTGCCCAGATTCCCTGGTTGTAATCCAGTACATAATACAGGCCGCCAATACCGGAAAGACCTGCACCAATACAGGTTG
>ERZ827478.1453-NODE-1453-length-16599-cov-3.445479_pt1 | contig 16599 bp, 13 predicted proteins | sample MGYA00519705_ERZ827478 | MGnify/ENA primary metagenome ERZ827478 (study PRJEB31778, sample SAMEA3449318) | human gut metagenome | biome: human gut; feature: human-associated habitat; material: faeces | place: United Kingdom | collected 2010/2012 ... | reverse complement strand
ACCTGATGTTTCTTCTTCAATCTGGATTGATTATGAATCTTATATCAAAGGAGACATTATTTCCGTTGTTTTTTATACAGAAGAGAATTTTTCCGCTTTGGCACATCCTCTTGAATGTGTTGATACGTTGGTATTTGAAATAACTTCCGCAAAACAACTCAGTTTAGGCGATATATTCAAATCTGACGATTTCTCTATACTGGCAGAATTGACCAAGGAACAATTTGCAGAGAATTCAGATGTAAAAAGTCAAATGGATACGGAATTATTTTTAAACGGAACAGAGCCCACGGAACAAAATTATCAGCACTTTGCTTTAAAAGAAGATGGATTGGCAGTTTATTTTGAAAAATATCAAATTTTGCCGGGTTATTTTGGAATTCAATCCGTTACCATTCCCTATGACAGTTTATCCGGACATTTGAATATTGATTTATCTAATGCTGCTCCTGAAGCCGTGCAAACAACAGCACTGCCAAAAGGTGAGTTAACAGAACCGCAAACCGCAACCATTGACAAACAAAAGCCAATGGTTGCCTTGACATTTGACGATGGTCCGCACTATACCGTAACACCCCGTATTCTTGATATTTTGCAAGAGCATAATGCCAGGGCAACGTTTTTTGTATTGGGCAACCGTGTTGACAATTTTCCCAATATCATTCAAAGAGAGTATAGTCAAGGGCATGAAATAGGAAGTCACTCGTTTAGTCATCCGCAAATCACAACATTAACGTCAGATGAAATTGAGTATCAATTTGCGGAAACAGAGCATCGTATTCAGCAATATGTGCCTTATACCACTAAATTGGTACGGCCGCCATATGGACAAATTACACAATCATTAAAAGAGGTACTTCAAAAAACCTTTGTATTGTGGTCCATTGATACGCAAGACTGGAAAACAAGGGATAAAGATGCCATTGTCAGTGAGGTATTAAATAACGTAAAAGATGGAGATATTATACTCATGCATGATATGTACAGTACCACTGCAGATGCTTGTGAGGAATTAATTCCTGCATTGATCGAACGAGGTTATCAGCTTGTTACGGTTTCGGAATTGTTAAATGCAAAAGAAATCACGCCTGTAGCAGGCAGTGTATACAGCAGAGTATTATCAACAGAGAATGTAGCATCGTAAGGAGGATTTTTTTATGAAAGCTCATGTAGACAGAAGAGGATGTATTGCTTGCGGACTTTGCGTAGCAACCTGTCCCGAAGTGTTTCAATTTGAAGATGGACTTTCTTCGGTCATCGTGGATGAAATTCCGGAGTATTGTCTTGATGACGCACAGGAAGCAGAAGAAAATTGTCCTGTTTCCGTAATTTCTATATTTGAATAAAGGAAAAGCGCTCCGATTTGCGGGGCGCTTTTTTATCTCTGTTCCCTGTCATTGTTTCCATGCATAGAATACTATCAGGATAACTGCATGGGAGGAATGAATGTGGTAACAGTCAGCTTATGTATGATTGTAAAGAACGAAGAAGACGTGCTGGCACGCTGTTTGGATTCGGTCAAAGATTTGGTGGATGAAATTATTATTGTAGATACAGGTTCTAAAGACCGCACCAAAGAAATTGCTCATACCTATACGGATAACGTATTTGATTTTGTATGGATAGATGATTTTGCAGCAGCCAGAAATTTTGCATTTTCCAAAGCAAAATGTATGTATTGTATGTGGCTCGACGCAGACGATGTAATACTGCCCAAAGACCAAGAAGGATTTCAAAGATTGAAGGAGACATTGTCTCCCGAAACAGACATGGTTATGATGAAATATCATACTGCTTTTGACAGCAGCGGCAAACCTACCTTTTCTTACTATAGGGAACGGTTAATTGCAAATCATAAGGGGTATCAATGGGTAGGAGCTGTACATGAAATTATACCGCCTACAGGTAATATCTATTACAGTGATGACGCAGCCGTATCTCATAAAAAATTGCGAGTTCAAGATCCTGACCGCAATTTAAGAATATTTGAAAAGTTAATTGCGCAGGGAAACGTGTTAGACGCCAGACAACAGTTCTATTATGCACGAGAATTGTATTACCATAATCAATTTGAAAAAGCAATTCAAGTATTTAACGCATTTTTGCAAAGAGAAGATGCTTGGGTAGAAAATCAAATTGATGCATGCACATTTATATTTTATTGTAGACGTCAAATGGGTCAGAAACAAGAAGCGCTTTATGCGTTATTTCAAAGCTTTGTTTATGATGAGCCGCGTGCAGAAACGTGCTGTGAAATAGGAGATTATTTTATGGAGTGCAACGCATATCAAAGGGCAATATATTGGTATCAAACGGCGGCCAATACTGCACGAAGGGATACGGAAGGCGGTTTTATCCAACCGGATTGTTATGATTATATTCCATACATGCAAATGTGTGTCTGCTATGACAAACTTGGAGATTACGATACAGCCAACTACTACAATGAAAAAGCAGGTGACTGCAAACCAAATGATAAGGCATATTTGCTGAACAAACAGTATTTTCAAAAAAGATTTGAAGAATCGTAACCAAATGTTAAAATTATGGGGTATATCATAAACAATAAATTGTTACCTTTAGGACAAAAGTATTTCAACTTTGCATCGTTGCTGTGTCTCTGACATAAACATTTATTATTTAGATGATTGGTTTTAAAAGAACAATCAGCTGTCTGCTAACGCAGACAGCTGATTTATTTTGAGACTGCCATATTTATTTTGTATCAAATTATGTGTATACCCATAAAAAACATATTTGTAGACCCCATAATTGATTTATATGGATTATCCGTGTTCTCTCTTTTCATACATTTACTTCATTTAATCAGTTGGTATCAGTTTATTTTTGCGTAGTCTGTTGATAAGACAGTTGTTTGGTATCATAGTACGCTATGTATTTAAGAGTACCACTCACTTTCTGGTTTTTATCGACTTTACGAAAATTGTGAAATTATTTTCATTCTATTTTTTTAGCGCGTTTTTTGCTTTTTGTAAATAAATAGATTTATTTGCATTAAACACATAGGAAATGGTACATACAATAAAGAAATACGGAATAGATTCAAATCCGAAAATTTCTCCTCCAATAATAATTGGAGCCAAAAAGGTATTTGTAGCGCCGCCGAATACAGCTGCGTAACCTAATGCCGCCACAAATGGTACAGGAAGACCAAACAAACCTGCCATGGCTGCTCCAAGGCTGGCTCCAATTGAAAACAAAGGTGTTACTTCTCCTCCTTGAAATCCGGCTGAAAGAGTCACAATGGTTAATATAAATTTTAAAATCCAGTCCCAGCCATATATGGTTCCATTGTGAAAAGATGCCTGAATCAAATTGGTTCCCAGACCGGAGTAGCGACCTTGATATAATAAGAGAAATAAAGCGCTTAATCCGACGCCCACCAGTGCAATACGGACGATAGGATTCTTTATTTTATCGGACAAAAAGCGTTTTACCAGCTTCAAACACCATGCAAACAGTCCTCCGACTACGCCGAAAATAAGACCCAGCAGGAGAAGTTGTGCAAGCAATATCCATGAGAAAGAGATGTCCTCTGATAATATAAAAGTAAATTTACTCAAACCCAATGCCCGAGATGTGGTACTTGCTGCAATTGATGCTGTAAATGCCGGAAGAAGTGCTTCAAACTTCATTTCTCCAATGACCAATACTTCCATTGCAAAGAAAACAGCCGCAATGGGCGTTCCGAATAATCCGGAAAAACCGGCAGCCATACCTGCCACAAGAAAGATAGGTCCTGCATTTTTTATGGGTAAATGTCTGCCAATCCAATGAGAGAACGTTGCACCAATTTGAACGGCAACACCTTCACGTCCCGCACTGCCGCCGAATAGGTGGGTAATCCATGTGCTTCCCACTACAAAAGGAATCAATCTTAAAGGAATCTTTTTTTCATCACCATGTCCCACTTCAAATATCAGTGCCATTCCTTTACTGCTGGTTCCTCCAAACTTTTGATAGCAGAATGCAATTAAAATACCGGCAAGCGGTAAAGCGGGGATGAGATATAAAGGATACAACTCTCTGATACCCGTTATTTCAAGCAGTATTTTTCCAAAAGCCGTATCCATAGCTCCGATGATAATTCCCACAGGGATTCCTATGAGTCCCAACAAAAGCTGCATTGCAATGGGTTTTCCCATGACTTGTATTTGTTTGATAAATTTTTGCATGTAATTTCACTCCGTCCATCTTGTATCTTGGTTGTTATTTCCGTCTTGTGTTCATAATGTATAACAGTCCAATATGTTTTCAAGCTGTATTTGATATTTTTCTTTCTATTTCAAAAGGGAAAGAAAGATTTTTATAAAGGAGGCGCACGTTCTATATGCGGACATATACTCTGATTGAAACGATGAAATGTATAGGATTGAGTAAGGCGATATCTTATGTTCCTATCTGATTTTTTTCCGATTTGGTTTTCATACGAAAAGTCAATATCTGCGAATGAAAACGATACATTTTCATGTTGTGTCTGCTGAAAATTGTGTTTTTGATATATAACCACAGGAGTTTGTTTCAAATTCTTTTTTGAGGAATGTAATGTATGTTGATATAAATCAGTGTCAGTCAGTTGTTGCCAATTTTCCAAATGATATTGAAAGCATTTTTGTATTTGGAATATTTTTATGTAGACAGCAGAATTTTTTCCTTTATTATTTAAAAAAATTTTTTGTATCTGATGAGAATATATTTGAAAAAATTTATCAATTAGGCAGAAATGGTTATGTTTATTGCTTGCCATTGTATTTGCCCCCTTTCTTTTGCAAAAAAAAATGACTTCTGCATCAAATGCAGAAGTCATTAGCTTTACTAAGCAGTTCTGGCAATGCCGAGGGAGAACTTCATTCCCTATTAATATTATATCTCTGTAAAATCACTAAGTCAATAGATACCAGAAGGTTTATTGCTTTTTTAATACACTCTATTTTATGATAATGGTTGAGATTATAATTTATGATTAAAGCATGGTAGCAAGAAAATGTAACAGAGGACAGAAGTGTTGTACAGAGTAAAAATCCATTGTACAGAAAAATGGAAGAAATAGATTGAGATAAATAGAAGGAGCTTATCGCATTGATTTTCTGTTAGAACATTGGTGGCAGATGGGGACTAAGTATTGGAACAGATGATAAGATAAACCAGATAATTCGTTTTGTAAAGCATAGATATATGAAGGTCTGAACGAATATCAGCGCTAAATACAATGCATACTTTATATACGTTATACTTTCATTTTATCTTGAATAATTTGTATTTTGCTTTATTCCGAAATACGTTTTATGTGATATAAGCTGTTCAGTACGGTCCATCCCTGTTGATACGGTCGCATAATATTCCAATATCCTGCACCGCGCAGTCCATATTCGGGAATTAGAGCCAATTTTGCCTGAATACTGCGGGCGTCTTCAAACCATACGACATGTTCCCGACCTCTTTTATCGTAATAGTGGAAATAAGGTGCTTGTGCGGTTTCATCATATTGAATTTCAGCGCCGTATTGAATTGCCAGTTTGATTGCTTCATCGTTAGAAATAGAACGTGCTTTATCTCCTTTTTCAAACGGCAGTGTCCAATCGTAGCCATAATTGGATATGCCCATAAATATTTTTTCACGCGGAATTTCTGAAACAGCATAGTCTAACACTGCGCGTACATTTGGCAAGGGAGACACTGCTTGAGGCGGTCCGTATGTGTAGCCCCATTCATACGTCATAACAAATACGGCATTCGATGCAATGCCGATTTCTTTATACAAGTGTCCTTCATATATGGTACCTCTTTGCATGGCTGAAATTTTAGGGGCAAGCGCGGTAATCACTTCATACCCCAAAGGGTTTAAGCGGGAGCGCAGATTGGAAATAAACGCAGCATATTTCTCTGCATCCTGCTTGTTAATAAATTCAAAGTCAACGTCCAATCCGTAGTAACCTTTATCATTCATATTTTCGATAATTTCATCAATCAATTTATCTTGTATCATTTGGTTGTTTAATACAATGGAAGCACGTGCACTGTCAAAGTTGCCTTTTTCTGTTAAGGTGGATAGGTGCATTAATGGGGCTGTATCATATTCTTTTGCAATGTCTATCATATGATTATCATTCAGCATGACCAGACTGCCGCTTTGAGTTAATCCGTAAGTAAAAGGTGTTACATATGTTAAATAAGGCAATGTTTTTCTCAACAAACCATCTGAAATGGATGGTTCTCCATATCCGTTTACTTCAAAACTTCCCAGTTTTTCTTGGTCGTAAGTAATAATAAGTTGTTCCCCCGGCATAATAGTAGAACGCCCATTTAACTGGGGATTGTTTTGATAAAGAGAAATGACAGAAACTCCGTATTGTTTTGCAATGGTATATAAGGATTCCCCTTGTTTTACGGTATGAACTACCGTTGGAAATTGCACAACAATGGTTTGCCCAATTACCAATGTACTGTTGTATTCAATTCCGTTATCAATTGCAAGACGATACGGAGAAACACCATATTCCTGCCCTATTTTATAAAGAGAATCTCCGGGTTCTACAACATGAATTATCATAGTATAACTCCTTATCTGAACATGAATCGTTTATTTCTTTTATCACATCATATGAAAGTGCTGCTTGGAATGTGCAGAGATTGCTTTTATATTTAAATTACATGATAATTTTTATACAAATATGTGAATAGTCTGCTTTCATATATTTTGTAAAAGCTTGTATTTCCGCATTGCTATTTCAATGCCTGTATTATATAATGAACTAAATATAAAAGTTTTGACTGTATCAGCAAGTTACAGTTGTACACCCGTTATCAAGTTGGCATAACAGGAGGAAGGAACTATTTATGAGAAAAATGCTCGCAATCGGTGCGACAAAATTTTTAATATGGCTTGGACAAGCAATGAACAAACAGGGTTCTTCTACTCCGGGCAAAATTGGGCTGAAAATTTATCCGAATTTACTTAAGGATTTGGCTGCCCAAGTGCGCGAAGATATTTTTGTGGTTTGTGGTACCAACGGAAAGACCACTACCAATAACCTTTTATGTGAAGCACTTCGTTCTGAAGGAAAAAAAGTTGTATGCAACAGTGCAGGCGCCAATATGTTATATGGTATTGTAACTGCATTTGCAGATTCCGCCAGCATCAGTGGCAAACTAAACGCAGACTGTGCTTGCATTGAGATTGACGAAGCTTCTGCGCGCAGAGCATTTCCCCACTTTAAACCGAATTACATGGTATTGACCAATTTATTTCGTGACCAGCTGGACCGTTACGGCGAAATTGATATTACGATGGATGTGCTCAAAGAAGCTTTGGCAATGTCACCAAATACAAAGTTAATTGTAAACGGAGATGACCCTCTGTCTGTAGCGTTGGCAAAACAAAGTGGCAATCCATTTGTTACTTTTGGTGTGGATGAACAAGTAATCGATGCCAAACATGCGGCAAAAGAGACGAAAGAAGGCCGCTTTTGTCAAATGTGCGGTGCTGAATTACAATATGACTATTATCATTACAGTCAATTGGGAAAATATCACTGCCCCAAATGTGATTTTGCAAGACCAAAATTGGATTACGCTGTCACCAATGTGCATTTAGACAGAGGGATTTCTTTACGCATGGAAGGCAGACAATTCCGCATTAAAAGTCATGGGTTTTATAATGTGTATAATATTCTTGCAGCTTATGCGGCAGCAAGAACCGCAGGCTTTTATTTGGAACGGTTTGACCAAGTGCTGCGCAGGCACAAAACGCAAAACGGACGTATGGAACTGTTTGATATTGGCGGAAGACATGTGGTTTTAAATCTTGCAAAGAATCCGGCCGGTTTCAATCAGAACATTTCCGCTGTTTTGGAAGATAAATCTCCGAAAGATTTAATTGTAGTGATTAACGATAAAGCACAGGACGGCAAAGATATTTCTTGGTTGTGGGATGTTGATTTTGAACGTTTTCATGATGCGCGCGTCCAAACCTTTATTGCAAGCGGCATTCGTGCTTTGGATATGCAGCTGCGGTTTAAATATGCAGATATTCCATCAAAAGTGGAAGAAGATGTTACAAAGGCAATCGAGCGCCTTGTTACGGGAGGAACGGGCAATTTGTACGTATTATGCAACTATACGGCATTGTATAATACCCATCTTATCCTCAAGAAATTGGAGGAAGGAAAAGTATGAAGCTGACAATAGGACATTTGTATCCGGAATTATTAAATCTTTACGGAGACCGCGGCAACATTATTTGTATGGTACAGCGTTTAAAATGGCGCGGTATTGACGCAGAAGTAAGAGAATTTGATTTGAATGATAAAATAGACTTTTCCAAATTGGATATTGTATTACTTGGCGGCGGCTCGGACCGGGAACAACTGCTAGTATGCAACCGCTTAAAAAAAATTAAAAAAGACTTTATTGATTATGTAGAGCAAGGCGGCGTTGTATTGGCAATTTGCGGTGGATATCAGCTGCTTGGCAATTACTATAAAATGGGGGATGAAACCATAGAGGGATTGGGTGTGGTAAACATTCATACCGAACGTGGAGACAGCCGATTAATCAGCAATATTGTATTGCAAAGCGATTTGTTCCCGCTGCCTATCGTTGGTTTTGAGAATCATGGAGGCAGAACGTTTATTGAGGATTATCAGCCTCTTGGCAAAGTGTTAAGCGGACATGGAAATAATGATAAAGATAAAAGTGAAGGCATTGTATATAAAAATGTAATCGGTACTTATCTTCATGGTCCGTTGCTTCCTAAGAATCCTCATTTATGTGATTATTTGCTGCAAACAGCGTTAAATAGACGTTTTGGTAAAGTAGAGTTACCTGAATTGGATGATAAAGATGAATTGGCGGCGAATCATTATATCGTAAAACGATTTGCACCGTCTGAATAATCATAAAACAATCCTTGGATATAATACATATCCAAGGATTGTTCCGCGTAATGAGCATTTGTTTGGTAAAATCATCTTTAGAGTTTTTCGTATTATGCAGTACGTATAAATACTTTGCAAAGAGCTTCAATCCAAAAGTGTTAGAATTTGACTGAATATTTTCTCAAACATCTATTCATTGACTCGTTTTTGTTGTTAAACTTTTTTATTAGGAGAAAATTCCCTTTAGATTGAAACATCTAAGGGGATTTTTGCATGATAAAAACCTAGTAATTTGTATGATATGTTACATTTTTAAACAAAAATTTATCATAAATCATAAAAATAAGAATTATTATTATTTTTGTATAGACATACTTATATATCAAGCGTATAATAAAAATATCCAGAAAGATGAGGAGGAATGGCACTATGGCTATTTTTAAATGTAATGTATGCGGCTATTTATATGATGAAGCCGGAAACACCCTATTTTCTGCTCTCCCGAATGATTGGCGCTGTCCAATCTGCGGTGCTGAAAAAGCAAAATTTACAAAGGTAAAAGAAGCGTCTGAGAAACCCAAAACAGAAGATATACCAAAAGACAATCCTTTGGCATATCCAAAAGAATTTGCGAAATATGACTCTCAAGATGAACCGTATATGGACATGATTCATCAAATGTCGTTAACGGGAGAATCCATTATTTCTCCTATGGGTACACATTTGTCAACTGTCAGCTGGAACGATATTCTGATTTTGGGTGCTCAATTAAATCCATCTCCGTTGGATGCACATGCAGATGTAACCCTCACTACTGTAATTGGTAAGCACGCAAGACAGCCTATGGAACTGGATGGACCTGTTTATATTTCTCACATGAGTTTTGGTGCACTTTCCAAAGAGATTAAAGTGGGTCTGGCAAAAGGTTCCGCTATGGCAGGTACTGCAATGTGTTCGGGAGAAGGTGGCATTTTGCCGGAAGAAAAAGCCGCAAGCTATAAATATATCTTTGAGTATGTACCGAATTTATACAGTGTAACAGACGAAAATTTAAAAGAGGCAGATGCCATTGAAATTAAAATTGGCCAAGGTACAAAACCGGGTATGGGTGGACATTTGCCCGGCGCAAAAGTAACACCGGAAATTGCAAAAATTCGTAACAAACCGGTTGGAGAAGATGTAATCAGTCCAAGTCGTTTTCCTAATATTCAAACGAAGGAAGATGTAAAAGCAATGGTGGATTGGCTCAGAGAGGTTTCTGAAGGACGTCCAATTGGCATCAAAATTGCAGCAGGACATATTGAAAAAGATTTGGAATGGATTGCATATGCAAAACCGGATTTTATTACCATTGACGGTCGTGGGGGTGCGACAGGAGCAAGCCCTCTTATATTACGAGATGCCTCCAGTATACCTACCATTTACGCATTGTACAGAGCAAAAAAATATTTGACTGAGCATCATTTGGAAATAGATTTAGTGATTACAGGAGGTTTACGTGTCAGCAGTGACTTTGCCAAAGCGCTTGCTATGGGTGCCGATGCCATTGCTATTGCAAGCGCAGCTTTGATGTCGGCTGCATGCCAGCAGTATCGCATTTGTGAAACAGGAAAATGTCCTGTAGGTATTGCCACGCAAGACCCTGAATTGCGTTCCAGATTACATATTGACCATGCAGCGAAACGTTTATCCAATTATTTAAATGCGTCTTTTGAAGAGTTGAAAATGTTTGGACGTATTACAGGTCATCAAAATATTCATGACTTGTCTGTGCAAGATTTGGTCACAATTAATAGAGAGATTTCAGAACATACCGATATTCCTCATGCATAATAATTCCTATATAAAAAACGGAAAAGACTTGTCTTTTCCGTTTTTTATATAGGATAGTGTTACATTATTGATACTACACTTTTTATGTAGAAGATGATATAATAAAAAATACATATAACGATTATTTTGATTGAAAATATCATGTAAAGGTGTATAAAATGAAGCGGAAATTATTCATTACCATAGCATCGGCTTTATTGGCAGTTGCATTAACCGGTTGTTCTCCTTTGGGTCTGGATGCGCAAACATTAATGAAACCGCCGAAAGCAACCGGTGAAAGACAAGAAATTTATAGTGTGTTGGAAGAAAAGGCAAACCATCAGTTAACATTGCGTTATCCGAAAGCGGGAGAGTATCGTTCAGCTATTGTCATGAAGGATGTTACGGGTGATGGCAATGATGAGGCAATTGCATTTTATACCAAAGGGGATGAGCCATATACAATCATATCTGTCATTAGTCAGATAGACGGAACATGGACTGAAATTGCATCCTATAAAAATCCTTCCACACAGATTGATAGAATTTGTTTTGGAGATTTTAACGGCAACGGAATCGTTGATTTTGCAATTGGCTGGGGAAATTCTACGACAGGTACCAGCGAATTGAATTTGTATACATATAAAGATGAAACAATCAAAGAGGTTCCAACAAAAGAATTGTACAATGAACTTGCTGTAGTAGAGTTTGAAAGTGGAAAAAACGGTATTTTAACCATTCGTTTGCAAACAAAAGAAAGCCCTTCCACTGCAAAATTATTTACAATTTCAAACGGAAGTATCAGTTTGTTAGGTACAGCTAAACTGGACTCGGATGTAACAAAATACAATAAAGTAACTGTAGGAAAAATAAGTGCCAATGATTATGGTATCATCCTTGACGGTATGAAAAGTGCACGTACGTACCAAACAGAAATTTTATATTGGGACCGCAATGACTATAAATTAAAGAATCCTTTGTACAGACCCGAGGATAAAACTGTATTATATACGGAACGAAACACCTCTATTCCATCTCAGGATATTAACGGGGATTCCATGATAGAAATTCCGATTACACATATTTTACCGGGAATTTCTTCAGATAATATCAGCGATACGGCTTATATTGTAAATTGGCATCGCTATGATGTCAGCACAAATACATTTACCAATTTATTGAGTACAGTTGTCAACAGCAAAGACGGTTATATGTTCATGATACCGGATGCATGGAAAGATGTCATTACAACCGAGTGGAGCGAAGAAAACAGAGCGTTAACTTTTTATGAATGGATTCCTGATACGGCAGGAGCTGACAGCGGCGTGAAAGGGAGTGCATTGTTAACCATACAAGTAATGACAGAAGATGAGTGGAAGAATCAGTCTGAAAATACGGAACTGTATAAATTAAAGCAGCATGAAAATATGGTGTTTGCAGCAAAATTGGAAAGTGCAAATTCCAAACTGTCATTGACTATGGAGCAGGTGGAATATTATTTTAGATTATTTTCACCAAATTAATTGTCCTATTTTAATTCAGGAGGAATAACACATGAAGAAAATTCTAGTATGTGAAGACGAACAAGTTATTCGTGAATTTGTTGTCATTAACTTAAAACGTGCAGGATATGAAGCATATGAAGCAGAAAACGGAGAGCAGGCACTGGAAATTTACGAACGGGAAGGCGGCGATTTTGATGTTGCCGTACTGGATATTATGATGCCGGGAAAATATGATGGTCTTGCAGTATGTAAAGAGCTGAGAAAAAGAAGCGGAACCATTGGTATTATTCTGTTAACTGCAAAAACACAGGAGATGGACAAAGTCAGTGGTTTAATGATGGGCGCGGACGACTATATGACAAAACCATTCAGTCCGAGCGAGCTGGTAGCAAGAGTAAAAGCACACCTCGCAAGATATGACCGCCTGACAGGAAGCGCAGTGGAAAAGAATAAAATTATTGAGATCCGCGGACTCCGTATCGACACAACTGCAAGACGCGTATGGGTCAACGATGTAGAGAAGACATTTACAACAAAAGAATTTGATTTACTCACATTCCTTGCAAGCCACCCGAATCACGTATATACAAAAGAAGAACTGTTCCGGGAAATCTGGGATATGGAATCTATCGGAGATATTGCGACTGTGACTGTTCATATCAAAAAGATTCGCGAAAAAGTAGAAGTAGACACATCAAACCCACAGTACATTGAGACAATCTGGGGTGTGGGATACAGATTTAAAGTATAAGAAGAAAGAGAGGACTCTGCCAGTGAATGGTGGGGTTCTTTTTTGTATATTAGGAAAGTGCTTTCCTAATATACAAAAAACGCTCCGCTAAGGATGCGCACTGCGGCGTACAATGTAGATGTCGCAAGCGACCGCCGCAGGCGCAAGAATGTGCAAGGCACATTCTTTATTCGTATCGTTAAAAGTTTTTGTGGATAACAAGTGAAAAAGACGGTCTGAAGTGTGGGAAAAGTTATTCCCATAATTCCAGACCGTCTTTTTTATTCGTTGTTTAAATTGTGGATAACTTCTGAATTGCGTCTGCGGAAACAATGATTTTGCAATGCTCCTCCAGAAATGCAAGAACAGAAGAATCTCCCTTCTCAGGGGAACTGTACTCCGAAAGCATATTACATACTTTATTAAATTCCTGATCTGCGCCATCAGCAGGTGCCAGCGCAAGGATAAAGGTATTATTATTCTCATCGTCCTTATATAGTGTATTTGCACCTGTATAGAACGGAGCAAGCAGGCGGGAAGCCTCAATTACGGAATCTAACGTGTCGAAAGAGAACAGGCGGACTGGAAATGTCGGTACTGTTTCTTTAGGTTCCGGATCTTTTGCTTCGGAAGCCACTTCCTTCACTTTGTTAAGCAGATCAAAGAATTCATCTGCGCCCTGAAGCTTTTCAAGAACATTGCTGTTCAGTGTATCAGAATCTCCGGCAGGTGTAAACTTGGAAAAACGTGTATCAAGTTCTTCCGGATCCTCCACCTTTGTTATGATCAAGGTGATAGAGTCTGAAGAAGAAGGAATTGCTTCTATCATCAGAGGAAGGTCATCTGTCTCAAATCCAAAGTCGAAAGATGCCTGCTGCATCATATCTCGAAATAGTGATTTTGCTTTCTCGGTACCATAAGCCAGTTCGCTGATCTTGAGATTGCGGGCTGCAAGATCGGCATGTGTCAAAGTACAACGAATCTGATTGTCATTGATTTTTTCAATTTTCATATGATCACATCCTTATGTCTTATGATATTAAGATAATCTGTGGATTAAGAACTGTTCATTATGTTCATAACTAGATATATCTTTTCATCGTTTAGTATAAACAAAAAAAGAAAAGATGTAAAGGAAAACGAAAATTGTTTATAACTATTTTAGGTTATCAACAAATCCCACCCACTTATCAACAATAAACACATTGAAATTCCAAAAGGCTGCTCATATAATGGCACTTACAGAAGACAGCGGTCAGGATAACGACTCAGAAGAAAGGAGATTCGGAAAAGATTCAAATGGAGAAATTGATTTGCTGCAGGTGGTGCTGTCTTCGCAGTTCGCATAAATACTCAACAGTATGTCACAGTACTTCCAACGGGTCTTCAAAAATGCGGACATAAGGTTATCAGTATCTGCAGAGAAAGGAGAGAGTATACGCCAATGATGGACATAACTGATAAAGAGAGTTACAGAAGTTTGTACTCTGAGTTAAAGCAGTATGAAAAGAGAGGGATAGACATCCTTATGGATGGATATCAGGTAAGTCCGATGCAGATCGTGACCGCATATATGGCAAAAGAAGAAGGTGCTTATATGCGTGATTATGTGATGGATCAGAATGGAAGACTGGAATCTCTGACATTTACCGATGTAGATGAATTGAATGTAGATAAATTTGGATTGTCAGTGCTTACCCCTTGATGCCGGACAGTACAGATAGATGAGCAGTCAGAGAAAAGAAAGGTCAGAAAAGGATGCATCAATGTGCGGAAAGTATATTCAGAAAAAGTCTGATATGTTATAATGATTGCGGATAGGAGGTGCCGCATGAACGAAAGAAAAAGGCATAGAAGAAAAGGCAGAAGAAGACGGAGAAGATCACCGGGGATCGCCTTGATCATTTCCATCGTACTTGTCATTATCATAGCAGTAGCAGGAATTTTTGTTGTCTGGAAGAGATATGGTCCATCGAATGAAAGGGCTGATCTGGAACAATATTATGGCCTGGACAGCAAAGATGAGATCGCAGTAGTGATTGATGATGAAGTGATACGAAGCGAAGATCTGGCACAGGATGAAGCGGAAGGATTAAAAGTAATTCCGGCAAAGGTCTATGACAGTGAATATTATATTGAAGCTTCTGTTGTAAGAGATAAGATTAATGAGCGTTTTTATTGGGATTCAAATGAACAGATTCTTTTATATACACTGCCGTCAGGGAATGTTTCTGTCGTGGCAGATACGAATGAATATACTGAGGTCAATGAACAGAAAAGTGTAGATTATACCATTCTGAAAATGGAGGGCGACAAAGTTTATATTGCACTTCCATTTATACAGACGTATACCAATATGGAGTACAAAGTATATCAGGATCCGAACAGGATCGTGATCACAGCAGACTGGGGTGAAAAAGAGACTGCAGTTGTAAAAGGTGATACACAGATCCGTTATCAGGGCGGAGTGAAAAGTCCTGTTCTCACCGATGTAAAAAAGAACGACAAGGTTACAGTTCTGGAAGATGAGGATGACTGGCAGAAAGTAGCTACAGCAGATGGATTTATCGGTTATCTGAAAAGCAGTAAGCTGAAAGACCAGAAGAAAGAAAAAACTTCCAGAGATTTTGCGGAGCCGGAATATACAAGTATTTCAAAAGATTATAAGATCAATATGGCATGGCATAATGTTACGAATGTCAGTGCCAACCAGAGCATTCAGAGTATGCTCGCTACTACAAAAGGACTGACTACGATTGCACCGACCTGGTTCAGTCTTGCAGATACTGAAGGAAATATCACATCCATTGCAGACACAGACTATGTTCAGTATGCAAAGCAGGCAGGACTGGAAGTGTGGGCGGTACTCCGGGATTTCCATGGAGGTATTAATTCATATGATGAGACTTATGAAGTATTAAGTTACAGTTCAAAAAGAGCAAAAGTGATCGATCAGGTGATCGCGGCTGCATTGCAGAGTCAGGTAGATGGAATCAACCTGGATTTTGAACTGATCTCGTCGAAGTGTGGAGTGCATTATATTCAGTTTGTGAGAGAGCTGTCAGTAAAGTGCAGAGAGAACAACCTGGTATTATCAGTAGACAACTATGTTCCGAAGCCCTACAATACGCAGTACGATCTGAAAGAGCAGGCAGCGGTAGCGGATTATGTGTTCATCATGGCATATGATGAGCATACAGACGGCTCTAATGAAGCCGGATCTGTTGCATCTATCAGTTACCTGGAAAACGGTGTGACAGATGCACTGAAGCTTGTCCCGAAAGAAAAGCTGGTTGCTGCAATCCCGTTTTTTACAAGACTTTGGAAAGAAACTCCAAAGACGGAAGAAGAGTTGGCTGCAGAAGCAGGAACAGAGGCAGCAGATTATCCGAACAGTGTAAGCAGTCAGGCACTTGGTATGGATGAAGCTGCACAGGCGGTTCAGAATGCAGGTGTGACAGCACAATGGGATGATGAGACGAAGCAGAATTTCGCAAGCTGGACTTCCGGAGATACGACTTACAGCATCTGGCTGGAAGATGAGAAGTCTATGGAGTACAAGCTTCAGCTCATGAAGAAGAATAAGCTTGCAGGTACAGCTGAGTGGTCTCTTGGACAGGAGAGTTCGGATATCTGGAATCTGATCCAGAAATAT
>ERZ827478.1435-NODE-1435-length-16803-cov-3.856222_pt1 | contig 16803 bp, 16 predicted proteins | sample MGYA00519705_ERZ827478 | MGnify/ENA primary metagenome ERZ827478 (study PRJEB31778, sample SAMEA3449318) | human gut metagenome | biome: human gut; feature: human-associated habitat; material: faeces | place: United Kingdom | collected 2010/2012 ... | reverse complement strand
TGGTCTTCCTGAACAAGTGCGACCAGGTCGACGATGAGGAGCTGCTGGAGCTGGTTGAGATGGAAGTTCGCGAGCTGCTGGACTTCTATGGCTTCCCTGGCGACGACACCCCCATCATTCGCGGCAGTGCTCTGAACGCTCTGGTCTGCGAGTCCAACGACCCCAACGCCCCCGAGTATGCCTGCATCAAGGAGCTCATGGACGCTGTTGACAGCTGGATTCCCACTCCCGACCGTAAGGCCGACCAGCCCTTCCTTATGCCCATCGAGGACGTGTTCACTATCTCCGGCCGTGGCACTGTTGTTACCGGCCGTGTTGAGCGTGGCCGCGTCAAGGTCGGCGATAAGGTTGAGATCGTTGGTCTGAAGGACGAGTCCACCGAGACCACCGTTACCGGCACCGAGATGTTCCACAAAACCCTGGAGTACGCCGAGGCCGGCGACAACGTGGGCTGCCTGCTCCGCGGTATTGACAAGAAGGCTGTTGAGCGTGGTCAGGTTCTGGCTGCTCCCAAGACCATCCATCCTCACACCAAGTTCAAGGGCCAGGTTTACGTCCTGTCCAAGGACGAGGGCGGTCGTCACACTCCCTTCTTTAACAACTATCGTCCTCAGTTCTACTTCCGTACCACCGACGTTACCGGCGTCATCACCCTTCCCGAAGGCGTTGAGATGTGCATGCCCGGCGACAACGTGGACATGGATGTTGAGCTGATCACCCCCATCGCCATTGAGGTTGGTCTGCGCTTCGCTATCCGTGAGGGCGGCCGTACCGTTGGTTCCGGTGTTGTTATTGCCATCAACGAGTAATTCTTTTTACAAGCAAACATTTACAAAGGCGCTGCGAAATAACTCGCAGCGCCTTTTTTCTGTTTTATCATAATAAAACTTTTTATCTTACCTTCGTCTATATATTGAGATTTTTCTGGCACATAGCCGCAGATATTGAACTTTTGTCATAATTAACAAGACATATTGCAGAAATTTATTACATTTTTCTAAACAAATCAATTTCTTGCTTGTGTTTGGAGTGCAAGTATGATAAAATAACTCAGTATTTTGGAGCATTGTGTCCAGGATATCTTTTAAAAATCTGACTTTGAAGGTGCTAATGTGAGTAACACTGTTATTGAATATGAAATGAGCCCCGAAGAAAAGGAGGCAGCAGCTCTCAAAAAAGAGAAGCGTGCCCGGCGCAGAAAGACAGCCAGAGTTTTTGACCGGCTGGCCGGCTTTATAATCGCCACGGTAGTGGTGGTGGGCTGTGCGCTGCTGGGCTTACTATATGTGATAGAGAAGGGGCCTTCTCCATCCCTGCGTGATACTTTTGTCAATACCATGGATGAGACTCGGCGGTTCAAGTTTGTCCCCTCCATTTTCCTCTCCGACAGCGAGCTGGAAGAGATAAGGATATCTGCAAAGATGGACCAGGATATCGTCACCGACACATCCCTTATAAACCTCCCCAGCGAGGATTCCGGGGATACCGCAGAGACCGGCTCCTCCCTGGAGGAGATGGGCCTGGTGGATGACGACGGCGACGGGGTCATATTTAGGGAGATACAGCACGGCAACTCCGAGGGATACATACTTATAATCCTGGATCCCACCAGGGTCTTCGTGGCCATGCCGGACGTATATGGCGGCAGCGGAATGACCCTTGAGCAGTTTGCGGAGAAGTACGACGCTCTGGGCGGCATCAATGCCGGCGGCTTCAAGGATGACCAGGGCGGCGGCAGCGGCGGCTTCCCCCAGGGCCTCACCATAGTGGACGGACACTGCTATAACGACGAATTCGGCGTGACCGAGGGCTCTGCCGGCTTTGACAGCAAGGGCATACTCCACGTGGGCTACTATACCTATGAGGACTGCCAGAAGAACGACATAGTCAATGTGGTCTCATTCGGCCCCATCCTCATCTCCAACGGCGTTCCCACCCCTGAGGAATATCTGGTCAGCGGCACAAATCCCAGGACCGCCATCGGCCAGCGGGCTGACGGCGCGGTCATCATGCTGGTCATGGACGGGCGCCAGATACACAGTATGGGCGTCACCTACAGCGACCTGGTGGATATAATGATGGATTACGGTGCGGTGAACGCCTGCAACATGGACGGCGGTTCCTCCACCGCAATGTACTATAACGGCGAGTATGTAAACAGCATATCCTCCTCCAACGGCCAGTGCCGGGCCCTGCCCAATGCTTTTATGTTCAAGTAAACGGGGGATAGTATAATGGCCAAAAAGAAGAAAAGAAACAGCGGCAGAAAGACTTATTTCATCTGCCTGGGAATATATGTGGTGCTGCTTATCGCCGCCTCCTGCTTCGGATTGAATATCGTGTGGCAGTATGCCGAAGAGTATGAAAACGCCAGAGTGCAGAACGTGGTGGAGGAGTATGTGAACCACCTGAGCGAAAACCTCTGGGACGACAGCATAGCCGAGACCATAGCCAATATGCCCCATGAGGTGCAGACCGACGAGGAGTGCGCCGAGTATGTGAAGGAGATGCTCAGCAGCGGCATAAGCTACAGGCGCAGCTCCAGCAGCGAGGGCGGCACCGTGGTCAACTACGAGCTTATCTGCAACGGCAATGTCTTCGGCAAGATCGGCCTGGTGGAGGACGAGAGCTACGCCGACCAGGTGCGCTTTGGAATGCTGCCCTGGAAGGTGCTCAGCGAGGAGTTCGACTTCAACGCCCTCTACACCTCCGTCACCGTGACTGTGCCCCAGTCCTACGAGGTATATCTCAACGACGTGAAGCTGGGACCTGAATATATCGTTGAAGAGGGCATCAAGTACGACGTCCTGGAGGAGTATTACGACCAGTTTGAGGGCCTGCCCACAAAGGTGACCTATGAGTTCGACAACGTCATCGGCACCGTTGATACAAAGATACTGGACGACAATGGGGACGTATTCGTCATTGACGAGACTAAGGACGACTCTCAGTTTATCAAGGACTGCTCTCAGGAGGAGCTGACAAAACTCAGCGACTTTATGGCAAAGTTCCTTGATCGATATTTCCGCTTTATCACCGGTGTGGGAGGAGCCTATGGTACCTACGAACAGCTGGCTGTCTATCTGGAGCTGGGCGGCGAGCTTGATGAGATCTGCAAGTCTGCTATGAGCACAGATAGCTTTAATTATGCCCATACCACCTCCGTACGGGTGGACTCCACTACTCTCAACGGGGCAGTGTTCTTGGGTGACGGCTACTATCTGGTGGATGTATCTGCCAGCACTACCGTGACCTATCCCGGCAAGAGCGATACCGGGGAGGTAAGCAACGACCAGAGCATGAAGATCATCGTTAAAGAAACCGCCGGGGAGATAAGGGCCGTTTCCCTTGAAAAATACGCCTGAGTATGGATAAATAATAAAAGTAGCCGGAAGGTGACTTTATGAATAGGGATTCCCAATGCCAGAGAGAGTTGGCAATAGTTTTGCCTTCTCTTAATCCGGATAAAAAATTTCTCCGGGTGGTAGATGGACTGCTGACTGCCGGTTTTAAGGAAATAGTCATTGTGGATGACGGCAGTGCTGAGGATAATAAACGGCTTTTTCAAGAAGTGGCCGTGAACCCACAATGCCATGTGTTGACCCATGAAGTTAATCGCGGTAAAGGAGCAGCTCTAAAGACTGCCTTTGCATATGTGCTGAAGAAACTGCCTGAGGCGGAAGGAGTTATTACCATAGACGGTGACGGACAGCATCTGCTGCCTGACATCATTGCCTGCGGTGAGAAGATGCTCCAGTTTAAAAATAAAATAGTGCTTGGATGCCGGGACTTTAATAAGCCCGGCATTCCGCCGAGAAGTGTGGCAGGAAATAAAACCACGTCCAGGCTCTTCCGCATTTGCTATGGTATAAAGCTCTCAGATACCCAGACTGGACTCAGGGCAATTCCCCGGGAATTTTTGGAACGTTTTTGCCAGATAGAGGGGGAGCGGTTTGAGTATGAGACAAATATGCTCTTGCAAATGAAACGGATGGGTATAGGATTTGTAGAGCAGCCGATAGAGACTGTATATGATCCGGAGGATTACGGCTCCCATTATAACGCTATTAAGGATTCCTGGCGGATTTTCAAGATAATGTTCAAATACCTGCTGAGTTCTATCAGCTCACTGCTGGTGGATATGGGAATTTTCTATCTGATAATGCGCCTTTTTGCTCCATGGCTTGGCCATCTTGCTGAACTGGTATCTACCGTGGTTGCAAGGGCATGTTCTTCCTTCGTGAATTTTAATGCCAATAACAGCGTAGTATTTCACAATAAGGGGAGCTATAAACGTTCCTTGCTGAGATATTATTGCCTGTGCATCCCTCAAATGCTGGTGTCTGCCGGGCTTGTAACGCTTATTAACAGGCTTTTGGGTAACAGTGCACCATTTATTGCTACTCTTATCAAATTTGCAGTTGATACATGCCTGTTTTTTCTCAGCTACGTTATACAAAGAGAATGGGTCTTTAAAGAAAAATAATAAGCTGTGGCTTCAGCCACAGCTTATTCCTTTGTAATTTATGTTTTTTTCCTTTCAACAGCCAGGGTGCAAATTATTGCTCCCAATATGGCGATGATCGTTCCAATGACAAGGGTCAGCTTTACCGTCAACAGGTCGTATAGCTGGCCACCAATCAGACTTGCAAAAACAGCGCCTAGGGTCATCATACCGTTGGCAATTGCCTGGCCTTTAGCAGAATCTTTTGGGTCAATGACCAGATTCACATACTGTACCATGGAAGGGATCATTAGAGCAAATGACAGGGCTTGCAGCAGGTTCGCAGCATACAGACCGAATATACTGCCGGCCATGGCCAAGGCTGCCGCCTTGGCGCCAAAGGCGAAAGCAGAAAAACACAGGACATCAGAGCAACGGAATCGACAGGTCAAACGGGTGTACAAAAGCATCACAGGTATTTCCATCATTGCCTTGAATGCGGAGACACCACCCAAATCTCCGGTGTCGCCGCCCACGGAACGGGCAATGTTGATAAGAAAGTAGTCGGCCATATTATAGGAAAAAAAGAGCAGAGCTATTCCAAACATTAGAACACAGAAACGTCTGTTGCCAATTATGAAGGCGCTGAGGCTAAGCCCCCGGACCTGAAGCTCATGGCTATGCTTTAAGTCGGACAGATTGCTACGGTTTCTGACCAGGCAGATGTACATCAAGGACAAGCCTTGGCACAGCAGGCAGAACAAGCCGGCAAAGGGAAGTATAGGTGCTCCCAGGCGAAGTGTGAGCTGTCCCAAAGCCAGTGCCATAAGCGCATAACAAAGTGAGCCGATGCCCCGGGCAGGGCTGTAGCTGACGGCTTTGCTCCAACGGGAGAGTTCAAAGCACAGCTCCGTATTCAGAGGATTAATGGCTACAACCACGGCAATATATACGCAGTATAGCAGCGCCAAGGTGAGAGACTTGCCGGGGATAAGAGTAAAGAGGACAAGCAGCAAGCCCTGAATTAGCAGAAGCCCCCAGAGGCAGTGATATATTCCTATACGTTTTGAGCGATCCACCACCGCTGCCAGGTTGGGAGAGAGAACAAACCCGGCCACATTACCTGTTGCCAGGATCAGACCCAGCTGGGAATTGGAGTAGCCCCGACTTTGCAGATAAAAAGCTGCGTAGCTGCTGGCAACGCAGATGCTCATCCAGTAGCTGCCCTGGATTATATAATAAGCCAAGCTTGTAGTACGGTGTTTGGTTTCCATGTTCACATTCCTTTCAAGCCTAGAAATTATAGCATCAAAGCAGTACTTTGTAAATCCTTGTAAAATAAAAGCTCTCCGCATGGCGGAGAGTTTTTCGCTTTGACCTTGATGAAAATTAACCCTGAAGCTCAAGGAATCCGGGCATAACGGAAAATTCAAAATTTTCCTCCGGAACCAGACACTCGCCATCCAAAGACCACTCCAACCCCGGTTCGTTGGAAATGGAAAGTCTGCTGGCCTGGAAGAAATCTATCATGGAGCTGCTGTAATCCTGGTTTTTAAGGCCGCGGATAGCGATGTCAAGGTCACTGATGGATCGGGGCATTTTGATGAGCAACACCTCAAAAATACCGTCAGTAGGATCAACAATCTTTTTGGGCAGTTCTATGGTACCTGCAATATTTGTGGAATTACAGACGGCACCAAAGATATAATCATCCTCATAGACCTTGCCGTTGGCATTGATACATACATGCACGGGACGAACCTTATAGGCATCCTTTATGCCATCAAGGATGTATGCAGTGTGTCCAAGCATATTTTTGAGGTTTTGATCTGTGGTATAGGACAGCCAGGAAAAGGCGCCAAATGCAGCCACATAGCTGAAATAGGCATTCTCAAATTGCCCGATATCAAAACGGCGGAGCCTGCCAAGGGCTATGTTGTCTACAGCTTTGGTTATATCTGTGGCAAGGCCGTGAAATACCGCAAAATCATTGGTGCTGCCGCAGGGAATGTACCCGATAGGTACCTGGATATTATTTCTGGCAATGCCGGTGAGTGTTTCATTAAGGGTACCGTCACCACCAGTGCAGCAGACCAGATCATAATTGCCGGCCAGAGATGCAGCCAGTTCTATTGCTTCGCCGCGGCGGGAAGTGACGCAGCTTGTTACCAGATATCCGCCGTCCATCAGTCTGCGGATAATGTTGGGAATATATTTCAATACCTGCTTCTTACCTGATACGGGATTGATTATCAGTAATACTTTCTTATTAAAATAGGGGAGCGGTTCAGCTTCAACCATAAATAATTACACCTTGCTTATTATAATTCAAAATATTCACAGGCCAGCCAAATGCAGGCAGAAGTATGCTGTCGGGATTGAAAACAAAAGGCTGTCAGCCCTGTCAAACATTCCTCCATGCCCGGGAATGAGGTTGGAAAAATCCTTGATGCCTATCATCCGCTTCATAAGGGACTCAGCCAGGTCACCTATCTGGCCCATGGTAGAGGAAACAAGAGCTGTTACAACGCAGAGCCACAGCGGCAGAGGGGATATAAAGTAGAGGAAAAGATAATAAACCAGTACTCCGGTTATGATGGAGGAGAGGGCGCCGCATATGCATCCTTCAACAGTCTTGTTGGGGCTGACCGCTGGGGCCACCTTGTGCTTGCCGAAAAGCATTCCGCCAAAGAGGGCAAAACTGTCGCACACCCAGGTGGACAGGCAGGCAAGTATAAGCGTCTCCATCCAAATATCGCATACACTGATGCTCATTATTACTGCAAAGAGAAGACAGGGATAACAGAGACCGGCCAAGGTGAAAAGCGCGCCCTTGCCGCCCACTTTCTTGTGAATGACGCCGGAAAACAGGGCAAGATACAGGCAGAAGATAAACACGGCGACATATACCAACATGTCTGCTTTAAGGAAAACGCAGAGGGCATGAAGCACAAAATAAGTGAACATCACCCAGAGAGTGCAGGCCGCATCAAGCTTTTCCACGTTCTTGCTATATTCATAGGCGCACAGAGCACCCGCTACAGCAAAGAAGATGATGCGGCTTACAGGAGACAGCAGGACACAGGTAAAAGCGACCACCAGCATCACAACTGCCGAAATAACTCTTTTCTTCAATTCCTATCCTTCTTTCTCTCTGGATATAAAAAATTTTTTAATTTTTTTTAAGATATCATAAATCCACTGCAAACTCAATAGATGCAAAAATCTCTTTTCATATTCTTAACATGTGCTGTAAAGATTTGCCCAGACACAGAACCGTATCCGGGCATTGAAGGCGTATCAATGGTGCATTTATGCCGGTTCGTAGGATTTGCTTACCTCTATTCCCTGAGCGTCGTACTCAATGTCTTCCATAAGGCTTGGGTCCACTCGGCTGCGCTTCTTCACCACCAGCCCCTCGCCCTGGAGATTGAATACCCATATCTTGCTCTGGGGAAAATCAGGGTCAGGTTTTCTGAACACTCCCGTTTCATTAAGGCGGCAGAATTTTTCCCGCCCCTCCGGAGTATCCAGAAGATCTCCAGGACCTTTATAAAACAGTTCGTCCTTGGCAGAGTCCCTTTTAAACTGTTCCCAGTCCTTGTCGTCAACTTTCATTACGTCATTTGGCTCTATCATTTTCTGCTCCGTTCCGCCTGTAAAGGCATGTTATGTAAACTTTATTTTGCCTGCAAAATATTTATTTTTTATGACTGATGTGCTCCAATCATTACAGCCACGTCCATTTATATTTTCCTGAAATAATAAAGATGTATGTAGAATACCATAATTTTCAGTACTTTACAAGGGAGAAGAAAAACGGTTAACATAATTTGAAAGCGGGCCGTATAAAACGATCCGCTTTCGTATGGCTTTTGATATAAGAGAGTGGGACGAAATTTATTCGTTGATAAACAGTATACCAAGGGTCTTTGGGCCGCAATGAGAAGATATGGTGCAGCCGGCAATGGAGTGATGTATCTCCTGTACGGGTATGAGCTCACGCACCAGCTCGTCCAACTGCTGGATAATTTCAGGGGCGATCTCGCCGGAATTGGTGATGAACACATGGCCCGGACGGACCTGCTTCCCGGCCAGGCGCTCCTTTACATACTGCTTGTAGACTGTTTCAATGGCACCGCGGTATTTTTTATACACACCAAGTTTGCCGTCCTTCATCTCCAGAGCCGGCTTGAGCTTGAGCAAATTTGCACCTAAGGATGTGACAGCGGAGCAGCGTCCGCCTTTCCACATGTACTCAAGGGTATCCAGTACAAAACTGGTATCCACCTTGCCGGTGAGGGAGCGCAGGTGCTCTGCAATTTCCTGGGCGCCCATACCCTTGTCCCGGCACTCGGCCCCTTCAATGGCCAGCAGGGCTACACCGGAGGACAGCATCTGGGTATCTACAGGAAAGACATCTCCCAGATCCTGTGCTGCCAGGCAGGCATTGGAAAAAGAACAGGACAACTCTGAGCTTATTTCCAGGTGGACTACCTGATATCCGGCATTTGTAAACTGGGAAAAGAAATCGATAAATTGTTGATAGCCGGCGGCTGCGGTCTTGGGCAAGGTGCCGTCCTTCCGGTAGCGCTCATACATAACCTCAGGAGTAAAGCCCTCACCGTCAAAAAAGCTTTCGTCACCCAGCTGAATGGTTAGAGGGATGGTTTTAATATTAAAACGCTCCAACAGCTCGGGGGAAAGATCGCAGGTACTGTCGGCAGTGATCATTACCGGTTTTCTCAAAAAATTCATCTCCAATAAAAAATGTTATTTCATTCTACCATAAGCCCAGAAAATTTGCAATGGGCAATAAGCCTGCTGAAACAGAGGGCAGCGTATAAAAATCCTCCCCAGACTGGGGAGGATGGAAACTCTACTTCTTTTTTATTTTTGGAAGCTTAGGCATGATATTATAGGAGCAGCCGAGGATCATGCCCGCAATTATGAAGAAGCTCAGCTCCCGCATATCTGTTGGGGCCCGGGTATCACTGCAATTGGTAAATATTACGATCTCAAACATGCCATACATGAGTATGCCTGCCAGGGGGATTGTCAGAACCTTATCTGCCAAGCTAATCTTTTTGCTGCCGGAAAAAAACACATGTATCATACGCACAATAAGCAGCAGACAAAAGGCCAGCACCAGCAGAAAACCCGGCAGGCCGGTGAGCATAAATACCTGGAGCAGGAAATTGTGCATATGAGTAAAGGGCACAGGAAAATCAATAAAGGAGTTTGGCACGTTCATCAGCTTGTCGGAAAAACTGCCTATGAGTATGCGCTTGGGGTCGGTTTTAAGTGTAGGAATAAAAGAGGCAAATATTTGGCTGCGCTCGGACAATGTGGATACATCTTCTTTAAGGTCCCTGTCATCGGAAAAATCCACACCCGAGACATCTGCACTTTCCTCGGCTCCAGCTGTCTCTGAAATGAGAAATCCCGAAACCTTTGTCATTAAGCCGGCAGTTACATCAAAGCTTTTAAAGGTAATGGGTATCAGCAGAGCGGTACACAAAACTACAGTAAGGCACTTTTGCCACAGTCTGTTTACAGGCAGATACTTGAATGCAAGCAGTATTGCCAGCATGGCCGCGCTGCCGGAGGTAATGCCCTTCACCGTGCGGGAGAAACAGAGAGCAATGGACACATAAAACAGCAGCATGGCCACAATAATCGGGATGCGCCACAGCTTATGCTTACAAGAGAAGAACTGATATACCATCAGGCAGAGGGCAATATAGAACCACAGGGAAGAAATTGTGCGGTTGGTATTGAAGGGATTTATGTAGTGTATGTGCCAGGGTCCGTCCAGGCCGAAAAGCACATTTTCCGGCGGCAGGAAAAACTGGGTATCCAGCAGATCAGCCAGGATAGCCAGAGCACCGGCACAGAAATAAAATAGGCCTATAGCCGCGCAGAAGAAATTCATGAATTTTCTGCGCTGTTCATTATCCAGTACCAGACCGGTGGATAGCAGGGCGGCACATAGAAACTTACTCAGCACCAGGTCGCTTTCCCGCACCATATACATGTCGGAATTGAGCATACGGCTGATAAGCAGCCACAGGGCATATAAAGCTGTCAGTTTCACTTCAATGGTAAAGCCAAAGCGCTTCACAAAAAAAGCCAGAACTATTACGGCTACAACCAGGGTTTTACCATAAAATGAATAGAGATCGGCCCAGCGCTCAGGGGCGGCAGGGCAGACCATAAAAAAACAAAAAGCCAGAAAAGCCAGGACAGCATGGCACCTGGGCCAACGTTCCTCGGCAGAGAGCAGGGTATTTCTTTTCATTGGCTGCCTCCTATTTGTGGTATCTGGAGCCCTCATTTATCTTGAAAGATCGGTAGAGCTGCTCGGCAAGCATGACCCGGGCCAGATGATGGGGAAAGGTCATGGGGGACATGCTCAGTTTAAGGTCTGCCCGGGCCTTGACTTTGGAGGAAAGCCCATAGGAGCCTCCAATTATAAAGCACAGCCGGGGCCTGCCGGAGGCCTCCACATCGGCCACCAGCTTTGCCAGTTCCGGGCTGGACATCTCCCGGCCCTCAATGCACAGGGCAGCCACATAGCTGTCCTGGGGGATGGCTGCAAATATATCCTCCGCCTCTTTATCCAGCACTTTCTCCAGTTCCTTTTGGGAGGGGGAATCAGCTAGCTTTACCTCGCCGGGTTCCGCCAGCTGGAACTTGCAATAGGGCTGCAGGCGCTTTACATATTCATTGAAAGCCTCAATGTAAAAGCGCTCCCTCATGCGCCCGACGCATATCATTTTCACGGAAAGCATGGCTCAGCCTCCCTTACCGCCAAAGTCAGTTCTCCCAGTTCCGGTGCGCAGTGGAGCTCTACGGGCAATCCACCCAAGCTGGAGCGTACGGCAGACATGGCAAGCTCCGGCCGGTTGTTTTCCCGGCTCAGGTGGCCCAGCACAATCTGCCTTGTGCCGTGCTGGCTGAGATACAGGGCCAGCTTTGCGCAATTTTCATTGGACAGATGGCCGCGGTTTGAGAGAATGCGGCGCTTGAGATATATGGGATATGCCCCATAACTGAGCATGTCCACGTCATGGTTGGCTTCGATAAGCACGGTATCTGCCCCGGTAAGGGCGCCCAGCACCTCGTCTGTCACACAGCCCATATCTGTTGCCATGGCAAAGGAGCCTCCGCCCTCCACCCGGTAGCCCACGCTCTCGTCCGTATCGTGAGGAGTGTGAAAGGCTTTTACCATGAAACTACCCAGGCCGAAGGGTTCTCCCACAGAGATAATCCTCAGACATGGATCGATATCCGGCAGCATGCCCCGAAGCCGGTTGGCAATTGTATGAGGAGCATATACGGGAATGCTGTAATGCTTGATAAGCATTTTGAGTCCCGAAACGTGATCGGAGTGCTCATGGGTAATGAGCACTCCGGAAATGTCTTTTAATTCCAACCCGGTTCCGGCAAGCGCGGCGGATATCCTGCGCATGGAAATGCCGGCGTCTATGAGGATATGGGTGCCTCCACTGCTGAGGCACATGCAGTTGCCGCCGGAGCCGCTGGCAAAAATGCTTACTTTCATCAGCAGATGCACACAATCTTGTCGGAGGAATCCGGCTCATCCGGCTCATCCACGCACTGGATGTCTGCGCCCAGGGCCTGGAGCTTGCCAACAAAATTCTCATAACCGCGCTCGATATAGCGCACATCCTCCACTACGGTGGTACCGCTGGCACACATGCCGGCAATGACCATTGCTGCACCGGCCCTCAGGTCGCAGGCGTGAACGGGAGCACCGGTGAGGCGTCTGCCGCCTTCTATAACGGCCACACGGCCATCCACCTGGATCTCTGCACCCATTTTTCTCAGTTCATTGGTGTACTTGAAGCGGTTGTCGTATACGCCCTCGGTAATGACTGAGGTGCCGTTGGCAAGGCACATGAGAGCGCCCATGGGCGGCTGCATGTCTGTGGGAAAGCCGGGATAGGGCAGGGTCTTGATATTGACCTTCCTGAGAGTGCTGGCGCCTTTCACCAGTACGGAATCTTCATATTCCTGAACTATGGTGCCGGTCTCCCGGAGTTTAGCACTGATACACTCCAGATGCCTGGGGATAACGTTCTTTATCAGTACCTCTCCGCCGGTTGCCGCTGCGGCCACCATATAGGTGCCGGCCTCGATCTGGTCGGGGATGATGGCATAGCTGCCGCCGTGAAGCCTGTCTACGCCGTTTACCTTGACGGTATCGGTACCGGCTCCACGGACATCGGCGCCCATGGAGTTGAGGAAGTTGGCCAGATCCACAATGTGGGGTTCTCTGGCGGCGTTCTCAATAACGGTGCGGCCCTGGGCCAGGGCTGCGGCCAGGATTATATTCATGGTTGCGCCTACGGAGACTTTATCAAGATAGATCCTGGCGCCGTGAAGACGGCCATCCTTGGTATCGGCATAGACGAAGCCGTTCTTCACATTCACTTCCGCACCCAGGGCGGTCATGCCCTTGATATGCTGGTCTATGGGGCGGACTCCAAAATTACAGCCGCCGGGCATAGTGGTCTTTGCACTTCCGAAGCGGCCGAGCATTGCACCGATAAGGTAATAGGAGGCCCGAATCTTACGCATTAAGTCGTAAGGTGCGTCCTGATAACGGACATTGGTGCAATCCATCTCAATGGTGGATTTGTTTATGAACCTGACTTTTGCGCCGAGCTCCTTAAGTATGGTCAGCAGCATATCGGTGTCGCTGATTTGGGGGATATTCTCTATATGGCAAACTCCGTCCACCATAAGGGCGGCGGGGATAATAGCCACTGCGGCATTCTTTGCTCCGCTTATTTCAACCTCACCGTGCAGCGCCTTGCCGCCGTTAATAATATATTTTTCCAAAATTTGCACCTTCCAATTCAGTCGGATGCCGGCCCGGGAACCTGCAGAATGCAGAAAACCTCGAACCCACCGAATTCAAATTTTAACACAGATATGGCCCATTGGCAACAGTTTTATTCCAAACCGCGCTTCTTCAGCAGCTTTTCAGCCTTCATAAGGGCAATAATAGTTTTTGCATCCTCTATCTGGTTTGCCATGATCATATCCATCAGTTGGTCCAAACTGTATTTTTCCACATTCAGGAATTCTCCCTCATCCAAATGGCAGCTGCCTGCGTGCAGGCCCAAAGCCAGATATACGTGCAGTTTCTCACTGGAAAAACCGGGAGAAGTATAAAAAACACCAAGGTATATAAGCTCATCTGCGGTAAAGCCGGTCTCCTCACTGAGCTCACGGACAGCGCAGTCATAGTGGTCTTCTCCGTATTCCAGCTTACCTGCGGGAGTCTCCAGTATCATATGGCCTGCGGGGTATCTGAACTGCCTGACCATATAGCAGTTTCGATCCGAATCTACGGGAAGAATGGTCACGCCTCCCGGATGCTCTACGACCTCGCGCTTGGCTATACTGCCGTCATTGAGACGGACTTGGTCCAGATGTACATCCACAATGATGCCGTGGTACTTGTCGTCCCTGTCCATGCGCTCTTCGTAATATTCCATGGCGATGACCCCCTTGAATGATCTATAATTAAAATGATTTACATAACTGGCAAAAGAAGTATACCACAGCCCGGGGAATATTGCCAGATTTTTTTGGCTTCCAGAGACCAAAAATCCATGGGTAAAAATGACGAAAAATAGCCTGAAAAATTGTGAACCGCAAAGAAGCGCGGTGCAAAGGAAAATGGCTTCGGCTAATTCACAAAAATTACTTTTATTATTCTGTTGGCTGTGTTATAATCATCCCGCTGTGAGCAGGAGAGGAAGTGAGAGCCGTGCCCAGACAGACCGGTGTCAAGGAAATATGCGCAAACCGCAAGGCCTTTCATGAGTATTTTGTACTGGAGAGGTATGAAGCGGGCATAGAATTGGCAGGGACGGAGGTCAAGTCTATCCGTGCCGGGCAGGTTAATCTGAAGGATTCCTTCTGCACTGTGAAGGACGGGGAACTGTTTGTCCGGGGCATGCATATCAGTCCGTATGAACACGGCAACATCTTCAACAAGGATCCTGTGCGCCCCCGCCGTTTGCTTATGCACAAGCGGGAAATACTAAAGCTCAACAGCCGCATCATGCAGGATGGGGTAGCTCTTGTGCCGTTGTCCCTGTATTTTAAAGACAGCAGGGTGAAGCTGGAGCTGGGGCTTTGTAAAGGTAAAAAGCTCCACGACAAGCGTGACAGTGAAGCTGACCGCCAGTCCAAACGGGATATCGACAGAGTAATGAAGGAGAGAAATTACCGATGAGTAATCCAATTGTTACCTTTGAAATGGAAAGCGGCAGTGTTATGAAGGCCGAACTCTATCCGGAGGTGGCCCCCAACACCGTCAACAATTTTATTTCCCTGGTAAAGAAAGGCTTTTATGACGGGCTCATTTTCCACCGGGTTATCCCTGGGTTCATGATCCAGGGCGGCGACCCCAAGGGCAGCGGCAGCGGAGGTCCGGGCTACTGCATCAAGGGGGAATTCAGTGCCAACGGTTTTGCTAACGGCCTGAAACATGAGCGGGGGGTATTGTCCATGGCCCGCACCATGGCTCCTAATTCTGCAGGCAGTCAGTTCTTCGTAATGCATGAGAATTCCCCCCACTTGGATGGCCAGTATGCCGCTTTCGGCAAAGTGATCGAGGGCATAGAGGTGGTGGATGAGGTGTGCAAGGTACGCACCGATTATAACGACAGGCCAAGGATACCCCAGGTGATGAAGAAAGTCACCGTGGAGACCTTTGGAGTGGATTATCCTGAACCCGTCACCGAGTGAGCAATAGAAAATTTTGCCTTTAAGCCTCAAAAGCTCCGCATCGCCAATAGGGCGGTGCGGAGCGGGAGAGCCTTAAATATCTTCATATGGGGATGTAAGGGTTTCGACGGGGGTGTGGAGGCAGGAATAGCGGGCGGATGCGCCTACCATCCATAAAATGGGCAGCTTTATAAATTAAAGAACAACGACAAACCTGTTCTTCTCGCTGCTTAATTAGCGAGCGTTCCACCCGGGAGTACCACGGCCCGGGATGGGGCGTCGACTAGTGGTGAACGTGAGCACGCAAAGCTTTGAGTGTGCCATGCATAATGAAGCTACCGAGCCCGGGAGAGTGACGGCTCCCGCCCGGGGGAGGGAATTCAAATAACCGTCTGCGCCCGGAGAAGTTCCCGTTGAAACGTTTTCGGACGGGGGTTCGACTCCCCCCGCCTCCACCAAAAAGGGAGGCTAAAAAAGATATTGAGGACAAAACCTCAGTATTTTCAAGGCTTCCGAGGCCCGTAGATCAGCAGATCTACGGGCCTTATTTTTCCGATATTTTACCCTGTGCCATCCACTCTGGCAGGAGTCGAACGCACACAATTTTTACTCTAACAGGCATATCTTTTGAGGCCGGGATCTTGTTACTACAGGATCTCGGCCTTTTTTTCTGCTGTAGAAACCGATTCCCCAAATAGAAAACCAGAAAACAAAAGAATGTGAGGTTGTTATATGGCGCAACAATTTTTCGAAGAATTATCCCGGTGCCTCAGAAAAGAGCAAATTGAATCCTATAACAAAGAGGACAGGCGGCTGGAGATTTTTCTCCATGGGCAGCCTGTCCTTTCTGTTTCTCCTGGAAACGAAGTATTCCTGCTTCCAGCTGGCAGCAAGAATCCAGAGGCCAACGAGCTGTATCACAGGGTCGCTATTGCAGCCGATAGCGCATTTGAATATGTGGAGGCCATGGAAAATACCCCTCTCCTCCGTGCTTGTGGTCTGGAAAATAAGTTCCACCTGCTGGCAGACTTTGGCGGTGCAGTCCTGGCTGGTAGAGAGCGAGCCGCCGGACAGGGCTATGAGTTTGTTACGTGGATCTGGGACTATGAGAAGGTCGGTGTCAGCCATGGACACTATTATGAGGATGATTTTGCAGGAGCCAAACGAGACTTCGCTGTTCGTTCCGGCCTGATTTCCAATGCCAGCCTCTTCTCTAAAGAGGAGTTAACGGAGCTCTATCGCGCAACAGAGCATCTGCTGGCGGAGGACCCCGATTTGAATGACAAACAGATGAAAGCCATCCAAGAGGCCAGAACCAAAATCGAGTTCTCTGTCCCTGACTTGGATACACAATTGGAACACAGACAGGACAGTGGCCCTCAAATGGAGATGTAGGGCTCAGCATTGGAGGAATATGATGAGAATGAATGCTGTGTTATCAAATCCGAAGCATCCCGAGTACGGGCAGTATACCGTTCCCCTCCCGATCCCGTCCGACCAGTATGATGGGCTCATAGAGGCGCTGAATGCGATGGGCATGGGAGATCCACTGGCAAGGGACTGCCAAATGGATGAGATCTTTGGTG
>ERZ827478.1434-NODE-1434-length-16808-cov-4.688533_pt1 | contig 16808 bp, 19 predicted proteins | sample MGYA00519705_ERZ827478 | MGnify/ENA primary metagenome ERZ827478 (study PRJEB31778, sample SAMEA3449318) | human gut metagenome | biome: human gut; feature: human-associated habitat; material: faeces | place: United Kingdom | collected 2010/2012 ... | reverse complement strand
TATTAAAACACTGTAACCTCTGTTGAGAGGTCATAATTTACTGATATTCAAATTTCCATTTGATTAAATCTCTCAGTAATGCTATATTGGTCAGGCTAAGAGCCGACTTAAAATCCAGCAAAAGAGATAAAATACAATAAGGAGAAAATACCATGGAAAAGAGAAGAATGAAAATCGGCCTGATACCCAAGCTGATAATAGCTATTATCCTCGGCATACTCTTTGGGGCTTCTATGCCTGAGTGGTTCAACAAGATCGTAGTGACCTGTTCTTCCCTGTTCAGCAGTTTTCTGTCCTTCATCATCCCTCTGATGATCCTTGCCTACGTGACAATGGGCATTGCAGAACTGCGCATGGGAGCGGGGAAGCTTCTTGTCCTCACTCTGGCGCTGTCCTATTTTTCCACCCTGGTGGCGGGTTCAGCATCCTACCTCATCTCCTCCACCCTTTTCCCCTCCTTTATGGGCCAGGGGGCTATGGAACAAATCGCTGAGACGGCCGACGTATCCCTTGCCGGGTACTTTTCCATATCCATCCCGGCGCTGCTGGACACCCTGTCCGCCGTGGTACTGGCTTTTGTACTGGGGCTGTGCCTGTCGGGAATGCGGGGCAGGACTATCAGTGACACCCTGTATATGGCTGTAAAGGATTTCTCCTCCATCATCGATAAGGTGCTCCAAACCGCCATCATCCCTCTGCTGCCCCTGTATATCTGCGGCACCTTCACCAACATGACCTATTCCGGCAAGACCTTTGCCATTCTCAGCATACTCTGGAAGGTCTTCCTGGTGGTAATTCTCATGCACCTGGTATACATCCTCATTCAGTTTCTGGTGGCCGGAGCCGTTTCCGGCAAGAACCCCTTTGTCCTTATCCGCAATCAAATCCCCGGCTATGCCACTGCCATCGGCACCCAGTCCTCCGCCGCGACAATCCCGGTAAATCTCAAGTGCGGCGAGAAGGACGGCATCAGCGAGGAGATACGCAACTTCGTGGTGCCTCTCTGTGCCAACATCCACATGGCCGGTTCCATGATAACCATTACCTCCTGCGCCACTGCCGTGTGCCTGATGTATCAGCTGCCCATAAGCCCGGCCACGGTGGTGCCCTTTATAATGACCCTGGGCATAGCCATGGTGGCCTCCCCTGGAGCTCCCGGCGGCTCCATTATGACCGCTCTTCCCTTCCTGTATATGATCTTTGGCGCGGAGGCCGGGGATGTGAACGGCCCCATCTGCGCCATCATGATGGCTCTGTATATCACTCAGGACTCCTTCGGCACCGCCTGCAACGTGTCCGGGGACAATGCCATCGGCGTTATCGTGGACACCATCTACCGGAAGTTTATTGTCAGGGCTTCCGCTGAAATCAAGGAGTAAAGAATGTCTTTTATAAGCGTGTTCGACGTGCTGGGCCCCAACATGATAGGCCCCTCCAGCTCCCACACCGCCGGAGCGGCTCTCATTGCCCATCTGGCCCACAAGCTGATTCCGGCGCCCCTGAAGCGTGTGGACTTCATCCTCTACGGCTCCTTTGCCAGCACCTACCAGGGCCACGGCACCGACCGGGCGCTGCTGGGCGGCATACTTGGTTTCAGCCCGGACGATTTGAACATTCGTGACTCCTTCAGTATTGCGCGGCAGCGGGGCCTGGAATTCACCTTCACCCCCAATCACAGCGAGACGGACGTCCATCCCAACACGGTGGACATACGCATGGAAAATGCCATGGGCCAGGTGATGACCGTCCGGGGAGAGTCCCTGGGCGGCGGTAAGGTGCGCATCGTGGACATCAACGGCGTCCGTGTGGACTTCACCGGCGAATATGCCGCGGTCATTGCCATCCATCAGGACAAGCCCGGAGTTGTGGCCCATATCACCAAGGTCCTCAGCGACAGGGGCGTGAATATCGCCTTTATGCGTCTGTCCAGAGAGGCAAAGGGGGACACGGCCTACAGCATAATAGAATCCGACGGTAGCCTGCCGGAAGGTATCCCGGAGCAGCTTAAAACCAATCCCTATATTCGGGACGTGATGATAGTACAGGCCAAGGAGGAAGCATAAAATGGATTTTAAAAATGCAGAGGAACTTCTCAGCCTTTGCCGCCGGGAGGGCCTGCCTATCTCCCGGATAATGCTGCTTCGTGAGTGTGCCCTGGCTGAAACTCAGCCCCAGGCAGTCAGGCAGCGCATGGCCAAGGCTCTCTCCATCATGCGCTCCTCGGCCACTATTCCCCTGACCCGGACCATGGAATCCATGGGCGGGCTGATAGGCGGCCAGGCCCGGCTCCTCGCCCTCCATGCAGAGGCGGGCAAGGGCATCTGCGGTGCCGTGCTGCAAAAAGCCGTGACCTACGCCATGGCCGTGTTGGAAGTCAATGCCTCCATGGGTCTGATCGTGGCGGCGCCCACCGCCGGTGCCTCCGGCGTAGTGCCGGGACTGCTGCTGGCCCTGCAGGAGGAGTATGGTTTTTCGGACGAGCAGCTGCTGGACGCCCTGCTCAACGCCGGGGCCATAGGCTATCTGGCCATGCGCAATGCCACCGTGGCCGGAGCCGTGGGCGGCTGCCAGGCCGAGGTGGGCGTTGCTTCCGCCATGGCCGCCTCCGCTGCCGTGGAGCTCATGGGAGGCAGCCCGGAGCAGTGTCTGGACGCGGCCTCCACCGTAATCATGAATATGCTGGGTCTGGTGTGCGACCCGGTGGGGGGACTGGTGGAGTACCCCTGCCAGAATCGGAATGCCGCCGGTGTGGCAAATGCCCTGGTGGCTTCCGAACTCGCCTTAAGCGGCATAGGTCAGCTTATCCCCTTTGATGAGATGCTTGCCGTCATGTACAAAGTGGGCCGCAGCCTCCCCTGCGAGCTGAAGGAAACGGCCCTGGGAGGCTGTGCCGCCGCCCCCAGCGCCTGCGCCCGTTGCATACACTGAGGTGCCTGCTGCGTTTTCCTGCCGCTCCCATTTCGTCGCAACAAACTTCATATCCTTTGTTCCTTCTCTTACGAATCAGCCCCGCTTCCCCTCGGTTTTGATGCGGTGAAAGCGTTGAAGTTCCCGCCAGCAAATCACAAAGCCTGCGCTGATTACAGCGCAGGCTTTCAGCTTGTCGAAGAAGACTAAGTCTTCTTCGACAAAAGAGGCTTGCACTTCGCTTCATGCCTCGGTTGTACGCCAGAGGCGTACAATTCGACACTTCGCTCCGTGAGAAGTGTTTTCTGCGACGTACACGCCGCCGCAGAAAACGATTTAAATTATTTTTTTGCTGCGGCGAAAAAACTCTGCGAGGCTTTTTTGACAGTCTCAAAGCCTGCGCTGTAATCAGCGCAGGCTTTGTGTATACATTATTTATTATTCATTAATCCCATGCGGGTATCCAGTCGGTCAGCCACTTGCCGTAGGTATAGGACCAGAGACGCTTTTCCATTACTCCATTATTGTTGCGGAAGAACCACTCCGTCTGTTCCGCCCGTGGGCTTATTTCGCCGTCATCTGCGGCAGGCTCGGTCATTTGAGCTGGAGCTGTAGAGCAATCTGCATAAGCAAAGGGAATAATTGAGCAGAATAAAACCAAAAGCAGCACCAGTGAAATCAGTTTTTTCATCAACTTTTCTCCTTAATTTAAATCATTCTTATCATAAATGGGCAATGTTTTCATTATCTGCCCTGATAAGTCATCCTCATAAAGATTTCCTATTCCTTCACCATTATTATAAAGTATGTATTCGTTGCCATCTTTCATAATATAGGAATTATCCTTATCAATCGTGTATGCACCCTCTATGTCCGACATAGGCGGTTCATAGTAGGGCTGGGCGATCACGAAAAATGAGGACACAAAAACCAATACCAAGGCTATGTATAACACTGATTTTCCTGCCTTGACCCTCGGGTTTCCAGTCTCCAGTATGATATGGAATCTCTGCTTCATTTTCTCCGCGCTATTGGTAATGGCACATGAGCAAAGGCAGCTTTTCCTTCCCTCGCTCACCCGCTTCATAACAGAGAGCAGGGTCTCCGCATATTGCAATCTTTCCCTTTCGCTTTTTCCGGAGGTCATCCGGGCATCGCACTGTATTTCCAGCAGCTGGTCCAGCTCTCGCCTGAAAATATGGGATATGGGATTCCACCAGAACAGTGCTTCCAGCAGCAAAAATACCAGCTTTTTCAGGGCATCCCGGGAGCGCAGATGCTGGCGCTCATGGCTCAGCACCGTTCTAAGCTCCTGCTCATTCAAATCCCAGTACGGCAGATAAATGGTTGGTTTAATTACGCCCGCCGAGTAAGGCTCCCTTATGCTTGGCGACACCTTTATCCGGTACTTTATACCCATATCCGCCGCCATACGCTCCACCCTCTCGTCCCTGACAAGGACGAAAGCCTTCTCGGCCTTTCTTGCCGCAATCATGAGATTCAGGTCGTAACCCAGGCAGACCAACACCCCCAGTCCCCAGATAAGGGCCAGCAAGGCGGCCACTGTTATCCGGCTTCCGGGAAGTTCGGTCAGGGCAAATCTCTGAATCGCCGGGATAATCCGGGTGGATTTGATTACAAATGCGCTGGTTAGATCAGCCGGAACAAATAAGCGCAGGATTGCCAGCATGGTGAGCAGACTCAGGGAGGCGGCAGTATAGTTTATGACAAACCTGGTTCTGCGCATCAATACATATACCGCAACAAGGGCCAGGTTGAAGAAAACTATCGCACTGAAGACCGAATATACACTCACCATATTTTCCGTTTACTCCAGCTCTTTCTTCCTCTTCTGGAGCATGGCCTCCATCTCATCCAGCATTTCCGGCGTCAGTGCGTCACTCTTTATAAGGGCAGAGAACAAAACCGGCAGCACAGTCTTTCCGCTGCGGGCAAAGACATTTGATGCATAATAATCCTCGCAGGATATATTTGCATCATAGAGTCTCCCGTAGGTCTTGCCGCATTTTACAAATCCGGCCTCCTTTATTGCCTCCTTTTTTAAGAGACCATTCAAAAGAATATGGATGGAGCTTGCTTTCCAACTCTTATCCACAGACCGGGTGATAATGTCGTTCCTGGAGAGGGGGCAACCCGCACTCCAGAGCACGTTCATCACTTCAAGTTCGCTTTTTGTCAATTCCATAATTTTACCTTTAATGAATAATATTTAGATTACTTTTTGAATATATATTACAATGGCAACTTGCAAAAAGCAATAGTAATTTTTCATGATTTTTGAAAAATCTTTCGCATATTTTCTGTGCGACCCTGCCTTTTTCCAGGGCCTGTTCCATTGCCCACTATTAACCGCGGCAAACTACGCTACGCTATAACACGGCACACCCGCAAACCATTTGTTCCAGATCTGTGGGTGTGCCGTGCTGCCGCCTGAGCGGCTATATCTCCTTTAAAACCATGGGCAGCGCCGTAATGAACCAGGGGGCGAAGCGCTCCGGCTCCTCGTTCATCAGCTTTATCAATTCATCTCTGCCGTACCAGCGGGTGTCCATTATTTCGCTCTCGTCGGGATGGACCTCCCCTTCATATTCGCCTACAAATACGTGATCGTATTCATATTCATACAGCTCCGGTGAAAAGCTGTGCCTGTAAACAAAGCTGCCGATCTCCCGGCAGGGGCACTCCTTCACGCCCAATTCTTCGTACAGCCTTCTCTCCACCGCGACTTCCAGCGTCTCCCCGGCTCTGGGATGGGAGCAGCAGGAATTGGCCCATTTGCCTCCTGAATGGTATTTGCCCAGGGCCCGGCGCTGCAGCAACAGCTTGTCTCCATGATAGAGGAAAATCGAAAATGCCCGGTGCAGTATCCCGTATCTGTGGCAATAGGCTTTGTCGGCAGTGCCGGTCTGCCTGTCCAGGGCGTCAACGCATATAAGCTCGTCCATCCTGTCAGCCCTCCCGGGAAACTTTGTATTTTGCCGCCGCAGTCTCCGCCGCTTCCTGGCAGGCTGCCATCATCTGCTTCAGCTCCTCGCCGCTGGCGCCGTCCAAATGCAGCCCGGCGCAAATGCACACCGGCTCCTCCGCCATTATGCAAAGGCTCTTTGCCACCGTCTGGGCGGCATATACATCCTTGTGCCCGGGGCCGCAGATACTGCTCACATCCGCAGTCAGGCCCTCTCCGGAGGATTTGGGGCGTGGCACCGCATAGGCCACTCCCCCCACATGGGGCTTGCTCCCCCCTGTGAGAAAGCCGCACAGGCCCTTGCCGTCAGTGGTATTCAATATCAGTTTTACCGTGCAGCGGCCGCTGCCGGCTGTGCATTCGATCTGCATAGCTATATCCTCAGCCTTTCCATGGTTTAAATCTGTCGTAGCTCAAATCAAACTGCATGAGTATCTTTCCAATGATGTGGTCCACCTGATCCTCGGTCCTGGGATAATCGCTGTAGAAGGTGAGCATTGGCGGGATTATGACATAGCCCGCTTCACAGGCCGTCAATAGGTTTCGGCAGTGGATACGGTTCAGGGGCATCTCCCTGGGCACCAGCACCACCTTGCGCCCCTCCTTCAAAGATACGTCCGCCGCTCTCACCAGCAGGTCGGCATCATAGGCATTGGCGATTCCCGACAGGCTCTTCATGCTGCAAGGCAGCACCACCATACCGTCGGTTTTGAAGGAGCCGCTGGAAATGGCAGCCGACAAATCATTTACATTATACACGTGGTCGGCCAAGGCTTCAAGCTCCTCCACGCTAATATTTGTCTCTCTCTGGAAAATGATTTTTGCCCCCTGGCTCACTACCAGGTGAGTCTCCACATCGGGCATGTCATGGAGCACCTGTAAAAATCTGGCCCCCATCTGCACCCCGGTGGCTCCGCTTATTCCAACAATTATCTTTTTCACCGGTCACATGTCCTCCAGTAAACAAGGTATTTGGACGGTTTAAGCATCTGTCCCTATTGTATTTCATTGTAGTCAAATCGGAGGCGGCGCAGGGCTGCCTCCGATTTATTGTTTCAAAATTCAGCTGTGGGTTCAGGCAATGCCTAGGACTTTCCACCAGAGGACGGCCACTATGATGACTATGAACACTACCACAGTCAGAGGCACGCCAAGGCGTATGGTTTCTTTCTGGGTGTACATGCCGTTTTCCTCACCCTGTCCCACAAACATGTTGAGGTGATGGAAGGGCAGTATGTAGTGGGAAGCGATGGCCAGGTACACGGTCATTGCAATGACGATGGGGTTGACGCCCATGCTCTCGGTAGCCAGCAGCAGGGAGGGGATGGCAACGCCCATAACTGCAATAACGGAGCCCATGAACATATACACCACCATTGCGATCAGGCCCATCAGCAGCGCCAGCACGAAGATGTTGCTGGGCAGGGATGCGGGGAGTATGGTGTTGGCGATCCAGGCGTTCATGCCGGTGGCTCCGCCAACGGTACCTATGGCCATTGCGGATGTCAGGAACACCAGCACATGGACGGGAACCTGGCCCCAGGATTTCACGGTGAGCACATTGCCGATGAAAGGCATGCTCATGAGCATGGCGATAACAAAGGTGATCCAGCTGATATCGATGCCGTGGATGGAGTCGGTCATCCACAGAATGATGGCCAGGACGAGCCATGCCAGGGTGCGCTTCTCAAGAGCGGACATGGGGCCCTGCTCCTTCTGCTTGGCCTCGATCTCCACCAGGTTGATGGCGACAGCCTGGGAGGGCTTGAATAGCACCAGGACAAGAACCATTGTAATAAGGGAGGCAACGATGGCGGGCACACCCATGTACTTGACCCAGCCTATCCAGCTGCCCACAGCCTCACCGGCATAGGAAGCGGCCAGGGGGTTGATGGTGCTGTCGCCGGTGATGAAAATCAGGGAGACAGGCACGGAAGCGGCAAACACAGTAAAGCCGATCTTGATTGCATCCACCTTGGGGATGTTGCAGCTTTTGATGACAACGGCCATAACGGACATTATCAGGAAGGCACGGGGCCAGGGATGGGGAATAAGTATGCTCAGTATAAAGGTAAGTGCGAAAATGGAAATTATGATTCCGTTGTAGGAACGCACGAATTTTTTAATGAATGCATAGGCAATACGCTCGCCCATGCCGGAATCCTTAACGGCACCGGCGATCATGTATGCGCCCATGATAAGCCACATGGTGGAGGAACCGTACCAGGCTTTGAACACAAGATCGGGGGTCGCCACCTGGAATATCAGCAGCAGCATCAGGTACAGGCCGCCCACAAAGCCGGACTGGGCAACGCCTGTGGCCCAGAAGACGACGGTCATAAGGCTGAATGCAAGGCACTTCTGTCCCTCCGGGCTAAGTCCCTCCAAGGGCAACAGCAAAATTATCACGGCAATGATAATGCCGGCAATAAGTCCAATTAGTCTTTTGTTCATTTCTACTCCTTTGTACATTCCCGGGCCCGCTTAAAGCGGGCTTTTGCTCTGTCAAACTCCATGCCGGGACGCAGAATCGTCCCGGCAAGGTTTTGTCTTTGTAGAGGGAAGGCTGTCCGATCCTATCAAACAGCCTTCCCAAAAAGCTGTTTACAGGGGGCAGAACTTTTATTTTACTTCTCCAGAGGGGGAACCGGAGGAATAACCTGAAGGTTGGGGATATCCTCGGGTTTCAGTTTGAACTTGGCATGGACATGGGGATCCTCGGTGGATCTCCAGGAGTAGAAGCAGGTGTCGCAGACGTACACTTCCCATGCATTATCCACGGGGGCATCTACCATCTTCCTTATGGTTTCGCTGTCGCAACGAGGGCACTTCATAGAATCTTCCTCCTTTTCTCACTGCATCTGCTTGAGCAGATTGCGGATTATCTCTTCATACTCAGCCGTCTTGGCAGGGGGCTCAAGCAGCTCGACGGCCCTGGGGTTGGGTTCGGGGGGAACGGGAGTAGTGGCGTCGATGATCATCTTGGTGTGCATACCGGCAGGGTAAGAAGAGGGGTCCAGAGGCATGCCGGGGCAGTTGGGAATGATTGCCACGTCCTTGTCTGGCTTCACGCGGGAAGCCAGAGCCCACATGACCTGCTCCAGGTTGAAGGGGTCAACAAACTCGTCAACCACGATGACGATCTTGGTGTAAGGCATGCCGTGAGGAGTGGACAGCAGGCGGAAAGCAATGCCCTTGCCGTAGCCGCCGTAACGGCACTTGGTGGAGATTATAGCCACATGGCCATGCATGTACATTGCGTTCAGGGCCACCAGCTTGGGGAAGCCCTCCTTGATCTGCTTGTACAGAGGTACGGAGGTGTTCAGAGCCATGAGGTAGTCGATCTCGGTCCAGGGGATGCCCAGATACAGGCTCTCATAGATGGGGTTGGTCCTGTGGGTGATGTGGGTGATGCGCACCACGCACTGGTTGCGGGCGCCGGAGTAGGAGCCGGGGAATTCGCTGAAGGGGCCTTCCACCTCACGCACACGAGGCTCGATATAGCCTTCCAGGACAACCTCGGAGCCAGCGGGAACGTAGATGTGGTCGCACAGGTCGGCCTTGACTATCTCGCAGGGCACACCGTCCTGGAGGGCGCCGACGAACTCATACTCGTTCTGGCTGTAGCCGATGGGGGTGGAGGCCATGAAGGTCACCAGGGGGTTATTGCCTATGCAGATGGCTAGCCTTCACGCTGGGCACTTTACCCCTAATGCACGAATACTGCATCGCCGAACAGCTTACCCGCTTTCAGGAAACAGCCCACGACGTGCAGATAAACATTTTTGAAGCCAACCAGCCTTATCTTCTCCGTGGCCTGGACAACGGCACCCTTGAACTTGCCATTGTACGTATGGATTATCTCAGCCGGGAAAAGTACAAGATATTCCCTCTCAGAGTTGATCACCTGGAGCTGGTCTGTACCGCCTCTGCCGCCACCAGATTTGCCGGCAGGAAAATCAGCCTGCGGGATTTGCGGGATGAAAATTTTGTCATCCTGGATGATTCGGATATATATACCCTATGCATGGACTGTTTCCGTAAAGCCGACGTCACACCCAAAATCAGCTACACCACCTCCAGGCATCTGTACCTGCTGAGCATGGTCAATTCCGGCCTGGGCATGTGTCTGCTGCCGAAGGATATGGTAAACACCAAGATGTTTCCCAATCTTGTCTCCCTGCCTTTTGAGGAATCCGCAATGACCACCATAGGTATCGCCCAGGCCCGGGATACGGAAATCTCCGCCGCCGCCGGGCTGCTGTACAGATATTTTACGGACAGCGGACTCACCGCCGCCTCGGAGAGCGCCGCCGCAAAGTAATACTCTCATCCTTCCGGATTCGGTTCTCAAATTGGTACACACGGAAATTTACCCCTGTGCCGGGAAGCTGTGCGGCTTCCCGGCCCTGTAAAAAACCTGTAAACCCTTTTCCTGTTGAATAGCACAAGAGCCGGGAATATCCCGGCTCTGAGACTGTAGAAAAAGCCTCGCAGAGTTTTTTCGCCGCAGCGAAAAAATAAATTCAATCGTTTTCTGCGGCGGCGTGTACGTCGCAGAAAACACTTCTCACGGAGCGAAGTGTCGAATTGTACGCCTCTGGCGTACAACCGAGGCATGGAGCGAAGTGCAATCCCTCTTGTCGAAGAAGACTTTATCTTCTTCGACAAGCTGAGAGCCGGGAATATCCCGGCTCTTTTTTTGCGGCTTACTTAAAGAGCTGGGGAACCCAGTGTTCGGGCTGAAGCTCTTTGAACTTGGATCTGTGGAAGCGTGCCTTCTGATCGAAGGGAACGGTGCAGTCAAAGATGGCCTTGCAGGCAATGCCATGATCGCGGATGGAGGGAGACATGGTAGGATCGTTGGAGGGGTCCAGGGGATGGCAGCGCACACCGGGGATGCAAATCAGGTCGGTATCTGCCTGGAAACGGGTGTTCATAGCCCAGATGACGTCGCTGATATCAAAGCAGTCCACATCTTCATCTACCAGGAATACATGCTTGAGTTCGCTGAAGGCGGAGAAGGCCAGCAGGGCAGCCTGACGCTGACGTCCTTCGTCGGAAGGAACAGACTTCTTGAACTGCAGCACGGCCATGTACTTGCCGCCGCCGGCGGAAGCACAGTAGACGTTCTGGAGCTTGCCGGGCATGGCACGCTCCACCATGGAGAGAATGCTGGCCTCGGTGGGTATGCCGGCCATGGAGACATGCTCCTCGCTGGGGCCTATGCAGGACTGCATGATGGGGTTCTTTCTGGTGGTGACGGCTTTGACCTTGATGATAGGCAGAGAGGGATTTGCAGGACCGGTGTAGCCGGGGAACTCGGGCATGGCTTTGCCGGAGTCGGTATTAATATCCTCACGGATACGGGCTTCCGGCAGCAGTTCGCCTTCAATTACGTACTCGGCATTGGCGATGCAGTTTTCCTTGATGGTCAGGCAGGGGGTCAGCTCAACGGCCTCGCCTCTGATTGCGCCGGCAGCGCCCAGTTCGTTATATCCCAGAGGAGTCGTGGGGGGCTCAAAGCAGGCGGCGATCTCAATGGCTGGGTCAACGCCCACACTGATGGAGATGGGCAGGGGCTTGCCTGCGGCCTCGGCCTTCTCTCTGAATACGCTCAGGTGGCGGGAACCGGGCACAAAATACATGGAAATCTCATCCTTGCTCTGGAGGCAGAGGCGGTGGATGGTGATATCGGTGTCTCCGTTCTCGGGGTCGGTTGCATAGCACATACCCATGGTGATGTAGGGGCCTGCATCCTCTTCGGTATTGGTGGGAGCAGGGATGAGCTTGCGGATGTCGAATCCCTCATCGGTGGCATAGTGCACGATTTCCTGGCACTTGGCCTTGGAGTTGTCCACAACTACGGGGGCTATGGGGTTGGACACTGCCTTGTTGAGCAGCTTGCTCAGGTTCTCCGGCTTCTCGTTGAGGAGATAACCCACTCTCTTGCGGCTGGCCAGCAGGCCGATTACCACTCTTGCGTCCTCATGGCCCTTTACGTTGTTGAACACCATTGCGGGGCCTTCCCGGGTGGGTCTGGAAACAGTGCCGCCCGCACCCACATAGCGGTACACTCCGGAGAGCTCGGCTTTGGGATCAACTTCCACGTCGGTCTCCACGTACTGCCCATCGATTGTTTTAAGATAATCAAGAGCTGAACGCAAATCGTTAATTTTTGCCATTTTTTCACACTCTCTTTCAAAATCTTTTGTGATTTGCCCTCAGACAAATCCTTTGTAAATATTGTAACTTACACAAGATTGCAGAGCAATTCATATAAATACTGAGCATATTCCATAAAGCTATTGTACACTCAGCTTTTTTTATCTTATTATATATATTAACGCATTAAGTGGTTGAGCTAACAGGGCGATTTAAGGTGATTGTGATAGTTTGGCGGGGAACTCTGCCGTATGACTATTGCCCAGATTCAGCACTTTTTAGCTATATTGGAATGGGGCGGCTTTTCCGCTGCGGCCAGCGAGACTTTTATTTCCCAGTCTTCGCTGTCCAAACAGATCAAAAAGCTGGAAAACGAGCTAAATACCCAGCTTTTTAACCGCGCCAACAACAAGATCTCCCTTACCCCTGCCGGGGAGGTGTTCCTCAAGCACGCCCAAATCATGGACGAATCCTACAATAAAATGCTTCAGGACATCGCCTGTTATCAGAATACCTCAGGGAAAAATCTGATATCTCTTGGGGTACTGCCCCTGGAACAGCAATACCGCCTTCTGGAACTGGTGACGGCTTTTCAAACCGTTGTCCGCAATGTCCAAGTGAATATTACTGAGGACAATCAGGAAAAGCTGCTGCGCCTGCTGGACAGCCGCAAGCTGGATCTGGCCGTCCTGCGCACGGATTATCTGGATGAGGAGATATATCAATTCTCCCCCGTCTATAAAGACAGTATGGTTCTTGTCTGTTCCCGTCAGCAGGCCGAGCAGTTCCATTCCGGTCGGGTATCACTGGATATGGTTGCCGACCTCCCCTTTGTACTTCTGAACCAGGAATCGGCAATATATAGTCTGTGCCGTGAGCAGTTTGACAAGGCAAGGCTCCATCCGAAAATCGTCTCCACTGCCTCCAGACATCTGTATCTGCTTAACATGGTAAAGCTGGGCCTCGGTGTTACTATCCTGCCCAGGCGCCTTGTAAACAGTGATACCTTTCCCAGTCTGTGCTGTCTGGAACTGGAAGAACCGGTAAAATCCATTATCGGTATTGTGCGCCTGCGCAATGAGCCGATTTCCAATTCTGCAGAACGCCTGTACCGCTTTTTTGCTGAGCAGGCCCCCGTCAGCGACGACGTACCCCAGAATTGAATCCACCTCAAAGCCCGGCCTTACAATGAGGCCGGGCTTTGAGATCGTCTCTGCCGCTCCACAGGCTGTAAACCTTTTCGGCCCAAGTCATACAATGATAATGGCCGATGCCAGAAAGGAGAAGCTTATATGCTTAATTTAGATGCCAGTGTTCTCAACGAGACTCAGACCTGCCCTGCTGTAGGTTATCAGTCCGCATCCATCTGCGTCCCTGTCACCGTTACTCCCTTTGCACAAACCGGTGTCACCACCACCAAATGCTGCGGCAATCCCGTAGTGACCCCGGGCAGGGATATCTGCGGCGGCGTTAGAAACGGCTCCTGCTTTTTCACTATAACCCAGGATATATGCGTCAGCGTTCCTGTGGAATTTGGCGCAGTTGCTGCCGTGGGGGACAGCTTCGTCAACTGCACCGGCGTATCCGACACAGATATATGCACCGACTGCGGCAGCATCCTGCCCCCGGCGGAGTCTGTTGTCCCGGGTATCTAAGTTCCTTTATTCCGGCGGGCAGTACCGGCTCAAGCTCCGGCCTCGCCCGTCTTATTGAATACTCTACAGCAAAAGGCCCTGTCCTACCGCAATGCGGAGGGCAGGGCCTTATCGGCTTTACATTATAATACAGTTTTTTGGACAGGCCTGGGCACAGGTGCCGCAGGCTATGCACTTGTCCTCATCCAACACCCAGGTTTTTGCCGCCCTGTCCACCGTCAGGGCCTGCACCGGGCACTTCTTGGCACAGAGGGTGCAGTATACACATCGGGCAGGGTCGTTAACCGGTTTGCCGTCGTCCCTGGGTTTCACTGCCGGGGCAGCCTGGCAGTCCTCCGGAGCCGCCGCGGCCGGAGCCTTTTTCTTCGGGGCCGCCTTGATAAAACTGCCGGTCACCAGCAGGTCCTCCTCCTTGGTGGCCACCATATGGTAATCCCCTGTGAGCTCTATGGCGTTCCTGGTACAGAAATCGGCACATGTGGCACAGAAGGTGCATGAGCCCAGGTTGAAGGTCAGGGTTATCCTGTCCTGTCCGTCCTCCAGATGCTCTACGGTGCGGGTGATGGCGTTGCCGGAGCAGACGCGCTCACACATGCCGCAGGCAATGCACTTATCGGCATGGTATACTATTCTGCCCCTATAGCCGGGAGCTGCCTGACTGGGGACAGCCGGATACATAGCGCAGCTGCTCTTGCTGAAAAGCTGGCTTATGGCCTCTTTGACAAAGGGAAAATCCATCACTTCATCTGCCCCCTTTTCTCTTTCAGTATCTGCGCCGCCAGGGCCAGACCGTCTATCACGGCCTCGGGCTTGGGAGCGCAGCCTGCCACGTCCACATCCACATGTACGTATTTGCTCAGAGGGCCCGCAACGCTGTAGCTGCCTCTGAACACATTTCCCGACTGGGGGCAGGAGCCCATGGTCACTATGCACCTGGGTTCCGGCACCTGGGAAATGGCCCTCAGCACTCTGGGCAGGGACTGCTTCGTCACCGGCCCGGTGACCACCACAATGTCCGCATGGCGGGGGGAGCCCGCCAGCTTGAAGCCCAGACGCTCGGCATCGTAGCGGGGAGTGAGGACACTGACCAGCTCAATGTCACAGCCGTTGCAGGAGCCGGCGTTTATATGGAACAGCCAGGGCGATTTGCCGGTGCTCTCCTCTATAAGCTTTTTAAACATTTCCGCCCCTCCTTACAAACCGTACCAGGCCAGCACCAGACTGATAAGCGCCAGCGCTGAGACCACGGTCCAATAGTATTTGAATATCTGCTCTATTCTCAGCCTGGCAGTCACGGCGTGGACGAAGGAAATGGCCACTGCCGTAATCACCGCGCACAGCAGAAACATCAGCAGCACATCCAGAGGCAGGATGCCGGTGCCCAGCCCGCCCAGGAACAGGGCCACAAACAGGGATGTGAGTGTGAGCATTTTTACGGCATGGCTGAGCTTGAACACACCCAGAGGCGCCCCGCTGTATTCCGCCAGCATGCCCTCGCAGATCTCCGTCTCCGCCTCGGCGGCGTCAAAGGGGTGGTTCCCTGTCTCTCCCGGGATTATGAGAAGCAGGGCCACTGCGGCGGGCACCATGCTTATCTTGGTTATAAGGCTGCCGTTTAGGGCCTGGTATTGGGCAATACTGCTCAGGGAAAAACACAGCCCCGTACCCATCTCGTCACCCACAGTTTTGGCAACGGCCAGCAGCACAAGTACCAAAGGCAGCTCGCAGGAGATAATGGTCACCATCTCGCGGCTCAGTCCCACTCCCGCATAGGGAGAGCCGGAGGCAGCGCCGCCCAGGATTATGGCCAGGGCCGGTATCAGCAGCAGATAAAGTATCACGATGATATCCGCCATGCCGGAAAAGGCGGTGAAGCCGAACACCGGTATGAACAGCTGAATTACCACCAGGGTTGCAAGCCCCACCAGAGGCGCAAGCATGAAGGTGATGCGCTCCGCGGCGGCAGGCACAATGGTTTCCTTGCCGCAGAGCTTGAAGAAATCATAGAAAGGCTGGAGCACAGGCGGGCCCACCCGCTTTTGCATTTTGGCCACCAGCTTTCTGTCTATGCCGCACAGCAGCATGCCCGCCAGAAAGCAGAACAGGAAGCCGGGGAAGATGAGCACATAGCCCAGATACTGCAACGCACCGATAACTATAGTCATTTATCCCACCTCCTCATAAAACGATCAGGCTGAAGAGCATGACCAGGGCCAGATCCACCACTGCCCACAGGGCATAGTCGTTGACGATGCCGCTGTGCAGGCGATGCATGTAATTGAAGTAGCCCCGCCAGTTGTGCTTGAAGCCCCAGAACAGGTCATCTCCTCCCAGCTGGGAGAGCTCCTGGGCTTCGCCGCCGTAGAACAGCTCATATTTGCTCTCCGTGGCAGCGGCCTTACTGCGGCTGACATTGTCGTACTTGGAGCCCACCGCCACTATTGTCACGGACAGCAGGGCAATGCACAGCACCAGCAGCCAGCTCACCGGGTCCCAGGTTCCCACATGGCTGAAGCTCACGGCCACAGGCTCGGTCACGGCAGAGCCGTCAAAGCCCATGGCCTCTATGTAATGGGCCACATTGAACACCGCCCTCGCAGCGGGCTCGGTGAGATACGAGGTGACAAGGTTGGGGAAAAGCCCCGTGACAACGCACAGCACGGCAAAGATTGCCATGGCAAAACGCATGCCGAAGGATACCTCCTTCACATGCTCCAAACCCTCAGGCAGCTGGCCGAAGAACACAGAGTGGCTGACCTTTACGAAGGAGGCCAGAGTGAGCACGGAGGTGACAAGGGCGATTATTGTCACCAGCAAAAAGCCTATATTGCCGCTCTCCACCGCCTTCTGGTAAGTTGCCTGATAGACCATCCATTTGGAGGCAAAGCCATTGAAAGGCGGCACTCCGCTGATGGAGAAGGCTCCCACCAGAAACAGCACTGTGGTATAGGGCATTTTCTTTGCCAGCCCGCCCAGCTTGTTCAGGTCAGTGGTTCCGGTCTCGTGGAGCACGGCTCCGGCGGCGCATCGCGCATCGCGTTTGCCGACTGCAGCTGGGAGAGCGCTTCGCTGCGCAACCTGGTGCTCACCTGTCT
>ERZ827478.1423-NODE-1423-length-16960-cov-2.641822_pt1 | contig 16960 bp, 10 predicted proteins | sample MGYA00519705_ERZ827478 | MGnify/ENA primary metagenome ERZ827478 (study PRJEB31778, sample SAMEA3449318) | human gut metagenome | biome: human gut; feature: human-associated habitat; material: faeces | place: United Kingdom | collected 2010/2012 ... | reverse complement strand
TCCTTTCGTTATGTATTTAACAATCCTTGATTTGTTACTTTTACTATACCATTCCAAGGTAAAAATAGATAATTGTATTTTGTGATATTTTCTATAGGAAATACCTATAGAAATGCCTATTAAGAAAAAAATCAGTTGTAATCTCCTAAAAATCCAGATAAAATAAATGAAAAAGTTGATTTGGTTTTTTATGAAGTAGAATCTCAGGATACTACAAATGAAAATAATGAAGTTATTGTGAGTAGATCCTTTAATCTCTACACGGGGGCTACTCCGAATGATGACGAAAAGAAACAGGTTTCTTCAGAGAGATTAACTCTTGATAATTATCTCGATGATTCACATTTTGATAATTCTCCCTTGAAGAGATTAACGTTTGATGATTATTCTGTAAAACTTAAGACGCTGATTAAAAATAGAATCCCTATTATTAATACAACAATCGATTTATCATCGTTGTCTAAGGATGTTTTAAATTCATTAAAATATTGTAGTTTTAAAAATGTAATTTTTTCAGGAGTGATAAACAGTCCTAACCTTGAAGGTCCGGTTTTTGAAAATTGTTATTTCGAGGATTGTCAATTCAACAATATACAGCTTTATGAGACTGTTAATAATACTGTGGGGTCCGAAAACAATAAACCAATAATAGGTATGTTTAAAGGTTGTTTTATTTCTAAATGCGAAATTGAAAATTATAGATGTGAGACGTCTAAAGTCTACAACGTTACACAACCTGTAAGTATTAATGAAAAATTAGGTTCTTATCTTTTTATGCAGTCTTTTGTTCATGATTGCATAATTCAGGGTGGATATTGTCCAGATTCGAGTATACTTTTAAGTCATTTTTATAACTGTAATATAGCAGGACTTGATGCTCATAGAATGGATTTTTTAGCAAATTCGTTCAACAAGTCTAACTATGATGAAACCAGGGAGCAGGATACCGGAACTGTCTTTTATAATTGTAATTTGAACCATATTAAAATAAACAGTGGTCTTAGTGAAGATGGTTCAGATAAATATATGTTTAACCCCGATGAGTATTTTTCTGATTATATTGAAAGAAGATCGAGAAATCTTAGGTTAGATGATAATTTTTCGAAATGTATAGATAATATAAAGAAAGGAATTAACTCTTCATTTAGCAAGAACAATACAGAGAACAATAATGTTTTCTTTAAAAATAGTAATTTGATTGGGGCAAGTTTAGGCGGTTATTACAGTAGAGATAGGTGCAAAGACTGTGCTATTGATACAAATACAAATTATTCAATAAATGGTCTTACAGCGCGAAAATACACTTATATGGATCTGGACGGAGCTATAAGTAAAGAACAGATACCTGATTTCTTAAAAAATGTAAGTGCTATCAATATCGATATAATAAATTTTTACAATTCCGAGTCAAAGGCTAATAAAAAATATAGAAACGCATTTTTAGAGTTAGAGTCGTTTTTGTCTACACTTTATGGTGAAAATAAATCGTACGAGGGAAAATATCATTTTGATAATAGTAGGGTTGATTTTTTTATTTTTAAAGATATGCAGGAAAATGCACAAAATATCATTAACAATATGATAGAAAGTGACCGGATTAAGTTTGTTGAATCTATAATAAATAAAATGATTCTGTCGCCAGATGGAACAATACTTACTGAGAATCTAAAAGAATATGTCCAAAAGCAAATAAAGGCGTCTTATAAAGAATCTGCTACAAATGTAACATTTGATTATAAGGGACTTGCATCCATTTTTGAAGGTGTTGAAGAAAAACAAATTGAAGCGCTATCAAACCAACTGGAACATATTAAATCTTTTAAGACAGATTACGACTCAAGGCTAAATAAGTTTTCTCGCGATTTTCAATATTTATCCAGTGCATTTGCAATTAACAGGCAGGATTTATTAAAAAACTATCAGGAAATAAATGCTTCCATTAAAAATTACGATGACTTATTGCGAGAAATTAAAGATTCAACCATAAGGCGTGATAAATCAGTAGATGATAAAAGGACTTTATTTGATAACAAAAGGGACAGTTGGAATACTAAAGAAGTACAGGATGAAGTAGAGGCGTTAAATAAGAAGATTGCTGACTGTGACAATGAGATACGTTCTAAGCTTACTATTGTTCGAAATAATAGACTTGAGAATCAATATAAAGATGATAAAAACATCAGTGACGCGATGCGTAATATTCTGGATTGGTTCGAACGGTATCCCGATATTGTAAAAAATATAACCCAGGCTTAACTATACTGAGGGTGGATGACAGGACGAATAACGACATAAATTATTCATAGGGAATAGACGCTTACTCATCAGACACCTGGTATTCTTTATCTCAAACCAGCGTGACTGATGTGTAAGCGTTGAAGTAAGGAGGCGATTATCGCGTTATATTCCAGCCGCGTGCCTTCCAGAGCGCAGGCAGCTGCGACAGCTCGGTAAAGGTGGTGACTTTCGGGTGAACGATCGGTTTATTGTGCGGGTCAGCGCAGAAGTAAAACACTTCCAGTCCGGCATCAATCCCTGACTGCGCGCCGGCGCTGGAGTCATCGACCAGAATGCAGTTTTCAACGTTCACATTCATCGCTTTTGCCGCATGGAACATTAACGCCGGGTCGGGCTTCCAACGCTGAATATCGTAGCCGCTGAACAGTTTTTCCGGGAAGTAGTGCAGCATATTGAGCTTACCAAGCGAATGCTGCATTTTGCTGACCGGACCGTTAGAGACGACGCACATCGGCACGTTAATGCTCGCCAGCAATTCGTTCGCTCCTGCGATGTCCTCAAGTTCGGTATCAAACAGACGTGCTACTTCTGCGCGGTAAACGTGCTCGGCATCGGCCTGGACCATCGTCACGCCCTGTTCTTTACTGATGATGTCGATGATTTCGTAGAGTTTTACGCCTTTAAAACGGGAAAAAATTTCTTCCAGGTCAACGTGAATGCCAAATTCCCTGAACATCGTGACATAGGCGCGAGAGCAAATGACCTCGCTATCGACCAGCGTACCGTCGCAGTCGAAAAATACCGCTTCTATCTGGGACATGTCTTTCCTTTATCGTTAGTTTAACGTTTTCGTCATGCCAATTCGCATCACGCAATCGTTGCCGTATAAGCAAATACAATGAAAAAAAGTTATCTTCAGCCGTCCATATTGTCTCATTTTGGTATACGATAGCGACGGATTTTCCCTCCTTGTTCGGAAATAGATAATGAGTCAACAACACACAACCCAGGCTTCTGGCCAGGGGATGCTGGAACGCGTGTTTAAACTGCGCGAACATGGCACGACGGCACGGACCGAAGTGATCGCCGGTTTTACCACCTTCCTGACGATGGTTTACATCGTTTTTGTTAACCCGCAAATTCTTGGCGTTGCTGGCATGGATACCAGCGCCGTCTTCGTTACTACCTGTCTGATTGCTGCATTCGGCAGTATTATGATGGGACTGTTTGCTAACCTGCCAGTTGCACTGGCACCCGCTATGGGCCTGAATGCGTTCTTCGCTTTTGTCGTTGTACTGGCGATGGGCTTGCCGTGGCAAGTCGGGATGGGCGCAATCTTCTGGGGCGCGATTGGTCTGCTGTTACTGACGATTTTCCGCGTTCGTTACTGGATGATAGCCAACATTCCTGTGAGTCTGCGTGTGGGCATTACCAGCGGTATCGGTCTGTTCATTGGTATGATGGGGCTGAAAAACGCAGGTGTGATTGTCGCTAACCCGGAAACGCTGGTCAGCATCGGTAATCTAACTTCTCACAGCGTGCTGCTGGGGATCCTCGGCTTCTTCATCATCGCCATTCTGGCCTCGCGCAACATTCACGCGGCGGTGCTGGTTTCCATCGTGGTGACGACGCTGCTGGGCTGGATGCTGGGTGATGTCCACTACAATGGCATCGTTTCTGCGCCGCCGAGCGTAATGACTGTCGTGGGTCATGTAGATTTAGCCGGGTCGTTTAACCTCGGGCTGGCAGGGGTGATTTTCTCTTTCATGCTGGTCAACCTGTTTGACTCCTCCGGTACGCTGATTGGCGTGACCGATAAAGCAGGTCTGGCGGATGAGAAGGGGAAATTCCCGCGTATGAAGCAGGCGCTGTATGTCGACAGTATCTCTTCGGTGACCGGTTCGTTTATCGGTACTTCTTCTGTCACGGCGTATATTGAGTCCTCTTCCGGCGTTTCCGTTGGCGGTCGTACCGGTCTGACGGCAGTGGTTGTTGGTCTGCTGTTCCTGCTGGTTATCTTTCTGTCGCCGCTGGCGGGGATGGTGCCGGGATATGCTGCAGCTGGTGCGTTGATCTACGTTGGCGTCTTGATGACCTCAAGTCTTGCTCGCGTGAACTGGCAGGATCTAACTGAATCTGTTCCGGCGTTTATTACCGCCGTGATGATGCCGTTCAGCTTCTCGATTACCGAAGGTATCGCGCTGGGCTTTATCTCCTACTGCGTGATGAAAATCGGTACCGGACGTCTGCGTGATCTAAGCCCGTGCGTAATCATCGTTGCGCTGCTGTTTATCCTGAAGATTGTCTTTATCGACGCCCATTAAAATCGACAGCGCGTTAAAAACCCGCCATGCATGATTGCTGGCGGGTTTTTTATTTAGATCTTAACTCGCTGAATAAACTCACCAAATGCGGTCAATTGCCCGGTCAGGTGGTCCAGCGTACCCTGATCAATCACTTCTCCGGTTTGCGGCTCAACTTTGTTCTGAATCACGCCGCCCATAAATTCCGGCTTGTTCATCACCATTGCATCGAGGAAAACCAGAATCTGGCGCAGGTGATACTGACAGCGCGCGCCGCCAATCACGCCCATTGAGCTGGTCTGAATCAACACCGGTTTACCGGCCAGCGGTTGATCCGGCAAGCGGGAAAGCCAGTCGATGGCATTTTTCAGCCCGCCCGGTACCGAGTAGTTATATTCCGGCGTGACGATCACCACACCGTCAGCCTGACGGATCTGTTCCGCCAGAGCTTCAACCGTTGCTGGAAAACCGTCTTCCTGCTGTACGTCAGCGTCATACAGAGGAATGTCGGCAATGGAAGGTAACGCATTAACTTCCATGTTCGCCGGAGCAATTTTCGGCAGGGTACGTGCAACCATGCCATTAAATGAGCCTTTGCGCAGACTCCCCAGTAACGTAACCACCTTCAATTTTTCAGACATGATGACTCCTGTGGTTGTCTATCAATTTGGCGAAAAAGACTTCACGGTAGAGAGTTGGGCAAAACGCATCATCCGGCTGGTAGGATTGTTGGCGCGGCTGTGAATATCTGGTAGGCTTTTCCAGCCGTGTTTGCCATCTAACTCCCAGACACTGAGCTTTTCAATCGTGGGCGTGACCGCCACGGACCACACCAGCACGTCCTCCGCGTCGCATAACGCTTCTACATGATTTACATGAGCACATTTCAGGCGTCCGGCAATGGGCAGCAGTTGCAGATCGCGCGGATCGTCATTCAAAACATCACCGGTTAGTTTTAGCATGCTTCGGCGCAGCGTGATGAGCTGCGCCCGCGCTTCGTTTGGATCGTTTTGTTTACTGATCCATAGCGATTCATTGCTGGAAAAGGTGTGGTTATCGGGCGCGTGTGGGCTATGAAACCCGCGCGTCGCACGCTGTAGTTCCATATCGAGGCCACATTCACCTTCGGTTGTTAACGCCACGCCAACCATATTCCCGGCATAGGAAATAGAAAACGAAGGCAAATTTTTATCGCTGAAAACCGGTTTACCTTTCGGCAGGGTGACGATTTCCGGCAATTCGCCAATGCCATACAGCATGAACATCAGTTCTGCGAGTAAACCTCTGGACGCCAGAAAACGGCTTTGACGATGAGGGGGAATGTTTCGGGCTTCTTGATGACACTGGGAGGGGAGACGAACAGAAATCAAATGTCCTTCCGTTAAAATCCCTCGGGCAAAGTGAGTCGCCATTTTTCGCTCCATGCTTAATGGTCCATTATGAATACAAGAGTAATCATTTACTGGAATGATGGACAGACTAAAGCGGCTAAAAGTTCGATTCAGATAAGCTTATTACAACTTTTTTACATTTTATTGTGAAATTGGGTCGCGTTTCATACGATTCGGTTATGCCATCGACGCGTAAAGATTTTTAATGGTTTCCCGTAACCAGACGATCTTCGGATTATGGCTGTTCCGTTTATGCCACAGCAGGGTAAAAGGGACTTCCAGCTTTTTTTGCTGACTTTCGTCAAACGGGAGAGGAAGAGCAACCAACGGCAGTTGATGGAGTTGATTGTAGTACTGACAGTAGCGCGGCGCGGTCGCCAGTAGCAGATTGTCGGGTTGCGCTGCCATAAACAGTGACTGCTCGAATTCCGGCAGGCTCATAGCAATCGTGCGTTCGCGCCCCAGCTCCTGTAACACATTGTCCAGCGCCCAGGTATCGCTCTGTTCCCAGCAAATGCTGATATGCGGATAACGTAAAAAGGTGTCCAGATTCCACGTTTCATGCAGTGCCGGATGATCTTTGCGTAACCAGACGCAGGGCACATCACTAAACAGCACTTCATAATCAATGGCTAACGGTAGCGAGCTTAACAGCTCCCGCGAACGGGGATGACTTTCGCGACCGGAAAAACCAATATCCACTTCACCACGAGTAATGGCATCTAAGGAATCGTAATCCCAGTTACGTAATTTGATGGTCGCCTGCGGGTAACGTTGGTAGATCCGTTTCGACAGCGCATTAAGCATGATCATCATCAGCGGCGATTCCGCCGCTAGCTCAAACTTCAGGCCGCGCGGCGTTTCGTGGTGCGGTTTATCCAGCAGCAGGTTGCTGATTTGCATCCATTCCGCCAGATTTTGCTCCATGCTGACCATTAGCGGTGTGGGCGACAGGCCCAGCGGTGAGTTCACAAAGAGTGGGTCGTCAAACCACGCTCTTAACTTTGCCAGCGACTTACTCACCGCCGAAGGTGTCACGTTCATCCGCTTCGCCGCTTTGGTCACGCTGCGCTCCTGCATCAGCAGTTGCAGACAGAGCAGCAGATTGAGATCAAGCGTGGTGATGGATTTCTTCATGAGCGGCAACCGGGCGTCCAGGCGCGACGAACATAATCAGCAACAGGCTCACTATGCTACAGGCAATCAGAATCCCGATCAGCATATTCCATGCGCCAATACCAACCACCGCTGCCAGCCAAATCCACAGTGACGAACCGCAAACCTGCGCAATACCTAAGGTCGAGCTGGCTACGCCCGCGCGTAATGAAAACGGCCCTAACGCCTGACTCATCGCTACGCCAAAACCTACCGAGAAACCGGCGCAAATCAGCGTAATACCAAACAGAGAAACCGCATGGGAAGGTGAAACGGCAAGGGTGATCCCCGCCGCCAAGAATAACACCTGCGAGGTGATCATCAAGGTACGCGGCTTAAAGATCCCCAGGGCAAATGGTGTGGAAAATGAAACGGTCATGCTGACGCCAGCGGTCAGCGCCATAATGGTGGCGTATTCCCCGCGCTCAAAACCCATGATTTCCATCAGCAATACCGGCGACGTGTTGACGAAGGTGAGGATCACCGAAACGCTGAGGGTGGTGATAACAACACGGCTGAGGAAAAACCGGTTAAGCAGCGACTCGCTATTTTCTCGTGGTTTGTCAGAAGCTGCGGGGGCCGCAGGGCGCGTTTCTTTTAAAATAAACAAAGACAACATCAGTACCGCGATGCCCATCGTTGCCATCGTCCAGAACAGACTCTGCCACGGGAATTTAAGCATAATCAGGTGTCCGAGCACCGGCGCTAACACCGGAATGATGCAGGTAATGCCGTTGAGTAGCGACAGTACCTTTGCCCGACGTCGATCATCCAGTGTGTCGCGTAAAATGGCGAACGCCACCACGTAACAACAGCCCGCGCCCAGCCCCTGTAGAAAGCGCCCTGCAAGAAATAACGTGCTGGTTTCAGCCAGTGAACAGAACACCGAGGCGATAATAAATAGCGCCGCGCCGGGTATGGCGACAGGCTTTCTCCCTGAACGATCGGCCACTTTACCGGCAAATAACATCGCAGCTGCCATGCCCGCCAGATAAACGGAGAACGCAATATGCAACTGCGCTTCGCTGGCATTGAGATCGGCGGCGATGCGCGGTAAACCAACGAGGTACATATCAATCCCGGCGGGATAAAGTAAAACCAGGGCAAAACTACAAATCAAAAAGCGGGACATGGGCTAAAGCGTCCTGATAGTAAGGTGACGCAAAGCATACGTGGTGAAGGAGAATCAGGCGAGTTGCCATTTGGACATAAGTGATTTCCTGACAGGCAAGAAGCCAGCGAATGGCTGGCTTCCTGAAAGATTTAGCCAAATTTAGGTAACACGTTAAAGACGTTACCGAACCAGCATAAAATTACGGTTATACCAAAGAGAATGACAATCGCCGGAATAAGATTGCCGCCCCAGACCGTGAACATCTGATTGGGAAACTTCTTGCGAGCTTTGATTGCCAGCACCGCGGGGATAATGACCGCCCAGATGGTGGCACACAGTCCGGCACCGCCGATCCCGTAAATGAAGCCGTTCGGGAAGATCAGATACAACAAAGCAGGTGGCAGGAAGGTTAACAGCACGGTTTTGAAACGCCCGGCGTGGGAGTTATCAATCTTAAACAGATCCGCCAGATAATCGAACAATCCCAGCGTGACACCAAAGAACGAACTGGCAACAGCTAAGTTGGAGAACACCAGCAGGCAAAACTCGATAATGCCATGCTGTTTGGTGCCGAGGAACGATTTCACCAGCGAATCAACGTTGCCGCCTGAAGAGATAATCGCCTTAAAGCTTTCTCGCGGGATATTTCCCATGGTGCAATAGAGCCAGAAGAGATAAATCACCAGCGCCAGCAGCGAACCGAAGACCACGCTTTTGATTAGCTTATCTTTGCGTTTGCCATAGCAAATAATCAGGCTGGGAATATTGCCGTGGAAACCAAATGACGCCAGACACACCGGCAAAGCCATAAAGATATACGGGAAGTAAGACGTTCCCGCAGTGGTGCTGGTGGCATCGCGCAGAATGGAATAATCGACCTGGAAGAAGAAAGAACCAAACACGATCACAAAGGAGATAATCTTCAACCCGAGGAACAACGAGGTAATACGACTGGCGGCTAACGAACTTATCCACAATACGCTGGCAACGAAAATGGCTGTGCAGATCCCGACAATACGTGGATTAGCGTGATAGCCCAAATTCATTGATATCGTTTCACTAATGATCGCACCATTAGCAGAGATATAGGCATAAGTGAGGATATAGAGAACGAAGGCAACGGTAATACCGCTGATAATGTTCCAGGTGTTACCGATTAAATCTTTGGTGATGGTGTTAAAACTGGAGCCGACGGGATAATTTAAATTTGCTTCTAATAACAATAACCCGGAATGAAGCATTGAAAACCAGGCAATGATAAGGATAAAGGCACCCCAGAAAAACCAGGCACCGGCAAGATCAACAGGTAAAGCAAACATACCTCCACCAATTACTGTACCTGCTATAACCATAACACCCCAAAATGCAGAGTGCTTTTTTTCAGCTTGATCAGTCATGATGCCACCTTTAGAGGAAGGCTATTTTTGTTATTGAGGATGTAGGGTAAGAGAGTGGCTAACATCCTTATAGCCACTCTGTAGTATTAATTAAACTTCTTTCAGTTTTGCGGTGAAGTGACGCAATACTTTCGGTTCGTAGGTAAAGGTTAACCCTTTAATATTCGCCGCGTTCTCTTTCACATGTTTAAAGGCTTCAATGATGAAGTCCATATGTGTTTGAGTATATGTTGCGCGCGGAATGGTTAAACGCAGCAGTTCAGCCGGGCATGGCAGTTGTTTACCGGTTTTCGGATCGCGGCCTAACAGGAAAGAGCCAATTTCTACCGCACGGATACCGGCGACTTTATACAGCTCGCACGCCAGCGCCTGTGCCGGGAATTGATCTGCCGGGATATGCGGTAGCAGTTTACCGGCATCAACGAATGCCGCGTGACCGCCCGCCTGCTGGCAGACAACGCCAATCTCTTCCAGGCCATCGACCAGATACTGTACCTGCGCGATACGATAAGCCAGCCAGTCCAGATTCATGCCGTCATACAGACCTACCGCCAGACGCTCCATAGCGCCGCCTTCCAGGCCGCCATATGTCGGGAAGCCTTCCTGTACCACGCAAAGGGTTCTGCATTCGGTGTACACATCAAAGAAGCTGTCGTCTTTCATGCACAGCAAGCCGCCCATCGGCACCATCGCATCTTTCTTGGCGGACATCGCCAGCATATCGGCATATTTGTAGGTTTCGCGGGTGATCTGCTCGATGGTCCAGTCTTTATATTCTGCTTCACGCTGCTTGATGAAATAGGCGTTTTCTGCAAAGCGTGCGGAATCCATTACCACCGGAATATCGTATTTCTTCGCGATGCTGTACATCGCTTTTAAGTTTGCCAGTGAAACCGGCTGACCACCTGCGGAGTTACTGGTGATGGTTGCAACGATATACGGCACGTTATTCGGGCCAACTTCTTCAATGCCGCGTTCTAATCCCTCAAGGTCAAAGTTGCCTTTAAAGTCGTAACGCACGCCCGTATCGAAGGCTTCTTTGATATAGACGTTACGCACGGTACAGCCGTTGATCTGGCTATGGCCCTGCGTGGTATCAAAGAAATAGTTAGAGAACGCCACCATTTTACTGCGATCCAGGCCTTTTTCCTGCTCGCGTTTTTTAATCAGTACCGGAATATAAATTTGCTCTGCGCCACGGCCCTGGTGTGTCGGAATGGTGTATTGATAACCAAAGATATTTTTCACTGACTCGGCTAAAGCATAGTAGCTGCGGCTGCCGCTGTAGGCTTCGTCGCCGCGCATCATCGCGGCCTGCATGCTCTGCGTCACCGCCCCGGTGCCGCTGTCGGTCAGTAAATCGATAAACACATCTTCGCTATCCAGCAGGAACGGGTTCATACCGGATTTAATAATTGCCTCTTCACGATAAGCGCGAGTGGTACGTTTTACTGGCTCAATAACACGAATGCGGAACGGTTCAGGGAGATGTTTAAAGTTTTCCATTACATAATCCTTCATTTATTTTAATTACAGTGATCCCTGTGAATATTACATCTGCAATATCCATTAATTCGCCAGATATATATGCAAGCACCATCATTTACTAAAATAATTAAATAAATGAGACATGAGCTTTGCAAAAGGCAAAATTAAGATATAGCAAACAAATAGATCACATTGAATCTAATCGGTTTGGCTCTGGTGATGGCTACAGAAGGGCAAATCAAGGGCGGTGATCGACAATCTTGTTGTCAATATTGAACCATTTTGAGGTCACACATATATGTAAGATATTCATAATGCACTTATCCTCGAAAGACACGAGGCTACAGTATAATACTCAAGAATTTTGTCTATTCTAAAATTGTTTAAATGTGAATCGAATCACAATTAGATATTGTCTGTGTTTGTGATGGCTGGCCCATGCAAAATATTAGCAAAAATCCATAAATGGATAAATTTTTTAATTTTTATCATTATTGTTGAAGATGATGGCATTGATTATAGGGGTTCCATTACAAGGAGCTGTTTCCCTCATTGACGTCGCGGTTTACTCACTTCATTACCAGGTTGATGACCTGATGGGGTAATGACGTAAAAAGACAAATAACTCTATAAATGAGCGAAATTTGATAGTTGGTTTTTAAATAGTAACCTTATTATTACTACAACTTTCATATGAATGAGGGGAAAGAAAATGGTTGATAACGTAACTGTTGGCAGTGTATGTGCACAATCTCCTTCTTTCATGCCTGAGTTGGATGGAGGAAAAAATAAAACTCAATTGATCATTGATGATATAGTGGCGTATCTTAAAAATCCTTCAGTTTATTCGCTTGGAAAAGAAGGTCCGTTAAATCATTTTTTTAATAATTGTAGCGAGATTGAACCATGGGTTTTAATCGGTGGTGGACTTATTATTATTGTCTCCACATCTGAGCAAGACCCTGAAAGTCTGATTGTAACTGTGGGGGATATTGAAGGAAAGTGTGCTACACAGATTCCCGTACCACCCGCGCTTACAACATCCCTCAAAGATATTTTTATTCGCCCTCATACGAACGCAGATGATGAGAGTTTTACTAAAGAGCAGATAAAAGCTAATAGTAAATATGATATTGTAGATTATAACTGTAAGGTTTATTTTTATGAAAAACCGGAAGATTTAGTCGTATGCAGGCATATTTCTCTGCAGTATTGTATAGATTCATTGAATGAAAATACAGGGAAAGTTCCATTGAAGGAATGCTATTCAACTCCAGAAGGGATACAGCAACATATTCCATACGAGCTTGATCAGCAATTTGAAAATCTAATAAACAATCCACCACCCGGTACATTCGTCGTTGCCAGTGACAAGTTTGGGGAGACATTATCTGTCTTTTTTCATAGGATGGAAAAAGAGAAGTTAACGCATATGGCGGCAATCATTAAATCTCATACACACGCTATGGCCGTCCGCTTGAGGATAAAACAAACGCCTGCAGGAGAAACAGAATATGTTGTATCCTTTTATGATCCTAATGCAACCAATACTGCAGTACGCTATAAAGCAAAAAACTGTGATTCTTTTGGGTCATTACAAACATTTATAAATATTGAGTTGGCGAATATAAAATGGGTAAAAACAGAGATTTGCTCCGAGTGTGTAGGTATAATTCCTTATCTTCCTCGAGAACAGGCCCATTTATTAAGTGGTATAGAAAATGAATTGCAACCACCATTATCACCATCAGCATTATATCTATTAATGCAAATGGGGACGTATGAAAACATTGTTCTTTTTTTCGATAAGTTGCAAAATTCCCAAGAAATGACAGTATCAAAGGTTCTTGAGATTCTTGCTGCTAAAGGACCTGGAGGAACATATGGGTTATGTATGTTACTGCAATACGATAATCTTAATAAGATTAATGAATATATAAAAAATTTAAAAGAGTTGACCAGGAAATTTAATTTTAGCCAGGAAGACCTGGAAACTCTACTCCTTGCGAAAGATAACCGTGGTGTGAGCGCGATTTCTGTAGCTTTATCAAAAAATAAAAATGAGAATGAAAGTGTCAAGGCATGGTTGTCAGCGATAGATGACTTTGAGAAAGAATTTGGGGTAAATAAAAATGAAATACTTCTTAGTATAGGAAATGAAATAGACTCAACTTATGATTTAAATAGCGCTATTAGGACCAATAATTATAATGTTGTTAATATATTGCTCGCCAATATAAAAGCCAAAATGTTTAAAAATGAAATGAATAAAGAAGATATATTGAAACTGATGGCAGCAAGAGAAAAATGGACGGGGGAGTCAGACAAATGGACGAAGGCATCAGGCTTATATTCTGCGATAGTGAAAGGGTATACGGAGATTGTTGCCGCCTGGATGGAGACAGCTGATGTGATAGCCAGCCATTATGAAAATGATAAAGATGTGGTGAGAGAACTACTGTCGCTGAGCAGAAATAATGCCGTCTGCTCTTTGCATATTGCAAGCTTTAAGAAAATGAGTAAACAGGTCATTGACGTATATCTGAATGCGGCGATTCGCCTGGCGTTGCAACACGGGTTCACTTTCGATGAAATTGTGGAGCAGTTTACCCGTGACTTTGATGGCAAGCCATTCTCTCATGTGGTAAATAACGGGGATGATATACATATGGGACTCTGGCTGAAAATATTCAAAATTGTGGTTGGTGAAAATGAAAATTACCTTAAAGATGTGATGATGCAGCTGGAAGAAAAGAATAATGAAGGTAAATCTGTAATAAGTCTGGCAAATGGCAATCCTGTACTTAAAGAACTATTCTGGAAAGCAGTAGACGAATTTAACTTTCCGCAAGAGGAGCTTAATAGGTTAAAGCAATATCGTTCTCTGTAAAGACAGGACTGCAAGGTGTTTAAAGTCGCTCCAGCCAGTAGCAAAGGCAGTTTTGGTGCAGGATGCTCATAAAAAACAAGCGCTGTTCCGTTCTGATAGTTAGTTTCCCCAGAACGGAACAGTGCCCTTTATATCAATTTAGACGAGTTACTTACCAATACAGAAGCTGGAGAAAATCCGCCCCAGCAGGTCATCAGAAGTAAATTCCCCGGTGATCTCGCTTAAGTTCTGCTGTGCCAGGCGCAACTCTTCCGCCAGCAGTTCACCTGCCCAGGCTCCCAACAGTTGCGCTTTGCCCTGTTGTAGATGTTCCGCCGCTTGTTCCAGCGCCTGTAGGTGACGACGACGCGCCAGGAAGCCGCCTTCCATGTTGGTGTCAAAGCCCATGCTCTGTTTGAGATGGTTACGCAGCACGTCCACGCCTTCGCCAGTCCTTGCCGAGAGACGAATTAACGCGTGACCGTTCACTTCACTCATTCCCAGCGTTTCGCCGGTGATATCGGCTTTATTGCGCACCACGGTGATCGGCAGTTTCGCTGGCAGACGGGCGATGAATTCCGGCCAGATCTCTGCCGGATCAACGGCGTCTGTCGTGGTGCCATCGACCATAAACAGTACGCGGTCGGCCTGTTCAATTTCCTGCCACGCACGCTCGATACCAATACGTTCCACTTCGTCACTGGCTTCACGTAGCCCGGCGGTATCGATGATATGCAGCGGCATTCCGTCAATGTGGATATGCTCACGCAGTACGTCACGCGTGGTTCCGGCGATATCGGTTACGATTGCTGCTTCACGGCCCGCCAGCGCGTTCAGCAGGCTCGATTTACCGGCGTTAGGACGTCCGGCAATCACCACCTTCATCCCTTCGCGCAACAAACTACCCTGACGTGCTTCAGCACGCACTGCATCAAGATCGGCAATCACGTCATTGAGCTGGGCTTCAATTTTGCCGTCGGAGAGGAAATCGATCTCTTCATCCGGGAAATCAATTGCCGCTTCGACGTAAATGCGCAAGTGGGTGAGGGCTTCCACCAGATGGTTGACCCGTGCGGAGAATGCGCCTTGCAGCGAGTTAAGTGCCGAACGGGCCGCCTGTTCCGAACTGGCGTCGATAAGATCCGCAATCGCCTCGGCCTGGGCTAAGTCGAGTTTATCGTTAAGAAACGCGCGTTCGGAAAACTCACCAGGGCGGGCAATCCGCAGGCCGGGAATGGTCAGAATGCGTTTTAACAGCAGGTCGAGGATCACCGGACCGCCATGACCCTGCAGTTCAAGCACATCTTCGCCGGTGAACGAGTTCGGGCCAGGGAACCATAGCGCAATCCCCTGATCGAGCACGCTGCCGTCGGCGTCTTTAAACGGAAGATAATCGGCGTAGCGCGGCTTAGGCAGTTTACCCAGCACGGTTTCGGCAACTTCACGGGCTTTGAGGCCGGAGATGCGCAGGATGCCAACGCCGCCACGTCCCGGAGGCGTGGCCTGGGCTACGATAGTGTCATTATCGCTCATGATGTTCCTGTTGCTTTGTGTGGCGGATGCGCGGTGCTTATCCGCCCTACGAAAAGAAAAAAGGCGGTCAACTGACCGCCCTTATTTTAGCGAAAACTCACCGAATCAGGATTTTTTCTTCTCGCGGCTATGCAGGCCACGTTTTTCCAGACCACGGTAAATCAGCTGCTGCTGAATAATGGTTACCAGGTTGCTGACGATATAGTACAGCACCAGACCTGACGGGAACCACAGGAAGAACACGGTGAAGATGACCGGCATAAAGGTCATGATCTTCTGCTGCATCGGGTCGGTCACGGTGGTCGGCGACATCTTCTGAATGAAGAACATCGTTACGCCCATCAGGATCGGCAGGATGTAGTACGGGTCCTGTGCAGACAGGTCGTGGATCCACAGTGCAAACGGTGCCTGACGCAGTTCAACGGAACCCATCAGCATGTAGTACAACGCCAGGAAGATTGGCATCTGGATCAGCAGCGGGAAGCAGCCGCCCAGCGGGTTAACCTTCTCAGCTTTGTACAGCGCCATCATTTCCTGACTGATACGCTGTTTGTCATCGCCCAGACGCTCACGCATTGCCTGAATCTTCGGCTGCAGCATACGCATCTTCGCCATGGAGGTGTACTGCGCTTTGGTCAGCGGGTACATGATGCCACGAACGATAAAGGTGATGATGATAATGGAGAAGCCCCAGTTACCCACAAAGCTATGGATCCATTTCAGCAGTTTGAACAGCGGCTGAGAGATGAACCACAACCAACCGTAATCAACGGTCAGATCCAGGTGCGGAGCAACAGCTGCCATTTTGTCCTGGATTTCCGGGCCAACCCACAGGGTGCTGTTCATCGCGCCAGTCTGACCAGGCTGAACCAGTACCGGCTGAGACTTGTAGCCGATAGCGGCGATGCCATTACCCAGATTAGCGGTATAGAAGTTATTGGTTCCGTCGTTATGCGGGATCCACGCCGTCGCGAAATACTGTTGCAGCATTGCCACCCAACCACCTTTCGAAGAGATGTTCAGGTTTTCGTTATCGGCAATGGTATCGAACTTGTATTTCTCGTACTTCTCGTCAGGCGTGGAGTACGCCGCGCCGCGGAAGGTGTGCAGTGCGAAGTTGCTGCTTCCGGTATCGAGATGCGGTGGCAGAGTGATGGATTGCTTCAACTGACCAAAGGTGGAGATCTCCAGCGGTTTCTCGCCAGCGTTCTGCACGTTGTAGTTGACGTTGACAGCGTAATCACCACGTTTCAGGACAAACGTTTTGGTAAACGTGTTGCCTGCCGCGTCGGTATACGTCATCGGCACCTGCAGTTCGTTTTGACCTTCAGCCAGCACATAAGCGTCTTTTTCAACGTTATACAGCGGACGCGGGCCGTTAGCCGGATTATCCGGGCCATCACGACCGGTCAGACCGCTCTGTGCCTGATAAATAAACTGCGGTGAAGTTTCCAGCAGCTGGAACGGCTGGG
>ERZ827478.1419-NODE-1419-length-16980-cov-3.736307_pt1 | contig 16980 bp, 19 predicted proteins | sample MGYA00519705_ERZ827478 | MGnify/ENA primary metagenome ERZ827478 (study PRJEB31778, sample SAMEA3449318) | human gut metagenome | biome: human gut; feature: human-associated habitat; material: faeces | place: United Kingdom | collected 2010/2012 ... | reverse complement strand
CGGGGCGTTTGGGTCTCCTCCGGCTCGGCCTGTCACAAGGGCAGGCCCAGCCATGTGTTCGCCGCCCTGGGCCTGCCCAAGCGCACCCTGATGGGGGTGCTGCGCATTTCCTTTTCTCCGGAAAATACCCGTGCCGATGTGGACGCCCTGCGGGATGGGTTGATCCAAATCACTAAAACCAGGATCGCAATGAGGTGACCGTTTGTTTTCTTACCTGAAACGCGGCCGCGGCTTTTACCGAAACGTGGTACTGCTGGGCCTGCCCATTCTGCTGCAAAAGCTGACCACCACCTTTCTGGGCCTCATCGACACCTTCATGGTGGGTACCCTGGGCGAGGCCCCTCTGGCCGCCGTACTGGTGGCCAACACGCCGGTGTTTGTCATCCAGCTGGTCATCTTCGGCCTGGTGACCTATTCCACCAAGGGCGTATCCTTTGGCGCTATTGACACCACCATACCCAACATGATCATCCCACGTATAGGCAAGTTCCCAACGATCATCCTGTGGGCAGTGGCTGCCGTGGTCATTGTTTGGTTTATCTGGAACAAGACAACCTTTGGTAAAAACCTGTACGCCGTGGGCGGCAACCCGGAGGCGGCCTCCGTTTCCGGTATTTCCGTATTCAAAGTCACCGTGGGCGCTTTCGTCATGGCCGGTATCCTCTACGGTTTCGGCTCCTGGCTGGAATGCATCCGCATGGTGGGCTCCGGCTCCGCCGCATACGGCCAGGGCTGGGAGATGGACGCCATCGCAGCCTGTGTTGTGGGCGGCATCTCTTTCACCGGCGGTATCGGTAAGATATCCGGCGTTGTGGTGGGCGTGTTCATCTTCACCGCCCTGACCTACGCCCTGACCACCCTGGGCATAGACACTAACCTGCAGTTCGTGTTCTCCGGCATCATCATCCTGGTTGCCGTTATGCTGGACTGCCTCAAGTATGTCCAGAAGAAGTAAGCTCTGAACACAATCATACCAAGCAAAAAGCCGCTGCAAGACATGGGAGAAGACCCCGCTTTGCAGCGGCTTTTAATATGGCGGATTATTTAGGGGAGACGCGGAGAGGGATGCGGCGAAATAAAAGGAGAGACAGCTGCCTTTTGGAAGCTGTCTCTTTTTAAAAAGAGGATATGTATTTTGAAAACTCATTTATCCAGATATGCCAGAAGGCTGTCCAGATGGTTTTGTGCGTCATAATAGCCCAGGTAATAAAATTCGCCCAGCTTTTCCATGTCCTTTTCCAGACGGCTGACAGTTGTGGATGAGCTGGGACTGATGACGTATACGCGCCCTTCCTCTTTCAGCCGCTCCAACTCATCGCACTGACGGTTATAGCGGGCATCGCTGTCGATGATAGCTTGGGCCAGGGCCGGGGAGCTCTTATAAAATCTCCTGGCCAGCCTGCCCGACCGTTCGCTTTCACGCTTGCGGAAGGATGCGGGGCGGGTACGTACAACGATTATTTTTTTATACCCCTCATCCAGGGCCCACTGGAAGGGGATGGCATTGGAGCAGCCCCCATCCAGGCAGGGGATGCCGTCCACAATGACGGGCCTGGAGACATAGGGCATGGAGGCGGAAGCCTGGATGGCCTTTATGATATCACCGCAGCAACCTTTTTCAAAGTACAGAGGCTGGCCGCTGAGGCAGCTGGTAGCCACAGCTACCAGACGTCTGTCCGGCCGCTCAAAGGTGTCACGATCCAGAGGGTCATCCTTATCATATTCATCAAGCACAAAATTAAAACCGATTATACCCCTGTTGGAGCGATAGGCATGTATCCCCACATAGCGGGGATCCCGGCGAAACTCCAGATTGATGCGGGCGGAGCGGCCTATCTGCCCCGAGACATAGTTCATGCCGTTGAGGGCACCGGCGGACACGCCTATGGTGCACTGCATATTTATATCCGCCTGCATAAGAGCATCAAGCACCCCGGAGGTATATACGCCGCGAAAGGCACCGCCCTCCAGAACTATACAGCCGCCGCTTATTTTGTCCGAGATTTGCCCACGAGGAAGATTATCTATGCCGGAAAAAATAGGCTTTTTGCTCATATATCAAGCACCTTTCAAAATTAAAGTATCAAAATTCCCTGAATGAACGGGGAAACTCTGCATCCCTTTTTGGGAACCGGATCATAAAGCAAGATAATGACTGCTTAATTATATTACCATTCGGCTCAAAGGTCAACTATCCCTTTCAGCCCGGGTTATATGCCATGCCGGAAGCACTTCCATTGCCGTTTAGATAATGGAAATGGTTCTGATGCACGGCTTCAGCGGGTGAAGATGCAGACGGCGGGGAGAAGATTATGAGGAAAGTACTTTCTGTCAAGGATTGGCCTTTTCCGGCTCGGGGCCGTGGAAACTCTCTCTCATTTTCTCATAGAACAGAGTTGCCGCAGGATTCCCGTTGCCTCGGTTTAGGTACAGAAATATTGGGAATCTGCAATCCCGATCCGTCACCGGCAGGGTGCGTGTATGGGGATATATACGGTGCTTCAAATGATGGGGTATTAGAGCCAGGCCCTGTCCCAACTCTACTTTCAGGAGCATCTCCTCAGGAGTTCCGGCCTCAATCCGATGCAGACTGTTGTGGCATTTTCGCTGGGCCAGTAAAAGGTTTTGCGCGTAGGGACCAAAGAGATCGTCGGCATATGGGATGACCAGGGTTTCATCTCTCAGTTCCGCCAAAGTGACCTCCTGCCTGTCGGCAAAGCGGGAGTGGGGAGGTATGGCCAGAAGAGCCTCCTGGTAACAAAGGCGCAGACTTTCAATATTACGCAGGAATAAGTCGGTGTAGTCTACCGGTGTCAGGCAGATATCTGCAGAGTAGAGTATTTCCTTTTTTCCGCGGCTGGTTACCGGGATGAAGTTCAAATGTATATCCGGATAGGCCTCAATAAAACCTCGGATAAAGCTAAGCACCTGGGTGTTGAGACTTTGTTCGGAATAATGTATCTTGACGCTGCCCCGATACTCGGCTCTCTCCTCGGTAATGGCAGAGAGGGTCCTGTCTGTCTGCTCCAAAAGTGGCTCCAGCCACTTTAAAAAGAATTTCCCCTCTTCGGTAAGGGACACAGAGTGGGTATCCCGATTGAAGAGACTCAAACCCAGCTCCCGCTCCAGCTCACATATATGGCGGCTGAGTATTGATTGGGAGATGAAAAGCTTTTCTGCGGCCTTACTGTAGTTGAGTATATGGGCAAGCACCCGGAATTCCTCCAGACGCCTGGTGTTCATTTGTGCTCCTTGTATTATAGAGTAGTAGTTATTAGAGCCCCTCTCCAAGGGCTTGTGCTACACTGTAAGGGATGCTGTGGATTGGTGAAGTGCTCCTACCACAAGATGGTTCAAGAAAGGTTCCAACCACAGCCCTTTGCAGTTTTGTTAATCAGTTAAATACCGCCAGACGGTTTATGTGGAGCAAGGCTACAAAAGCAAAGTGTTCTGTGGAACAGCATCACAAATTTACCGTTGGAGGTTTTAGATATGGTAGTTTCTGTTGGTATTGATGTAGCGAAGGACAAGCACGACTGCTTTATCCAGAGTTCTGAGGGCGAAGTCCTGGCGGATGTATTTACCATCTCTAACAATATGGATGGATTCAATATCCTGCTGGAGAAAATCCGGACCTGCACCTCCCCCCAGGACAAAATAAAGGTAGGGCTTGAGGCTACCGGACATTACAGCTACAATCTGCTGGGGTTTCTTTTGGACAATGGTCTGGCCACCTATGTCTTGAACCCTTTACGCACAAACCTCTACCGCAAAAGTCTCAGCCTCAGAAAGACCAAAACCGACCGGGTAGATGCACGAACGATTGCGGCTATGCTGTTATCCGATGCAGGCCTCAAACCCTACACAGATACAGCATACCACAACGAGGAACTAAAGTCACTCACCAGATATCGTTTTGACAAAGTAAAAGAGCGTGCCAAGCTGAAAAGCTCGGTTTCCAGACTGGTCTGCATCCTGTTTCCTGAGTTGGAGAAGCTGGTTCCAATGCTCCACATGGCCTCTGTCTATGCCCTGCTGGAGGAGTTTCCGGGAGCCAAACAGATTGCCGGAGCACACCTGACAAGGCTGAGATCCCTTCTCGCGAATGCCTCAAAGGGACGCTACAAGCGGGATATGGCGGTATCGATTCGGGATGCCGCACGAAACTCCATTGGTTCTAAAATGCCTGCCAAGTCCCTGGAATTACAGCACACCATCCGGCTCATCCGGGAACTGGATGCTGAGATCGACGAGATCGAAGCGGAGATCGAGACTATGATGGAGGAAATCCATTCTCCCATCACCACCATTCCAGGCATTGGCTGCCGCATGGGCGCCATGATCCTGGCGGAGGCCGGGGATTTCTCTCGCTTTGACTCTCCGGATAAGCTGCTGGCTTATGCTGGTATGTCGCCGTCTACTTACCAGTCTGGACAACTGAAAAACTGTTACCCACACATGGAGAAACGGGGCTCCAGATACCTGCGTTACGCACTTTTCAACGCCACAAAATATGTCTGCCTTTGGGATCCTACCTTTGCCGCCTATCTCGCTAAAAAGCGAGCAGAGGGCAAGCATTACAATGTTGCCATCTCCCACGCAGCCAAGTAGCTGGTGCGGCTTATCTTCGCCATGGAGAAATCCAGGCAACCCTATCGCTCTGTAACCTGAGCGGCAACCACTTGAATTGCCAGCAGGGGTCTGACAAGACCTCAGCTTTGCTATGCCCTTTTTGAACCAGCTGTGTTTGACCACCACCATTCATTTTGAGGGTTGACTTTTAATAGTTAATCTTTCTTTTTCATCCGCCTTGGTTTATAATTGCCCCAGGAAAGGACGGGATGTAAATGGGCATGACCATGCCTTCAATGGATCTGTGGATGAAAGCGGCCAAGGAGCACGAGAGCGCCCCGCAAATAGGCATGTATCTTTTTCATAACGGCGTGGTGCGCCGCAGCCCCAAGGCCCAGGTACGGGGCCTGGGCGGCAGTGCCGAACCCGTTACCGGCATGTTCTTTTCCTACGACAAGGAAAAGGTGGATGCCGCCGTTGCCGACGCCTATAAGATGGATGGTATCTACTATATCCGGGTGTGGCTCAATGAGGGTGAACTGAAAACCGGGGATGACATCATGTTGGTGCTCATAGGCGGCGACATCCGCCCCCGGGTGGTAGAGGCCCTGCAATACCTGGTAGGGCGCCTCAAGAACGAGTGTGTCACCGAAAAGGAACTCAACTGAACATACATAAAGTCCCGGCCGCGATTTACTGACCATCGCGGCCGGGACTCTATGCTTATGCTCCTGCCCTGGCTATCTGTCCCCTGCGCAGTTTGCGCTGCCCTCTCCCTGGAGCATCTCCAGGCCGTGGGCCATGGGTTCCAGCACCGCCAGCAGGTTTTCCTGGGCAGCCTTTCTGCTGCCCGGCAGATTCACTATCAGGCTGCGGCCCCTTATCCCCGCCGCCGAACGGGACAGGCAGCCCCTGGGGGTTATCTTCATGCTCTCGGCCCTCATGGCCTCCGGTATGCCCGGGGTCAGGCGCTCCACCACCTCCAGGGTGGCCTCCGGAGTAATGTCCCTGGGGGAAAAGCCGGTGCCTCCCGTGGTGAGCACCAGGGCAATGCCCAGCTCGTCGGCGCACTTTAAAAGCTCCGCCTTTATAAGCTCCCGCTCATCGGGCACCATGGCGGTGTACTCCACACGGAAGCCCTTCTCCTCCAGGAGCCTGCACAGGTTCGGGCCGCTGGTGTCCTCTCGCTCCCCCCTGTAACCCTTGTCGCTGACGGTTATCACTGCGGCACTGTAGTTCATGTCCCTGCCTCCCTCTCAAAATCTCCGTGGACACCGCCGCTCTTTCGTATAAGGCGGATGTCATCTATCACCATGTCCTTCTGCACGGCCTTGCACATGTCATACACCGTGAGAGCCGCAGCACTCACGGCGGTGAGGGCTTCCATTTCCACCCCCGTCCTGCCGTCGCAGCTCACCGTGGCCTCTATCTCCACGGAGAGGCGCTCACGGTCCAGACAGAGCTTCAGGTCTATGCCGTCAATGAGTATGGGGTGGCACATGGGGATCAGCTCCGGGGTGCGCTTTGCCCCCATCACGCCGGCCACCTGGGCCACCGTGAGCACGTCCCCCTTTTTCATGCCTCCGCTCTCTATGAGCCGGAAGGTCTCCTCATTCACCAGCACCCGGCCCGCCGCCGTTGCGCTGCGCCGGGTCGGCGGCTTTTCCCCCACATCCACCATCTTTGCCCGGCCCTGGTCGTTAAAATGTGTGAAGTCTCCCATGCTCAGCCTCCTATCTGGTTCATGTTCCGCCCGGCGTGGCTGCGGTTGTCTGCATCCAGCAGCCCGTGCCAGGCGGGCTTTTCGTATATCACCTTTTCCATCACCCTGCGCATCTGCTCAAAGTCCAGGCCCTTTATGGGGTACTCCCTGTCCGAGTGTAAACAGGGCTTCAGTTTCCCGTCCGCCGTGAGGCGTATGCGGTTGCACTCGGCGCAGAAGTGGGCGTTCACCGGGCTTATCAGCCCCACATTTCCCAGGGCCCCCGGCAGCCGGTAGAGCCTGGCCACCCCGCCGTCCGGCTCCACGCTCTCCAGCTCCGGCAGCTGCTCCAGCACCCGGGTATAGGGTATGAAGGCTTCCCTGCCGAAGTCCCCGCCGTCATACATGGGCATCATCTCTATGAAGCGCAGGTCTATGGGATAGTACCTTGTCAGTTCCGCCAGGGTTCCTATCTCGTCGTCGTTGAAACCGCCTATGAGCACGGTGTTGATCTTTATTTTTTCAAAGCCCGCCTCCAGAGCGGCCCTTATTCCGGCCATTGCCTGCTCCAGCCGGCCTATCCGGGTTATATAGGCATACTTCTCCCCGTTCAGAGTGTCCAGGCTGATGTTCAGCCGACGGACTCCCGCCTCCCGCAGAGGTTTTGCCAGCTCCGGCAGTCTGAGCCCGTTGGTGGTCAGGCAGACTTCCCCTATCCCCTCCACCGCCGCAGCCCGGCGGCAGATGGACAGTATGTTCTTTTTAACCAGAGGTTCGCCCCCTGTAATGCGCAGCTTGTTCACGCCCATGGAGGCGGCGGCCTCCACCGCCCTTATCATCTCGTCCTCGGTGAGCATATCCTCATGGCTCTTTTTGCACACGCCCTCCGCCGGCATGCAGTAGCGGCAGCGGAGATTGCACAGTTCCGTCACCGAAATGCGCATGTAATTTATCTGCCGCCCGTATTGATCCGTCATTCCCCTTCCCTTCCTCTCGCTATCCTCAGTCAAAGCCGCTCTCTACGCTCCGGCTTTTAAAAGTCGATCTCTATAAGCTCCCCCGGATTCTCCAGGGTATAGCCCCCCAGCTCCTCCATCCGTTTTTGGAAAGCGGGGCTTTTCAGTGTGGATACAAGCTGCTGTACCAGCGGCTCATCCCAGGACTGTTCATTTATCAGCAGGTCGTATTCCTCGGTGCATACCGGCAGGAAATCCAGTCCGTACAGCTTTGCCGCCGAAAAGATTCCCATGCCCGCATCCGCCGAGTCCCCGGCTATCTGTGCCGCCACACTGGTGTGGGTCAGCTCCTCTCGCTCATATCCGTAAATTTTTCCCGGGTCCAATCCCTCTCTACGGCACAGGTAATCTGCCAATATCCTGGTTCCCGAGCCCTTCTGGCGATTTACATAACGTATATTTTCTTTGATTATGTCTCTAAATTCCCTGATTCCCAGGGGGTTGCCCTTCTGCAGCATGAGCCCCTGGGTACGCCCAACGCAGCGCAGCAGCTTCACTCCGCCTCTGGGGAAGTATTTTTTTATATAGCTTATGCTATATTCTCCGGTTTCCGTATCCAGCAGGTGGCACCCGGCGGCGTGAGCCTCTCCCCGGCGCAGGGCCATTATACCGCCCATGGAACCCACATGGGTGGAACTCATGTAGACCTCCGGGTTTGCTAGGTGCATCAGGTTCGCCGCCTCATCCAGCAGCGGGTCATGGCTGCCGATGATAACCAGAGTGTTCTTCAGCCTGTCCTCCCGGCTCAGCAGCCGCAGCTCCACCTGCTCCCCTGCCTCATAGCCCTCCGAGCCCTGGGGCACGGTCAAAATTCCGTCGGCCTTCACAAAGGAACTGACCACACCGCTGCCCCGGCTTAGAGGTGAAGCAATGAGCCTGCTGCCCACATAACCCAGGCGCACTCTTACGAACTCCCGGTATTTGAGGCCGGACACCACCGGCCGGGCCAGGGTGGCAACAGCCTTTTCCTCCCGGCGGGCAGAGCGGTAAAACCAGCGGTCTATAAGGGGTTTGAGAAACTCCTCGACCACTATTATGCCGGACACCGGATAGCCCGGTACTCCCAGCACCGGCGTGCTGCCCACGGCCCCCAGAATGGCAGGCTTGCCCGGCTTTATGGCTATGCCGTGGCACAGCACCCGGCCCAGGGCCTCTATGGCCTCGGCGGAATAGTCCTCCCGTCCTGCAGAGGAGCCAGCGTTCAGTATGACGATGTCGCACTGGGATGAAGCCTGTTTCAAAGCCGCCTTTATCTTCTCAGGGTCATCCGGTACTATGGGATAGCAGCGGCTCTCCGCCCCCCATTCCTTCACCATTGCGGAAAAGATGGAGGAGTTGAACTCCAGTATGTCCCCGGGCTTGGGGTCGGGGCAGGGCGGCACTATCTCATCCCCTGTGGGTATAATACCCACCAGCGGCTTTTTGAGAACCTCTATCTCCGTGACTCCCCCGGCTATCATGGCGCCTATGGCGGCGGGCCGCACCTCCATATGGGCGGGCAATATCATTTCCCCTGCGCATACATCCTCTCCTATCTGGCGTATGTGCTGCCAGGGGGCTGCAGCTGCGTGGAGGCTTATGGAGCCGTCATGCTCTCTCACAATGTCCTCCACCATGATTACCGCGTCCATTCCCTGGGGGATAGGGTCCCCGGTATCCAGTCCCACAAACTTGTCCGGCCCAAGCTTCACCGGCGTGGTCTCCGTCGCGCCGAAGCTGTCCGCCGCCCTTATTGCCACGCCGTCCATGGCGCTGGCGGCATAGTGAGGCGCACAGATATGGGCGTATACCGCCCCGGCAGTTATTCGTCCGCAGGACGACTGCACCGGCACAGACTCGCATCCCGGGATAAATCCCGTTTCCTCAATGAAAGCCAGGTATTTTTCTCTGGCCTGTTCCAGAGGCAGATTGGTCAAATATTTAAAAGGCATTAAAAGTCCCCCAAGCTAAGCTGTATCTCCGCGCCCTCGTGCATTCCCTCACAGTCGCTGTCTATGCAGAAGTAGGCATCCGCACCTGCAAGGTCGCTTATAAGCCCGGACTTGCTGTGTATGGGCCAGGCGATCAATTCCTCTCCCTGCTTTTCCAGCCTCACTCCCTGGTACTGGGCCCGGCCGTGGTTTGCACTGACGCTCCTGGCCAGCCGGGCAGTCACCGTGAAGCTGCGCTGCTGCCGACCTATGAGCTTTGCAAGCAAAGGGAGCACAAAGACCCGGGCCACAAACCATGCCGCCGCCGGGTGCCCGGGCAGCCCCACCACCGGCTTTCCCTCTATTCTGCCAAGGATCGTGGGTTTTCCCGGCTTGATGGCTATGCCGTGGAGCAGCAGCTCCCCCATATCCTCGATTATCCGGGAAGCTACGTCCTTTGCTCCTACGCTGCTTCCTCCCGACATCAGCACTGCATCGCATTGCTCAAGGGCGCTCCCCAGCACCTGCCGGAGCTTCTCTTCGTCATCAGGCACGATACCGTAATTCACCGTACGCACCCCAAAAGCCACAAGCAGGGCACTGAGCATAGGGCCGTTCACATCCCGCACCTGTCCGGCTTTCGGCTCCTCTCCCGGCGCCACCAGCTCATCACCTGTGGAAATCACCCCCACGGAGAGCTTTTTCACCACCGGTACCATGGGCCTGCCAATAGCCGCCAGGGCGCCTATATCCCGGGACGTTAGCACCCGGCCCTTTTTCAGCAAGAGCTTCCCCGGGTAAACGTCGTCCCCTCGGAATATCATATTCTCGCCCGGCGCCACAGGCTTTAAGACAGCGATCAACCCGTCTCCGAAGTCCTGAGTATGCTCCAGCATAGCCACACAATCTGCCCCGGCGGGTACGGCGCCGCCTGTGGGCACCGCCCGGCAGCAGCCCTCACCCAGCTCCGGTCCGGCGGCCTGCCCCATAAGGATTTCCCCGCTCTGCTCCAGCATGGCCGGTATTGATTCGGAGCAGCCGAAGGTATCCCTTGCCCGCAGAGCATAGCCGTCCACGGTAGAGCGGTCAAAGTCAGGCACATATTCCCCGGCGTAAATGTTCTCTGCCAGTACCCTGCCCAGAGCCTGTTCCAGAGGCAGAAGTTCCCTGAGCCCGGGCAGTTCCTGGAATTCACAGTCTATTATATTAAGCACTTCCTCCTGGGTCTTTACATTGAGCATTACACACCTCCGCCGTACTTCAAAAACGCCCTTTCCGGGCCGCAAATCACTTTTCAGTATTTTTATATAATTATACCTCTCTCGCCGGGCGTACACAAGCCCTTAAAAAAATCCCCGACTATACCCGGGGATTTATCTCCGATTTTTGTTAAAAAGTCCCTTTGAAAAAATTTTCTAACGGGTTTATAATCTAATCAACAACGTGTGGCTCAGTGCGTAATTCCGGTTGCGCAGGGCTGCGCGTTATTTTTATCGCAAGGAGTTGTGAAAATATGAAACGAGTAAAGGCTGCATGCATTTGTCAAACTCTCCATTTCATGCTGAAGGAGGACGTGAGCCGGGACTATGCTCTGTCACTGGTCAAGCGGGAAGTTGAGCAGTACAAAAAATGGCTGGAGCAGGGCTCATCCAAATACCGAATCGTAGAAGAAACTCGGCAGGAGGACGGCTCGGTGATCATTAAGGTTATCCGCCAGTATAATGCCGTACCTGTGGGAAATTATCTTGATTAAAGCAAACGTGTGCGGCCTGGCGTAAAAGGGGCCGCACACTTTTTCAATGGAGGATCAGCACAATGGACAATTCAAATCTGTATCTTGGGACAGAAAAGATAGGAAAGCTGATGAAGCAGTACACCATCCCCTGCATCATCTCCCTTCTGGTGGGAGCTCTTTACAACATCGTAGACCAGATATTTATTGCCAACGCTTCTTATCTGGGCTCTTACGGCAATGCGGCAAATACCGTGGTATTTCCTTTGACGGTGGTGGCCCTGGCTCTGGCCGTCATGATAGGCGACGGCTGCTGTGCCTATGTGAGCATATGCCTCGGCCAGGGCGAAAAGGAGAGGGCCCGGCACAGCGTTGGCAATGCCATCGTCCTGAGCATTGTCGTCAGCCTGGTTCTTACCGCCCTGTATCTCAGTTTCCAAAACGGACTTATCAGTCTTTTCGGCGGCACTGTGAATCATGAGACTTTTGATTATTCCAGAGAATACTTTTTCTATATCTGTCCTGGCATCCCTTTTTATATGTTCGGGCAGGCCATGGGCAAGGCAGCGGCCTCCACAGCCCTGTCCATGATCCGGGAAGTGGTGTTCGGTGTGGGCTTTGCCCTTTTGCTGCCGGTCTTTTTCGGGCTGGACGGCATACTGCTGTCCATGCCGGTATCAGACCTGCTCAGCTTTATTATTGCCGTCTTTCTGATAATCTCCAGCTACAGGGAACTGGGGCGGGACAGAACTTCCCTGCCCTTGAGCCGCCCGGTGTCTCTCACATGAACAGGGATACCGCACAATAGACCAGCAGCAGAGCCATGATGGTATTTACCAGCTTGGCGTGCCTGGAGAAAATCAACTGGAAAAGGGAGCCGAAGGCTGACCAGCACAATGTAAACACAAAGCCGATAAAGGCCAGCAGCAGGGCATACCCCGTCAGAGGCAGGATCTGGCCCTGGTACACAGGAAGTATGTAGGCTTCCATTGACATTATGCCGTATATGTAGATCTTGGCATTTACAAACTGTAAAAACAGCCCGGACAGGAAGCCCTCCCTGGCCTGCCCCTCCTCTATACTGCCGCTGCTGCGGAAAGTCTCCCAGGCCAGATACAGCATATACGCCGCCCCCAGCAGCAGCATGGGCAGTCTTATCTTAGGTATCAGCGCTCCCAGCAGCTCACACAGCGCCGTGCAAAGCAGCATCACTACGGAAAACCCGGTCCATATCCCCAGGTTAAAGGGCAGGGCGGCTTTGAAACCTTTGCGGGCCCCGTTGGACATGGACATGATATTATTTGGCCCGGGAGTGGCCGCCGTGATAACGGCATAGGTGAGAAAGGAAAACCAGTTGAACATGATTGACAATGCCCCCCGTCGATGTTAGTATGTTGAAACAACAGTCCACTATATTGTTTTCTTGTATATAATACTATTAGTCTAATATATTGTCAATAGCCGGGAGGAAATAAAATGGATGTAACCAGCACCGTGGCCGCCAACGCCAGAGAGATACGGGAACATAAGGGTCTTACCCTGGATCGCGCCGCTGCCCTCACCGGGGTGTCCCGCAGCATGTTGGCCCAGATAGAAAAGGGAGAGGTCAACCCCACCATTTCCGTACTGTGGAGGATGGCCAATGGCTATAAGATTTCTTTTACCTCTCTGGTGGAAAATCGAAGTGATGCAGCCTCCGTTCTGCGCCTCTCGGACTCCGAACCTCTGGTAGAGGACGACGGGCGCTATCTTAACTATCCCATCTTCCCCTTTGACGAGAGCCGCCTTTTTGAAACCTACCGCATAGTTATAAAGGCCGGAGGAGCTCTCAGCGCCCAGGCCCACCTGAAAGGGGCAGAGGAATATATCACCGTTTTTTCCGGCCGGGTGGAAATCCGTGCCGGGGAGGACAGCTTCCTGCTCTCCAAGGGGGACTCAATCCGCTTTGCCGCCGACCAGCCCCACGCCTATAAAAACGCCGGCGAGGACACGGCGGAGCTGAGCATGATAATATATTACAGCCGCTGAAAAATCCGGCCCCGATCGGGGCCGGATTTTGGTTTGTCGAAGAAGACTTTGTCTTCTTCGACAAAAGGGATTGCACTACGCTCCATGCCTCGGTTGTACGCCAGAGGCGTACAATTCGACACTTCGCTCCGTGAGAAGTGTTTTCTGCGACGTACACGCCGCCGCAGAAAACGATTGAATTTATTTTTTGCTGCGGCGAAAAAAACTCTGCGAGACTTTTTGACAGTCTCAAATCCGGCCCCGATCGGGGCCGGATTTTTCATAAGTATTTACCTGTCTTTCTACCAAATGGCACAAAAAGCAGTGGTGCAAGGCAGCGCAGTCCCCTGGGCAGCAAATCCTCTATATCCATGCCCAGTCTGTAAAGAAGCTGGGGAATAAAAATACTCCACTCCGTGAGTTCTCCCCAATAAAAGTCCAATAATTCCATGTCTGTCCAGGCTTTGAGCATCATGTAAAAATCCAGCATGATCATTAAAAAAGCCGAGAGCAGCAAATCCTTCCGGCTGATTTTCCGGAAGAAGCACAGGCCGCCAATAAGCACAACGGCAAAGAACAGGGTTCCGTGCATTATCAGTAAACGGGTGTTATCTGAGCTGATGCTGCCGTCTGGCATGGTGACTATGGTGAGTTGCAGCAAGCACCATACTTCCAGATGGAAGCAAATCCAGCTGGCCGCCAGGCAATAGACCGGTACTCTCCACCAGGTTTTTTTCACAGTAACTCCCCCTCTTTAGAACCAAGCTCTCTGCTTCAAAGCCTTTTATCTGAAGACCTTCCAGCCCTTTGGCGGGGCAGAGATATATCCGCTGCCCCTGAGCAGGAAACGCCAGGGATAGTCCGCCGCCTCCCCGGCATAGTCGATGTTTATCCGTTTGTCGGTGCAGATCTCCGCCTCCGGCCCCTCCACGCTTTCAATATACAACTCATCGCCGCAGAGATCCATGCCGTAGTGCTCCAGGCCTATGGCCATGGCCCGGCACAGGTTTCCCGGCCCCTTACAGAGTTTGGTGATATCCTCCGTGCCCCGGCGTCCCGTCATCAGCTCTATACCTTCCACAGGCTCCAAGGCCCGTATAAGTATGGCTTCCGGCCGCTCCTCCGGGGCAGCCACCACGTTCATGCAGCTGTGCAGGCCGTATATCCTGTACACATAGGCAAAGCCCCCGGGACCGTACTGTATAGCTGTGCGCTTAGTACGCCGGGCCTTATAGGCATGGGAGCCGGCATCCTCCGGCCCGATATAGGCCTCCGTCTCTACTATTATCCCGGCAGCAAGGCCCTCCGGGCTCCGGTGTACCAGCTTCTTTCCTATAAGCTCCCGAGCCACCGTCAGGCCGTCTCTTAAGTAGAATTCCCGCTCCAGCTTCATGTCAGCTCATCTCTCCGGTTTTGATTTTGTCTATAGGATACAATGGGAATGGTTAAAAATCAACAACAATCCGGGAGCTTCAATGAGGCTCCCGGATGATCTTCTCTTATCAGCTACAAGCTCAGTAGTTTTCGCTCCTCAATTCGAAGTAGCTCTGGGGATGCAGGCAGGTGGGGCAGACTTGGGGAGCGGCAGTACCCACAACGATGTGTCCGCAGTTGCGGCACTCCCACACCTTTACCTGGCTCTTTTCAAATACCTGAGCTGTCTCCACATTGTGCAGCAGAGCTCTGTAGCGTTCCTCATGGTGCTTTTCTATGGCTGCTACCATGCGGAACTTGGCAGCCAGCTCAGTGAATCCCTCCTCCTGAGCGGTCTTGGCAAAGCCTTCATACATATCTGTCCACTCATAATTCTCGCCTTGGGCAGCATGTAAAAGGTTCTGGGCGGTATCACCCAGCTCTCCCAGCTCCTTGAACCAGAGCTTGGCATGCTCTTTCTCATTATCGGCAGTCTTCTGGAACAGCTCGGCTATCTGCTCATAGCCTTCCTTCTTGGCCACTGAGGCAAAATAGCTGTATTTATTCCTGGCCTGGGATTCGCCGGAAAAAGCCTCCATCAGGTTCTTCTCGGTTTTTGTTCTGGCATATTTATTTTTGGAAGCGGCGGGAGTCTCTTCCAGCTTTTCAAAAGCCGAGGCAGGCTGCTTGCACACCGGGCATCTGAAGTCATCAGGCAGGCTTTCGCCCTCATAGATGTATCCGCATACGCTGCATTTCCATTTGCTCATTTGTTTTGCGTCTCCTTTTTTCTCTATATTTTCATTGCAGGGTATCAGCTCCAGCAGTTCCCTTACCGCATCCCCCGGGAAACCGGAGGCGGGAGGCTCGTCGGCCCAGCTCTTCAAGAGCTCTCGTGTATTGGCGCTCTGGGGCAGCATATATCCCGACTCCCTCAGCAAATCCTCGTTCACCAGACGGACCGACCTCTCCACCGCCTTCATCAGCCGCCCCAATCCCGGTGCCTGCTCATCCCCGGCCAGCTGCCGGGCTACGCTCTCTTGGGCAGCTTTGCTGCCCGCCATGGCCCTTGCCAGAGCTACTACACCATCGGTCTTCTTCTGCTGGGGAGGGTATTCCTCAGGCACCATTGATATGGCGCCGCTGGGGCAGGCATCAGCGCAGACGCCGCAGCCGATGCATTTGCCTGTATCTATTATGCTGTTCTCCGTATCGGTTGCCCCGGTGGGACATACATACAGGCACAAGCAGTCCTTTGTACACAGGCGGAGGTTCCTAACAGCTATCTTCTTCATTCTCAGCGCCTCCCTTACACTTTCTCAAATTTCCAGTCCGGCACCTTGCATACCGGGCAGAGTTTCGGCGGTTCATCCCCAACGTAGACAAAGCCGCACACGGCGCATACCCAAACCTGAGTGTTTTCCAGGAAAGCCTCGCCCTCCCGCTTATACCGACTGAGCAGGGATTCCAGGATGCGACTCACCTTCTCCCCCCAGACGCAGATGCGCTGGGTTCCCCTGTCTCCCTCTGCCTTGGCAGCAGAGCTGAGGGCGGGATAACCCAGGTTGAGATCCTTTTTGATAAGCTCCATCAGCTTATCAAAGCTGGGGTCCGGCTCCGCCGGAGCGGCAGCAGAAAAGAAGTCCGCCAGTTCTCTGAACAGTGCCGCCTCCCTGTCCTTATACTGTTTTTCACAGCCCCGGGCCAGATTGGAACACAGGGCCGATAGCTCTCCCGGCCCCAGCTGCTTCATATCTCCACCAAGCTCCACCGGCGCGGCAGGGGCCGCAGACTTTTGCTGCTCCTGGGAGAACATATTCTTGTCCGCCCCGCAGAGTGGACAGACCCAGTCCTCCGGCAGCTGCTGGAAAGGCTTGCCCTCCTTCTCCTCATCATAGACATATCCGCAGATACTGCAGATCCATTTGCTCATGGTCATTCCTCCTTATTTACGTTCTATACTCGCTTATATTAAGGCTCCCAGGTTCTTCCTAACCTGTGTTAGCCTCAAGCTCCTGATAAATCCATCCACAGGCAGACTCAGTTTTCTCCCTGCTCCTCCACCTTTCTTCTACACTCATTGCAGAGATAAAGCAGCTTCAGGTCGTAGGCCAGTATGGGTATGCCGGTCTCCTTTTCCAGCCAGGCAGTAAGATCCGACAATCTGATGTCTGCCAAAGCACCACAGCGCCTGCACAGCAGATGGTCATGGCGCTGTGTACGGTCAAATCTATCCGGCATGCCCTCCACCGACAGCCGTCGTATGTGCCCCTCCTCCACAAGACGGTTGAGGTTGTTGTACACAGTGGCCAGCGCTACCCGGGGGAAATCACGCCGCAGCCGGTCAAAGACCTGCTCCGCCGTCATGTGGCAGTCCGAGTGCTCCACTATATCCAAAATTTTCTCGGCGTATTTGGTCATCTTCATCATCCGCCTTTTTTAGAATAATTCTAATTCTTATTATGCATAGTAATTGAAATTACCCCTTTGAGATTTCACCACCTTTCGAGAGGTGTTATCGGGTGTTATTAAATCCCCGGAAACCCTTGAAAATACGCCAATTTATCCATGCAAAGGCGTTATAGGCTGTTATCGAACATTACCGCATTTTTATGGCCTCACGGACGC
>ERZ827478.1418-NODE-1418-length-16982-cov-12.888580_pt1 | contig 16982 bp, 18 predicted proteins | sample MGYA00519705_ERZ827478 | MGnify/ENA primary metagenome ERZ827478 (study PRJEB31778, sample SAMEA3449318) | human gut metagenome | biome: human gut; feature: human-associated habitat; material: faeces | place: United Kingdom | collected 2010/2012 ... | reverse complement strand
ACCCAGATCACGCAGCAGAACCATGTTTCAGCCCAGCAGTCCGGCGGCACGGTGCAGCCGACCAGCGGAACGCGCATGGATGGCCGCTCCACAAATCGGGAGCATCCCGCACCCACAACGCCGGTATCTCCGGCAGCGCCGTCTTCCAACCGCGAAACTGGTACGCCTCCGCGCTCGACCGCGCGGTCTGATGCGGCACGTCCGGCAGAACAGCGCGCTTCGCAGCGCCCAATTCCCGCACAAAGCGGCAGCGCAGAAAAGCCGATACCGCAGACTGGCACACAAGCTTCTCCTGTTTCCGCCGCTTCTTCCGAACGGCAGAGCAGGAAACCGGCGACCCCGTCTGCTATGGGCAGCATGACTGCGTCGGCTCCGGTATCGCAGGAATCGCGCGGGCTGCAAAGAAGCCCTGCAGCAGAATCCTCCGCCAAGCGTCCGGTACCGCAGGAACGCAAGGCCGGCACACAACCGGAGCCGCAGAAGAAGGAGCAGCCGCTCTACCATCGCCCCGGTGCCGCAGGAATTGCGCCCACGGCAGTTGGGATCAACACGGAAGCAGCATCGGCGGTACAGAAGCCTGCTGCGGAAAAGGCGGTCAAGAAGCCGTTTGTTCCGCTGACCGGCAGAACCCCGGAATCCATTCCGTCGCATCTCGATCTGCATGAAGCCTCACAGAAGACAACGAAGCGCCCGCAAAAGAACACGCAGGAGGTGGCATCGGATGAATGACCAGAACCACCGCTCCGCTGCAGAGGTCATGGCGAATGCGGCGCGCGTGGTCAAGGCAGCTGTCAACATCGTGCGGGCGGCGATCGCAGGAGGGCTTCACGGCGCGGCTGCCGCCGCTGCGAAGGAGCTCTTGCCAACGATCATCAAGCTTGCCGTCGGCGTTCTCATTGCCATCATCGTGATCCCAATGTTCGTGATCTCCGCTATGCCAAATATGTTTTTCGGATACGAAACGTCCGAAAAGGACTCGCAGATCACCATGCGGGAGCAGGCGCTTTCCATCGGCGGCGCATATCTATCGTTGGAGGACTTTGAAAAGACGCAGCAGGACGCCATCATCACCGGAGAGGCAGCCGCGTATGAGAATCAGGGCGTCACCATCGATGAAATTCGGGTGTCCAGCAAGTTTGATGACGAAGATCTCTGCTGGTATATTGCCATCAATTCCGTTGCCCACAAGCAGGACTTGTCAGAAATGAAGCCGGAGGAGGTCCAGTCACTTCTGATCTCCAATCTCAAGCACACGACGCGGCTGGAATCCTCCGGCGACCAGACTGTCCTCCGTATTATCTTCCAGCCGCTCGATAAAGACAAGCTCATGGATGATCTGGAGTTCGATGAGGATGCAAAAACGTGGGCAGGCGCGCTGTTTGAAACGATCTACGAAAGCGACGCGCTTGGTAAATACAAAGACAAATTTGAAGCCTATAAGCCCAGCTATGCGGGCGATACCGGCTATACCGGCCCGGCAGAATCCTCCCCTGGCGGCAGTGGTGGCGGAGGCGGCGCGGAGAGCGGCGGCAGCGCCGACAATACCATCGACATCTCCGGCTTTACAAATCCGCGCACAAAAAACAACCATGATCTCGCCGCCTATGCGATACAGGCGTGGGAACACGGCTGGGGCTATGTCTGGGGTACGTTTGGCGGCGTTCTGACGGAATCCATGCTCCAATACAAGCTGGAGCAGTATCCGGACATCGGCGCGTCGGAAGCATTTATCCGCGAACACTGGCTCGGCAGGCGTACAACAGACTGTGTTGGCTTGCTGAAGGGTTATGGCTGGCTGAACCCTGATACGCTGACCATTGACTACAACACAAACGGGATGCCGGACTACAATGCCGACCGGATGTATGCGTCTGCCAAGGAAAACGGCACCGAGTACGGCGGCATGGACACGATGCCCGATATCGTTGGACTTGGTCTTTGGAAGCAGGGACACTGGGGCGTCTACGTCGGGAACGGTTACGCCATTGAAGCGATGGGCACGCAGTACGGCGTGGTACGCACAAAGGTCGAAGGCCGCGGCTGGCAAGGCTGGTGCAAAATTCCGTACATACAATATGACGAATAAAGGAGGGCCTATGAAGGTCAGAAAATTCCGCATCCTCCGCCTGCGGCACCATGTCAGCATAGTCGAGCTTGGCCGGGCCTGCGGCGTATCCGCGCAGCGCATCAGCGAACTGGAGCTGAGCGAAAACAAACCGTCGGCGGAGACTGTACAGAAAATCCAGAGCGGCTTTGAATCTATCATAGCCCAACGCGGAGAGAAATTGGGCTTGCTGCGGCAGGACTATGCTTCCTGCAAAAATTCGCTGATGGAGCGTGTGGGAGAATACGAATATGAGCTATGAAACCTACCATATCCCCGTAAATTTTACGGACGCGGGCAAGCTGTTCGGCGTGTTTGAAATTCGCAACGCGGTCGAAACCGTGCTGCTGTGCATTCCCATTTTGTTTTTGTGCCTGGCGCTTCTGCCCCTGACGCTTATGCCAAAGATCATCGTCACAATGGCGATCCTCGTCCCCGTGGGCGGTTTCGCGCTTATAGGCATCGGCGGCGACAGCCTCACGAGATGGCTCAAGGCGTGGATGCAGTGGCGCAAGCGCCGGCGCATGATCTTTTACCGCGGGGAGGTGCGTCTATGAGCATGAAGGACGCCATTTTCGGCACGGCCGCGCCGACCAGTCACGGCGGCGCGACCTATCGTGACAGCATCCAGGCGTGGCTGCCGGTCAAGAATATCATCGGCGGCGTGGTCATCACGAAGGACAACCGGTTTATCAAGATCCTTGAGGTACTGCCCGTCAATTTCTATCTGAAATCTCCGTCCGACCAGCAAAATATCATCACGTCCTACGCCGCATACCTGAAGATTGCACCAGACAGTATGAGCTGCGAGGTGCGCACACTTCCGCCGGACACGAGCGAATATGTGGAACAGATGCGGCAGTTCCAGAAAACCGAAGAAAGTGAGAATTGCCGCGCGGAGATCGAGGACAATATTGAAAAGATCGGCCTCGGCATTGCCAGCGAGTCCATCCGGCACCGCTTCTTTCTCGTGTTCCAGTACGAAGCCAAGATGCGTGCCAAGCGCAACACCGTCAAAGGTATTATCCAGCGCCTGGACGAAGAAGCGGACACCGCGAGACGCTATCTGGACATCTGCGAGCTGGAGGTCTTAGAGCCGCGCTACACGGACGATTTCGTGTTGAAACTCTTGTATGAGCTGATCAACAAGGGAACGAGCCTGCGCGTCAAGCTCCCGGAGGGCGTGTTTGACATGACCACGGAGGTGCATGGGGTGTATGGAGAATAAAGAGAGGAACGGATTTCTCCGTTCCTCCTGAATGTGTAGGATTCAATTCAGACAAAGTCAATTTTTAACTGCTTTCCGAGCCCAGCCGCAATTCTTGCCAGTGTATCGATCGTGGGACTTGCAGAGCCGTTTTCGATCCGGCTGATATTGGACTGCCGGATCCCGGTCTTTTCAGCAAGCTCTTTCTGCGTCATATTACAGGCAAGCCGCGCAGCGATCACCGCGCGAATCGCTTCGTATTCCGGCCGCTGCGCTTCATACTCAGCAGCGAACGCAGGATCTTCCATTTGCTGCGCAAGATACTTTTTGAAATCACTCATGGCGATGACTCCTTTCATAGTCTGCCTTATATTTACGGGCAAGTATCAGCTCTGATTTTGGGGTTTTCGTAGTCTTTTTTACAAATTCATTTGTAATAACGATCGTATGATTGACCACAAAGAAATAAAATAGTCTGGAAATGTCACTCGCAAATTTGATTCTAAGCTCAAACAGACCGTCTTCCAACTGTTTGGAATATGGCTCGCGCAGTTGATTTCCGAACTCCTCTAAAATCGAAAGACTGTGCAAGGCCTTCGCGCGCATCTTTGTATCCAGCGAGTCCAGAAACTCCTCCGCCGGTTTTGTTCCATTCGGTAGTTGATAAAACTCAATTTCAAACATATATGCACCTTTTATCTGCCCACTATTAGTATATTCCTTTTATGATATATTGTCAAGCCGCCATGAACTGAGGCCTTCACCATGCGCTTATAAAAAATGGCAGGAAATTCTTCCTGCCTGCGGTGGCCCAAAGAACTTACGCCCGAGCCAGCTACATCATTAACGCCTCGCACTTGGGATATAGGCGGCGAAACACCTGCTGTGAATCTTTCGATTCACCCATATTATATGCGACATAATGCAAAAAATCAACACGATACCGAACAATTCCGTTCTGAATTTTCTATGAACAAAAGCAATCATAAACCATTTCAAGGAGTGTGATCCACTTGAAAAAGAACCGCAAAAAGTCTGCTGCCCCGCCGCCCGGCTTGCCGCCGGAGGAGAAGCCGCCAGTCAAGGAGCAGCCGAAGAAGCAGCCGTTTCTCAAGCGTCTGCTGTTCGGCGAAGAAACGCCGGACCTGAGCGAGCTGGAGGCTGGCTCAACAACGATCTTAGACATTCTCTCGCCCACGAGTGTGGACACCAAAAGCCGGGACTACATCGTAGTGGACGGCATTTTTCATGCCTATCTTTACATTACGGGCTACGGCTATTCCACGACCGTCGGCGCAAGCTGGCTGGCACCGCTGGTCGAGGCCGGCGAGGGCATCAGCATTTCGTTCCACTTTGACAAGCAATCCAAAGAAAAAATTCTGGCGAAGATCTCGCAGCAGACCATGATGAACCGCAGCCGGATGCGCGACGTTGCCGACACCCGGCAGGACTTCGAGGAGCTGGACAGCGCCATTGCGTCCGGTATGTACCTCAAGGACGTGATGAACCGGCAGGGCGAGGATTTTTACTATATGCACACACTTATCGAGGTCACAGCCAGTGATCCTGAAACGCTGGAGCATCGTGTCACAGCAGTTGAAAAGCTATGCGTGTCCGTAGATATGATTGCCCGCCGGTGCGAATACAAGCAGGAGCAGGCGTTTTTGTCCATGCTGCCAATTCTCTATCTTGATCCGGATATTGAACGAAAATCCCGCCGCAATGCGCTTACCAGTGGCGTAGCGGCGGCGTTCCCGTTTGCGTCCTATGAGTTGTCCGACCGCAACGGCATCTTTCTCGGCCTCAATATGTACAACCGTTCGCCGGTGTTTCTGAACCCCTACGACGACTACAAATATACGAACGGCAACATCTGGATCGGCGGCTCGTCCGGCGCAGGCAAGACGTTTACACTCCAATGCGTCGGCGGGCGTCTGCGGCAGCAGGGCAAGCGTGTTATTTACATTATCCCGAAGAAGGGTCACGAATTTCGTCCGCGCTGTGAACAGCTCGGCGGTCTGTATCTGCGGATGTCCCCATCCTCGCCGGACTGCCCGAATATCATGGCCATCCGCAGAAAATCGCTGGACACCTACGCGGGCCTCAAGGGGCTTGCCTCGCGCGACGATTCCGTGCTGGCAGATAAAATTTCGCGGCTCATCATCTGGTACAGCCTGCAAAAGCGCGATCTCAGCGATGAAGACCGGAACTATCTGGACACGTCGCTGGTCGAATGTTACCGGCGGTATGGTATCACATTTGACAATGCCTCTGTGCTGAACGAGGACGGGAGCTTCTGCGAAATGCCTGTGCTGGCGGACTGGTATGACGTGCTGCAGGAAAGCGCGGATACGCGGCACCTTGCCGTCGTGCTGGCACGCTATGTGACCGGCTCGGCCTCCGCGATGGGCAGCCGGAATGAAATTGACCTTGATAACAAATACATCGTCATTGACACATCCGGTATGCCCGACGATCTGCTTTTGCCCGGCATCTTCTGGGCGACAGATATTGCGAACGACCTGATTTCCGGAGCAGGTGGACAACTTTCGGCGCTGATTTCAGACGAGTTATGGTCGCTGGTCGGCGCGAACTCCAATCCGTTGGCGGCGGGCTATATTCAGGAGATGGTCAAGACCATCCGCGGCCTCGGCGGTATCGCGATCACATCCACACAGGGTATGCAAGACCTGTTCTCTCTCGACAACGGCAAATACGGCAAAGGCATCCTGGATTCCAGCCGTATCAAGATCGTTATGCAGATGGAGGAACAGGAGGCGCGGCTGATTCAAAATGTCCTGAATTTATCCGAGGAAGAAGTCCGTCAGATCACACGGTTCCGCCGCGGCGAGGGGCTTTTGTGCATCGGCTATAACCATGTGCCGATCGCGTTCTACGCCACGCAGAAGGAATACGATGCGATCACAACATCGCCTACGGATCTGTTAAATAGAAAGGAACGAGAGAAATGAACGAAGAACGATTCGCCAAGGAAATGAATAAGCTCCAATCCGTCATCCGCAAGGCGCTGCAAAAAGCAAATGTACTGGCTGTGCTCGCAGACGGCGGTACCATGAGCCGCGAAAAATTACAGCTTACATTGGAGGAAACCGCGTATTTTTTTGAAGCGGCGACGCTTTATCTGCGCCAGATCTGCGAGGCGCAGATGCCGGGCGCTGGCGGATACGGGCGGCGCGACGGGCTGGAGTTCCAGCTCCCGTCCGGGCACATTGAAATCGCGGGCGCGGGCTGGGTCCATATGCAGCTCGATACGCTCCTGCCGCACTGCCGGTATATGCCTGCGACTTGGCTGACAGATACCGTGCGGCAGCTTTTGACCGCGTATATGCAGCGCACAAACTTCCGGCTGCATTTCAAACAGATGCTTTTGGTGATCGATGAGCACAGCGACGTGGATGGCCGGCACGTATTCGATCAGGACAACAAGGGCTGGAAAGCCGTGAGCAATGCACTCAAGGGTCTGGTCATTGACGATGACGACCAGTACCATCTATCCGTCCACATGATGTCCAGCCGCAGCGCGGAGAATGTCTGCCATATCAGCCTGGTGCTGCCGGAATCGGAGGAAGAATTTTTCCGGTTTCATCGAAAAGGAATCGCATACCGGCCTTTGGAGCCATCCGTTGCGCTGTGCCCCTCGACTTCTTTTTGCCTTGTCTGAAGCTCGGAAAAAACCGATGGGTCAAACCGCTTGTAATTCCATGCGTTTTCGTAATTTGAAGCGTCTGGTGGACGGCAAAAACCCGGCATCTACGGCTACCCATCGGTCAAGCAGCCAAAAGTCACGCAGAAGCACCGAAATTGTGGTTGCGCCGGAACCGGCGCAAGCGCAGTTTCGGTGCCTCGCAGGAAAATGGAAACTGCCATGATTTTTACGACCCGCGACCTTGATATTCTCCGCTTTCTCCGCTGGTGCCGCTTCGTGCTGGCAGAAGATCTGACTAGTGCGTTCTACAAAGCAGAGGTTCAGAACCTTGAAATCCTCCGCCTGATAAAGCTCTATTCCCCCGCGCAAGCCTACACGCTGACCGCCGCCGGGAACCGACTGCTTGACGCCGCCTTTCCAAAACTCCCCGCAGCGGTTGCCCCAGCTTACAAAGCTGCCGATACGCTGCGCCGCATCCGGCAAGCAAAGCTGATAACCACCGCGTATCAGGCGGGCGTTCCTGTTTTTACGACAGATGTTTCCGCGCTGTGCGAACGGGCGATGTTTCTTCCCATGATTGCCCGCAATCGCGGCTCCAATCCATGGGGCAGCACCCGCGTGGCGGCGCTGCTCCATACCGGCGACCTCATGTGCGCGATCCACTGGGTCAGCCCTGGTATCGGCTGCGTCGCGCTGACGGATGAGCTGACAGCCTTTCAAAATCACACGGCATCAATTCCCGCAAAGCAGCGCGCCATAATTTTTGCCGCGTCCAGCTATGAGGAAATCCTTTCCGAGCTGGATACCGTGCAAGAGAAGCAAAATACGCGCCTGCAATCCTACCGCGAGGTCTACGATTGCCTGAAGCTGCCGCTGTTCTTGCTGCCGTGCAATGGCACAGGCTGTTTGCAGCTCCGCATCCTGGGCATACCCAACTACCGCGAACTTCTGGCGAGAATCATCCTGAAGTCGCATTACGTTCCGCCGCCCGCTGGCCGGCCGATGTACGATGCTCTGTATCAGGGCGTCCCATTCGTCATGGCGGCGGATATGGATCTGCGGCGCATTGACGCGGCGGTAGAAACGGCCCGTTCGGATGGTATCTCCCAAATTGCGCTGGCTGCGCTGCCGGAACAGGTGGAAGCTGTTCTGAACCGCCGCTACCGCGAAACCGGAAAGGCGCGTGTCTTTACCATCACGGACGCGGCGCTGCGGGAGTTGCTTGGAAGCATCGCGCCATACGCGCCGCCTGACCTGCCATTTTACACATCGGAAGGAAGTGTTCTGGATGTTCCGCCTCTCAAAGCTCCTTGAAAAGCTGGAGGACAAATCGGAAGCAAGATTCAAAAGCTGGTACGAAAGAAACAAAACCAAATTGCCTACGCGCGTGCCAGCCGTGATCGTCGGCTGGTATTTTTATGGGATGTTTCTCAATTCCCTGCGGCTCGGAATTGCATCGACCTTTCATCAAACGGGCGAAGAAATCAAAAGCATCTGGGTGCTGAACCCGTTCAAAAATTGGGGTGCGGTATTCACGGGCTTTGGAATTGTAACAACGCTGGTGATCGTGCTGATCATCTGCCTCATCACGAAAAAGGGCTACATCTGGTTCTCCGGCTATAAATACACGCATGATCCGCGCGGGTTTGACATTCTCCCGGACGGTACGCATGGCACATCCGGCTTCCTGACGGAGAAGGAAATGCGCGAGTTTCTGGAGCTGTCGCCCACAGACAAGACGGAGGGCATGATCCTCGGCAAAGTCAAAAAGCATCCGGATGATCCGGATGCTTACGCACTCTATGCGGCACATCGGATGGTTGCCGGAGACAATAATAACTTACTCTGCATCGGCGCGCCGGGCAGCGGCAAGTCCAGAGGCTTTATCATCCCGTTCCTCATGGGCTGCGCAAAGCGCGGTGAGTCCGCGTTCATCACGGATGCGAAGGGCGAGCTTTTTGAACGTCTTTCCCCGTATTTCCGGCAGCATGGCTTTTATGTGAAAGCTGTGAACTTTCTGGACATGGAGCATTCGGACGGCTGGAACTGTCTGTATGGACTGGACACCCAGCCGCAGCTCGTGCAGACGGTAGCCAACACGATCGTGCAGAACACGTCGGGACCAAAAGAAGCAAATGACTTCTGGAGCCGGGCAGAACTGAATCTGCTCATGGCGCTCATTCACTATGTTGTCAATCTGCGCGATGCAAACGGGAATTTGCTCCCCATTGAACAGCGCGGGCTCGGCGATGTGTACCGCATGATCGCGACGGAGAGCATTGAGGAGATCAACCACAAGCTCGAAGCTCTGCCGCTGGAGCATCCGGCCAAGTATCCGCACGGCCTGTTCCTCAAGGCAAAGGAAAATCTCTGGGGCAACATCGTCATTGGCCTTGGCAACCGGCTGGCGGTCTTCCAGAGCCGCCTGGTGGATAAGATCACGCGCAACCACGATGTCGATCTTCTGCTCCCCGGCAAGCGGCCCTGTGTGTATTTCGTCATCATTTCCGCACAGGACAGCGCGTACCGCTTTTTGTCCTCGCTGTTCTTCTCGCTGGCGCTGCCGCAGCTTTCCAACTTCGCGCGCCTGCAATGCGAGGGTGGACGGCTGCCGGTGCTGACGAACTTCTGTCTGGACGAATACTGCAACATTGGCTATCTGGATGGCGTGGCGGACAGCCTGAACAGCATCCGCGGCTTCAATATGTCTGCGCAGATCGTCGTACAGAGCCTTTCTCAGTGGCAGGAAAAGTATCCGGGCAAGGAGTGGGAAAATCAGCTGGCGACGTTCGACCAGACGCTCTACATGGGCTGCAACGATCTGACGTCAGCAAAGTATATTTCAGAAAAATGCGGCAAGGTGACGATCTCCGTTCTCAATAATCAGATGCCGATGATGCCGCTGTTTTCGCCGGTGTATTCATCCACGCGCCCGTACTCGCAGACGCGAAGCAACACCCAGCGTGATCTGATGAATCCGGATGAAGTCCTTCGCTTGGAGAATAAAAAATGCTTGGCTCTGTTCAAAGGCCACAAGCCCGCGCTCCTCTACAAAATGACGCCAGAGGAGCTGCCGGACTACGCCGGTCTCACCACCTGCCGCGTCATTGACTACATCCCGGAGTGGCGGAGAAAAGAAGCCGAGACAGCGCCGCAAAAGCGGCCTCAGGCCCCAGCACAAAAAGAACCGTCAAGCATCCCCAAACCGCCCGACAAAGAAAAACAGCCAGACCGCAGCGAGCAGCCGCCCGCCTACGATCTGGCTGAGGATGATGAGATTGGAATGGTGGAGTGCACGGTGGATAGTATCCTGAACCAGTGATTCAGATCTGGTGCTTGATATCGCGCCGACTGTAAATGATTCTGCGGACTTCCATGACATCATCAATGACGACATAGAAGATCGTATAATTGCGGACAGTGATCCGATAGTACGGATACTGCCGCTCCTTTGCCGAGTGATACTGTTCAAATGCTTCTGCGCAGGAAAGGCGGTTCCGGATCGCCGTCTGCACATCAGAAACCAATGCGTCTGCGGCGATTTGGTTTTTCAGACGATGCGTGATATAATCTACGATTTCATTGAGGTCTTCTTCAAACAGCGGGAGGAAGCGCAGCTTATAATGCTTTTCGTTCATGGATGCGGCTCCTCACTCTCGAAAAAACTTCATCTTCCGTATAACGAACGGGGTCTGCTGCCGCAGCCTTATCTGCCTCATCCAGCTTCAGTTCGATATCGTCTGTCAGCGCGGCGTACTGCTCCAGACTGAGAACGACCATAGAACCATATCCGTTTTTGGTGAGATAAACAGGCTTTCCGCTTTTGACGCAGTCTTCGATCTCTGTAAATTTATTTCGCAAATCTGATACCGGCCGAATCGTGATCATGCTTACACCTCCCACGCAAATAAAATCCTTGTGGCATTATTTTATCATAACTATGCCATTTTATCAACTGTCAATACAATGCAAATAGAAATCGGAGGGAATCCCCATGAAAGCAGCCAAGCTGACCGAGCATCCAAGTTTCCGGCTCATGCGGCAGACAGACGTACAGAACGTCTGGCATATGCAGATGCCGCGATGGTTATTTTCCGACCCGCGATATGCGGATATGAGTCTGGACGCGAAAGTGACGTATACATTTCTTCTCAACCGCTTTCAGCTTTCACGGCGCAACGGCTGGGTGAATGATGCCGGTGAGGTGTTCGTGATCTTTCCGCGAAAGGCGCTGGCAAAGGAGCTTCGCATCTGTGAGCAGCGCGTTACAGCGGCCTTTCGCAAGCTGGCGGAGCTTCAGCTCATATGGGAAAAGCGCTGCGGCCGCGGCGACGCCAATCAGATCTATTTGGCGAGCGTCACGCCCATCGACGAGCCCAACTACGAATGCGCACCGTTCTGCTCTGAATCGTATGAATCCTGCGGTTCCAGAACCGCGGATTCTGCGCTTCTTGACGCGGAAGAACCGCAGGATACGCGGCCCCAGAACCCCGAAATCCCTGCCCTTAGAACCGCAGATTCTGATGTTCCAGAACCGCAGGATTTGGGCGCAAGTAATACTGATTTTAGTCAACCTGATACCAGTTTCTCAGATGTCAGTCCATCCGTAGCTTCGGAGGACGGGCCGACGGACGATGAAAAAGAGCTCACGGGCATTCTGGATGCTTGTGAGCTTTCGTATTTCGAGCCGGAGGTGGCGCGCGTTTTTGAAAATGCCATTGAGCGGCTTTTCTACTCGGACAACCTGCGCATTGGGCAGGCTGTTCTGCCACGAAGCCGGGTGCGGTCGCGCCTACACATGCTGAACTATTTCATCTTGCAGGAAGCAGAGATCAAGCTGCACGCGAACCGGAATGTGCCGGTCAGGGATTCTACGAAATATGTTATGTCAACTATCTATAACTGCATCACGGAAACAGAAAGTGACCTACTGGTTGACCCATATCTCAATTCGCTGCGCTCGCCGCCGGGAAAGGGGCGAGGCTGATGCTGCTGACGAAACAGCAAAAGTATCTGCTGGCGGTTTTGGACAAGCTCAGCTGCGCAGAGCAGCGGCAGCTTGCCGCGCTGCTGCAAAAAGCGTTCGCCTTTTCCTCGCTTGACGATGCCATGCGCGTGACCAATGCCTGTGTGCGGCAGATGCAGATGGGCGGACTGCTGCAAATTTCCGACAACATCGTCAGTCAATGCGAAGAATGGGCAATTCCACAGCGGATTGAAGCCATTGACGTGATGCTGGAGCTGTCCGCGACGCAGCCGGAGAGTTTTTATGCCGTAGACAGACATATCCTGCTCCGCTTTTCGCTTGGAGAACCCAGCTTCAAGCAATTCGTCATCGTGTCCGGCAGCGATCCGCCACCGGAACGTGAGATCCGGCAGGACGAAAAGACCATTGTTTTGCTGCCAGACAACATTAGACCAGCGGCGTTTTCATACACCAGACCCGTCATTTTTGCGATCCGGCAAGAAAACGGCACACACCGATTCTTTGCCAGAAAATAATTATTACAGGAGGAATTATCTATGCCCAGAAAGAAAGCCGAAGCCGAAGTGCTGCAGGAAGAAACCGTGCAGCCGGAAATCACCGACATTGAAGAACTCACCCCCGCAGAACAGCCGGCATTGGAACCGCAGACAGAAGAACCCACAGCCGCAGAACCTGTGCAACCCTATGGCGAGGAAGATACACCCGCAGCGGAAGAACAATCCGAATCTTCCGAACCGGAGAAGAAATCCTTCTACGATCTGGACTTCCGTGCGCTCGACCAGGATCTCTCACCGGAGCAGCGGCAGGAGTGGAACACGATCTATGCTTCCTTCCGCAGCCGAAGCGTCATGCGCGGCACGATCATCGGCGTCGATCCGCACTCCATGACCGTGCGCAGCGCACAGACCGGTCAGGTCGAGACCAAGCGGATGTACTGCGCGGTCATTGTGCCGTTCCGCGCCCGCATTCTGATCCCCGAAACGGAAATGTGGGCAGAAAATGACGAACGCCCGGCGTTCGTTTTGCGGAACATGCCGGGCGCTCAGATCGATTTTGTCATTACGCATGTGGATCGTGAGGCGGGCTTCGCCATTGGCTCCCGCCGTCTGGCGCTGGCGTCCCGGCGCTATTTCTTCTCCACACAGCCGCTCCACCAGCCGGGCAGCCGTGTGCCGTGCCATGTGCTGGCCGTCGGCCCGCGCCGGTGTCTGGTCGAGTGCTATGGCTACGACGTGAATCTTTCGCAGCGCGATATGAGCTACGCGGCTATCCCCGACCTGCGGGAACAGTATCATCCAGGCGACGAGCTGACCTGCGTGGTCAAGCAATTTGACCGCAAGACCGGCAGTTTGGAGATCTCCGTCAAGGAAAGCGTTCCGAACCCCTTCGACGAAGCCAGTCTGCGTCACCCCATCGGCTGCCGCCGCAGGGCAACCATCGCGGGCAAATACGCAGGCGGCGTGTTCTGCAACCTCTCCGACGGCGCAGTCGTCATGTGCCGCTACTCGTTCCACTACGAGGACTCAGACTTCAAAACCGGCGATACCGTCATGGTCGTGATCCAGCGGTATGACGAGGGAAAGAAGCAGATTTTTGGGAAGATCGTGGGAAGGTGATTGCTGCGATTTTGTTTTGATAAAAATTAAATATATTGAGCGATATGATGATAGGCCGTTTCAAATAGATCTGTTCGCTTTAAAAGAATTTCATACCCATAGTCAAACGCGGGGGATGGAAAAAGATTTGAACTAGTCAATAATTGTCCTGTTCCTATCCACTGTGCAACGTGATCTATTCGCATACGTATAATTGCAATCACATGGGAGGATAAATCAAACGAATCAGCCGGCGAACGTGTATTTCTCTTTATCACCAATCCATGCTGGGCATGTGGACGAATGAAAACAGACGGAAGTGATGAGCGCAAGTCGATCGTTGTGGTGTCATTTCCTTGATATACCCCTCGCTCAAGTGGAACCACAGAATCGTCGACAGCAATAAGAAGCATATATTGATAAATATCACTTTGTCCTTGTGGCGATAGGAGTTCTACTGGGGTGATTCTACGTTGTTTATAAAATGAATACGTTGACAAGTTTGTAATTGTAGCGTACTGATTTAGGCCAAACCATAATGCAATCCAATGATTATCAACAACATCGACAAAATGCGTGGAAAACCCATAATGTTGCAGCATTGCTTCTGCAATTAGTTTCGAGGCTTTGGAGTTACTAAGGTTTGATAGTTTAGCACAATTTGTAAATTGCTCATCAGCGATTGCGGCCGCAATAACTCTATTAAGCGATTCTTCGTATTTTTGGTGTCCAGCTTCTCTTGCTATACTAGGAAGGACAGACGAATGTAATTCGGTTTCTCCACGATAGTAGACATTACCGTAATCTGCATTGATGAATTTTGCATAACCAATTATTTGATTTAATGCATTTGGATTGCCGACGTCAAATATCAAAGCCTCAGTTCCATCGTCAAAGTGATGGATTCCGATTTCGTTGACATATGGGTTCGAGAATTTTCCGATTTTCCTTATATTTGTTCTTTTCGTATGTTTTGCGCCAGTTTTATTTGATTTCATTTCATCGCCCCAATTATCAGAAAACTATTAGGCTAAAACCTGATAGATAAATGCTACTGTTTCCGCTTCAAAATCTTATCCTGCAAGAATGCGATCTGGATCAGCTCCTCAGGCGTTACATCAAGCGCATCGGCGATGTTAAAGAACGCTTCCATGGAGAACGCACGGACCATATTCGGTGCTTCGATCGCGCTCAGGTGAGAACGGCTGATGCTTGCCTTTTCCGCAAGTTGTTCCTGTGACATCCCGCGCATTTTCCGCAGAGAGGAGATTGCAATGCCCATCTGGATGAAGCGGTCCCGGTTTTTGAAGCTGATTTCGTCTTTGCTCATAGTAAACGCCCCCTTCTGTGAAAATTATAGAAGCTGCGGCGTCTTGGTTCAGCTTCGTCTATAAAGCGATTGACTTATTTATAGAGCGTTATATAATTATATTATGCAATTCGCCGAAATATATGGCGCATGCGCTTTATAATAAGCAGACAGGTGAATTGCAAAAGTAACTTCCGGTTTGCACGATTTACTTCCGGACTTCAAAAAGCCTTGCAAGATTAAATTCCGGGAAATAAGCATTACCCTCTCAAATCCGGAAGTTAATTTTACAAACAATGCCGAAACCGGAATTTAATCTTACAAAGAAATTGAATATTGTCAGCGGGTATGTTAGCATAGAGACAGATCGGACACCCTCGCCTAAAAATGGGCATGCCAAGCGGAGGTCGAAGTGTTTTTGCAAAATTTGCAAAAGTAACTTCCACCCCTGCATACGGATATATTCCGAATAGCAGCAGCTTGATTTTACTTTTTGAGCAGTCGGGGTGTCAGATTGATATCGTTTGCGGGGATCTCCTGAATGCCGAGAGACGGCAGAATGGTATCTCCATATAAGAAGCTGAACAACCGGTGGGCTGACTGGTTGTTCAGCTTCTTTCTCGTATAGGAGTTAATATGACTCATCATGAGCAGGATATCGCTCTGCTGCAAATGGTCAAAGGATGTACCTTTGGGAAGAATGCGCCGGATAAATTCGTGGGTGACTTCACAGCTGCCTTTCTGGTCAGAACGCTGAGGATTGCAATAGAAGACTCTGCTTCGTACCTCTCCAAGTTCAGTGCATTCAATGGAAACTGGGTCGGTAAATTCACTGCCTCTGTCCGTCAGAATGATGGGAAACAATCGGCAGTATTGCTCGTGCCCAAGAGTTTCGTACAGCCATTCAAAAACCTCCGTAACAGACCGTGCCGTGTTCCTGTCCCGCAGAAAGGCCAGCATGAGGGTGGAGTTGCGGAAGAACACTGTAAGCAGCACCTTGCCACCCTTGCGGCCCTCTACAGAATCGATTTCCACGATGGGAACATCCGGATTGGCTGCGGTGTATTCCAGAAAATCTTCATAGGTCCTGCCCAGGTGGCACTGCTTGTCTACCCGTACAGAGGGTTTCCTTTTGCGCACCTTGTAGCGGACCTTTCTGGGCAGATCCATATTTCCTACGGACAGAAGACCGGCATCCACATAATTGTAGATGGTCCTCTCGTCCAACATGATTTCGTCGCCATTATTCACGCAGATCTGGTGAATGGACTGTCCCTGCTGAATGAGCGGCGAGATGATCCGGTCGATTCGCTGAAGCTCCGCTGGCGTCACAGCAAAGCCCTGCCGGGACTCGCTGCGGGTCGCTTCATACTCTTTCTGGGCGAATTTTGCTTCGTAAAGGTGCCGCTCCAGTTTGCAGACCTTACGCTGCTGGCAGCCGTTGCAGACATACGGCGGCTTGTTCAGCTTGGAGCATTGTGCTTTCTGGAAGTCGGGACAGGTCTCAAAGCACTTGGCCTTGAAGCAGGTATGACACATTTTTCCGTAAGGAAACTGGCAGAGTGTGCACACATCACCGTAGTGTTTGCATTCCTTACGGACACCGCAGGGATTGTATCCTCCGGCCTGCTTTAGTTTGATATGCGCACGGACTTCTTTGGAGATGGTTGTGGGGTCTTTTCGCAGTTCTGCTGCAATGGCAGAAAAGCTTTTCTGTTCTTTGAGACCGACTTCAATGGCGATTCGGTCACTAAGGGTCAAATGTGTATTCTTAGCCATGGTTTTCTCCGTTTCTCTGCTGCCGCCATTCGGAGAAGACGAAGGGGCTCTGCCCCTTAAACCCTGAGGTTTATCGCTTTTGTTTCCGGGAAGGCAGCAAAAAAGGCAGCATCCGTTCAGATGCCGCCTTCCCGCAAACCCTATGTGCCGCTCAGGTCGCTCCTCAGTGTTGCCCTATCCTGCGCATAGGTAAAGCATTTACATTGTAATTTACCGTTGGGAGCATGTCAATGTCTTGGAAAATGTTTGTAAGAGTTACTTCCAGGTACCTTTTTGCAAGATTAACTTCCGCATGACTGGCTACCCAACCGGAAATTAGTTTTTCAATTGAGGT
>ERZ827478.1415-NODE-1415-length-17015-cov-4.484552_pt1 | contig 17015 bp, 17 predicted proteins | sample MGYA00519705_ERZ827478 | MGnify/ENA primary metagenome ERZ827478 (study PRJEB31778, sample SAMEA3449318) | human gut metagenome | biome: human gut; feature: human-associated habitat; material: faeces | place: United Kingdom | collected 2010/2012 ... | reverse complement strand
TTTGCTATGAGCAAAATGCTTGGCGGGAGAAGCGCAGTCAAAAAAGCCTGTGAGGACTTTTTTGACAGGCTGCAAAAGGAAGCGCTTCAGGCGCTTCCTTTTCGTATTCTCTTAGTGTTTATTTGCCCGTAATTTGGCAGAGTCAGCATAATGATTACCACCAGTAAAGCTCAGTGACGCCAGAACTATATGAAAATACCCTGGCTCTGTTTCCATTGCCCTCTACGAAATATCCCCGGTGCCCAGGCACCGGGGATATAATAGTATGTCATAAGTTTTTTCTGCGTCAGTCGCCCATGCAGATGCCTATGTCCCTGGCCACCTGGATCATTGGGTGGTCCACCGGCAGGAACTTGGTGCGGCTGGCCGCCTCATCCAAAGGTATGGAGCAGATCTCATCTCCCTGGATAGCTACCATGCGCCCGTACTCTCTGTTGACTATGAGCTCTGCCGCAGCGGTTCCGAACCGGGTAGCCAGCACCCTGTCGTAGGGGCAGGGAGGGCCGCCCCTCTGGTAGTGGCCGGGCACAGTGACTCTCGTCTCCTGTCCGGTCATGGCCTCCAGCTCTGCAGCAATCTTGTAGGATACGGCAGAATAGTTGGAGTTCTCCTTCAGACGGCGGCGGGCCTCTTCATCCAGCACCACATCATCCTTGCTCACTGCGCCCTCAGCGCAGGCAACGATGGAAAAGCTGCGGCCCTTTTTCTTGCGGGCCTCTATCAGCTCAGCCACCTTGCTCAGGTCATAGGGAATCTCCGGTATGAGTATCACGTCGGCGCCGCTGGCTATGCCCGCATTCAGGGTCAGCCAACCGGCATCCCTGCCCATAAGTTCCACAACGAAAATACGGCTGTGGGAGCTGGCAGTGGAGTGAATGTAGTCGATAACGTTGGTGGCAATGTCCACGGCGCTTTGGAATCCGAAGGTGGTGTCGGTGCCGTAAATGTCATTATCTATGGTCTTGGGCAGAGTCACCACGTTCATTCCCGCATCGGAGATGAGCTTTGCGCTCTTTTGGGTGCCGTTGCCCCCCATTATCACAAGACAGTCCAGATTCAGCCGGTTATATGTGTCCTTCATAGCGGGAATAAGGCTGTTGCCCTCCTCGTCCACTATGTCCTTGCCGGGAATGTAATGCTGGCGGGAGGTACCCAGTATGGTGCCGCCCTCAGTAAGTATGCCGGAGAAGTCCTTGGAGGTCATGAACTTGTAGTCGCTTTCTATGAGCCCCCGGTAGCCGTCATACATACCGAATATCTCAATATTATCCAGCTTCTCAAACAGCGCCTTGCCCACACCTCTGATGGCCGCATTAAGGCCCTGGCAATCGCCGCCGCTGGTTATAAGTGCAACGCGGGTCATTCTTTTCAATGCCTTCGCCTCCTGTATTCTTTTTGGACATAGGATGATGCCAGTGGCATCCCCAAGTATCCCTGTAGGGATGCATTCCGTCCATAGACAATTATGTTCCATAGCCCGGATTTTTGCAAGTCTTAATTTACATCAATTTCAGGGCTTTTGCACATTTTGCCGCTTCCTGTCCTTATGCCTGGAAAGTGCAATGAAAAAAAGGAGCCGGAAACGGCTCCCTCTGAGGCTCTTGCCTGTCTCTATCTTGCAGCAAGCAGCGGGCGCACCGCCTGCTCATACATCAGCTGCTGGCCCAGGCGGTTGGGGTGTATTCCGTCCTGACACAGGTATTTTTCCTGCTCACTGATTGAGGCTGGGAAAACAGAGCGCAGGTCAAGTATGCGGCAGCCCAGGCTCTGGGCCAAACGGCGCACCATGGCACTGTAGCCCTCCTGCCAGCGGTGTATGGCCTCCAGATCCCCCAGCCAGTGGAGTATGGCCCGGCTGTCCAACCCGTCACGGCAGACATGAGCAAGGTATCTGCGGGAGGAAATTGGCGGCAACGTGGCTGCAACGGGGATACTCCCAGCCTCCGCCACAGCATTAATCATAAGGGCGTACTGCTTTTCAAACTTCTCCGGAGGAACCACGCATAGATGTTCCCCGTCTGGCTCTGCCGCCACCTCCGCCCAATTATAGGCGCAGTCATTTCCACCGAATTCGATAAGAGTAAAGTCCCCCAGCCTGCCCTGCTCCAGAAATTTCTCCAGGCGTCCAAATCCCTTTATTACCGTGGAACCGAAGCTGCTGTGATTATCCAGTTTGGCCCCCGTCTCCTCCTCCAGTCGTACAAACTGATCCTTGCAGCGGCTGTAACGGCCGTTCTCCTGCACAACGCCGGCCATTATTGAATCTCCGAATATACTTAGCAGCATTCTGGTTCTCCCCTCTTCGTCATCTGGTTTTAAATACTATATACCACTATTATCAGTATATGTCAAGTGCTTTATTATAAAAGATATTGCAATTTTATTAACTTTATGTTATGCTGCTGAAAACAATGGAGGTGTAGAGATGACAGAGATACAGAAAAATTTCCTGGATACCTTGGCGAAGCGCAGTCTGCCCCGGTGGGAGGAGCTGCCGGATTTAGAGCTGTATATGGATCAGGTACTCAGTCTCATAGGCCGCTATATCCCATCGGGGGAGGCCAAGGGGCTGACTGCCTCCATGGTGAACAACTATGTCAAGCAGAAAGTTCTGCCGCCGCCGGTGAACAAGCGCTATGGGCGAGGCCACATTGCCGCTCTGCTCATGTTGTGCACTCTTAAATCCGTCATGCCCATCTCTGCCATACAACAGCTATTCCAAAGCCGTGGCGGGGCTGAGAGTCTGCAGCAGCTTTATTCCGGGTTCAGAGAACTGTACTCCCAGGTGAATCGGGCGGTCGCAGAACAGTTGTCCCTGCTTCCTTCCGGGGATGACAGGCTATTTCTCTGTGCCGCTCTGGGCTCCCAGGCGGCCCAGTCCCTTGCCATGGAGCTGTTGGGAGAACTGGGATAAAGTTGTAACCTTAACTCAATCCTTGAATTGTATTAAAAAAGGAACTCTGCTCTGTAAGCAGAGTTCCTTTTTTAATACATATTATTCCGCAGTTGCTTCTTGCCTCTTGCCAAAATAGGTAATAATGTGGCGGGGGCAGATATCGGCGCAGTGTCCGCACTGCACGCACTTTGTCACATCGACAACAGCCAGGTTGTCTTTGACAACTATGGCATCTGCAGGGCACTCACGCTGGCACTTCATACAGCCTATGCAGCCGAAGTCACACATCTTCATGACCTTGGCGCCTTTATCATGGTTATTACAGGCGGGCATGACCTTCTGAGATGCAGGGATCATCTTTATGATGCTCTTGGGACAAGCCTCGGCACAGGCTCCGCAGCCCACACACTTGGCCCTGTTCACCTTAGCAATGCCGTCCACAATTTCCATTGCACCGAACTGACAGACCTTGACACAGTTGCCAAGACCAATGCAGGCAAAGGTACAGGTCTTGTTGCTCTTTCCACCGAAAAGCATGGCGGCCTGGCAGTCCTTGGGACCGTTGTAGTTAAAGCGCTTTTCGGCGTGGCCCTCCGTTCCGGAGCAGGGTACAAAGGCCACCATAGGCTCGGGGGCCCCGGCATCCACGCCCATGATGCGGGCAACCTTTTCGGCGCATTCAGCACCGCCGGCAACGCAGCGATTGGTAGGGGCCTCACCGGCAGCCACCGCAGCAGCATAACCGTCACATCCGGGGTAGCCGCAGCCGCCGCAGTTAGCCCCCGCCAGGCAGGCCCGGATGGCCTCCTGTTTGGGGTCAACTTCCACATAGAATATCTTGGATGCAAAGGCCAGGACAGCTCCAAATATACCGCCCAGCACGCCAAGAACAAGAATTGCGAGAAGGATAGAACTCATATCAATCTACCTCCTTAGAATATCTGCATACCGCTGAAGCCCATGAAGGCCAGGGCCAGCAGGCCGGCGGAGACAAGGCAGATGGGAAATCCCTCAAAGCACTCAGGGTAATCGGAGAACTCGGTGCGCTCCCGGACGCTGGCAAAGAGGACTATGGCCAGCATGAAGCCCAGACCGCCGGTGATGCCGTAGACCAGAGACTCCAGGAAGTTATAGTCGTTCTGCACGTTCAGCAGCACCACGCCCAGCACTGCGCAGTTAGTGGTGATAAGGGGCAGGTAGATGCCCAGAGCGGAGTACAGGGAGGGAACGGACTTTTTCAGGAACATCTCCACAAACTGCACCAGAGCCGCAATGACCAGGATGAAGGCCAGGGTCTGGAGGAATTCCAGATGCAGGGCCACCAGCAGATACTGGTCGATGACCCAGCAGATGGCGGAAGCCAGGCCCATGACGAACACCACGGCCAGGCCCATGCCTGTGGCCGTCTCCACCTTGTTGGAGCAGCCCAGGAAGGGGCAACAGCCCAGGAATTGGGAGAAGATGAAGTTGTTAATGAGTATTGCGCCAAGGGAGATGGAAATAATATTGGTCAGCATTATTCTTCAACCTCCTTTTCGGCAAGTTCCCGCGCTTCTTTTTTCTTGGCCGACTTCTTCAGGGCATACTGCATGATGGCAATCAGCAGGCCCAGGGTGATGAATCCGCCGAAGGGCAGGGTCATTATGGTAGCGCCGTAGTCGCTGGGGAAGAGCTGGATACCGGCGCCGGTGCCGTCCATGGTGATGCGGAAGCCGTTGGTGATGTCGATAAGGCCGCCGCCGAAACGGCCGCTGCCCACCAGCTCACGGAACACGCACATCACGATGAGCACCAGGGTGTAGCCCAGGCCCTGGAAGATGCCGTCGAAGAAGGAAGCGCCCACGGTGTTCTTCTGGCAGAAGGCCTCGGCACGGCCGATGATGATGCAGTTGACAACGATGAGGGGGATGAACACGCCCAGAGCATCGGACAGGGCGGGTATGTAAGCCTGCAGCAGCAGGTCCACGATGGTGACGAAGCCGGCAATGATAACCACGAAGATGGCCAGGCGTATCTCATTGGGTATGATCTTACGGATGGCGGATACAACCACGTTGCAGCAGGTCAGTATTACCAGCACCGACAGGCCCATGCCCACGCCGTTGAAGAGGGTGGTGGTGATGGCCATGGTGGCGCACATACCGATGAGCTGTACCAGAACAGGGTTATTGGTTATCAGGCCTTCCTTAAACTGTTTCTTGATATTCATTCAGCCTTTCCTCCTTAACCCAGAGATTCAACAGCCTTGATGGCTGTAGAGACTGCCCCGGTGATAGAGCGGGAGGTAATGGTGGCGCCGGAGAGGGCGTCGATACTACCGCCGTTCTTGGTGAGGGCCACGGTGTCGTCCTGACCCACGAACTGGGCACGCCAGTTGACGCCCACCTCTGCGGTGCTGGCGGCGTTGGCGCCCAGGCCGGAGGTCTCGGAGTGAGAGATAACGGAGATTCCGGTGCACTTATAGTCGTTGTCCACACCCACGGCCAGGGTGATCTTGCCCTGGGAGCCGCTGAAGGTGGTCATGACCACATATCCGGCGCCGTTGGTGCATTTGCTGATAGCGTCGATTGTGGGGTTGGCCTCTTCATCAAAGGCCACTTCCTCATATCCGTCGGAGGGGAGGACAGCCGCATAGGCTCTCTCGGTCTTGATGCGGTTTTGTTCCTCTATGGTCTCATAGGTCAGTTCATTGATCACACCCAATACGCCGGCAACAACGGCGCAGACCAGAAACAAAACGATGGTGAGCTTAAGTATCTTATTCATTTTGCTGCCTCCTTTGCCGCCTTTTTGGCCGCTTTTTCAGCTGCAATGTCTTCCTTGGTGACACCGAACTGGTGGCGATGGAAGCCCTTGTCAATGGCCCAGCTGCACAGGTTCATTATAAGGATGGCATAGGTAACGCCCTCGGGGAAGCCGCCGAAGTAGCGGATGAGCACAGTCAGTGCACCGCAGCCCACACCATAGAGCAGCTGGCCGTTGAGAGTAACGGGGCTGGTGGCATAGTCGGTGGCCATGAAGATGGCGCCCATAACCAGGCCGCCGGCCAGGAGATTATAGACCATCCACTCCACATTGCCGTAACCCTCTTTGCCGAAGATGAGGCAGAGCAGGGCAACCGTGCCTATGTATGCTCCGGGGATACGCCAGGAGATTACCTTGGTGATGAGCAGGTATGCACCGCCTATGAGCAGTGCCAGGGTGCTCAGCTCACCGATACAACCGGGGATGGTGCCCAGGAACATGGACTTGAAGTTGAAATACTCAGGCAGGGCGGTGCCGCCGTACATATAGGAAAGAGGTGTCGCCATGGTGACGCCGTCCACGGTGCCGGCAAGGGAGCCAGGCACGGCATACTTGCCCATTATGGCCGCATAGGAGGCCAGCAGGAAAGCGCGGCCCGCCAGAGCGGGATTCAGGAAGTTCTTGCCGATGCCGCCGTAGAGCTGCTTCACCACAACGATGGCAAAGAAGCTGCCGATAACTGGCAGCCACCAAGGTGCGCTGGAGGGCAGCACCATTGCCAGCAGCAAGCCGGTGAGGGCGGCGGACAGATCGCCGATGGAGTTGGACTTCTTCATCAGCTTACGGTAGCCCCACTCAAAGAACACGGCGGAGGCCATAGACACCACAGCCAGCACCAGGGGATGCACGCCGAACTGCCATACTGCCACAGCCAGCGCGGGCAGCAGGGCCAGAATGACGTTGAGCATTATGCGCTTGGTGTCGGTGTTGGTCCTGACCTGGGGCTGATACGCCACGTCAAGGACTATTCTTTCTTTGTTTTCGCTCATTTCTGCGCCTCCTTTGCTGCCGCTTCGGCCTTGGCCTTTTCCTTGGCCGCCCGCACCTGGAACTTGACTTTGGCGGTCTTAAAGGCATGAGTCAGGGGCATTCTGGCGGGGCAGTTGAAGGAACAGCTGCCGCACTCGAAGCAGTCCATAACGTGATATTTCTCCATATTTTCGAAATCGTCTTTGCTGTAGTACATGTACATGAACACCGGTTCCAGATTCATGGGACAGACGGTGATACATTTGCCGCAGCGGATGCATGTGGGTTCTTCCACATTCTTATCCTCTTCCTCGGTGAAGAAGAGCACGCCAGCAGTACCCTTTACGGTTGGAGCATCAAAGCTGGTGGCGCAGATACCCATCATTGGGCCTCCCAAGACGATCTTTCTGGGAGTCTTGACGAAGCCGCCGCACTGCTCGGCAATGTACTTGAAGGGGGTGCCCACACGGGTCAGGGCATTCACGGGGGCCTTCAGAGCGCTGCCGCCATAGGTGACGATACGCTCGATGACGCTCTTGCCCTCATAGCAGGCCTGGTAGATTGCATAGCAGGTGCGGGTGCTGACCACGTTGCAACCCACGCCGGAGGGCAGTCCGCCGGGTTTCACTTCGCGGCCGGTAATGGCCTTGACCTGCATTTTCTCGCCGCCCTGGGGGTACTTGACCTCTTCTGGGACGATCTCGATCCCGTACTTTGCGGGGCCCAGGGAGTTGAGCAGATTGATGGCATCCTGCTTGTTTACCTCAATGCCGTAGTATGCCTTGTCCACACAGTTGGCAATGCGCACAAGCTCTATACCCTTGAGCAGCTGAGTAGGAAAGTTGAGCATGGTGAGATGGTCGCCGTTGAGATAGGGCTCGCATTCGGCGCCGTTGATTATCAGCTTGTCTACCTTGCCGATACCGCCCCGGATCTTCACGGCGGTGGGGAACATGGCACCGCCCATACCCACTACGCCTGCCTCACGGATACGCTCCAGGATAGCCTCAGGATCCTTCAGCTGCTCCTCGGTGAGGGGCGGCATGAGCTCCGGTGTGTCCTGAAAGTCGTTCTCTATAACAACGGACATTATCATGTCTCCCAGAGGATGGGGCCGGGGCTCGATAGCCACGACCTTTCCGGAGACGGAGGAGTGGACCGGTGCGGAGACGGGAACCGGGTTTTCGCCGATCTTCTGATACATCTTCACATAGTCCCCCACCTTGACCAAAGGCTGACAGGGGGCACCTATGTGCTGTATCATAGGTATCACGACCTGGGAAGGCGGCGCAATGACGGTCACTGGAACTTCCGGAGCCTTCATATAGTTCGGGTGTACGCCGCCTTTAAAAGTATGGGACATTAGCTTCACCTCTTTAAAATTTTCCCTAGTCTTACATCAAGAGATTGTATCACATCCGGTCACAAATTGTCTATATTTTCTGGTATAAAGATTGTCTTTTTTCCTGGACAAGTTTGTAACAATCCCGTCAGCATCTTGTCAATGGCGGTTTATTTTACATTAATTTCCATTATTGTGTCTTTTGTTCATTTTAATGCCATATTTAACCGGGACTTCTTCCGGCGGCATCTCAATCAAATACTCTATGGGCATATTCAACAACAAGCTTAACGCAGATTTTCTCCATTCCAATATAAATGCCCGCAAAAAAGGAAGCCCGTGATTTCGAAAAAAGTGGCTTCCGAAACCATGGGCTTTCTTGACTATATGATACGATTTTCAGCCTTTTATATCTGCGGCAATAGCGTCGGCCAGGGCGTCCAGCTGGGCGAGCTGATCCTCGGCCAGGGACGACTTGACGGTAATGGTATCCCCTATAAACTGGGTGTTCTTAAGGCCGGAGAGCATATCCCGCATCTGCTTGCCGCTGGTGGGAGCCCAGCTGCCGTTCTCCATTATTGCGATCTTCCGTCCCTGGAGATTGTGGTTTGCGATGTCATGGAGCAGGTTCTCCATGGTGACGAATACTCCGGCATTATAGGTGGTAGCTGCAAAGACCAGGTGGCTGCATCTGAACGCATCGGAGAGTATATAGCTGGCAGGGGTAACTGAGGTGTCATACATGCGCACCCGCACGCCCCTCTCCCAGAGCTTTACTGCCAGTATATTGGCGGCATTTTCCGTGTGTCCGTATACAGAGGCATAGGCCAGCATAACGCTCTTTTCCTCAGGAGCATAGCTGCTCCAGAGCAGATATTTCTCCAGGAATCTGCCGAATCCGTCTCTCCAAACGGGACCATGGAGAGGGCAGACCATAGCGATGTCCAGTCCGGCAGCCTTCTTCAGGGCCGCCTGAACCTGGGGTCCATACTTGCCCACGATGTTGGTATAGTAGCGCCGGGCCTCGTCCAGGTAATCCTCCATAAAGTCGCTCTCATCGGCAAAAAGGCGGCCGTTCAGGGCGCCGAAAGTACCGAAAGCATCTGCTGAAAAGAGGATCTTTTCGGTCTTGTCGTAGCTCATCATGACCTCGGGCCAGTGTACCATGGGAGCCATGACGAAGCTGAACTCGTGCCGTCCGGAAGAGAAGCTGCCGCCCTCCTTCACGACGTCTATCCTGCCGCTCAAGTCTATGCCTCTGAAAAACTGTGAGAGCATGACTTTTATCTTGTCATTGCAGATTATGCGGGTTTCCGGATGGCGGAGCATCAGAGACTCCACTGTGGCGGCATGGTCCGGCTCCATATGGGATATTACCAGGTAATCCAGCTTCCGTCCGCCCAAGGCATAGGCAAGGTTTTCAAAGAAGGTCTCGTAAACGGCCTTGTCCACGGTGTCGAACAAGACGGTCTTTTCATCCAGCAACAGATAGGAATTGTAGGACACCCCGTCGGGCACGCCGTAGACTCCCTCAAAACAGGCCAAACGCCGGTCATCTGCGCCCACCCATATAAGGTCATCCATTACTTTTCTGGTGCAATACATAGTTCAAAGCCTCCACATAATTATCGGAATTATATCACATATTATATTTCTTTTTTTAGGAAATATCTGTGGCATATGCAACAGTTATATGTTATAATTGTGATATACTTTTCAAACAGGGGGAAACCCGCCATGAAAGAGATACAGCTTTTTGACGGCATCGGCCGGGATAGTCTGGAAGCAATGCTCTCCTGTTTCAAGCCGGAGATACGCAGCTTCAAAAGGGGCGATACAATACTGGTCTATTCATCCAGTCTCAAATATCTCTGTGTGCTCACCTCCGGCAAGGCCCATCTTTACTGCATGGACAGTGAAGGGGAATATGCACTGCTGGAACAGTACGGCCCCAGCGATATCTTTGGAGAGGTCTTTGCCATGCCCTACGGGGATTTAGGTTACGCCGTGGAGGCGGACAGTGAATGTCATGTCATGTTCATTCCCTTTGACTGCATTTACGGCCGCTGCCCCAAAGCCTGCCAGCACCACAGCCGGTTGACCCGCAACCTCTTTGAGCTGTCTGCCCGAAAGGCCCAGAGCCTTTCAGTGCGGATCAACATGATAAGCAAGCGCTCTCTGCGGCGCAAGCTCAGCGCCTATTTTGAGTATCTCAGTGACCTGGCAGGCAGCCGCAGTTTCCGTCTGGATCAGAGCTTTTCCCAGTTGGCCAGTTATCTCTGCGCCGACCGGACAAGTATGATGAGGGAACTGCGTAACATGTGCACAGAGGGTCTTATCAGCAGAAAAGGCAGGGACATTACCCTGCCGGATATATGAAATCAATTTACAGACAGGGGGAACACATATGGCAAACAAGAACTTTGCAGGCATCAGAGGCCCGGTAGGTACAGCGGAAGTCAATGCCGACTACGAATCCGCCCCCAGCTTTGACAAAGTCAGGGTAGGTAAGCTTGGGGTATATTATAGAGATGGCTTTAAAATCCGTTTCATGGACTACTCCCTTTTGGAGCGGGTCTTCATACGCATCCAGGAAGTCAATGGCCGCATGTGCTGCGGCAACACCATTTTTGCATATTATCGGCTGGTGTTTGTCTCCGAAGGCCGTGAGATAGGCGATGCCATATCGGAAAATGAACAGGCTATGGATCAGGCTCTGGCGCTGATAAAGGAGCTGGCTCCCTCCCTGGCCATTGGTGTAGCCGAAAAATAGAGCAGAATACAACAAGCTTAATAGCCCGGGCGCAGAGATTTTGCGCCCGGGCTATTAAGCCTTTGTAATTGAAAAGCCGCATATGCAAAAAGCACTTATGCCTCGCTGTCCTCAAAGCCCAGCATTATGCAGCCCTCTTCCCCGTAAAAGGCACACAAACCGGTAAAGTCTCCTATACCCACATCCGCCTGGGGAAACTGCCCTTTTATGCTCCTCTCCAGCTCCATGGAGGCCGCCTGGTTCAGGCCGTGGGCTATGCGCACTTTGCCTCCCCTGTAACCCATGAGCTCCATTTCTTTGAGCATGGCACGCAGGCCACGGCCCTCTCCCCTGCATTTGTGCAGCTGCTGGAGGGTGCCCTCGTCGCTGGCTTTGCCCATTATCCGTATGCCCAGTACGCCTACGGTCTTTGCCGCCAGAGGGCTTATGCGTCCGTTCTTGGCCAGGTTATCCACTTTCTCCAGCAAAAATACCAGGTGCGTATGTTGCATATATCGTCTTATCCGTCTCTCTATCTCCTCAAACTCCAGGCCCATAGAGATCAGTTCCCTGAGTTTTTCCATGATGAGCAGCAGCTCAGGGCCGGCTGACAGGCTGTCCAGGCAGCAGACCTTCCTGCCGGGATAGTTCTGCTCATACTCGGCCTTGGCCTGCACACAGGCATTGTAGGAGCCGGACAAGCTGCTGGTAATGGCTATGGCAAAAATGCCCTCCGCCTGACCAAAGGCATCCAGCCACTCGGCCATATTGGGGCAGGCAGTGCCGCTGCGGCCTTTATATGCCGCCAGTTCCCCTATCATCCGCTCTACATCCAACCCGGGGCCATCCACGTATTCTTTTTTATCGGTGACGATTTTAAGCGGGACACTGGAAAAATCCACGCCCTCAAAGCTGTAGAGATTGCAGGAGGAGTCGGCAACTATTCTATATTTCATGGCTGTACCTCTGAAGCAGGATTTTATCGGTTTTTCAAAAACCTGATTCATAATATCAAAATACTCTTTTAAAGTCAATGTTTATTTTGTTTTGGAATTTTTCATATCCGTTGACAGAGAAAACATTTGGCCCTATAATGATTCGTGTCCTATGCCTTTATTCATAAGAACGGAGTGTCTCATATGACGCAGGAAAACAAAGAGAAGCTTGCCGTCTCTGTGCGGGATTTTCGCCTGCCCCGCTACAATGAGATCCCCACAGTGGGTCTGTATCTGGAACAGACAGCAAAATATATCTCTGAGCATCTCTCCCCCTTGGAGGAGGATTGTCTGACTCCTTCGATGATTTCAAATTATGTGAAGAAAAAACTTATTGCAAACCCTGTAAAAAAGCAGTATGGCCGGGATCAGATCGTGTATCTCTTTTTTGTAGCAGTGGTAAAAAATGTGCTCAGTCTGGACAATCTGGATAGATTTATCCGAATCCAGAAGCGCACCTATACTACAGATCGAGCTTATAATTATTTCTGTGACGAGCTGGAAAATATTCTGGCCTATGTTTTCGGGCTAAAGGGAAGCCCTGATGCGGTAGGCACAGAAAACACCGATGAGAAAATGATGCTGCGTGCGGCAATAATTTCCTTCTGCAATAAGATATATCTGGAAAAATGTTTCCTGCTAAAGGTAGATGCGCCGGAGTTATAAACCGGCATTTACCTACAATAATTTTTCTTATAAACGCCTCTAAGCCGCTGAGCTTTCATGCTCAGCGGCTTAGAGGCGTTTATAAATTTGTCGTGTAAGAAAGCTGAAACAGCTCAGCTTCCCCACTCTATTTTACAGGCACTCCGCCGTCTTATTGCCCCCACGTTATGGGTCTTCTCTGCCCCAGTCCGGCCACTGCATATCGAACCAGGGATAGGTACGGGGATACATCAGCTGCACCGTGGAGGTGTATACAGATAAATCTCCATATTGCCCCTGGAAGCTGAGCTCTGCCCCGGCAGCGGCTGCCGCTTCAAAGGCATATTCCAGTTCATAGGGCTGGAACACGAATATGGCCCGCTCCACATCTTCCAGGCTATAGATATTTTGCAAGTTCAGATACTCCTGAGCCTTGAACATCACCTCGTCGTTCCAACCGCCGGATATTAGTTTACCATCGGAATAAGCGGCCACCATAGGAGCCACGTTGGAGTGGCTGCCATAGACCAATTCGTAGCCTCGCTCTACCGCCCAATCGCATATCTGTTCATAGCGGTTTTCCTCTCCATCCAGAGACTCACGGACTGAGGGGAGATAGCTGGCGTAAAGGTTGCCAAGGGCCAGCATACAAAGTCCAAGGGCAAGTGTACTTCTCCTGGTCGGACTGAGTTCCTCTGCCACAAGAATGACGGACAGGGAAAGCAGAGGAAAGTAGGTAAAGAGATATACACTGCGTATGCTCAGAGAGGTAAACAGAGCTGCGGCTATAACAGCGGCAATACTGATGAGCAGCAGCCACCACATGACGCTCAGCTCCACGCCATGTCTCCATCTTTTTATCTGCAAAACCGCCGCATATATGAGCAGCGCAGCCTGAAATACAAACAGCAGTATGAAAAAAGGATGCTCCGGATCAGCCCAGCAAAAGCCGCTTATATCCCGGCAGGCCCGGTATATATCTCCCAAACGCTGTCCAAAGTCCGGTGCCGCAGTGTCAAAAATAGTGTACTGGTGCACATCAAAAAGCCTGACAAACAGCACCCCCGCCAGGTTGGCGGCGGCATAGGCCAGAGCTCGGCAGGTACTGGCCCTGTATCTCTGCCAGTTAAAATGGCCGTCTTTTATCCGCGATATTGCCAGTACAAGGGCCTGGAAGGCCAGTATGGGCAGTACCATAATGCAGGTCTGCCGCAGGCTCTGCATCCCTGTGGCAAAGCTCAGAAGCAGGCACAGAGCCAAAGCCACGGGCCTGAGTTGGGGATTTCTGAAACTTCGGGAATAGTCCCCCAGCACTATGAACAGGTTTATAATATAGCAAGCATAGTAGCTGCACAGTATAAAAAGCAGCTGTCCCTGTTCCTGATTCACCAGCTTCTCGCCAAATACGCAGGATACCAGCGTCAATAAACCCAGACATAGACTCAGCCTACGATTTACAAAAGGGCGCAGCATCCATAAAAAACTCAGCACAATGAACAGCGACATCACCGTAGTAGCCAAGGCCATGGCCGCATTCTGGCCGGCGCCAAGGCCATAGAACAGGGCGGACAGAACCGGCGTTGCTATTACATAGAGCTGATTTCCGAACACATAGGCAAAGGGGAATAGAGTCTTGCCCTCCCACATGAGCCGGGCCACCAAGGTGTCGGCATACATGTCCGGTTCGCAGAAAAAAGTAAAGCAGCAGAAATTGATTACGGCAAAAACAGCGAAAAAGCAGAGTATCGTCCCCACCGTAAGCACTGTAAGCAGCTTTTCCGTTTTTGGACTTCTGTCCGGGATATTCATAGGCAGTCTCCTGAATCATATATAACTGATTTATGTTATCCCAAAACCGCTTAAAAGTCAACATCCCCGGCCTTGACACTGCCGGAGCTTTCTCGTATACTTCCCTTAACAAATACTATGAAACGGAGTAAGCCATGTTATCTGTCAACGATCTCTCCATGCAGTTTGGTTCATCGGTGCTTTTTTCCCGAGTGGATCTTCAATTCACTCCGGGCAACTGCTACGGCATTATCGGTGCCAATGGCGCAGGAAAATCCACCTTTATAAAAATACTCTCCGGTGAGCTGGAGCCCACCTCAGGCAGCGTCACTCTGGCCCCCAAAAAACGCATGTCCGTCTTAAAGCAGAACCAGAATATGTATGATGCGTTTCCTGTGCTGGACACTGTCATCATGGGCAACCAGCGCCTGTATGACTGCGGCAGGGAGAAGGACGCCATATACGACAAGCCGGACTTCAGTGATGAGGACGGCATCAGGGCTGCCGAGCTGGAGGAGGAATTTGCGGAGCTGGGCGGCTGGGAAGCCGAAAGCGATGCCGGGCGTATTCTCCAGGGACTTGGCGTAGATGTGAGCCTGCACCAGACATTGATGGTGGACATGGATCCCCGCCTGAAAGTGAAAGTGCTGCTGGCCCAGGCTCTCTTTGGCCACCCGGATGTAGTGCTGCTGGACGAGCCCACCAACAATCTGGACCTGGCTTCGGTGGTGTGGCTGGAGGACTTTCTCATGGACTATGAGGGCACGGTGCTGGTAGTGAGCCACGACCGCTATTTCCTCAACAATGTATGTACACATATAGTGGATATTGACTACGGCAAGATAAAAATGTATGTGGGCAACTACGATTTCTGGTACGAGTCCAGCCAGCTGGTGCAAAAGCTCATAAAGGATCAGAACAAAAAGGCAAAGCAGAAGATCCAGGAGCTGCAAAGCTTTATTGCCCGCTTTTCCGCCAACAAGTCCAAGTCCCGTCAGGCCACATCCCGGCGCAAACTCCTGGAGAAAATAACCGTGGAGGAGCTGCCCGCCTCCGGCCGCCGCTACCCCTGGGTGGGCTTCAAGGCCGAGCGTGAGCCGGGCAAGGATAGGCTTTTTGTCACGGAAGTGAGCAAAACCGTAGACGGGGTGAGGCTGCTCAATAATGTGAGCTTCATCGTGGGCAAGGACGACAAGATCGCCCTCATCGGGAAAAACGAGCTGGCAGTGACCATGCTGTATAAGATACTCATGGGCCAGGAGGAGCCTGACAGCGGCAGTGTCAAGTGGGGCGCCTCCATCTCCACCGCCTATTTCCCCAAGGACCACAACAGCTACTTTGAAAACTGCGACTTCGACCTTATCGAATGGATGCGCCAGTTCTCCCAGGACAAGAGGGAGAGTTATCTGCGCACCTTCCTGGGCCGCATGCTCTTCTCCGGGGACGATGTATACAAGCAGGTGAAGGTGCTCTCCGGCGGCGAGAAGGTGCGCTGCATGCTCAGCCGCATGATGCTCTCCGGGGCAAACTTCCTGGTTCTGGATCAGCCCACCAACCACCTGGATCTGGAGAGCATTGCAGCCCTGAATAACGGCCTGGAGGCTTTCAAGTACAATATCATCTTCTCCTGCCACGATCACCAGCTGACCCAGACCGTGGCCAACCGCATCATAGAGATAACCGAGGACGGCATCATCGACCGCCGCTGTACCTACGATGAGTATATGAACATCAGCCGGCCGGAAAATACCCAGAGCTGAAGCTTCCGCAATATCTGCCCGGCTTCCGCCATGAGTTGAAACAGCATTTCATTTTGAAGGGGAGAACAGCTTATGAAAATCGAAAAGAACCTGTGCCGCGTGGCTCTTGTCCAGGCGGAGCCTGCCCTCTTTGATAAAGCAGTCTGCGTTGACAAGGCGCTGGACTATATCCTCCGGGCAGCGGCGGAGAAGGCGGAGCTCATAGTATTTCCGGAGCTTTTTGTCCCCGGCTATCCCATAGGCATGAATTTCGGTTTCAGCGTAGGCAAGAGGACAGCCCCCGGGCGGACGGACTGGACACGTTACTATTATGCCTCTCTCGCTGAGGGAGATGCGGACTTCCTCCGCCTGTCCCGGGCCGCAAAAGAGGCAAAAGCCTATGTAAGCCTGGGCTTCTCCCAGCAGGATGAGCTCAGCGGCACCCTCTATAACAGCAACGTCATCTTCAGCCCCGACGGCGGCTGGAGCGTCCACCGCAAGCTCAAGCCCACCGGCTCAGAGCGGGTGGTATGGGGTGACGCCAACCGGGACTATTTCCCCGTTGTCCAGACGCCCTGGGGGCCTATAGGCAGCCTTATCTGCTGGGAGAGCTATATGCCTCTGGCCCGGGTGGCCCTGTATCAGAAAGGCATTACCATATATATTTCTCCCAACACCAACGACAATCCGGAATGGCAGGCCACCATACAGCACATCGCCATAGAGGGAAAATGTTATTTCATCAACGCAGACATGTTGGTGAGAAAATCTTCGTACCCCTCCGATCTGGAAACCTCAGAGGATATCTCAAAGCTGCCGGACATGGTGTGCCGGGGCGGCAGCTGCATCATTGATCCCTACGGCCACTATGTGACAGAGCCGGTCTGGGACAGGGAGGAACTGATCATTGCCGATTTGGATATGAGCCTGCCCATATCCTGCAAAATGGAGCACGATGCAATCGGTCACTACGCAAGGCCGGATGTCCTGGAACTTATAGTACATGAATAATATCAAAACCCGTGTCCGAACTGAACCGCGCCAGATTGTGCGGACAGCACAAAAAAAGCCCCTGGTGCAGGAA
>ERZ827478.1413-NODE-1413-length-17071-cov-72.930947_pt1 | contig 17071 bp, 17 predicted proteins | sample MGYA00519705_ERZ827478 | MGnify/ENA primary metagenome ERZ827478 (study PRJEB31778, sample SAMEA3449318) | human gut metagenome | biome: human gut; feature: human-associated habitat; material: faeces | place: United Kingdom | collected 2010/2012 ... | reverse complement strand
CTCCAAAGTAGATTTTGGTTATTTACCTTATCTACTTTAGAGGTATCATATCACGAACGCCGGGGGTGCTGCTTTACTTGATAAGTCTGTCTTTCCAACAGGCCACAGCCCTTCCGGCAGATGCCGGAGGGGCTGTCACTGTGCATGGAGCGTTGCGCTCGCCCATGGCAAGGGGGATGAAGGAAGAGGAAAACACAGAGTTTATCAGGGGTGATCAGTCCGTCACCGCCAGCAGGCGCAGCGGCGAGCCGGTACCTTCTCTGATGCACAGCGGCACAGCGATAAGCTGGCAGCGGACGGAGCCGATCTCTGCAACATTGCAGATGTTTTCGATGATATAGATGTGGCTGCCCAAAAGAACACGGTGGGCGGGGCCTAACGGCTGATCCACATCGTCGATGTCGCCGGCCTCGGTGCAGATCATGCGGATGCCCTTGTCACGCAGATACACAGCGGCATCCTCGTCGATGTAGGGCCAAGTCTTCAGGTATTCGGGATCGTCTTCGTTGAGGTGCCATTTGGCGGAATGCTCCGTCCATAGGATGACGGCATCGCCTTTTTCAATAGTGGTACCGCTCTCCTGCTCCCAGCACTGTATATCCTGCCGGGTGATGCCGGAGTGGCCCTGCTTGGTACGCATATCCATCACCACGGCGGGGCCAAGCAGGCAGTCGGCGGGCAGAATATCCACCGTATCGCCGTCTAGGAAGAAGTGGGCGGGAGTGTCCATGTGGGTGCCTGCGTGGAGCACGGTGGTCACGCGCTCCACGTTGACGTGGCTGCCCCTGTCGATGCGGTGCATCCATGTCCGCTCGATGTCGGGGAAGCCGAAGGAACGGGGCATGCCGAACTCCAGGGTGTGGGACAGGTCCACGATGCGGCTGCCGCAGATATTGATATAGCTCATTGCTGTGCCTCCTTTGCATCCTCTTTGGCCAGTGCGGCGGCCAATTTTTTCTTATTACCTTCGATGCGGCGGCGGTTAGAGTACTGCTGCAGGCCAACGGCGATCAACAGCATCAGGCCATTGAACAGCGGTTCCACGAAGTAGCTGGCGCCCAACTGCTGCAGGCCGGCCACAGCGACGCTCATCAACATCACGGCGCAGACGGTGCCCCACACGTTGGGACGGCCTACACGAATGCAGGTAGCACCCAACAGCGCACCGGCAAAGGAATTCATCAGATAATCGGGCCCCACGGAAATCTGGCCTACGCGGAGCTGCGCGCCCAGCATGATACCGGCCACAGCAGTCAGCACACCGGAGAAGGTAAACGCTACCAGCAGGTACTTCTTGGGATTAACGCCGGCCAGTTCGGAGGCTTTTACGTTGGAACCCAGCATGTACATATATCTGCCTACGGGGGTATACTCAAGGAACAGCCAGATCAGCAGGGCGATGACCACGGTGCCGATGGCTAATTTGGGGATGCCGGCCACATTGCCGGCCAGATCGGTAAACGATTCGGCGAGTTTGCCCGTGCCCACGATCTGCGCGCCATCGGTATACCAGAATGCGATGCCGTAGATGATCTGCCCAGTGCCCAGTGTGGCAATGAAGGAGTCAATGCCTGCACGGGTGACTAGCAGTCCGTTGCACAGACCGATCAGGCAGCCCAGCAGAATGAGCAGCACACAGGCCAGCGGCCACGGGAGGCCCTGCTTAACCTGCAGACCTACAGCCAGAATGTGCATCAGGCCTACGGAATAGCCCACCGACAGGTCGAAATGCCCCGCCGCAATGGGAACCAGGACAGCCAGCGCCAGCAGCACGATGGGCGCTTTGGTGTTGATGAGTGAGCGGATATTGAACAGGGTGGGGAAGGAGTTGGGCAGCAGCACGGAAAAGAACGCGAACATGATGACCAACAGGATTGGCAGGCTCAGCTTGGAAATTACATTAACGAACGTATTCTTGCTTTTCATTTTGTCCTCCAATTTTCCTCAGCAGGCGGCGTAACGTGTCAGCGTTTCAACGGAAATGTCGTCACCGCGGAGCTCCTGACATATCCTGCCACGGCTGAACACCAAAACGCGATGGCTGATACGGCTGACCTCTTCAATGTCCGAGGAGATCAATATGATCGTCTTACCCATGGCAATGGCCTCATTCATCTTTTTGTAGATGTCGGCTTTGGCACCGATATCCACACCGATGGTGGGTTCCTCCATGATGAACACCTGCGGGTCTGTCTCGAATATCCGGGCCAGCACAGCCTTTTGCTGGTTGCCGCCGGAGAGGGTGCCTACCAAATTTTCGGTGGTAGCAGGTTTTACGGTAAATCGCTCCACCACCTCCTGCGCCTGGAGGCGCTCTTCGTTGGCGCGGATAAAGCCCAGAGGCTTTTTGCCATTGGCAACCGGATTGAAAAAGATATTTTCCCGCACGGTAAACAGGGGGGCAAGACTCTCCTCCAGCCGCTTGCTGGACAGGAAGCCGATGCCTTGCCTAAGGGCATCGTCGCAGTTACGGATACGGATGGGGGCTCCGGCCAGCTTAACAGACATACTCTGGGGTCTTATGCAGCCGTACAGGGCGCGGCCTACCTCATGGTGACCGGCGCCGCGCAGGCCGAAAAGCGTAAGTATCTCGCCATTGTGCAGGTCGAAGTCTACATTCCGCACAAAGTCGCAGCACAGATTCCGGACCTCCAATGCCACCTCGCGGCCCTCGTCAGAGACAGGCGCGGCAAATACGTCCTCTGTCTTTTTGCCCACGATGTCGAAGATAAGCTGTTCCTTTGTTACCTCGGATATGGGTTTGGTGGAGATGTTCCGGCCGTTCCGCAGCACAGTCACCCGGTCCGCGATGCGGAACACCTCATCCAGCCTGTGGGACACATATATGATGGCCATGCCCTGTTTGCGCAGACGGTCCAGTATCTCGAACAGCTTCTCCACATCGTTCTGTGGCAGCGTGGCCGTAGGCTCGTCCAGTATCAGTATGTCAGACTTGACAGCCAGTGCGCGGGAAATGGCCACCATGGACCGCTCTGCCGAAGGCAGTTCTCCCACACGGCTGTCAAGTGAAATGTCGCAGCCCATGAATTCCAGTATTTTTGCAGCTTTCTCTCGTGTTGCCCGCCAGGAGATCAGCGGACCTTTTTTGACAAAGCCGGAAACGACGGCGATGTTTTCGATAACCGTGAGATCGTCCACCACACCGAGATCCTGATGGATGACGGAGATCGGGAGCTTTCCGTCGGAGAAATGATAGGGTTTGCCCTTCAGTGTGAAGTCACCTGCCGTGCAGGTATACATACCGTCCAGTATTTTGATAAGTGTGGATTTTCCGGCACCATTTTCGCCCAGCAGTGCATGTATCTCCCCGGGCCAGATGTCCATGGAAACGTGGTCCAGCGCCAGCGTGCCGGAAAAATTCTTCGTAAGACGCCGGATCTGCAGTACCGGCTCCGCTGTTTGTGTATTGCCCATAGGAACCTCCTGTGATGCTCCCTGTGCGGCGGAGGACGTGCCCTCCGCCGCGCAGGGTATTAAGTGTGACTATGGTCAGGTATCACGGCTATGCTCAGCCTACGCCCCAGATCTTGGCATACTCAGCAACGAAGTTGTTGCTGGGAACGAACAGGTTGTTCTCGCCGCCCTCGGCGTCCACATTTTCGGGAGTGACGAGGAAAATGGAGGGCATGTAGGGATCGGGCTCTTCACCGTTGAACAGGCGGTTCAGGGCATCTACGGCCATGTAGCCGAACATGGTGCCGGGCTCGGGAACGGTGACAACCTGATACTCGCCGGAACGAATACGGGCATAGGCGGCCTCGGTGCCGTCAGCACCCACCAGTTTTACCTGGCTGGGATCCACACCGCCGGCGGCCAGCGCGGGAGCGGCATAGTCATAGTACACGTCGGCAATAGTCAGCACATACAGCGGGGTGCCGTAGGTGGCGACCCAGGAGTTAATCAGGGTGGGGACGTTGGTGGCCGCGTCGGACAGCGGGGAGTTTACCACGTCAAGGATCTCCATGGTGGAGATGGTCTCCAGGCGCTTCTGCATGGCCTCGGCCTTCTGGCGGGCGATAGCGTACTGGGCATCATACAGGATGATGGCGCGGCCGGTTCCGTTGGAGTCGGCAATGACGTAATCGGCCATAGCGTCGCCGATGTCATAACCGGAGGTGGTGATATTGAAGGACAGGTGGCGCTCGGGATCGGGGCCCTGAACGCTGGAAGCGTGCATGCCGATGACGAAGATGCCTTTCTCCTCGCAGGTGGTCAGGGGCTCGACCATGGCTTCAGCGTCCATCATGATGATCATGCCGTCCACGCCCAGCGCGATGGCCTGATTCATGCACTCCAGTTCGCCAGAAACGGTGCCTTTACCGTCGAAGGAAACGGCTTCCCAGCCAATGGCTTCGATGGCTGCAATGGAGGTGTCGTTCCACAGCTTGGAGATGGAGTTCTCGGCGGTGTCCATGATGACGGCGATCTTCTTGCCGGTGACGGCCTTGGGGCCGGTGGTGGGGCCCTCCCACTGGGTCTGGGCGCCGGTGCGCTTGGCGGAGCGCTCGATAGCCTCCTGGATCAAGGCTTGAGTGGCCTCGTCCACCACGGTGTCGTTGCCATCGTCGGCGGTGCTATTGTCCTTGCTGCCGCAGGCGACGAGGCTCAGAGCCATGACCAAGGCCAAGAGCAAAGCTAGCAATTTCTTCATGTCTTTCTCCTTTTCGTTTCATTTGTTTTATATCGTCCTATCAATCGTGATAGGCAGCGATCTACTTCTTCAGGGGGCCTACGCCAAGCTTCACCGCGATGGCAGTAATCTCGTCGATGACTTCCACCGGATAGGTGATGCCTTCAGTCAGCTGCCGCTTCATGGCGATGTCCTCCAGCTCGCCGGGAACATACAGCGCATCTACACCTTCGGCCCGGCGGCCACTGTGGATGTAATCTACCGCATCGTCCATACGCTTCAGGAATTCATCCACATCGGTGATCTTGGACACATCGATGACCTGCAGCAGATGGCCGGTGCAGTTGGGAATATCGGGGTTCTCGGCAAGGTCGGTCATGTTTGCGCCGAAGTGGGAATTGCTCAGCACGGCGGAAATCACCGCGTTCACAAAGGTTAGACCCACACCCTTGTAGCCGCCGAAGGGCTGCACGGTGCCCCAATAGGCTTCTTCCGGGTCTGTGGTAGGCTTGCCGTTTTTATCCAGCGCCCAAGTGATAGGGATGGGGGTCTTTGTCTTGCGCGCCAGTTCGATTTTACCCTTGGCCACAACGCTGGTGGCCATATCCAGCACGATAGGCGCGTGCTTACCGCAGGGGACGGCGATGCCGAAGGGGTTGTTGCCCAGCATGGGATCCACGCCGCCGAAAGGTGCCATAACGTTGCCGCAGTTGATGGTCCAGGAAAATCCGATCATGTTTTGCTTGGCGGCCTGCATGGCGAAATAAGCGCAGGCACCTTGGTGGTTGCTGCCGGTGACAGATACGGCGGAGGTGCCGTACTGACGGGCCTTTTCAATGGCGATGTCCATAGCATACTGACTGACCACCTGCCCCATGGCGTTGTGCCCGTCCACCAATGCTGTGGCGCCGAAGTCCCGGACTGTTTCGGGCTGTGCGGATACGGAGGTGCCTCCTTTGCAGAAACGCTCATAGTACACCGGCACCCGAACACAGCCGTGGGAGTAGACACTGCGGGCATCTGCCATCACGAGACTGTCGGCGCAGACAAAGGCGTCTTTTTCGTTCATGCCGCAGGCTATGAATACATCCTGCACCCACTTGCGCATAGCGTTGAAAGGTACCACGATCTTCTCGTTGAAAATGTAGTCGCTCATATTCGTTACCTCCTTACCGCACCACGCGGGCACCCTTGCCCTCTACAATGCTGCGGATCTCTTTTTCACTAGCCATGGATGTGTCGCCGGGGGTGGTCTGTACATGGGCGCCGTGGGCCACGCCGTAGTCCAGCGCCCGCTGCAGCTCAAAGCCCTGCAGCAGACCGTAGATAAGCCCGGTGGCGAAGCCGTCGCCGCCGCCAACACGGTCCAACACCTCCAGATCATCGAAAGACATGGAGCGGTACAGCGTTTTGCCGTCATAGCAGATGGCGCACCAGCCGTTGACCGTAGCGGTCTTGACGGTACGCAGGGTGGTGGCGATGAGTTTCATGTTGGGGTAGTCTGCCATGACCTGCTGCACCATGTCACGATAGCCGTCCAGATTCAGAGCGAGGAACTTATCGTCGTTACCCTTAACCTCATATCCGAGGCAGGCGGTGAAGTCCTCCTCATTACCAATCATCACGTCAATATACGGCGCGATGCGGCGGTTGACCTCACGGCATTTTTCCAGCCCACCGTTGGCCTGCCACAGGGAGGCGCGGTAGTTCAGGTCGTAGGATACGGTTACGCCATATTCCTTGGCCTTCTGTACGGCAGTAATGACCGTTTCTGCCGTAGTGGGGGACAGAGCGGCGAACACGCCACCGGTGTGGAGCCATCGGGTACCCTGCCGACCGAAAATATCGTCCCAGTCAAATTCGCTGGGCTGTATCTGGGAAGCTGCTGTATTGCCCCGGTCAGAGAAGCTCAGCGCCCCGCGGATGCCGTAACCGCGCTCCGTCATCACAAAACCATTGCGGCAATTGCGGCCGATGCCGTCGTATTCCCGCCATAGGACATTGCTGATATCCACGCCGCCCTGCATCAAGCAGTCGCGTACCAGTGCGCCCATTTCACTGTCGGCCAGCGCTGTCAGAACGGCGGTGTTCATACTGAAGGCTTTTTTCAGTGCCCGGGCCACGTTGTACTCGCCGCCGCACTCCCATACATGGAAGTCGCGGCTGCACCGGATGCGGCCCTCGCCGGGGTCAAACCGCAGCAATACCTCACCGAGCGATATCTCGTCGAACAGGCACTCCTGTTTGTTGCGCAGTTTCAGTTTCATCAGCACAGCCCTTCTTTCAGCTTGGCCATCAGCAGAGACACGTCGGTTCCCCACTGTAAAAGCTGCGCGCCACGGGATTCCCAGTATTTCAGCACCTTCATGTCCTTGCCGCTGATGCCCGCGATTTTGTTGTATTTTTTGCACAGAGCGAATACCCGTTCCACGTTAGCCAGATAGTCGGGGTGGTCAAGTTGATTGATGATGCCCATAGAACAGGTCAGATCATTGGGCCCGACCAGAACGCCGTCCACACCCTCGAGCTGCAGGATATCCTCCAGGCAGTCGATACCCTTAGGGGACTCCATCTGGCAGATGAGCATAGTGTCACGGTTGGCCTTTTCCATGTACTCCGGGGCGCTGACCTTCTGATAGCTGGTGTGAGGCCGGGTCAGGGAAACGCCGCGTTCGCCCAGCGGCGCGTATTTGGCCAGACGTACCAGCTCCTTGGCTTGCTCAACACTTTCTACGTTGGGGCAGACGATGCCGGCCGCGCCCATGTCCAGCGCACGGAAAATCTCTGTCTTGTTGACTTCGGGAATGCGTATCAGCGCGGGAATACCCACCATGGCAGCATAACCGAACATACCATACATGCGATCAATGTTGGCGTAGCCGTGTTCCGTGTCAAAGAAGAACCACTCGCAGCCGGAATTCTTCAGAATGCGGCTGATCTCCGGGTTGTCGAAGATGGACACCATGGTGCCATAGGCCGCGCCGCCGTTTTTTATCTTTTCTCTCAGTGTTTCTGTCATGTCATGTCCCTCCATTATTTGTACAATATGACTGCCAGATAAGACAGATCTTCACTGCCTGTGTTGATGATCTCGTGGCCGCAGCCCGCGTCCACAATGTTGGTATCGCCGGGATACACGTCGTACAGTGCGCCGTCGTTGTCCCGCACCTGCCCCTTTCCTGTCAGAAAATAGCATATCTCCATATCGTTCTCGTGGACGTGCCAGCCCACTGTGTGTCCCGGAGCCAGTGAACCCCGGGCAAACAGTCGACCTTTGCCGTGCAGTTCCTCCGCTGCCAGCAGGTTTTCCACCACAAAGCGGCCCTCGCCGCCCATCATGTGCTCTTTGATGGTGATATTGTAGTCACCGGGTCTGCGTATCATAGCGTTTCCTCCATCAGTCCAGCCGGAACAGCATTTTGCCCGGCTTGCCTGCCTGAATGTCTGCGAAGGCCTGCTGGTAGTCCTCCAGCCGGTACACGCCGCCGATAACGTCATCCAGCGAGAATACGTCTTTTTTCAGCAGTGCTGTGCATTGGTACCATGTTTCGTACATCAGGCGGCCGGTGCAGCCGTTGATACGAGCTTCCTTATAAATGACTGCGTTGGTCAGATCCAACGAGAGCTTTTTACTGGGAAGACCTACCATGGTAAAGCGCCCGCCCTTTTTCAGTGCGCCGAAGGCGCTTTCGATCAGGCCTACATTGCCGGTATAGTCGATAATAACATCCGCGCCGCGCCCCTCGGTCTCGCGGAGAATGGCATCTACGGCATCCTCTTCCTTTGTGTTGATGCACACATCAGCACCCAACTTCTTGGCCATGTCCAGTTTGGCGGGAAAGATGTCGCAGGCGATGACCCGGTATGCACCAGCGGCCATGGCCGCACCCGCAGCCATGACGCCAATGGGACCGCAGCCGAGGATGGCCACGGTTTTGGTCTGCACCTCGCCGGACAATACGCCGTGTACCGCCACACCCATGGGTTCCAGCATGGCACCGTGTTCGTAGGAGATGGCGTCATCCAGCTTCCATGCGCAATCCTGCGGGATGACGGCATAGTCGGAGAATCCACCAGGAACATGCACGCCGATGATCTTCATGTTCTCGCAGTTGTGCTGATTGCCGGTGCGGCACTGATAACAATGATTGCAGGGGATGTGGGTCTCTGCTGCTATACGGTCTCCCTCGCGGAAGCCGGTGACGCTACGGCCGACGGCCACCACATCGCCGGAGAACTCGTGGCCGAACACCATGGGCATCGGTACACGCTGAGAGGCCCAGTCATTCCAGCCGTAGATATGCTGGTCGGTACCGCAGATTGCCGCCATCCGCACTTTCACCAATATTTCATTGTCCTTGGGCACAGGTACCGGCAGTTCGCGGCATAATTCCGCGCCCGGTTCGGGGCGGCTCTTGACGAGGCCCTTCATATACAATGCGTTCATATCGATCCCTCGCTTTCCAAGTATTCGCAAATGGTCTCTATTACATTTTCATCGCCGAAGCCGCCGGATTTGGTCACAATGACGTGCTCCCGCCCCTGGCGGTCTACCGCCAGGGAAAGGGGTATGCCTGTTCGTATTTCCAGCAGCGGTTCAATTTCTCCGCAGAACAGCCGGTCGGTCACTGCCTGCAGCGTATCGCCGCCGAACACCACCAGACTGTAGTCCTCTTCATCCACCAGTATATCCCGGGTGATGGAGCCTATAGCTGCAGCCGGAGCCTTGCAGTCCTCCGCTGTCCGCCGGCGGCGGCAGCTATCTTCATCCATAGCGGCCGTCGGCTCCAGCAGCAGTACACCATGCTGTGCCAGCATGTCCTTGGCTCTGCAGATCAGTGCATCGTAGTCCGGCGTTTCCTGAAATGCGGTCGTCAGTTCCGCCGTTTCCCGCAGTGAGATACAGGGACACCCTTTGCTCTTGGCCCAAGCCATCTGCGCCATCGATGTAGGGTTCAGACTCCCGGATACCAACAAGACTTTAGACACTGTGGGGAGAGTGCGGTGTACCGTTTGCTCTGTGCCGATATGCTGTGCCAGATGTTCGGCAAGCCCTGCGCAGCCAGCCAACAGCACAGGACGCGCCTGCTGTGCCAGTGCTGCGCTACATACCGTGTCTAAATGCCGCTCATTCTCGGCGTCCCACAGCAGGATGAATTCTGCGAAATCCTCGGTGTCTGCCGGATGCCGCAAGACCGGCACGGTGCTCTGCTGCGCGACGATTTGGGCTATATCGCTGCAGGTCATCGGCTCGATGGGGTCATGGCCGTATTCTGTCTCGGAGATGGGCAGCTCACGGTAGTACTGCACACCATCCCGGGTGAACCGCTGGTTCTTGGGGTAAGCGGGTGCAAAATACAAAGTGCCGCCGCCGGCTGCGTCCAGAACGGCCTCTAACTCCTTACCCACGTTGCCCCGCAGGGCGGAATCTGTTTTTTTGTAAATGCAGCGCACACCGGAAGCGCAGCTTGCTGCAGCGATGCTGTGCACCGCGGTGTAAGCGTCCGCTGAACGGCTGTGCCGCGTGTCTGTGTTTACCACGCAGACCTGCTCACTGCCGGCGCCCCGCTCCAAAAATGCCTTTCCGGAGGTATAGGCCACAGTTTCCAGCCCATACTTGGAAAATTGGATAGCCGTATCAAGAGCGCCGGTAAAGTCATCTGCGATCACTAAGACCTTTGCCATGTGTTCTCCTTTTTGCCGTTTGCGTTTTACCGAGCGGGTGTACTGTAACTAAAATGCTCTGCCATTGTGATGGCTGCTTCGATAGCCTCCGTCATGCTCTCCTCGTTGGCGCGGCCCTCGCCGGCCTTGCCGTAGGCGGTGCCGTGGTCCACCGAGGTGCGGATGATGGGCAGGCCGATGGTACAGTTGATGCCGCTCATGGCGGAGTAGGTGTTGGTGGCCGGGTCCATACGGAAACCGCACAGTTTCAACGGGATATGCCCCTGATCATGGTACATGGCCACTACTACATCGAATACACCGGCTACGGCCTTGCAGAATACCGTGTCCGGCGGCACCGGACCTGTAACGTCCATCCCTTCGGCCTGCGCCTGGTGAATGGCGGGCTCAATGGCCAGGGCTTCCTGATCTCCGAAGAGCCCGTTTTCTGAGCAGTGGGCGTTGAAGCCAGCTACACCAATACGGGGGTGGGACTTGCCCAGCAGCAGCATCCCTTCCTGCGCCAATCGTATGACCTCCAGTACCCGTTCCTTGGTGATGAGATGGCATGCCTGTTCCATAGACACGTGGGTGGTCACATGGATGACGCTGAGATCCTTGTTGGACAGCAGCATGGCGTATTTTTTTGTGTGGGTGTAGTCGGCAAAGATCTCTGTATGACCAGAGTAGTTGTGGCCGGCCAAGTGGATGGCCTCTTTGCTGATGGGTGCCGTTACCACGGCATCCACTTTGCATTCCATAGCGTCGCGGATGGCGTGGACAATGTACCGAAACGACGCGTCGCCGGTCAGCGCCTGATTTTCCTTGTAGTGCCATTGGCCGGTATGGACGATGTCGTGGTCGATCAGTTCGATGATGCCGGCCTCGCCCCGGGCCTCTTCGGGACGGGTGATGACCCGTAGGGTCAGCTTGCGGTGGCCGATGAAGCGCAGCGCGTCTTCCATGGGTGCCCGGTCGCCGTATACCACCGGGATACACTGATCATACAGCGCGCGGTCTGCCAAGGACTTTACAATAATTTCCGCACCGATGCCTGCTGCATCGCCCATGGTGATAGCCAATACCTTTCTCACGCCGATCCTCCTGTTTTTCAACAAACGTTTCAAAATAAAACAATTACATGACGTATTTTCAAAAAATGGTGATTTCCAGTGGCAAAATATAATGTTCTCCGATTTTTCACTGTTTGGTTTTGCTTATTTTACATCATACGCCGAATCAAGACTGCACACAATCTTCTGTGCGCACAAAAGCGTTTTAATTTGAAACGTTTTTGCGAAACCGACCATTGACCTTTGTACCAAATTGGATTAGAATAGAAACGTAGGTAGTTGATTGCATTTATCCAGAGTATCACTGTACCTCACCTGTACAGCGGAGTTCGACTGGAGTGGATTTGCTGCCGATTATTGATCTATCGGACCTAAGGGGGGAGAACCATGTCAAACCTTCGCATACTTACCGTGGCGCCCTATTCGGAGTTTCATGAACTGACCAGCCGTATCGCGGACGAGTTTCCGGATGTTTGCATCGATGTCTTTACCGGTGACCGCAGCAACGCCCTATCGTACCTTGAAACGCTGTCGCTGCAGAAGTACAGTGCGATTATCTCCCGCGGTGGCACGGCGGAATTCCTGCGCCGCAGCGTGGCCATCCCGGTCATCGAGGTGGAGGTATCCGTTTACGACATGCTCCGCACATTGAAGCAAGCCGAGTCCTTCAACACGCCCTTTGCTATAGCGGGCTACCCCAGCATTGTGCGGCTGGCCCGCAATCTGTGCGAGATACTGCGGTATCAGAACGTGGAGATACTGGAGGTCACCTCGGGAAATGTGGATGAGCAGATGCGCCTCCTGCGCCAGCAGGGCATCGACCTGATCGTGGGTGACGTAATGTCCACTGAAGCGGCGGCCAAGTACGGCATCCGCAGCATACTGATCACCTCGTCCACCGATTCCGTTCGCAAGGCGATCGTAGAGAGTGTGGAGTTGTGCCGCAATATGCAGGCGGTCCTTTCGGAGAATCAACTCATGCAGGCGGCAGCCAACACGCTGCCCATGGGGATCCTTTTGTTGGACAGCAAAGGCAATGCCGTCATGTCCAACGCTGCGGCGCGGACCATCGGCCTGACGCCGCTGCTCCGTATGCTGACGCCGCTGTTGCCGTTACTGCGACAGCAGGATACGCTGTCCCGGCTACAGACGGTAGAAGAGAATACTTACAGTCTGCGTGGTATGCGCCTGATCTTCGGAGAACAGGAGTATTTCCTGTTTACCACGTCGGAAACGTCCCGCAGCCTTTCCGCTCCTACAGGCATCACGGTGGAGAACCTGTCGGATTTTCCCAAGGATATTCATTTTCTGTTTTCCAACAGTACCTATATACAGCCGGTGCTGAAGAATCTGGAGAGCTTCAAGGATTCTCACACGCCCATCCTTATTACCGGGCAGATTGGTACGGAGAAAATATCCGTGGCCCGGTATCTGCACTGGAATAGTGGGCATAAGAACCACCCCTTTGTCCGCATACGCTGTGACCTGCTGACTCCCGCCTGTTGGGACGCTTTTTGCTCCGCACCCAACGGCCCTGTGGAACAGTCAGGCTGCACGCTGTTCTTTGAGAATGTCCATACGCTATCGCCTCGGATGCAGAGTGAGTTAGAGAGCTTCCTCGCCGGAACCTTTGTCCTGAAACGGCAGTATGTGGTGTCCTCCACCCCCGCCGATCTGCAGGGCATGGTGGTTGGCGGAATGTTTTCGCCGCGCCTATATGAGCATCTAGCAGGGCTGAGCATTCACATGCCCTCCCTGAACGAACGGAGGGAGGACATCCCATCCCTCGCCAATCTGTTTATCGCCCGGCTCAATGGCGAGTACGGCAAGCAGGTCATAGGCTTTGAGGATGATGCCATCGACATCCTGAAGAATTATCACTGGACACTGAATCTAGAGCAGCTTCGCCGTGTGCTGACGCAGTTGGTTTCTGGCTGTGATGATTACTACATTACCGCCGCAGAACTGCGCTCTGCGTTGGAGGCCACACAACCCATCGACTTAGGCAGCAGTCGGCTGCTGCCCATTGATCTGAGCCAACCGTTGGACCGTATCGAGCAGGATATCATCCGTCATATACTCGCGGAGGAAGGAATGAACCAGTCCGCCGCGGCCAAGCGTCTAGGCATCGGCCGCAGCACCATTTGGCGCAAGCTCCAGCATTGACAGGCAAAGAAATACCCCCGGCGAAGCCCAATGTCATTAAGTCAAGCGTTTTTCAATATCTCCGGAAAGTTCCTTATACCAAAGATCAGCCTCGTAGATTTCCTCGTTTCTCAGTACAGCTTCGACATTACACGAAAAACTTGGAAGCACACGCTGCTCATCAAAAGTTTTCTTGATAGACTTGATACAACAGAATAATTCGTATAGCAAAGCCCCGTTATTGCACTGCGCATAGCAGAACAATAACGGGGCTTATTTTTTTGTCAAATTGGAGGTCAAGGCAATGAACACAAGAGCTTCTGCCAAGGCATTTGACGCCTTGATGCAGGAAACGCCGTATTCCCATTTCGATAGCGGCTGCGAGGGCATTATACCAGAATGCCGTACTTGCCGCTTTCATCGCCCCTTCTGGAAATATCAGTCCTGCGTGTTTGCAGAGTGTCCCTACTGCTGCAATCCCGTTTCAACCCTCAAAAATCAAAGTGGCACATCTGCTGCCGGAAAGGAAGTCAATCATGGATAACAAAATCGAAGTCTTCAAGAATGAACAGTTTGGAGAAATCCGAACAGCCCTGATCGAAAACGAGCCGTGGTTTGTGGCGGTAGACGTGTGCAGGGCTTTGGAGATCGGCAATTCGTCACAAGCCATTTCACGGCTGGATGCGGACGAGAAGATGATTACCCTCATTTCAAATGAGGGTAATAAACGAGGCAATAAACTAACTTGCGACCAACTTGCAACCTAATCAGCAAGGCATTTACCGAACTGTTGGAGGGATAATTGATATGGGAAGACTGATTTCCGAGAAATATGCTGCTTGGCAAGCCGAGTGCGAAGAGCGCTTCCAGCAGCTCAAAAAGAACGAAGAATGTGGATGTCAACAACCGCTTCGTCTGCTACGACATCCGCGAACTTGGCAAGCAGCTCAAGAAGCTCGGTATACGAATCTATAAAGCCCATAGCTTATCACCCAATCCAGATTATTTATCCGCCGCCACGCCGGACTTCATCCAAGCGTCTACTTCGCTGACCTTGAATTTCCAAAGACGGCCTATTTTCGCAGCGGGCATATTTCTTTTCTCTATCCAGGCGAGTACCGTATCACGGCTGACGCCGAGGTATTCGCAAATCTCTTTCATTGAGTACCAGCGTTCGATGGTCGATTCCATTAAAATGTCCTCACTTTCAGGCAGTTTCCGATAGCTATAATTATACAATTTAAGTATATCACGGCGATGCCGATTTATCAAGGATTATTGCGGATTTACGAGGAAAGCAGAGGATAATCCCATGCTTTCAAGAATGAACTTCTTGTTTTTTATCACAGGGCCTTATCAGATGGGGGAAATATTCGCCGAAAATTCGCTCCATTCACCCGCTCGGAGTGAATGGAGCGAATTTGGCTTGCAAACAGAATCGTAAAATGGTCAAATCTGCAAATTGCTTTTTCGCACATTGGCGCTTTCGGGCTGACTACGGTATTATGTGGTTGAAGGAAAAATCACAACCGCAGACACAAAAGGAGGCGCGAGATGTATAATAGATTTGCAGAAAAGCGCAGGCAGTATCTGCGCGAGCACAGGGACGGCATTTACACGGGGATGCTGCTGACCGGCAAGCTGGACGATCATCTCAAGGAAATCGGCGGCACAGCACAGGAGATGTTCGATCGGCTGGTCGCGCAGATGAAGGACGCTGAGGGTGTCACTGAGCGGCTGAAGGCCGAAAATCAAATGGAATGGGTGGGACGGATGAACAGCATCCGCAGCCATGCGGAGGAAGTTGTCCTTTCTGAGCTGGTTTATTACTGAGGTGTGGTGATGTTCAAGTATAGAAGAAATCGAGTGTTAGCACTCTGCGCCGGCGAGCGACGGCTGCTGACAACGGCCCTGTTGTCCTTTCGGAACAAGCTGGTAGCAAGCAGCAAGCCCCCCGAGGATATCAATGAGCTGCTGATCCGGCTGCTGCGGTAAAAACTGAATACGAGAAATGAGCGTCTGCTTCTGAAAAGAGGCAGGCGCTTATTTTTATGGCATCAATTTTGCAGCCACACCGATGAAATCCGGAATGGACATGGCATCAATTTTGATGCCATAGACGAAAAATGGCTCCATTTCGGAGCCACGAGCAGTCCTGCATAGGAAAATGGCTCCAATTTGGAGCCAAAACAAAAGAATTTTTCAAGGGGGTTAATTTTTTGGCCTTCTCGCTGCCTACCAAGTGAGGGGAACTTTGAAAAAGCTCTGCACAAGCTCGGCTTTTTATAATTTACCAGCTCAAAAGAAAAAATTTTGAAAAGCAGCGGGAAAATCTGAAAAAAATTCGGCAAAGGGAAAGTGAGAGGAGCTTCTAAGCTTCCCCCGTGTACCTCGACAACTGAATAGCCGTTACCGAGACAGATATGACTGTGCGACGACCTCAAAAGAGCGAGCACGGCAACGCCGCGGAGGCCCCGGGGCAGGCACATAAAAACGATATCGGAAGTACGGCGCCAAACCAAAAAACACAATTACCAGCGAAAGAAAGAAGGTGAAACACATGAACAAGCTACAACTGATCGATGCCGATACCCTGTATTATAAACCCCTTGCCCATCCCAAAATGCTCATCGACGGTGTTCTCTCCGACGGGCTCGCCATTTTAGCGGGTGACTCCAAGATCGGAAAGAGCTGGATGGTGCTGTGGCTGTGCCTGCAAATCAGCCGCGGCGAGGCAGCGTGGGGGCTGCCCACCAGGAAAACCGATGTGGTATATCTCGCGCTGGAAGACCGCGAATGGCGCGTTCAGCAGCGTATGCAGGACCTGACAGATACTCCGCCGGACAACCTGCATTTCGGTTTCTCCTGCGGTCAGCTCGGTGCCGAATTGGAAAGCCAGATCGAGGATGTCTTGAAGGACTACCCCTCTACGGGGCTGCTCTTCATTGATACCCTTCAGATGGTAAGAGACAACGTATCCGCAAAGGTCAACGCCTACGCGCAGGACTACAAGGATCTGTCCTCTCTTAAGAAGATCGCGGACAACCACGGCATCTGTATCTTCGTCGTACACCACACCCGCAAGGAACGGGACGGCGGCAATATCTTCAATGATATGACCGGCTCGACGGGAATTATGGGCGTGGCGGATACCGGCATGATCCTCCGCAAGGATGACCGCTTCGGAGACAACGCAACCCTCTGCATCACCGGGCGTGACGTGGAGGAGAAAAAACTGAAAATGCAGATGTGCGGTGTCAAATGGGAAATCACCGAGGAACTCAGTGCCGACGATCTGCGAAAGGAACGGATCCCCGATTTTGTGTTCAAGGTCGTGGATTTTCTTTTTGAGCACAGACAGTTTGAAGGTACCGTTACCGAACTGCTTGCGGCAGTCGGCAATACCGAGCTGAAGCCGAATGTTGCCAGCAAGTGTCTGACGCGCTTTTACAGCGATGTGCTGCAGCCCCTGGGAATCACTTACGAGTATCGTAAAACGGCGGCTGCCCGGCTGGTGCTTTTGGAGCTGCATGACGGT
>ERZ827478.1412-NODE-1412-length-17078-cov-3.741879_pt1 | contig 17078 bp, 14 predicted proteins | sample MGYA00519705_ERZ827478 | MGnify/ENA primary metagenome ERZ827478 (study PRJEB31778, sample SAMEA3449318) | human gut metagenome | biome: human gut; feature: human-associated habitat; material: faeces | place: United Kingdom | collected 2010/2012 ... | reverse complement strand
CAAAGCGTTATGAGACTATGGGAGTATTTGGGGTAACTGCTGAGGATATCATCATAACCAACGGCTCTCAGCAGGCTCTGGCAATGGTGGGCGCCGCAATGATAGACGCCGGCGACGAGATAATCGTGGAGGATCCCACTTATCTGGTGGCTCTCCAGTCCTTCCATATGTATAGCCCCAAGGTGCTTACCGTTACCATGAACAGCGACGGTATTGACTGCGACGAGCTGGAAAAAACCGTGAAAGAGCATCCCAACGCCAAGCTTATCTATCTCATCCCCAACTTCCAGAATCCCACCGGGCTGACCTATTCCAAGGCTGTCCATGACAGGGCCGCCCAGATTCTCAAGGCCACCAACCTGCTGGTGCTGGAGGACAACCCATACAGCGAGCTGCGCTTTGAGGGCAAGTCCAACGAGAGCTTCGGTGCTGCTCTGGGTGAGCAGTGCTGCATGCTGGGCACCTTCTCCAAGATAGTCGCTCCCGGTATGCGCATAGGCTGGATCTGCTGCCGCAATGGCGAACTTCGGGAGAAGCTCCTGAACTACAAGGCCACCGCCGACCTGCACACCAACATCTTCTGCCAGATGGTGCTGGCTCAGTACCTAGCAGACAACGACATCGACAAACACATTGAGAAGACTAAGGAGCTTTACCACCAGAAGGCCCGGTATATGATGGACTGCATGAGAAAGTATCTGCCTGAGGGCGTGGAGTTCACTCCCACCCAGGGAGGAATGTTCCTCTGGGCCACCCTGCCCGAGGGCATCACTGCTGTGGAGCTCTACCGGGCCGCCCTTGAAAAGGGCGTGGCTATCTGCCCCGGCGACCCCTTCTATGAGTACAAGCGCAACGTGCGCACCTTCCGCATAAACTACTCCAACAGCAGCAACGAGGTCATCGAAAAGGGCATGCGCATCCTGGGGGATGTGTGCCGTGAGCTGATGGCAAAATAATATCCGCAAAGACAGCAAAAAAACAGGGAGGCCGGACCTCCCTGTTTTATTATTCCTATGTATAATGATGCGCTTATCTGATTTGCTCTTCCTGTTGCGTTCTCTCCCCTTCGGACTCATCCTCCATATTCACCCTGGGTATAAAGCTGGAGGCAAATTTTCCCTTCCCCTGATGCTTAACATAAAAATAGCCTATGAAGGAGAACACTACTGCACCGATGAAATTCACAAAAAGGTCTTTCATTGTGTCATAGAGGCCAATATCCAGATAACCTCCCAGTCCCAGAGCCTGAGTACTGCCGTCCGAATGGACTATAATGACATCGGAGATATCCCGTACATGTATGACCTTGTTGCTCATGCTGGGGTCCAGAGACACGGAGCCAATAGCCTTCATGACTGTGTCCTTCTGCATATCCAGGCCAATGAAGCGGTCGGCAGCAAACTCGAAAAACTCCCACAGCACTCCCACGGTCATAGAGAAGCAGAAAGCCACCAGGGCCAGGTAAACCGGAGAGAGCTCAAAGGAAAAGTGCTCGTTACGGTTCAGCATATCCACCAGAGCAAAACCTATGGCAGCGCAGAGGAAGCCATTCACAGTATGTAGCATCGTGTCCCAGTTTGGAACTCTCACATAAAAGCTTGCCAACTCGCCCAGGATTTCAGCGGCAAATATGAATAGCAAAATAATGACTTCCATTGTGCTGGGCAGTGTAATGTCCAGCCTTCGCTGCAATATGCTGGGCATAATCAGCAGCACCAGGGAAAGCACACAGAGGAAAACACTCTCATAATTTCCCAGCAGAACTGCACGGATCAGCGCAAATATGATCAGAGCGCGCAGCACCAGATAAACGATAACGGTTGCCTTGTTTTTATACGGTGTTTTTATTTGTCGTACTTTTTCCTTGGTCTTCATCCTTATCCTGTTCATCCCCCCAGGCCGAAAAGTGCCTCTCAGTACTGTATAGCATTTTATCACAGCCCCGCCATATTTGCAAACACGGTACCCGGGACCAATATAAAAAGTAAACGGCACCCCAAAAGGTGCCGTTTGACTTTTGACTCAGATGCGCTCCTTGACCTTTGCCTTCTTGCCCACGCGGTCACGCAGGTAGTAGAGCTTGGCCCGACGGACCTTACCCTTGCGGACGGTGGTGACGGAGACGATGGAGGGAGAATGCACGGGGAAGACCTTCTCGCAGCCTACACCGTAGGAGATACGGCGGACAGTGATGGTCTCGTTGATGCCGCCATGCTTCTTGGCAATGATGGTGCCCTCAAAAGCCTGGGTGCGCTCACGGTTGCCTTCCTTGACCAGAACCTGAACACGGACAGTGTCGCCCACATTCATCTCAGGCAGCTCGCTCTTCATGTACTTCTCGCTGAGAACTTTGACCAGATCCATAATCTAATCCTTCCTTCATATAGACGTTCTTACCGGCGGGCAAAAGCCACGGCAGCGGACCGCCTTTCTAACGCCGTACTGCACACTACAGACAGCCTTGGTATGATACCATAAAGCCGCAGATATTGCAAGTATTTTTTCCGACTTTATCGGAATATCTCCATATTTTCGTCATAGGTCTCCAGCCGTGTGAACTTTGCAAAGTCTGGTGCAATGTCCGGAGCCAGCTGTCTCAGGGCATCCCACAGAAGTTCCGGGTTAAGAGTCGGCTCCTGGGCGGATATCACCGCCTCCAGCTCCACAGCCCTGTCCTTCGCCTCAAAGGATATCTCCCTTATAGAGGCTTTTATGTCCGTTTCGCCCATACCCCGCTTGGTCTTTTTGGCAATGACTATTTCCCCGGCGGAATAGAAGCTCCGTAGGGCCTGTGACATCTCTTCAACATCCCGGACATCATATTCAAACAGCCCGCTCACCCTGAGATATTTCAGCAGAGCCGCCTTGCGGGTGGGCTCATAGCAGTCGGTGACCTCCAGCCCTTCAGGCAAAGCAGCGCTGAGCCGGGCCGGGAGCAGCGAGAGTTCGGCCTCATCCCTGAGCTTGAAATCCATCAGCTCGCATAGGCTGGCGGTACCAACGGACAGGGGCAAAGCTATTGATATTTGCGGATGGGGATTGAAGCCCTCTGAATATTTGAGCTCATATCCCGCCCGGGAAAAAGCCCTTTGCATTGTCTGCATCAGATCCAGGTGGGATATATACACGGCTCTGCCCGTCTTTTCAAAGCGCAGGCGCAGCTTATCCATCGCACTTTCCTCCCCTCATCAATCTGGCTACCCCGCAGGCGGAGCACTGCTTCCGGCAATCCGGAGACAGGCGGGAGGCGTAGCACTGCTCCCGCTCATGGACAAGGTGGGCCTTGCGCACCCCCACGTCTATCATATCCCAGGGCAGCAGTTCGTCTATGGAGCGCTCCCGAGAGGCATAGAATTCCATGTCCAGGCCGCATTTTCCGAAGGCATCTTCCCATCGGCTATAGCTGAAGTAATCCGACCAGGCCTCCAGCCGCCCGCCCTGTCTCCAGACCTCCTCAATCACTGCCCCCAGCCGCCGGTCGCCCCTGGAGAGGGCAGCTTCAATGACGCTGGTTTCCGCGTCATGCCAATTATATGTGACGTTCCGGGCAGTGAGGCTGGAGCGCAGCAGGTTCACCCGGCGGAGATACTCTTCCTTACTTATCTGCTCTTCCCACTGGAAGGGACTGTGGGGCTTGGGTATGAAGCAGGAGGTGGAGATGGTTATTTTCACGCCCCTGTTTTTGTTTCTGGCGTTCTGCCGCCAGCAGTGGAGCACCTGGTTTGCCATCTCTGCGATGCCCACAATATCCTCGTCCGTCTCCGTGGGCAGGCCAAGCATATAATACAGCTTCACATTGTTCCAGCCTCCGGCAAAGGCTATGGCGCAGGTATTCAGCAGATCTTCTTCGGTGACATTTTTGTTTATGGCGTCTCTCAGGCGCTGACTGCCCCCCTCCACGGCAAAGGTCAGACCGCTCTTTCTCACTTTTTGCAGCTTCTCCATAAGCTCCATGGAGAAGTTGTCCGCCCGGAGAGAGGGCAGAGACAGGCCGATGCTCCTGCTCTCGCAATATTCCAGCAGCCCGTCGCAGAGCTGCTCCAGTGGCCGGTAGTCACTGGTGCTTAGGGACAGCAGTGTAACATCCTGGTGCCCGGTGTTTTTCAAAGTCTCTATTCCCTGCCTTATCAGGGTCTCCGGCTTTTTTGCCCTGATGGGCCTGTATATATGTCCCGCCTGGCAGAAGCGGCAGCCCCGGACACAGCCCCGGAAAAGCTCCAGATTCACCCGGTCATGTACCACTTCTGTGGAGGGGACGACGGGATTTGTGGGGTAGGGTGCTCCGTCCAAGTCCAGGACGATGCGTTTTGTCACCTTCTCCGGCACCCCCGGCTTGGGTCTGATGCTCTCCACAGTGCCGTCGGCCTTGTAGGAAATATCGTAGAGTGAGGGCACGTAGACTCCCTCTATTCCGGCTGCTTTTGTGAGAAAATCCCCCTTGCTCCAGCCCTCCAACTTGGCCTGTCGGAAAAGCGTGAGCACCTCATTGTTCATCTCCTCCCCCTCGCCAATGACGAAGAGATCTATAAAATCGGCAATTGGCTCGGCGTTCACTGCTGCGGAGCCTCCGGCAAAGACCAGGGGCACAAGCTCCTTTCTGTCTTCCCGTCGAAGAGGCAGCCCCGCCATATCCAGCATATCCAGCACCGTGGTGTAGGCCATCTCATAACCAATGGAAAAGGCCAGGGCGTCAAAGTCTTGCAGGCTGTCCCCGCTCTCCAGAGCGTAGAGTGGGATGTCCGCTTTCTTCATCTCTTCATACATGTCGCCCCAAGGGGCAAAAGCCCGCTCGCACCACACAAAGTCAAGGCTGTTCATGGTGTGGTATAGTATGCTCATACCCAGGTTGGACATTCCTATTTCATAGGTGTCCGGAAAGCAGAAGGCCAGACGGATATCCACCTTGGTCTTGTCTTTGATTATCTGGTTATATTCCCCACCGGTGTACCTGGCAGGCTTCTGTACCCGGGGCAAAATTCTTTCAAGTCTCTTGTCCATAAATATCTCCAGAAAAAATTACGTAGTTTTGTAATCTCTGGTATTTTATAATATTCCATGTGGTTTTACAAGACTATCATTATTTTTTAAGCCTTGTCAAATATATATCTTAGGATATCCCGTTGAGCCGAACATTCTATTATAAGTTTACATAATGCAAATATTTCTGTACAGGTCCGCCTGATTGCAGTATAATTAAAAAAATCTTATCAGGAGGCATAGGAGATGCAGAAACTTACGCTGAAACAATATGTAGTGGATGCCTTTACTGACCGGGTGTTCGCCGGAAATCCTGCGGCCATCTGTGTTTTGGAGCAGTGGCTGCCAGATGAGCTGATGCTGGCCATTGCAAAGGAAAACAACTTGTCCGAGACAGCATTTACCGTAAAAAACGGCAGCGGCTACGAGCTGCGCTGGTTTACTCCCGGGGGAGAGATAGATCTGTGCGGCCATGCCACTCTGGCTACTGCCTATGTGCTGCTGAACTTTTATGAAAAAACTTGGGACAGTATAAGCTTTTCCACTCAAAGCGGCGCTCTCAGTGTTGATAAGAAAGGTGATTTGTATGAGATGGATTTCCCTGAATACAGTCTCAAGCCGGTTCCTGTTACCGAGGAGATGGTTCTTGCCCTTGGGGCTCGGCCCGGTGAGGCCTATATGGGGCGGGACATGCTGTGCGTGTTTGAGAGGGCTTCTGTAGTGAAGGAGCTTAAACCGGATATGGAAGCGCTGAAAAAGCTGGACGGATTACTGCTCCATGCCACGACAGCCTCTGACTCCGGAGAGTTCGACTGCATATCCCGCTCCTTTGCCCCAAAGCTCAATGTGGCGGAAGACCCTGTCTGCGGCTCCGGACACTGTCATATTATTCCCTACTGGAGCGAAAAAATGGGGAAGCTTCAGCTTACGGCCTACCAGGCCTCTGCCAGGGGCGGCACTCTTTATTGCAGAAAGGATGGGGATCGGATTCTCATGGCTGGAAAAGCTGCGCTGTATTCTATAGCTGAAATCAACATCCCTGCAGATAATCTGTATGTCTGACCGGACTACAAGATATTTATCGGCCTATAATAACCTGCTAATAAAGGCTGACCGACTATAATATCTAGCCGGTCAGCTTTTGTTATATAAAGAAAACCAAATCGAAGCCCAGCGTCAGCGGGTTCGATTTGGAAAGGAGGAGCAGCGGCATAAGCGCACCCTGACTTATAAAATAAATCGGAGCAAGCGATATAAAGCTTGCTCCGACGTGGTCGGAGTGGGGAGATTCGAACTCCCGGCCTCATGGACCCGAACCATGCGCGCTACCAACTGCGCTACACCCCGAACTATTCTTTTAACACGGCTATGGTGCTAGCCAATAATCCGGCACACAACGCACATGAATACAACTATTCTCTGCCGGACAGCCATTATATTATAATTATCAACGTCGCTGTTGTCAAGCAAAACCTGCTGCATATGCCCCGGTACACTGTAATATAAATATTTGCAGGGGGTGGATCTATGCAGGAGTATAAAATATATCTGGCTTCGGCAGCTTTTATATGCCTCACGGCTGTAAAGCTGTGCTTTCCCACCATCCCCGCACAGCTGCGCCAGGAGGCTCTGGACATTCTTTGCAGCGGTACCGACTACGGCAGTGCAATACAGGCTATGGGCCGTTCTCTGAGCCGTGGTCAGTTGGATAGCGAGTTGGTTCAGGCTCTGGAATACATTAAATCTCCAAGCTATGGGCAGGCCGATATGATTCCGGCCGGAGATTTGTCGGGCACCGTATCTGTTTATACATATCCCTCCTCAAAGGATTCCTATAACCAAACACTTTCAGCCGGAAGAAAAATTGTTTTTCCTGAACAAGCTTCAGTGGATAATACGTCAGCGGACATGCCGCCACTGCCCTTTGAATATGTGAGTCCCGTGCCTGTATCGGTATCCTCCCCTTTCGGCTACAGAGAGCATCCTGTTGAGGGAGAATATCTTTTCCACTACGGGATCGATCTGGCTGCCGACGAAGGCCAGGCGGTACTGGCTTTTGCAGACGGACAGGTGAGCTTTGCAGGAACGGACGAGGGATACGGCAATTATTGCATACTCAGCCATGCCGATGGTTTCTCCAGCTTGTACGCCCATCTGGACAGTCTGGCCGTAGAGAAGGGGCAGGAGCTGGAAATGGGACAGCTGCTGGGTCATGCCGGTCAGACAGGTAACGCCACCGGCCCCCATCTGCATTTTGAGCTTATGTACCATGGGCTTTATTTAAATCCGGAGTATTATATATGAAAACGGAGCACTTTGAAAGCGGCACCGCCGCCATACTGCTGGCAGCACTCATCTACTTTATTGCAGATGTGGACAAGATTCTTGCAGTGCTTATACCCGTAGTCGTACATGAGTTGGGCCATGTACTCACCCTGCGTCTGCTTGGACTGCGCATAAATTGGTTCAAGGCTGAGCTCAAAGGTTTCTGCATAGGCTACTGCGGCTACACCGGAGCCCTGGGCCATGTCCTGGCGGCTGCAGCCGGGCCCATGTTCGGCCTGCTCTATGCAATGTCCGCCTCTATTCTGGCAGAGCGCCTGGGCAGTGGCTGGCTGGAGCTCAGTGCCGGAGTAAGCCTGCTGCTTTCCCTGTTCAATCTGCTGCCTGCCCTGCCTCTGGATGGCGGGCGCATAGTTTATACGTTCAGCAGCACTCTTCTTGGAGAATCCGCCGGGGCCCGTCTCTGCAACATTCTGGGCCTCACTATAGGTGTGATACTGCTGTTCTCCGGTGCCTGGCTGATGCTCCACGGCTGCGGAGTAGCCTTGGAGCTCTCTGCGGTTTGGCTGCTGGCCTATACCGGCACAGCCCCGGCTGCCAGGTTGTCCGGCCAAAAGGAGCTGATATAGAAAACACAGGTGCTGAGAATGCACCTGTGTTTTCTATGCATTAGCGGAATTACTGGCCGTTCATGTTAGAGAGAGCCAGCTCATTCTGTCCCAGAAGCACCACTTTAAGTGGGGTGGTCTGGGCAGGAATGCTCTTGGTGGACACATCATAGAAGACCAGCAGATCCATGTTCTCCAGCTCGGCCTCACAGGTCTGACCTTCCCGGTCAACAACCTCTACATCCTCGCTCATGTTGAGAGCCAGGGTATTGCCAATCCCCACCAGCATGTCCTCCTCACCGGCTACGAAGGTATCGGCACAGGTGAAGACAGGGCTCTCAGCCTCAGGGTCCTCAATGATGATTATCTCCGCCTGGTACTGGGGAGGCATTATGAGGGGAGCGGGAGTATAGGCTCCGGTATAGACGGTGAGCAGGTCGCCCGCCTTGACGTCGCTTATGGAGAGTTTGTTGCCCTGGGCGTCAAATACAAGTGTATCATCGGTGGGCACATAATTTATGGTGTTCTCGTAGTTCTCCGCATCGTTTACGTCAGTGGTGGTCTGGATGAACTCCTCTGTGATATCGGTCACCGTCACCTGGTTTGCGATGTAGCTGGGCATATCGGAAACAGTTTCACCATCAGGGCTGGGCTCCGCTGAAGCTTCGGCAGGAGTTTCAGTAGCGGTCGGAGTCTCGGTCTGTGCCGGGGTCTCCGTGGGCTCTGCGGCGGTGCTGCCGCATCCGGCGGTCAGCAGGGCCACGATCAAAAGCATTACGATAACAGATTTTTTCATTTTGTCGTTCCTTTTCTTTTCATATAAAATATTCTCCATTAAGGCAAGCACGGCGGTGAGCTCTTTTCCTCCGGCTTACGCTCTATTAGACTGCATTCCGGACAATATGTTCCAGCTCAAATTGTAAAAAAATTGTGCATCAATAATGATGCACAATTCACTACATTACAGTTTCCGCTTTCAGCCCTTGTCAAAGGTCCTGATCGGGCTGCGCTTGTGGGCGCTGTTTCTATGCATGCGCTCTATTATCGCCGCAGCCCTGTCATTGGTGTGCCCAGTGAGCAGCAGCTCATCCAGCTCCGCATACTTAAAGCCCATTTCATCTTCATCGGTCTGCCCGTCAAAGAGTCCTGCCGAAGGGGCCTTGTCTATTATACCGGCGGGGGCGTCCAGATAGCGGAGGAACTCAAAGACCTCAGTAGCCGTCAGGTCGCTGATAGGATTAAAGTCATGGGCCCCATCGCCCCACTTGGTATAATAGCCCACATAGGCCTCGCTGCGGTTGCCTGTGCCCGCCACAAGCCTGCCTTCACTGGCAGCAATGGCATACAGCGTGGTCATGCGCAGACGGGGTGCAATGTTCACATCCGCCATCTTGTTAACTTCCGCAGCGGCTGAAACCTGCCGCAGCAGGGCCTCTTTAACGGGGCTGATGTCAACGACTCTGGTCTCTATATTGAACTGCCTTGCCAGCTCCTCACCGTCCCTGGCGTCAATCTCGTAGTTGCGCCGGGAGGAGCAGGGCATAATGATACCCACCGTATTGTCGCAGGCGGCCTTGCATATTATTCCCACCAGGGCGGAGTCCTTTCCGCCGCTGTTGCCAAAGACTATGCCCTTGGCTCCGCTCTCGTCCAGTAGCCTCTTTACAAAAGCCACACGGTTTTCAAACTCTGATTTGTAATCCCTCATTGTAATATCCTTTCCGCCGGGTCAATCCCCGGCCCCGGGATACGGCTCAGAACATCTTTATATACTCGTCCCGGCCTGCGCCCACGGACACATACTTGATGGGGCAGCCCACAGCCTTTTCCAGATATCTGATATAATCCAGGGCTGCCTTTGGAAGATCTTCCACCTTGCGGCAGCCGGACACATCGCCAAAGCCTTCCACATACTCAATAACAGGTTTGGCCCGCTCCAGCCTGTCCCCGGAGGGGAAAATCTGGGTACGCTCTCCGTCCACCTCGTATGCCACGCACACGGGGATCTTGTCCAGGTAAGAGAGCACGTCCATCTTGGTCAGGGCAATAGCGTCCGCTCCCTGAACCTGTACACCATAGCGTGAGGCAGGCACATCGAAGGGCCCCACTCTCCTGGGCCTGCCGGTGGCGGCACCATACTCTCCGCCTGCGGCTCTCAGCTTCTCCGCCTCCTCGCCGAACATCTCGGCGGTAAAGGGTCCCTCGCCCACGCAGGTGGAGTAGGCCTTCATGATACCTATAGTCTCATCCAGCTTCTTACCCGGAATACCTGCGCCGGTGGTGGCAAAGGAAGCCAATGTCTGGGAAGAAGAGGTATACGGATAGATACCGAAATCAATGTCCCTGAGGGCACCCAGCTGGGCCTCAAACATGATGTTCTTACCTGCGGCGGCAGCATCGTTGAGATATGCCACCACATCGGTGACATAGGGCAGAACCTGACTGCCGTAGGTTCTCAGCCAATCCATTATCTCCTCGGCCTTTATGGGCTCATGGCCGTAACCGGTAACGGTTATATTTTTCCACTCCACGATGTCCCTTACCTTGGCATCAAGGCTGTCCATATCGTAGAGATCCTCCATGCGGATACCCTTCTTGCTGTACTTGTCGGAATATACCGGAGCAATGCCCCGGCGGGTGGAACCAAATTTCTTGTCCCCCAGACGTTCTTCCTCCATCACATCCTGCAGGCGGTGATAGGGCAGGCAGATTATGGCTTTCTCACTTATCTTCAGGTTGTCGGGCGTGATAGATATGCCCTTTTCGGTAAGGCGGCCCATCTCCCCCACCAGGTGCTCAATATCCAACACCATACCGTTGCCCATGACGTTCACGGTGGTCTCTCTCAGAATACCGGAGGGCAGCAGGTTCAGGATGAAAGTGCCCCTGTCGTTGACCACGGTATGACCGGCGTTGTTGCCGCCCTGGTAGCGGCAGATAATGTCAAAGTCGGAGCTCAGCAGATCCACCATACGGCCCTTGCCTTCGTCTCCCCAGTTGATTCCAACAATCGCGCTCAGCATTTGAATATCCCCTTTATCTTTTATACATTTATATTTGCATTGATCTTTTCTTCAAGAAATGCCTTGTTATCCTCCAGCAGTTGCCGGACTTCCCTTACATAGTCCTCGGTCTGCTCCACAGCCATGCCGGTAAAGCAGCTTTCAGAAAGCAGCTCATCCAGCTCAGCCCGGCCGAGCCGGAACACCGGATCTGCGGCAATGCGGTCCAGGAGATCGTTTGCCGCGCCCTCCTGCTTTATGGCCTTGCCAGCAGCTACGGAATGTTCCCTTATTGCCTCGTGGAGAGTCTGCCGGTCCCCGCCTTTCTTGACACAGTACATAAGTATATTCTCCGTTGCAAAGAAGGGCAGCTCCTCATTCCAGTGCTTCTCTATTACCTTGGGGTACACGGTGACACCGCTTATCACGTTTATATACAGCGTCAGTATACCGTCTACCGCAAGGAAAGCCTCAGGTATGCTTATACGCCGGTTGGCGGAGTCGTCCAGAGTGCGCTCCAGCCATTGGGTCCCGGCAGTCATGGCCGGGTTCATGGCGTCGGCAATTACAAACTTTGCCAGAGAAGCAATACGCTCACTGCGCATGGGATTGCGTTTATAGGCCATGGCAGAGGAGCCAACCTGTCCGGCCTCAAAGGGTTCGTCAAACTCCTTGAGGTGGGACAGCAGCCTTATATCACTGGAGAACTTCTGGGCGCTCTGGGCAATACCGGACAACACGGACAATGTAAAGTAGTCAACCTTGCGGGTATAAGTCTGTCCGCTGACGGCATAAGCACCGGTAAAGCCGGCCTTTTCCACCACCTTTTTCTCCAGAGCCTTAACCTTTTTCCCGTCGCCCCCAAAGAGCTCCAGGAAGCTGGCCCCGGTACCGGTAGTACCCCGGCAGCCCAGCAGCTTCAGGTTGCTCAGGCAAAAGTCCAGCTGCTGTAGATCCAGCACCAGATCCTGCATCCACAGAGTAGCCCGCTTACCCACGGTGGTGGGCTGGGCAGCCTGGAAGTGGGTATATGCCAGAGTGGGCAGAGCCTTATATTTCTCTGCAAAATCCGCTGTAGCCTTTATGGCGTTCAATAGTAATCTGCGTATACGCAGCAAGGCGTCTCTTTGAAGAATGATGTCGGTATTGTCGCCCACATAGCAGCTGGTAGCTCCCAGGTGGATGATGGGCTTTGCCTTGGGGCAGGCAAGGCCGAAAGTATAGATATGAGCCATGACATCGTGGCGCACCTCGGCCTCCCGTTTCCGGGCGGTCTCATAGTCTATATCATACAGGTGAGCGCGCATCTCGTCAAGCTGTTCCTGGCTTATGTCCAGGCCCAGCTCCTTTTCGCTCTCAGCCAGTATGAGCCACAGCTTGCGCCAGGTGGAAAACTTCCTGTCATCGGAGAAGATCTCCTGCATCTCCTTGCTTGCATAGCGCTTGCAAAGGGGATTGTCATATCTGTCCTTCAATACCATGTCCTCCTTATTCTACGGTGACGGATTTTGCCAGGTTCTTCGGTTTATCTATATCGCAGCCCTTGGCCCTGGCCACATAATAGGCGAATAGCTGCAGAGGTATTATCTCCGGGATGGGCATGAGCAGCTCATCTGTCTCCGGCACCAGCAGCACCCGGTCAGCCTCGGCAAAAATTTGCCGTTGGCTTTCCCTGGCCAGTGCCAGAACCTGGGCTCCCCGGGCCTTGACCTCCTTGATGTTGCTGACCAGCTTATCAAAAAGGGCCCTGTGGCAGGCCAGAGCCACCACCAGCTGTTCCTCATCTATAAGAGCAATGGTGCCATGCTTCAGCTCTCCGGCGGCATAGGCTTCGGAGTGGACGTAGCTGATTTCCTTCAGCTTCAAAGAAGCCTCCATAGCCACGGCATAGTCCAGGTTGCGGCCTATATAAAACAGGGAGGTTTTCTTGTAATACTTCCCCGCCAGTTTTGCCACCCTGCTGTTCAGGTCTATGGCCCTCTGACAGCGCTCCGGCAGGGAGCATATGCCTTTAACCAGCTGCTTATATCTCCTGTCATCCAGCCTGCCCAGATGCCTTGCTATATATACGGCCAGCAGCTCCAGCACGGCTATCTGGGTGGTGTAACCCTTGGTAGTAGCTACGGCTATCTCCGGCCCTGCCCATGTATAGAGCACACTGTCGGCCAGCTTTGCCACGGTGCTGCCCACCACATTCACGATTGCCAGTGTCCTGGCTCCCCGGGCCTTACACTCCTTCATGGCGGCAATGGTGTCCGCTGTCTCTCCCGACTGGGATATGACTATGAGCAGGCTGTGTTCATCGATTATGGGATTGCTGTATCGCAGCTCACTGGCCAACTCTGCCCTCACCGGGATACGGCACAGCTCCTCCATTATGTAGCGGCCCACATAGCCAGCGTGATAGGCGGAGCCGCAGGCGGTTATGACTATCTGGCTTATATCCTTCAGATCATCTTCAGCCGGGCTGAAACCTTCCAGGACTATCTCCCCGTTTTTCACTCTGGGCTCTATGGTGGCCTTCAGGGCAGCGGGCTGCTCCATTATCTCCTTGAGCATAAAGTGCTCATAGCCGCCCTTTTCCGCCGCCTCGGTGTTCCACAGCACCTGGGACAGGGGCTTGGATATCTCCCTGCCGGCAGCGTCATATACAGTGATTTTCTCCGGTGTGAGGGAGGCAAACTCCCCGTCTTCCAGATATATCACCGTGCGTGTATGTCCTATGAGTGCAGTGACATCGGAGGCAAAGAAGTTCTCCCCCGCTCCTACGCCCAGAATAAGTGGACTTGAATTTTTCACTGCAATAAGCTCCCCGGGCCTCTCGTCGCAGAGGACGCCCAGGGCATAGGAACCCTCAAGCCGGGCCACAGTTTTCATCACTGCCCGCCTCAAGTCACCAGTATAATACAAATCCAGCAAATGCACAACCACTTCCGTGTCTGTTTCACTATAAAAAACAAATCCTTTTGCCGTGAGTTCTTCTCTCAGCCTGGCATAGTTCTCTATTATCCCGTTGTGCACCACGGCAAAATGCCCGTCGTTGGAGACATGGGGGTGAGCATTGGTGACGGTAGGCGCCCCGTGGGTGGCCCACCGGGTGTGCCCTATACCACAGGTGCCGGGCACGGTCTTGCCGCCTTCGGTCATCTTCACCAGGTTCTCCAGGTAACCGCTGCATTTTTCTGTGAGTATCCTGCCGTCCTTTTCCACAGCTATGCCCGCCGAGTCATAGCCCCGGTATTCCAGGCGTTTCAATCCCTCCAGCAGTACAGGGGCCGCCTGCTGGGGCCCGGTAAAGCCTACTATGCCGCACATATCTCATTCCTCCTTTTTGTTTAAACTCTCCCTGCGCTCCAGGGCAGCTTTAATAAAGCCCAGGAACAGTGGGTGGGGCTTGTTGGGCCGGGACTTGAATTCAGGGTGGAACTGCACTCCCACAAAGAATGGCAGACCGCTGAGTTCCACCGTCTCCACCAGTCTGCCGTCGGGGCTGAGTCCGGAGAGCCTGAGGCCGCAGCCGCAGAGCTGCTCCCGGTAGTCGTTGTTGAATTCGTAGCGATGACGGTGCCGCTCGGAGATAAGCTCCCGGCCATAACAGCAATACATGGTGCTATCCGGAGCGATGGCGCAGGGATAGGCTCCCAGGCGCAGCGTGCCGCCCTTGTCTATATTCTCGCTCTGGCCCGGCATAAAGTCTATTACCTTATGCCTGCACAGTTCGTCAAACTCACCGGAGTTTGCGTCGGCTATCCCCGCCACATGGCGGGCAAATTCTATAACCGCCACCTGCATTCCAAGGCAGATGCCGAAGTAGGGAATGCCGTTCTCCCTGGCATATTTGGCCGAGAGTATCATGCCCTCTATACCCCGTCCGCCGAAACCGCCGGGGACTATGATCCCGTCCAGGCCCGATAGCTTCTTCCCGCAGTTTTCCGCCGTGATACCTTCTGAATCTATCCATTGTATGTCAATTTTGGAATTGAGCTCATAGCCTGCATGGCGCAGTGCTTCCGCCACGGAGAGATAGGCGTCGTGAAGCTGCACATATTTGCCCACCAGGCCAATGCGTACTTCCTTCTCCCGGTGCTCTATTCTCTCCACCATGGCCCTCCATTCTCTCAGATCCGGCTCTCGGGCCTCAATGCCCAGCTCCCGGCACACCACGGCGGAAAAGCCCGCCTTCTCCAACATCAGCGGGGCCTCATAGAGATTTGGCAGAGTGATGTTCTCAATTACGCAGTCCGGCTTTACATTGCAGAACATGGATATCTTTTTGAATATCCCCTCCTCCAGGGGTTCGTCGCATCGGAGGATTATGATATCGGGCCTTATGCCCATGCCCTGTAGCTCCTTCACCGAGTGCTGGGTGGGTTTGGACTTGTGCTCGTCTGAGCCCCGGAGGAAGGGCACCAGGGTCACATGGATGAAAAGGCTGTTTTCCCGCCCCACCTCCAGAGAAATCTGCCGGGCAGCCTCCAGGAAGGGCTGGGACTCGATATCCCCTATGGTGCCGCCTATCTCTGTTATGACCACGTCGGCCTCGGTCTGCTCCCCCACCCGGTAGACAAAATCCTTTATCTCGTTGGTGATATGGGGTATTACCTGTACCGTGGAACCCAGGTACTCTCCCCTCCGCTCCTTGTTCAGTACATTCCAATACACTTTACCGGTGGTCAGATTTGAAAATCGGTTCAGATCCTCATCAATAAACCTCTCATAGTGTCCAAGATCCAGATCCGTCTCCGCCCCGTCCTCGGTGACGTAGACCTCTCCGTGCTGGTATGGGCTCATAGTGCCAGGATCAACATTTATATAGGGGTCAAGCTTCTGGGCCGCGACCTTCAGTCCCCGGGCCTTCAGGAGCCTCCCCAAGGAAGCTGCGGTTATCCCCTTTCCCAGACCGGACACCACGCCGCCGGTGACGAAAATATATTTCTTCATGTTCCTCGCCTCTTTTTATTCATAGGTTTTTATCACTCTCTCCGCCATTTGCCGCTTGCTTATCCTCAGGTCCATAGCCTGCTTTTCGATATAGCGTTGGGCCTCAGCCTCGGTCATGTTCAGGCACTCTATCAGCAACCACTTGGCGTGATTGACTATCCTTATCTCCTCTATCTTCTCCTCTACTGTCTGCTGCTTGCCCTCCAGCTTCCGCATCCGCTCCCTGGCCGTACACAAAATCTTCAGGAATTGGGTGAGCAGCTGGGCCGAAGTGGGCTTTGACAGGGTGAACACTCCCTGCTCCATGACCTCGCCGTATACCTCGTTGTAGATGTCGCTCTTTACCAGCAGCAGCACCGCCGCCGGGCTTCCGGCGCAGATGTCCACCGCCAGCTTGGAGCCCAAATCGTCAGGCAGCGGGGCGTTGATGATGACGATGTCAAAGCTCCGCTCCAGCAGCTCCCGCCGGGCGGAGGCCACACTTCCCACGGTGGACACCGGCCAGTACTCGCTCACCGGCAGCAGTGAGGCCATGGAATTATTAAAGTTCTGAGACGCCGATACAATAAGCACGCTGTAGGTCCGTTCCTGAAATATCAATGGCTTCACCTCCTCGCCTGAGCCGCCCTCTCAGCTGCAGTAGATCCCGATAAGTTCCTCCGGCAGATATTTTCTCACAAACCCGCTCTCCCGGGCCGCCGCCTTGGCAGCCTCCAGACTGCCGGGCAGCTTTCTGAATTTTGCCAACACCTGAGGTGGGGCGGAAAACAGATTCATATCCGCGCTCTCCGGCAGCTTCAGGTTTTTCTCTATGCCCTCCAGCCCGGCATAGATCAGCAGAGCAAAAGCAATGTAAGGATTTGCCTCCGGGTCGGGAGAACGCAGCTCCGCCCGTATGAACTCCCCCTCCGCCGCCGGGATGCGGATGAGCTGGGAGCGGTTCTGGCTGGACCAGGAGATATATCCCGGGGCCTTGTTTCCCCCCAAACGCTCATAGGAGGCGGGGCAGGGATTGAGGAAAGCGGTCAGCGCCTCTATCCTGTCCATGATGCCGGCAATGGCCGGCGCCAGACAGTCCTCCCCGGCAGCAGAGCGCAGGGCAAAGTTGATATGCATGCCGCTGCCCGCCCGGTCTTTCAGCGGCTTTGGTGAGAAATCCGCCGTCAGCCCGTTGCGTGCAGCCACGGTCTTGACAATGGATTTGAAGATGACCGCATTGTCGGCAGCTGCCACGGCCCCGGCATAGCGGAAGTCTATCTCGTTCTGC
>ERZ827478.1403-NODE-1403-length-17137-cov-3.248741_pt1 | contig 17137 bp, 14 predicted proteins | sample MGYA00519705_ERZ827478 | MGnify/ENA primary metagenome ERZ827478 (study PRJEB31778, sample SAMEA3449318) | human gut metagenome | biome: human gut; feature: human-associated habitat; material: faeces | place: United Kingdom | collected 2010/2012 ... | reverse complement strand
AAAGGGCGTGGGAATATATGTTTTGTGCAACTTTTATTTTTCAAACACGCTCTAGGCATATGCGGGGATTTACAGTTTTCGACAGGCTGTAAAGGAGAAGTTATGCATAGGGAAAAAAGACAGAACAGAATAACAGAACAGAGAAAAATACAGAAGGAAATATGCCGTATATTGCTGATCTTTACCATGATACTGAGTATGATATGTGTCGTGAATCTGACCGGATGCAGAGACCGAAAATCACAGGAACAGACGGAACTTATTTCGTTGGACGGGCGTGAACCGGATGTGGAAAAAGCAGATGGAAATACTGAAAAAGAGGCTGAAGGATCAGAAGCGGGAACGGATGATAACATGACAGAAAAAGATAGCCTTAAGCAGGAAAAACTACAGATCTGTTATGTACATGTATGCGGGGCAGTGAAGTCTCCGGGAGTGTATGAACTGACATCGGACAGTCGTTTGTATGAAGCTATTCAGATGGCTGGAGGATTTACGGATGAGGCAGCAGGTGAGGCTCTGAATCAGGCAGAAAAGATTGAAGATGGTTCCAGAATATATGTTCCGACGAAAGAAGAGGCAAAAGCCGGAACAGAGAACAACGGTACTTTCGTACAGAATGCGGATAATGAAAAGACAGATGCAACAAAAAGCACAGATGCCGGAAGTACGGCAGATGGCAAGGTGGATATTAATACGGCCGGGAAGGACGAATTGATGACACTATCCGGAATCGGAGAGGCGAAGGCTGACGCGATCATTCGTTACAGAGATGAGCATGGAAAGTTTCAGAAGATAGAAGATCTGATGGAAGTGGAAGGTATTAAAGACGGTGTATTTCAGAAAGTAAAAGATCAAATTAAGATCTGACAAGGGAGTAGGAACATGAGCAGACGAGTATTGGTTGTGGATGATGAAAAACTGATAGTAAAAGGAATCCGGTTTAGTCTGGAGCAGGATGGATATGATGTGGACTGTGCTTATGACGGAGAAGAGGCACTGAAACTGGCAAAGGAGAATGCATATGATATCATTCTTCTGGATGTCATGCTTCCGAAATATGACGGTTTTGAAGTGTGTCAGCAGATCCGGGAATATTCGGATGTTCCGATCATTATGCTTACAGCAAAAGGCGACGATATGGATAAGATCTTGGGACTGGATTATGGAGCAGATGATTACATAACAAAGCCATTCAATATTCTGGAAGTGAAGGCAAGGATCAAAGCCATTATGCGCCGTGTCAGCAAGCGCGATAAAAATCAGGAAAATGAAAAAGTGATCGTAAAAGGCGAGATGAAGATTGACTGCGAAAGCAGACGCGTGATCATCGGAGAAAAGGAAATCAATCTGACAGCAAAAGAATTCGATCTTCTGGAACTGCTTGCCATGAATCCGGGTAAAGTCTACAGCAGAGAGAATCTTTTGAATATCGTATGGGGATATGAGTATCCGGGAGATGCAAGAACTGTGGATGTACATATCCGGAGACTTCGTGAAAAGATCGAAACGAATCCAAGTGATCCAAAATATGTCTATACGAAATGGGGAGTGGGTTATTATTTCAGGGGTTAAAAAATATTTTAAAAAGAATATATTCAGGAGCATGAAATTCCGGATCATCCTGCTGGTGGCACTGGCAGGGATTGTTCCGGTATTGATTATGAGAGGGGTGTTCCTGACCAGCTATGAGAAAAGAGCAGTGGAGGTACGAACTGCTGAGATACAGAATCAATGTACCATTCTCAGTAATCAGCTGAGCAGTTCGGGCTATCTTACGGGAGATACGTCAGAGACGATCAGAACAGAACTGATTCAGCTATCTAATATCTACAGCGGCCGGGTAATGGTAATCGATGGTAATTTTAAGATCCAGGAAGATACATATGAAATGGATGAAGGAAAAACTATCGTATCGGGTAATGTGATCCGATGTTTCAAAGAAAAAGGAACCAGCGAGTATAATAAGAAAAACAGATATATAGAAGTGACAGCGCCGATTTTAGGAAAAGATGATTCGATTGTAGGAGTATTGCTTGTCAGTGCACCGACAGATTCTGTCCTGGACAGTCTGGAGATTTTAAGAAACAAAGCAGATGTGGCAGCACTTGCATCGATCCTGGTTATCCTTATGATTGCTGTGCTTTCGGGAATGGCTATGTTAAAACCTTTTAAACGCATTACAGAATCCATTTCTGCGGTTACAGAAGGCTATGACGATGATTACCTTCATGAGAATACGTACACAGAGACAATGGAATTATCGGAAGCGTTCAATAAGATGTCGGGACGCATGAAGACTCTGGATGACTCGAGAAATGAATTCGTATCGAATGTGTCACATGAGTTAAAGACACCGCTGACATCCATGAAAGTACTGGCGGATTCGTTGCTTTTGCAGGAAGATGCACCGGTAGAACTCTATAAAGAATTTATGGGGGACATGTCGGAAGAAATCGAGAGAGAAAATAAGATTATTAATGACCTGCTTTCGGACAAGACCGCGAATACAATGAATATAAAGTCAGAAAATATGAACGAACTGATAGAAAAGATATTAAAGAGACTGCGTCCGATTGCGGCTACAAGAAATATCGAACTGGTCTATGAAAGTTTTCGTCCGGTGACGACAGAGGTAGATGAGATGAAGATCTCTCTGGCAATATCGAATCTGGTGGAGAATGCCATCAAGTATAATAAGGAAAATGGATGGGTGCATGTATCTTTAAATGCGGATCACAAAAACTGCTATATTGAGGTGGCGGATTCGGGAATCGGTATACCTGCTGAAGCACAGGAACATATATTTGAGAGATTCTACCGGGTGGACAAGTCCCATTCAAGAGAAATTGGCGGAACAGGACTTGGTCTGGCAATCGCAAGAAGTGCAGTGGTTATGCACAGAGGGGCGATCAAAGTATTCAGTCAGCCATCGGAAGGAACTACTTTTACGGTAAGAATTCCGTTAAACTATGTATCTTAGGCAGAAGGAGATTAAGATGAAAATGAAAAAAATTTACAAGATCCTGCTGCTTATAGCTGTTTGCATCATAGCAGTATCAGGATGTAAAAAAGAGGACAAGGTTAGCGGCACCAGGATTTACTATACAGACTCAGAGGGAGTTTCACTGGTTGAGAAGGGCACAAGAATCAAAGGAAAGACAAAAAAAGCGCAGATTAATTATGTGTTAGGGAAAGTCCAGAAAAATACAGATAATATTAATTATCGCAGTGCCTTTGTGAAAGGTGTAAAGATAAAGAACTGGTCGCTTCATTCCAAAAATCTGACAGTGGATTTTAATCGTGCATATCAAAAACTGAGTGTAACGGAAGAAATTGTACTGCGGGCATCGGTGGTACAGTCGCTTGGACAGATAGATGGAGTAGATACTGTATTGTTTACGATAGAAGGAGAGCCGCTGGAGGATCAGAACGGCCAGGAGATAGGATATATGCAGCCATCGGATTTTGTACAGAATACGGGATCCAGTCTGCATGCTTATCAGAATGAGACATTTCTTTTATATTATGGAAATAAAAAGGGCACCCGTCTTGTAAAAGAAAAGGTAAATGTCAGATACAGTAGCAGTGTGTCCAGAGAAAAAGCACTGGTCGAACAGCTGATCAAGGGACCGGATTCGGATAATGAATCAGCAGTGCTCCCAGAAGGAACAAAAGTACTTAGTGTATCGGTAAAAGATCATATCTGTTACGTGAATCTGGACGCCGGATTCCTTGATACGACGAATGTAATGAATCCGGAAGTTCCGGTATATGCAATTGTGAATTCTATTGTAGATGGAAGTGCGATCAGCAGAGTACAGATCCTGATTGACGGAAAAACAGATATTACTTATATGGGAAAGATAAATTTGGAAAAACCTCTTTCCAGAAATCCCAATATTGTGGAAGGAGAGTAGCATGTGAAAAACAGACCGCTTCTTAGTGTGTGTCTGATGGTTCTATGCATCATTGCTTCTATGGTTGTGTGGGGAAGAGAGCGGTTCATAAAAGAACTTCGCCCTTCCCCGATTGAACGATATGCCGCAGAAGGTGATAGTATTACCATTTGCGGCAAAGTATACAGGCAAGAGCAAAAAGAGAACTGCCGGATGATCTATCTGAAAGAAAATTCTATTTATTCAAACTCAAAAAAATTTCAAGAATCGAAAATTATCATTTATACAAATTCCAGCCCAAAATTACATATAGGAAACCAGATTAAAGTGTGTGGAAAGGTATCATTTTATGAAGAGGCCAGAAATCCGGGAAATTTTGATCAGAAATTTTATTATCAAAAACAGGGAATCCATGGGAAAGTCCGATCGGATGATATACAGATTACGGATTACAAACGAAACAAATTAAAAGACAGACTTGAAAAATTCCGGATGAACTGGCAGAAAATGCTACAACGCGAGATGGGAGAACGGGATGGTTCAGCACTTGCAGCGATACTCCTTGGTGAAAAAAGCGGTATGGATCAGGAAATGAAAGAATTATATCAGGTAAACGGGATTGGACATATCCTGGCGATTTCCGGACTTCATCTATCGTTTGCGGGACTTGGAGTATACCGGATAGCAAGGAGAATGACAGGTTCATACAAGGCAGGTGGAATCACGGGAGGGATTCTGTTGTGTCTGTATGTGATGATGATCGGAATGACCGTGTCGGTGATCCGGGCGTGGGTGATGTTCGTATTTCGGATAGGTGCGGATATTACCGGTAGACATTATGATATGCCGACGGCACTTGCGGCTTCAGCTGTGCTAACGGTCGGGATCCATCCGCTTTATCTGTACGATGGTGGCTTTTGGTTGTCGTTTGGAGCTGTTTTTGCAGTTTGTACGGTGATACCGGTGCTTGAAAATGAGATGCGGTGTAAGAGCCTGTGCGCAGGCCTGGGAATCAATGTTTTATTGTGGCCGGTGATCTTATATAATTTTTTTGAGATTCCGGTGTATAGTATACTGCTGAATCTTATAATACTTCCGCTGATGTCGGTAGTTTTAACCTGTGGAATGATCGGGTCATTTATAAAGATGACCGGGTGGATACCCGGAAAATGGATTTTGTGGATCTGCAGATGTATCTTATGGGTGTATGATAAATGCTGCGTTTTTACAATAAAGCTTCCGATGGCAAGATGGGTGGCGGGAAGGCCGGATAAGAGAAGAATCTTTATCTATTATCTGGTGCTTATGACAGTGATTTTGATATTAAAATTTAAAAGAAACGGGAAAAAATATATCATAAGTATAACGCTTTATACGGTTGGATTTCTGATATTGATATCGGGGCCCTGGGTAAGAACCGGAGCAGAGGTTACGATGCTGGATGTAGGACAGGGAGACTGTATCTGTGTGGAGGGACCGGAGCATAAGACTTATCTGATCGATGGAGGCAGCAGTGATATAAAAAATGTCGGGAAATATCGGATAGAACCGTTTTTAAAGTACAGAGGAATAGGAAGTATTGATTATGTGTTCGTATCTCATGGAGACATAGATCATATGAATGGAATTGAAGAAATGCTGAAAAGGCAGCAGGTCGGGATAAAAATACGGAATCTTGTTGTGACAGGAGAAGCGTACCGGGATGAAAAGTTAGAAGAGCTTATAAGTGTAGCAGAAGATAATGGAACGACGGTCTGGGAAATGGAAAACGGGACGCAGATCAGAGAAGGAAAGTTGAGATTCACCTGTCTGGGGCCGAAAGAAAAGAATATAAATCCCGGAAATGAAGCATCCATGATCCTACATCTGGAATACGAGGGATTTGACATGCTTTTTACAGGAGACGTGGAAAAAGAAGGAGAAGAAAGTCTGACAGATACGCTCTCTTATCTACAGGAAAAGAAGATTTCATGGGAGGTATTAAAGACTGCACATCATGGATCAAAGAATTCTACAACGGAAGCATTTCTGGAAAATGTAAAACCAAGATATGCATGGATTTCGGCAGGAAGGAAGAATCGTTACGGACATCCACATAAAGATACTTTGGAAAGACTTGAAAACAGTGGCGCGAAAATATATTCTACACAGGAAAACGGTGCGTTTGGAATAACTGTAAATAAAAAAAGTATGCGGATTCATGGGAGAAACGGTTGAACTTAAAAGGAGAATTCAGTATACTTTTAAGAGGTGAAAAAGATAGGAGAACACCGATGAAAAGTTTAAATGAAGATGTAAAAACAGGAAATTTTAAGCCGGTATATCTCCTGTATGGGGAAGAGGCTTATCTGAAAAAGCAATACAGAGACCGGATAACCAAGGCAATATTTCCGGATGGGGATACGGTAAATTATGCATATTATGAAGGCAAAGGGATAAATCCGGGTGAACTCATAGATCTTGCCGAGACAATGCCGTTTTTTGCAAAGCGTCGTCTGATAGTGGTAGAAAATTCGGGATTTTTTAAAAATGCAACACCGGATCTGGCCGATTATATCAAGACGATGCCGGATACGGCATGCTTTTTGTTCGTGGAAAATGAGGCGGACAAACGAGGAAAGATGTATAAAGCGGTGAAGAGTAAAGGACGCGTAGTTGAGATGGCGCGTCAGGATGAGAAGACGTTATTATACTGGGTTGCAGGTAATGTAAAAAAAGAAGGCTACAAGATCAAGGAACAGACGGCCAGATATCTTCTGTCAACAACAGGAACGGATATGGAGAATCTGGAAAAAGAACTGGAAAAACTCTTCTGTTACTGTATGGGAAAAGAAGAGATTGAGATATCAGATATAGAAGCAATCTGTACAACACAGATTACAAATAAGATTTTTGATATGGTAGAAGCGGTTGCAATGAAGAACCAGAAAAAGGCGCTTGATTACTATTATGATCTTCTGGCATTAAAAGAACCGCCGATGCGTATCTTATACCTTCTGACGAGACAGTTTAAGCTGCTTTTGGAAGTGAAAGATCTGGTGGGAAAACGCTACGATAAATCATCAATCGCAAAGACAGTCGGACTTCATCCGTTTGTGGCGGGAAAATATATGCAGCAATGCCGCACATTTGAAAAGAAAGAGTTAAGGAACATTCTGGAAGAGGCTGTAGATACCGAAGAGATGGTAAAGACGGGACGCCTGAATGATGTGATGAGTGTGGAACTTTTCATTGTAAAATACAGTGCTGCATGATAGAATTGATAAGATAAACATTTAATTAAGGAGAAGATATTAGTGTCAGGAATAGATCAGAGTAAAATTCGAAATTTTTGTATTATAGCACATATTGACCATGGTAAATCAACACTGGCGGATCGTATCATTGAGATGACGGGACTTCTTACCAGTCGTGAGATGCAGTCCCAGGTGTTAGACAATATGGAGCTGGAAAGAGAACGAGGAATCACGATCAAAGCCCAGACAGTCAGAACGGTATATAAGGCAAAGGATGGAGAAGAGTATATCTTTAACCTGATCGATACGCCGGGGCATGTAGACTTTAACTATGAAGTATCCCGAAGCCTTGCAGCTTGTGACGGGGCAATTCTGGTAGTGGATGCCGCACAGGGGGTAGAAGCACAGACGCTTGCCAATGTATACCTTGCGCTGGATCATGATCTGGATGTAGTACCGGTATTAAATAAGATCGATCTTCCAAGTGCCGATCCGGAACGTGTGATTGAAGAGATTGAGGATGTGATCGGAATAGAGGCAGAGGATGCGCCGCAGATTTCTGCAAAGACCGGACTGAATGTAGATCAGGTGCTGGAAGAAATCGTGGCAAAGATACCGGCACCAACCGGAGATCCGAAAGCACCGCTTCAGGCGTTGATCTTTGATTCTTTATATGATGCGTATAAAGGTGTTATCGTATTTTGCAGAATCAAAGAAGGAACTGTAAAAAAAGGAACACCGATCCTTATGATGGCGACAGGAGCTAAGGCAGAAGTAGTAGAAGTTGGTTATTTTGGGGCCGGACAGTTTATTCCGTGTGAGGAACTGAGTGCCGGAATGGTAGGCTATATTACGGCAAGTCTTAAGAACGTAAAGGATACCCGCGTGGGTGATACGGTAACCAATGCGGCACATCCATGTGCAGAACCGCTTCCGGGATATAAGAAAGTAAATCCAATGGTTTACTGTGGATTATATCCGGCAGATGGCGCAAAATACCCGGATCTCAGGGATGCGTTGGAGAAATTACAGTTAAATGATGCATCACTGCAGTTCGAACCTGAGACTTCAATTGCACTGGGATTCGGATTCCGCTGTGGATTCCTTGGACTTCTACATCTGGAGATCATTCAGGAACGTCTGGAAAGAGAATATAATCTGGATCTGGTAACAACTGCGCCGGGGGTTATCTATAAAGTACACAAGACAAATGGAGATGTGATAGAGCTTACGAATCCATCGAACCTTCCGGATCCTTCAGAGATCGAATATATGGAAGAGCCAATGGTAAAAGCAGAGATCATGGTGACATCGGAGTTTATCGGTGCAATCATGGATCTGTGCCAGGAACGTCGAGGCGTATATGAAGGTATGGAGTATATTGAAGAGACACGTGCAGTATTACATTATCAGCTCCCGCTTAATGAAATCATTTATGATTTCTTTGATGCATTAAAATCAAGATCAAGAGGATATGCTTCGTTTGACTATGAGATGGCCGGTTATGTGAAGTCAGAACTTGTCAAACTGGATATCCTGATCAATAAAGAAGAAGTCGATGCATTGTCATTTATCATTCATGCAGATACTGCATACGAACGCGGAAGAAAGATGTGCGAGAAGTTAAAAGAAGAGATCCCGAGACAGTTATTCGAGATTCCAATCCAGGCAGCAATCGGAAGTAAGATCATCGCGCGTGAAACAGTTCGTGCGATGCGTAAAGACGTGCTGGCAAAATGTTATGGTGGAGATATCAGCCGTAAGAGAAAGCTTCTGGAAAAACAGAAAGAAGGAAAGAAACGTATGAAGATGGTTGGATCGGTAGAGATTCCTCAAGAAGCCTTGATGGCCGTTTTAAGTATGGATGACGACTAATGGTACCATCAGCCTATGTACATATTCCGTTCTGTGATTCGATATGTGCGTATTGTGATTTTGTCCGTATTCAAAAAAATGAACAATTCTTTTCAAGTTGGAAAGAAAAGTTAATGCAAGAAATTCAAGAGTATAAGATTTCAAATCTTCATACTCTTTATTTTGGTGGAGGCACACCAAGTGTATTGAGTTTGGATGATTTTGCATCGATAAGAAATGGCTTTCCATCAAGTATTGATGAATTTACTGTAGAATGCAATCCCGAATCCTTAGATGAAGAAAAACTAGCATCTTATGTTTCTTTGGGAGTCAACCGTATTAGTTTGGGTGTACAAAGCTTTAATGATGATCTATTGAAAGTCTGTCGAAGAAGACATACATCCAATCAGGCTAAGAATGTGATTCGATGGATTCAAGAAAGTGGTATTCATAATTTCTCCATTGATTTAATTTTTGGACTTCCCAATCAAACAATGGAAGATGTGAAAAGAGATATTTTTACATTTTTAAGTTTAGATATACCACACTTATCCATCTATTCTTTACAGATCGAAGAAAATTCAATATTTGGAAAGACAGGTGTAGAGCCTTGTGATCCAGATCTTGAAGCGGATATGTTTGAATACATTACGAAAACACTTGAAGCAGCTGGGTATATTCATTATGAGATTTCTAGCTTTTGTAAGCCAGGCTATTATTCCAAACACAATTTAGCCTATTGGCAAGATAAAGACTTCTATGGCTTTGGCTGTGGCGCAAGTGGAAGAATTGATGGCATTCGTTATGATAATACGACAAGTTTAAAGCAGTATTGTTTGGAGGGTCCTTGTTCTACATATATTCCTGAACCACTATCTGAACGAGGTATGGATGCGATCATGATGGCATTGCGTACAAAGTTTGGATTGAATATAAGAGAATGGAATTTGAAATATCAGAATGATTTTAAAAATCATTATGCCACTGTATTAGATACGTATCATGAGTATTTTTGTTTTGAAGGGGAATGTATCTATTTAAATGATGCTGGACTTGAAATATTAAATACGATTCTAGTTGATTTTATGATGATAGAATGATATCATTTAATAGCTTTTGTACTGAGAGTCTGGAAACTTCCAACCTTTCGCTCGGTAGAAAAGGACTAATATACATGGAGGAAGAAAAATGTTATTAAAATCTGAAAAACAAGCAATTATGCAAGAGTATGCAGTACACGAAGGTGACACAGGTTCTCCTGAAGTTCAAATCGCTGTATTGACTGAAGAAATCAACCGTTTAACTGAACACTTCAAAGAACACAAACACGATTACCACTCACAACGTGGATTGATGAAAAAAGTTGGTCGTCGTAAAAAATTGTTAGCTTACTTGAAGGGTAAAGATTTAGACCGTTACAAAGCATTGATCGCTAAATTAGGTTTAAGAAAGTAATCGAAAAGATTACTTTTTTTTTATGCATTTATTTGATAGAATATAAAAGTATGATTGAGGTGAAAAAATGGCGAAACAAGAGTTTCATTTAGATTTTTGTGGTCGGGGGATCACAGTAGAAACTGGTGAAATCGCAAAACAGGCTGATGGAGCCGTTATTATCCGTTATGGAGATACGGTGACTTTATCAACTGCATGTGCATCAAACCAGGCAAAAGAAGGGATTGACTTTTTCCCTTTGACAGTAAGTTTTGAAGAAAAATTATATTCTGTTGGAAAAATTCCAGGAGGATTTTTACGTCGTGAAGGAAGACCAAGCGAACATGCGACATTAACAGCACGTATGATCGACCGTCCAATCCGCCCTTTATTTGCGGAAGGATTCCGTAATGAAGTACAGGTTGTCAACACGGTATTAAGTGTAGATCAAGATGCAAGTTCTGAAATGGCAGCTATGTTTGGTGCTTCATTGGCATTATGTATTTCAGATATTCCATTCAATGGACCAATCGCAGGTGTTAAAGTTGGACGTATCAATGGAGAATTGGTTGCCAACCCTACAGTGGCTCAAATGGAAGAAAGTGATATCGATTTAACTGTTGCGGGTACTGCACAAGCTTTAAACATGGTTGAAGCTGGTGCTAAAGAAGTTAGCGAAGAAGATATGCTTGCGGCATTGATGTTTGGACATGAACAAATCAAAAAATTATGTGCATTCCAAGAAGAAATCGTAGCCGCTTGTGGTAAAGAAAAACGTGAAATTGAATTGTATGCTGTAGATGAAACAATCAATAGTGAAGTTCGTGCAAACTTTGAAGCACAAATTCGTGCAGCTGTATCGATTAAAGAAAAATTAGAGCGTTACGGAAAAATTGATGATTTAACAGATGAAGCAGCCCAAATGATCGCAAACAAAGAATATGAATCTGAAAAAGATCAAAACAATGCGGTGAAACAAGCTCGTGAAATCTGTCGTGGTATTGAAGCAGACGAAGTACGTCGTTTGATCATTGAAGACAAAGTACGTCCAGATGGCCGTCAAATCGATGAAATCCGTCCATTGAACTCACAAGTGGATTTACTTCCTCGTGTTCATGGTTCGGCTTTATTTACTCGTGGAGAAACACAGGTATTATCTACAACTACATTGGGTGCATTAAATGACAACCAGATTATCGATGACTTAACTGTTGTCGATTCAAAACGTTTCATGCACCACTATAACTTCCCACCATATTGTGTTGGTGAAACTGGACGTATGGGAAATCCAGGACGTCGTGAAATTGGCCATGGTGCCTTAGGTGAAAGAGCTTTAGCTCAAGTGTTACCAAGTGTAGATGAATTCCCATATACAATTCGTACAGTAGCGGATGTTATGGAAAGTAACGGATCTAGTTCTCAGGCAAGTATTTGTGCAGGAACAATGTCTTTAATGGCTGCTGGTGTTCCAATCAAAGCACCTGTTGCGGGAATTGCGATGGGATTGATCATGGATGATAATTCAGGTAAATATACTGTTTTAACAGATATCCAAGGTATGGAAGACCACTTTGGAGATATGGACTTTAAGGTTGCCGGAACGAAAAATGGTATCACAGCTTTACAGATGGATATCAAAGTAACAGGTATTACTAAAAATATCTTCGAAGAAGCATTGGCACAAGCTCACAAGGCACGTTTAGAAATCTTAGATAACATGTTGGCATGTATCTCAAGTCCAAGAGAACAATTGAGTCCATATGCACCTAAGATTGCGATGATGAACATTGATCCAGATAAGATTAAAGATGTAATCGGACCTGGTGGAAAAATGATCAACGAAATCATTGCACAATGTGACAATGTAAAAATTGATATTGATGATGATGGAAAAGTAGTCATCTACCACAATGATTACGATACAATCGAAAAGGCGAAACAAATGATTAGTGACATCGTACGTGTTGCCAAAGTTGGAGATGTATATGCAGCTAAAGTTGTTCGTCTTGAAAAATTCGGTGCTTTCGTGAACTTGTTTGGTAATACAGATGGTTTATTACACATTTCTAAGATTTCTCACCACCGTGTAGATAAAGTAGAAGACGTGTTAAAACTTGGCGATATCATCGATGTTAAGGTTACAGAAATCGACAATAAGGGTCGTATCAATGTAAGTGCAAAAGCTTTACTTCCAAAACCTAAAACAGAAGAAGAAAAAACAGAAGCGTAAAAGTTAGGAACTCGTTAAAAACGAGTTCTTTTTTCTTGACTATGTGGTAAAATAGTTGGGTAGAGGTGAAAATTATGGATTTTAATACAGAAGTACTTAAATATAAAGACGATTTCTTAAAAGACTTAAATACACTTGTATCATATGAAAGTGTTCGTGATGAATCAACGAAAGCTGAAAATGCTCCTTTTGGAAAAAACTGTCGTGACGTATTGGATGCCATGTTAGATATGGCTAAGCGTGATGGCTTTGAAACCAAAGACATTGATGGATATGCAGGCGTTGTTGAATATGGTCAAGGAGAAGAAACATTTGGTGTTTTAGGACACTTGGACATTGTGCCACTAGGCGAAGGATGGACAAAAGATCCTTTAAAAGTAACATTAGAAAATGGCTACATCTTTGGACGTGGTGTTATGGATGATAAAGGTCCTGCATTAGCTGGATACTATGCATTAAAGATGATTCGTGACTTAAACATTCCTTTGAAAAAAAGAGTCATGTTGATTACGGGATGCGATGAAGAATCAGGTATGGAATGTATGAACTACTATGTTGATCATGCCGAAGTTCCACAAATGGGATTTGTACCAGATGCCAATTTCCCAGTTATTTATGGTGAAAAAGGTGGCTTACATGTTGGCTTAGTAAGTAGTGATGCAACTGTCATCAAGAAACTTCATGCGGGAAGCCGTCCAAATATCGTGATTGGTAAAGCTGATGTCACAGTGGATGTCATGAGTTATCAACAAGAAGATTTATTTAAATTTTATTGTGCTACGCAAGGCGTTAAGGGTTCCATCAAAAGAAGTGAAGATGGTGTAACTTTACATATTGATGGTGCATTTGCGCATGCAGCTATGCCATATAATGGTGTAAATGCCGCCGTCTTATTGTTGAACTTTATTGGTGAAGCCTATAATGATCAACTTTCAAAAGATTTATATTTCTTACTAAAAGACTGGATGGGTAAACCAGTAGGTATTGAAAAAGATGGTTTATATATGTCTTTCTTGACAATGAATACGGGTATTGTCAATATGGAAAACAATGAAACAGACATCTTAATTGATATTCGTTATCCAAATGATACAAATGCCGATGAAATCATGTCAAAATTTGATGCAACTTGTGCAAACTTGACTTCAAATATCAAAGCAGAAAATCGTGGAGATTCAACACCATTATTCGTAGACCCAGATTCTCGTTTAGTGAAAGATTTAATGAGTGTCTACCAAAAATACACAGGAGATACTTTCTCTTGTCCAATCACAATTGGTGGTGGAACGTATGCTCGTAAATTTGAAAATTTTGTATCTTATGGACCAGAACTTCCAAATGAAGTGATAGAAACCGATGCTTTTGTAGGAGGATGTCACCAACGCGATGAAGGTATTAAATTAGATAACTTATTACAAGCTATCTGTATTTATGCCGATGCGATCGTGGCATTGTGCAGCTAATATGAGAATGCGTAAAGTAAAGTGGGCAACAGACTATTTGCCTACTGCGAGTTGTTTAGTAAAAGAACCATCTAAACAAGCAGGAAACTGGAAAAAGCTATTGGATACAGATACTTTACATATCGAAATTGGATGTGGTAAAGGAAACTATTCTTTAGATATGGCTAAGATGTATCCAGATACTGGATTTATTGCGATTGAAAAGAATGAGAGTGCTGCAGGTATTGCCGCAAAAAAATACGATGAGGATACAGAAAAGAAACGTTTGAAACTGATTCAAGAAGATGCGAGTTCCATTGGAGAATGGTTTGGTCCGCGTGAAGTGGATGTGATCCATTTGAATTTCTCGGATCCATGGCCTAAAAAGCGCTATGCGAAAAGACGTTTATCCAGCGCTACTTTTTTAGATCAATACAAGCGTATTTTATCTTTCAATGGTGAAATCCAAATGAAAACCGATAACAGTGCTTTATTTGAGTATAGCTTGATTGAATTTCAAAATGCTGGTTTTAAGATGGTTGAAATCAGTGTAGATTATCGTCGTGAAAAACATGATGAAGATGCGATTACAGAATATGAACAAAAATTCATTTCTTTAGGTCAACCAATTTATCGTTGTGTTTGGAGATATGCACATGACTGAACTTCGTAATAAAGATGAATTTTTAAACGCATTAACAAATTCAGGCATTCAAGTGATGATGTTTACGGCATTTTGGTGTCCAGACTGTATGTACATCAAACCTTTCTTGCCTGAAATTGAAGAGCAATTTAGTGATTTACAGTTCTATTCTTTAAATCGTGATCATTGTATGGATATTGCGATTGAATATGAAGTGATGGGTATTCCTAGCTTTATATGTTTCAAGGATGGAAAAGAAATATCAAGATTTGTTTCTACACTTCGCAAGACAAAAGAAGAAATAGAAGCATTTCTGAATCAGACAATAGAAAGTGAGAAGGAAATATGTTAAAGGATTTAATGCATGCGATCTTCAATGAAGATGTTGAAGAAGACGATGAAGAAGAAGTCGTAGAAGAACCTGCGAAACAAGAAGAAGTAACACCTGAACCTGTTGTTGCAGAGCCACAAGTTCAAGAAGAAGAAGTTGTAAAGCCAGAGCCAATTTTAAAGGAAGCAGAAAGCTCTATTGAAACGGATCCTGAAAACTTTATGAATTCTCCTATTTTTGAAAAGGCGATTATTCAACCTAAGCCTAAGAAAACAACAATTTTCCAAGGCTTAGATGTCGATTCGATTGCGCAAGAAGAGGCAAAACCGAAACAAAAAGTGTATAAATATGATCGTCATAAATCCGTAAAAGTACGTCGTGTTGCCGAAGATTTAGATTATCAACCAGTCATTTCTCCAATCTTTGGAAATGTGGAAGATTCTAAAAAAGAATTTGATAAAGTGCACGATGCGATTACGTTAAACAAACCAGAAGATGAAGATTTCTCAAAGATCTTATCTCCAATGTATGGAACATACTTACCAAGTATGCAGCCTGCGGATTCCATTCCTGAATACAAGGTTGAAGGATCAAAGAAAAATATGAATCTTTCTGAAATGTTAGAGAAGCCAAAAAAGGAAACCAACAAACAAGAATCGTTATTTGACAAAGAAGGTGAATAAAATGGCTTATCATTTTATTGGTATTAAAGGAACAGGTATGGCTGCCTTGGCATGTATCTTACATGATGAACATAAAGAGGTCACAGGTAGTGATATCGATAAATATATCTTTACAGAAGATGGATTAAGAGCACGTCATATTCCAATCTATTCGTTCAGTTCTGCTAACATCAAGGACAATGACACAGTGATCATTGGTTTATCTTTTGATCAAACGCATCCGGAAGTGAAAGCAGCGATGGACAATCCAACTGTAAAAACATATTATTATAATGAATACTTAGGTATTTTATTAGAGTCATACAGTTCCATCTGTGTTGCGGGAACGCATGGTAAGTCCACAACAACAGGTATTTTAGGCCAAGTTCTTTCTTTACAAGATGAATGTGCATACTTAATTGGAGATGGCCATGGCTATATGCCAGAACATGCCAACCATTTTGTATTAGAATCTTGTGAATTTCAAAGACATTTCTTGGCATATCATCCAGATTATGCGATCATCACGAATATTGAATTGGATCACATTGACTACTATAAAGATATGGATGATTATGTATCGGCATTCCAAAGTTTTGCAAACCAAGTCAAAAAAAGCATTGTCATCTTTGGGGATGATGAACACCTTAAAAATCTACACTACAATGTGCCAGTAACTACATATGGTTTAAAGGATGGCAATGATTATCAAGCCATTCATATAGAACAAGGCCCATTTGGTATGCATTTTGATTGTAAGCATAATGGTGAAATTCTAGCTCACGTTGAATTAAATGAAGTGGGAGATGCCTTTATGCAGGATGCCTTAGGATGTTTTGCGCTAGCCCATATGTTAGGTATGCCAGCCGATATCATTGTACAAGGCTTACAAGACTACAAAGGAATCGCTCGTCGATTTGTGATTGATGAAGTCAAGGATAGTGTATTAGTCGATGACTATGCACACCATCCAACAGCGATTCGTCTAATGATTGATGCAGTTCGTAAAAAATATCCAAAAAAGAAAATCGTAGCGTTATATAAACCAGATCGTTATTCACGTCTACAATATTTCTTGGATGACTTTGCGAAGAGTTTAAATACAGCGGATCAAGTATGTTTACTGGATTTCCCTAAAAATGCCGTAAGAGAAGATGAAACAATCACAGTCACAATTCAAGATTTAATGGATCGTTGTCCTAATGCGATTTTATTAGATGTAGATGATGCTTCAGCTGAAAAGTTAAAAGAATTAGCTCCAGCAGCCTTCGTCTTTATGTCTAGTAAGGACATCTACTTATTGAGAGATAAATTAGAAAAAATCTTATAAGAGTATCTAAGGATAAAAGTCGGGTAACCAAATAATCTAGGGGTTTCCAAGAAATATCTAGGGGTCAATTTAGGGG
>ERZ827478.1397-NODE-1397-length-17184-cov-4.244906_pt1 | contig 17184 bp, 16 predicted proteins | sample MGYA00519705_ERZ827478 | MGnify/ENA primary metagenome ERZ827478 (study PRJEB31778, sample SAMEA3449318) | human gut metagenome | biome: human gut; feature: human-associated habitat; material: faeces | place: United Kingdom | collected 2010/2012 ... | reverse complement strand
AAACAATAGTATGAGTGAAGAACAATAGAGCAGCGGGGGAGCGCGAGGGGGCAAGGCCCGCCTCGCGTTTCAATAAGCCGCCACAGAAAAGCCTTGCTTTTTCAAGGATTTTCGAGCGTAGCAGCATTTTGCCTGGGGCAAAATGCTTGGCGGGAGAAGCGCAATCAAAAAAGTCCTCAAAGACTTTTTTGGCAAGCTGACGCCGAGGCCATGCAGCTGCATGGCCTCGGCATTCATTATGCACCTTATCAAGTTTCCAGAAATTCTCTCAGTTTGTTAGCCGCAGTCTCTCCATCCTTCAGCCCCAGCTCATAAACCTGCTGCAATTTCTCCGGGTCGCTCTCCACCCGGCCTATCTCTATGGGCACTGAGGGCCGGATGACGAATATTTGCCCCCGCTCCTCCAACTCCCTCAGCCTGGCCACGCTGCGGTTATAGGTCTCATGACGTTTCAGCAGCTTGTCCCTGAATTTGGGATAGCGGCGGAAGCATAGCTTTATGGGCATGGCAGGCATGGGCTCTTTCCTGTAGTCCATATCCCGGGTAAGTATCACCACCAGTTTTTCATAGCCCATTTTCTCCATGGCCTCATAAGGCACACTGTCGGCCACGCCCCCGTCCAGATACAGCTTCCCATCTATCTCCACAGGTCTGGAAACAAAGGGCATGGAGCCGGAAGCCCGGAGTATATCCATATCGTCAAAGACGCTGTTTATCTCCATATACTCCGGCTCCCCGGTTTCCAGGGCGGTGACCACGGCATAGAAGGGCACGCCGGAGCTTTTGAAAGTCTCGTCGTCGAAAACATCCAGTTCCCGGGGCACGGTTCCGTAGGCAAAGCCGGTGCTGAAAAGGTTCCCCTCCTTCAGCAGGCAGCCCCAGCCCTTATAGCGCTTGTCCCTTATAAAACGCTTGTTGTAGCGTATCACCCGGCCGGGCTGCTTTGACAGGAAGTTGGGGCCAAACAGGGCCCCGGCAGATACGCCCATTATCCCGTCAAATTCTATTCCCCGGCTCAGCAGCACATCCAGTACCCCGGCGGTATACATGCCCCGCATGGCTCCGCCCTCCAGCACCAGTCCCTTTTTCATTACACCATCTCCAGGTAGTTTTATTTTTTAAAGTATTTTACTACCTTTGCAGTTTATTTTCAAGGCCGCTTCTCCGCCGGGCAAAGAAAAAGAGAGCCGCCCAGGCTCCCATAACTTCAATCATATATCCATATAAACGAAATAGCCCTTGACCGCTGCATCTTTCACCTACAACGATCAAGGGCTATTTCTGTAAATTCTTAGTATCTAACATCTTGGTTACCTCTCTTTCTACAGATTCGACGTCACACAAATTGTGACCCGCCGTATATATCAAAGGACTTCCAGCTCTATTGCCGACCATCCTTTCTGGTTATAATATAGCAAAGCAGAGGCAGATAATCAAGAGTCAGCTTAGCCGAAATATGAATTTAAAAATTATGTATATCCACGATTTTTATAAATATCAGCCGTTTTCTATTGATAAATAAACTGAGCTATGATATATTTATACTGTTGGGCTCAGAGTTTGCTTCTCTCTGAGCCGCAAATTTTGACTATTGAGGGAAGCGAATAAGCTTATGGATATGCAGGAAACTCTGCGCTATACCGTAACCCTGGATGATTGTGACAGCCAGGGCTTTCTTGATATTTGCCGGCTGGCTGATAAAGCGGCTGCAGCGGCTACCACCAGAAACCGGCTGGAGGGCGCCGGCCGTCAGGTTCTAATGGAAAAGCTGCACGCAGTGTGGATGATACACCGGATAAGGCTGAGACAATACCGGCATGCCCATATTGGGGACGAGCTGGTGGGCTACGGCTCCGGGCGTACCCTTTGCGGCAACCAGTATGCTCACTTTGGAGAGCTTTATCTCAACGGTGAGCTGTTGGCCAGTATCAATGTGATGATAATGCCGGTGGTGCTGAAAAGCCGGCGGCGGCTCAACTGTAAGAACATTGAGCCTCTGTTTTCCACTCCGGCTCTCAATGAGGCTCCATCCTTTGAGATACTGCCCACTCTTGAGGACGTGGAATACTCCCACGAAAAATCCTTTACCCCGGATGACTGCGACAGCAATGCATCCCACCTCTCTTTCTTCCGTTATCCCGCACTGATGCGAGATCTGCTGCCCGCAGGGAAGGATGAGCATCCCCTCATATCCCTACTTCAGCTGGACTATATCAGGGAATGTGTGGCCGACAGCAAAATAGTTCTGGGCTGTGTCCCCAACGGCAAGGGCTACACAGTACAGGCCAAGCATAAAAATGGCAAGCCCTGTTTTAATGCCTATGTAGAATACAACGCCGAATGAAGGGCTTTTTACAAAGATAATTAAACCATTCCCTGTCTGTTTTCTTCGTCTGTTTTCTTCCTTCTGCATTTTATCCAGATTGATATTTGAGCGAGTTATCAGCATCCCTCCGGCATATTCTCTATGCCGGGGGGATTTTGTTTAAGCCGGGGTCTTTTCCCCCATTGCCATTCTTTGCTTATGCCGGTTGTTCTCCACAAATTATTATGACCGCATGTAAAATCATATGGCGCTGCTGTAATCTGAAGCCAAGAAAAAGGTACTATATATGCAGGAGCAGGTTTTGGAGGCCGTTATGGAAGACAGAGAAATAATCGAACTGTACTGGCAGCGCAGCCAGGAGGCCATAGGCCAGACGGACATCAAATACGGCGGCATGTGCCGGGGCATATCCTACAACATCCTGGCAAATCATGAGGACTCGGAGGAGTGCGTCTCCGACACATACCTGGCCCTGTGGCAGCGCATGCCCCCGGAGCGCCCCGTGTATTTTCGCACCTTTATAGCGGCCATTGTCCGCAACCTCAGTTTAAAATGTCTCAGAGGCAAAAGGAGCATAAAGCGCGGCGGCGGAGAAGCAATGCTGGCGTTGGAAGAGCTGGATCAGTGTTTGGCCTCTGAATGCAGCGTGGAGAAGAGCTACGAGTATAAGGAGCTTACCGCCGCCATTGAAAATTTTCTCCGCTCCCTCTCCCCTGCCGACCGGGATATATTCATCTGCCGCTACTGGCTGTTCCTGCCCACAGCTGAGACAGCCAAAAGACTGCGCCTGAGCAAAAGCAGAGTGAACACAGGATTGTTTCGCACAAGGAAAAAACTGGCTGATTATCTGAGCAGGGAGGGCTTCATATGAAGGCGCTGGATTTTGCATTTGCATTCAATGATATAGACCAGAGCCTCCTCAGGGAAACTCTGGTCAGAGTATATGACAATAAGAAAGCCTACCGTATCAGGCAGATCGTAAAAGTTGCGCTGCTGGCAGCCCTGCTCTCTGCCCTCTTTATAGCCGCCGCCTACGCCTCCGGCTTTCTGCCGCTTAAAAGCAGGATACACCAGGACGAGAGCCTGGGCCGCCTCATCGTACCCAACGGAACCGAGGCCTCCGCCGAATATCAGGCGGCGGTGGACTGGTTCGGCTATCTGGGGCAGAGACAGCCCTTTGTCTCAGATTTCTCCTTTGCCGATACAGAGGAGGAGCGGGGCATCTGTCAGATATACTCCGTTCCCAACCGGGAGGCTCTGGATGTTTTGCTGGATATCTCCCGGGAATACGGGCTGAGCCTGTATACCGGTTCCATTTTTGTAAGCAGCCCGGAGCAGCTCTCTGTACTGGCCGGGACTGGGAACTTCTCAGACTGGGAAATTTTAAACAGCGGCGGATATGTGTTCTCCGACGGCTCCTTCAAATTGGAAGGTCTTATTGACATAGAGGGTACTTGGCTGACTTTCACCCTCCACAGGATATACTGGGGCAGCATCTACCCCTACAACGGCTATAGCCCCGCCCAAGATTTCAGCCAGGAGGAATATCTAACGGCTCTGGGCTTTGACGTGGGCATCACCGCCTGGGAGGACGGACGCTGGGATATATCCTTCAGCGACGGGGAGGTCTATATAAACCTCAAACTGAACGGAGCTGATGAAGCTCTGGCCCATCAGCTTGCAGACGGCACGGATTTCTCCGCCCTATGCTTAAACAAGGGGAAAGCCGGGGAAATATTGGGCCCGGACCGCAGCCCCGTGGCCAATCCTGAGGCCGCCGAAGCCTATGAGGAACTGTACAACAGCCCGGAATTTCAGGGCAGCATGGACTTTACCCTGTGGTTCCGCGAAATTTTCTACGGCAGCACCTTTACCGGGATCTATGGCCAGGAGGGCTATGAGGACATCGACGCTCAAATGGACATGCTCCGGGAGAAATACGGCCTCGTCCCCGCCGTCTCAAAGACCGAAGCCGAGCGGACGGAATATTCCAACGGCGCCTGGTATCAGCACGCCGGAAACTACAGTCTCCACTATATACCCAAGGGGGCCCTATACACCCATCTGGAATACTTTGCCCCTTTCTCGGATTACCACAAAATTTGGAGGCATGACTCCGCCTCAGGACAACGTGTATTCTGCGCCAGCGACGGCCCGGAGAAGCGCAGCTGCGCCCATGTGCTCTATGAGACGGACAGCGCCTGGGTGCTGCTGAACGTGCACACTCTGGATGTGTGGCAGATAGAACAGACAGCCGACAGTATAGATTGGAGTGAATTTAAATGAAGTTGAAAAAACTTCTTGCTCTCTTGTCCCTGGCCGCCCTTTTGCTCTCCTCCTGCGCCTCAGGGGAAGGAACCTCCACCTCCCCGGAGAGCCCGGCGGCAACGGCGGAGCCTGCCGCCGCTGAGGTCCAGGCCCAGGAGTCCCCGGCGGGGCTAACCGTCCTACCCATGGAAGACCCCATGGCGGGGATAGACGACAGCCTCAGCTACCGCGTGGAGCCGGACATCAACTCCGACTATGAAGCCTATACCAGAAGTCTGAAAGAGAATTTCAAGGCGGCATATTTGGAAAAATTGTCATCCTATTTTGCAGACATGGAGATAGACGATATGTCATTCAGTGGGAACATTATGGGCACCGGTATGACAGGCTGGTTTACTTTCACCGGCACACCCAGGCCCGGCTCCGGTATCGAGCCCCGGGAACTCTATTGCCGCAGTTTCAACATACGTTCGGAAAACGAGGGCCGTACCCTTATAGAATTTCAGCGCAGCTGGCCCATGGAGCCGGTGGACTATTTGAGCCAGTACCCCAGCTACGATGGGCCTATGGCTGATTCTGATATAATGTTCGATGCCTATAGAGAAAAGGAAGTGAGCGGCCTTGTGGAAGCGGAGCTATATGTGAGGGAGTTGGACAGCCGCTATATCCTCACAGCCCCGGCGGAGCTGGAAGCCCTGGCTCTCAGTCTCAGCGGCAGCGATATGTATGTTGGGGAGCCTGCTGATATCTCGGATTATAACCCCCTGTATCTCCGCTTTCAGGACGGCAGCATCTATCTTGTGCCCACTGCCGCCGATGGCTCCAACCGCTGCTATGTCTGGGACAGCTGGTACGCCTGGATGGACGGAGAAAGTATTTTCCAGCGCTTCGGCGTGCCTCTGGCGGCAGAGGGCTATGAGGCCCTGCCCGGCGGTGGAACAGTCACCACCATCCACTCCACTTATAGGCAGCAGGACGAGCTAACCCATACCTTGGAGTATTCCAACGGGGACGCTCCCGTCCGCTTCCTGTTCCAGCAAATGATGCCAACCGCATCCGGCAGCCGGTCTACCGACATTCTGCGGCTGTATGAGTACGACACTCAGGGCCGCAGGACAAAAGAGGAACACATGGAGGACGGGGAGCTGTACACTACCACAGTGTACCAATATTCCGGTGATCTGCTGGTGCGGATGGAACAAAGATTATCCACCGGCGGCATGGTTTATGAGACCTACAGCTATGATGAGCTGGGCAGGCTCATTGAGCAAAACAGCTATTTTCCCGACGCCATAGGCGGCCCCATCTCCTCCAGCGGGGCCTTCTGGTATGATGACCAGGGCTACCGGCACAACTATAAAGAGGACGGGAACGGCAACCTTGTGGGCTATGAGGACCAGCCCATAAGAAGACCCCAGGCCTGAATATGCAAATATCCCCGGCAGCAAAAGCTGCCGGGGATAAATTTTGCATCATCTTGTTTTTAAATGGCCTTGGGCTGTTCGCCGGGCTCTATGGGGCAGACATAGCCGGAGGCGGAGCGCTTCAGGAATTCCTCCTTTGCGGCCTTCAGCTTGTCCGGGCACTCAAAGAGCTCGATGGCGGTGCAGGAGAGGACCTTGGCGGCCATGAGCATACCCTTGTAGCCTATGCCGCTTTTGCCGCAGGACACCACCTGCCAGGAGTGGTGGGGTATGCCCGCCGGCCAGGTCACGGCGTCTATCTGGGAGGTGGGGGTGAGCCAGCTCACGTCTCCCACATCGGTACTGCCAGGGACGAAATCGTTGCCGGAGTACATGGGCATGATGAAGTCGTTTATAGGCTTGGTCATGTTCTCCGTCAGCTCCCGCACCCTGGCGGCGATATTCTCGTCGCTCTTGGCCCCTATGCCGGGCACCGTGGTCTCCGGAGGATAAGTCTCCCTCAGGGCCTTGGCAAAGGCGACATCCTTTTCGTCATACTCCGGCACGCCCACCAGCTCCATGTTCTCGTGGAGCATTTTCTCTATGGTGTAGTTGGGCAGCAGCTCGGAGGTGCCGTCGATGAACACCCGCTCAAAGCTGGTCTCCGTCATCAGCGCCGCCCCTTGGGCTATCTTGTCCACCCGGGCCTGGAGCTTCACGGAGTCGGCCACCTTGTTGGCCCGCACCATATACAGCACACTGGCCTTGGCCTGGACCACATTGGGGGAAATGCCCCCGGCATCGATAATTGCGTAGTGGATGCGGCAGTCGTCGGTAGTGTGCTCCCGGAGAAACTGCACACCCATGTTCATAAGCTCCACAGCGTCCAAAGCGCTGCGTCCGTTATAGGGATCCCCGGCGGCATGGGCAGCCACGCCGGAGAACTTGTAGAGTACCTGTATGCAGGAGTTGTTGGTGCCGGTGCGCACCTGGTTCACGTCGGAGGGATGCCAGCTGAGAGCGGCGTCCAACTTTTTCCACAGGCCCTCCCGAGCCATGAAGGCCTTGCCGCTGCCCCCTTCTTCACCGGGACAGCCGTAAAAGACTACTGTGCCGCTGCCGCCCTTTTTCTCCAGATAGTCCTTAATGGCTGCGGCGGCAGCCAAGGAACCGGCTCCCAGGAGATTGTGGCCGCAGCCGTGGCCGCTGCCTCCGGGCACCAGAGCTTCAGGCTCGGTGCCGCAGGCTTTCTGGCTCAGGCCGGAGAGAGCGTCGTACTCACCCAGTATGCCTATCACCGGGCGGCCGCTGCCGTAGCTGCCGCAGAAGGCGGTGTCTATGCCGCAGAGCTTTTCCGTCACCGTAAAGCCCAGCTCCCGCAGGGCCCGGCAATATACCTCCGTGGCGGAGAATTCCTTCAGGGACAGCTCCGGCTTTTCCCAGATGCTGTCCGCCACATTGCGAAAAAACTCAGCTTTTGAATCTATATATTCCTGTGCGTTCTGTTTTTTTTCAGTCATTACAATACCTTGGACAAGAAGTCCTGAAGCCTGGGGTTCTGAGGATGGTTGAATATTTCGTCGGGGCTGCCTTCCTCCAGCAGCTTGCCGTCGGCCATGAAGAGCACACGGTTGCCCACCTCACGGGCAAAGCCCATCTCGTGGGTGACCACCACCATGGTCATGCCCTCCCGGGCCAGCTCCTTCATAACGTCCAGCACTTCGCCCACCATCTCAGGGTCAAGGGCGGAGGTGGGCTCGTCAAAGAGCATCACGTCCGGCTCCATGGCCAGGGCCCGGACTATGGCCACACGCTGCTTCTGGCCGCCGGAGAGCTGGATGGGATAGGCATCGGCCCGGTCTGCCAGGCCCACACGGGCCAGAAGCTCCATAGCCTTTTTCTCCGCATCCTCCTGGCTCACGCCCTTCACTTGGACAGGCGCGATGCACATATTCTGGAGAATTGTCATGTGGGGGAACAAGTTGAAATGCTGGAACACCATGCCCATCTTCTGCCGGTGCTTATCAATATCCAGCTTTTTGCCGTCGGGGCCTTTCTTTCTGGTGATGTCCACGCCCTCAAAGATTATGCTGCCGGAGGTGGGCTGCTCCAGCAGGTTCAGTGAGCGGAGCAGAGTGGACTTGCCGGAGCCGGAGGGGCCGATAACCACCATCACATCGCCCTTGTCTATATCCACACTGACCCCGTCCAGGGCCTTTATAGCGCCTTTGTTATAATATTTCTTGAGGTCTTTGACCTGAATAAGTTTATCGCTTATCGCCACGACTCATCTTCCTTTCAAAATGTGCTATCACCTTGCTGGTTGGGAAGGTAAGGCAGAAATACAGCACGGTGGCAATTATCAGCGCCTCGCCCATCTTGTATGTAGCACCCTTTACTGCATTTACCGCGGACATGATATCCTGCACACCGATGGTGTAGCAGATGGCAGATTCCTTTATGATAGTAACAAACTCGTTGGCAATGGCGGGGAGTATATTCTTTATAGCCTGAGGGAGCACGATAAAGCGCATGGTTTTCCAGGAGGACAGTCCCAGGGAACGGGCCGCCTCGGTCTGGCCGCCGTCTATGGATTGGATACCGGAGCGGATGATTTCAGACAGGTAGGCGCCGGAGTTCAGGGCAAGAGCCACCACAGCGGGGAAGAAGCGGTCAAAGCGGATAAAGCCGAAGAGCTTGAAGCCGGGCAGCACCTTTACACCGTCAAACACTACATAGAAAATTATGAATACCTGCACCACCATAGGCGTGGCACGGAACAATTCCACATAGGCTGTGGATATTGCCCTGAGTATTCTGGAGCGCCCCATCCGGCAAGTGGCAAGTACAAGGGCAAGAATAAAGCCCAGCACCACCGTCAGAGCCGACAGGGATACCGTACAGACCACGCCCTGTAGAAAGAGCTGCCAATATTCCAGAGCCTTCTGGAAGCCATTTATTGTCAACATATGCAGGACTCCTTTACAGCGCAAAGCGCCTCCGTTTTACAGCGGAGGCCTTTGCGTCAATTATTGTTTTGTGTTTCGGCAGAGCTGACTTTATGCAGCCTGGTCATCCAGAAGACCCTCGATGATCTCACCGGTGGACAGCTCGTTGGCCTCAGCCACGAAGGTGTCCATGCTGCCGTCCTCAATGGCGGCGGCAATTGCCATGTTCACACCGGCAAGCAGAGCTGCATTGCCCTTGACAACGCCCACGGAGGAGCCTTCAACATCATAGGGAACATCAAGGATTACTGCCAGTTCAGGGTAGCTGACGGCATAGTTCTCGGCAACAGCAGTCTCGATGAAAGCGCCGTCCAGCTTGTCGCCCATGAGTTCGGCAATGATATCGGTGACCTTTACCAGAGCGATAATGTCGGCATCGGGGGTGTACTCATTGGCCAGATCCATCTGGATGGAGCCGTTCTGAGCACCGATGGAGTACTCAGGATTGTTTGCGGACTCCAGATCGGGGAACAGGTCAACCTTGTCCTGAACAGTGACGAAGGACTGGCCGCCCTGATAGTAGATGTCGGAGAAGTCCATGGCATCCATACGGGTGGGGTCGGGAGAGAGGCCGGCCATACCCAGATCCACATTGCCGGCAGCCAGCTCATTGAGCACACCGTCAAAGTCCACAGGGATGACTTCCAGCTCCAGACCCAGGTAATCGGCAATATAGCCTGCAAGGGCTATATCAAAGCCGGCCAGCTGGGGAGTGCCGTCCTCGCCGATGGCGTAGAACTCATAGGGGGCAAAGTCAGGGCTGGTAGCCACGGTGAGCTTGCCTTCGGTGACGGTGGTGAGCACAGCCTTCAGCTCATCCAGGGACATTGCGGAATAGTCTACCTCTTCGGTGGCCTCCTCAGCGGGGGCCTCGGTAGCAGCGGCTTCCTCGGCAGGAGCCTCGGTGGTAGTGGCGGCTTCCTCAGTGCTGGAGCCGCAGGCGCACAGAGCCAGCACCATGGACAGGGCCAGCAGCATGCAGAGCAGTTTCTTCATGTTTTTCATAGTTCTTTCCTCACTATTTTTTGATTTGCTTATATGTCCAAAGGACCCTCTGTCCTTCGACGAGTGTGATAATATCACAGGGCCTGTGGCTTGTCAATAGCTTTTTGAAATAAAATTCGCATTTTTTCTTTTTTATGCGTTCATTATGCATTTATATTGTGAATATTCACGGAATAAATGCATAATCCTTGATTGCTGAATAAAATTCAGCGGTTATGGACGGCCTGCCTCACATAGAGCTCAAAGCTGTCCGATCCGCAGAAGGCACAGCGCACCGCGCCTTTTCTACCCCAGCGCAGGGTTTTTATGACCTTTCCCTCCCGGAAAAAATATTCGTCCCTGCCGCAGCCATTGCAGTGAACCCGGTACTTCGCCGTCTCCTCCGTGCGCTGCCGCTGGGCCTGGCTCTGGGGAGCCAACCGTTCCGGGGCACAGCCCAGCTCCCGGCAAATATTTTTCCACACTTCATCATGGCCATGTTTCTCCCCGGGATAACGCAGGTATGCCGCAGCATGGGCGTATTCGTGGCGTATTGTGTCCCAGAACTGCTCCTCCTGATCCAGCAATGCGGCGTTTATTATGATGCGCAGAGGGCCGTCTCCACTCAGGGGGTAGCGGAAACTGCCCAGCCGATGTCCCGAACGGCGGGATATTTCTATCTCTATCCCGGAAGTATCCAGGCCGCAGAGTTTGTCCAAGCGTTCATATTCTTTTCTGATATCTTCCAGACTGTACATGCTCAATCCCCCTTTATTCCAAACAGACGGCAGCCGTTAGCCAAAGTGAGTGCAGCAGTCTCCTCCGGACTCAGGCCCTTCACCTGGGCTATTTTCTCCGCCACGTAGCGGAGCTTGGAGGAGTCGTTCCGCTGTCCCCGCATGGGCACCGGGGACAGATAGGGGCTGTCCGTCTCCATCAGCATCCTGTCCATGGGGCAGAGCTCCAGCACCTCCATGGCCTTTCTGGCATTTTTATAGGTTATGGGCCCGTCAAAGCCCAGATACCAGCCCAGCTTCAAAAGCTCCTTTGCCATCTCGGCGCTTCCGGAGTAGCAGTGGAACACCCCCCGCAGGCCCGGATAATCTCTGACTGTTTCCAGGCAGTCCCCATGGGCCTCCCTGTCGTGGACTATCACCGGCTTATCCAGCTCCAGAGCCAGCTCTATCTGGCGGCGGAAAAGCTCCTTCTGCTCCTCCTTGTGGCTTGCATCCCAGTAGTAGTCCAGGCCTATTTCACCTATGGCTACGCATTTGGAGTGCCGGGCCATGGAGCATATTTCCCGATATCCCTCCGGGCTGTACTTGTCCAACTCCTCCGGGTGAAAGCCCACGGCGGCATATATAAAGTCAAAGCGCTCCGCCAGCTCCAGGGCCTTACGGCTGCTGAGCAAATCGCAGCCCGGGTCGATTATCAGCTCCACGCCGCTTTCTCCCAGACTCTTCAGCAGCTCCTCCCTGTCCGAGTCAAAAGCCTCATCGTCGTAATGGGCATGGGTATCAAAATACATACTGCCCCTCCTCTGCTGTTTTTGGATATTTTATCTCACTCAGAGGCATATTTCAACCGGACATATACTAAAAAGAACCGCCTCGGTGGCGGTTCTTTTTTTGAGACTGTAGAAAAAGCCTCGCAGAGTTTTTTCGCCGCAGCGAAAAAATAAATTCAATCGTTTTCTGCGGCGGCGTGTACGTCGCAGAAAACACTTCTCACGGAGCGAAGTGTCGAATTGTACGCCTCTGGCGTACAACCGAGGCATGGAGCGAAGTGCAATCCCTCTTGTCGAAGAAGACAAAGTCTTCTTCGACAAGCTGAAAAAAAGAACCGCCCACAGGGCGGTCCTTTTTTATGTATTGCTTATTCAGATTCCGTAAAGAACTTATGCAGCCTTCTGCTCCTTCTTGGAGGAGAGGATCTGAATGCCCTGGATGACCAGGATGATGGCCAGGACAACAAGGCCGATGGACCAGATCATCTGGAACCAGTCGCCCCAAGCAGCGCCGGCAGCGGCGATGAGCTTGATCTTGGCGATAACGGTCATGCACAGAGAGGTGATGGTAGCCACCAGCATGAAGACCATGGGCACGAAGAACATCTTGTTGTTCTTGCTGATGTTGCCCAGCCAGGTAGCCACGGCCAGCATGGCGATACCGGCAAGCAGCTGGTTGGCAGCGCCGAACACGACCCAGATCTGGCTCAAGTTCATGAATCCCATGCTGCAGCCGATGATGACCATAACTCCAGTGGCCACGAAGGGATGAGAGAAGAACTTGGCAGCGCCGGTGAGGTCGTCCCGGGTCTTACCTTCGGGGATGAAGAGCTCGGCAAACATGTACCGTGAAAGACGGGTGCCGGAGTCCAGAGAGGTCAGAGCAAAGACGGACACGGCCAGGGTCAGCAGGGTGTAAACGGTGTCGTAAACAGGGTTGGAGAAGTCTGCAATGCCGCCGGTCATGGTAGCAACCATGGTGGCAACACCACCGGCAAAGATGGTGGGAGGTGCGGTGAGCAGGAACTTGTCGCCGCCGCCGATGTTGGTCTCTTTGTAGACAACACCGATAGCGATAAGGGCGATGATGGCCAGAGCGGACTCAACGATCATTGCGCCGTAGCCGATGATCTTGGCATCCTTCTCAGAGTTCAGCTGCTTGGAAGTGGTACCGGAGCCGATAAGAGAGTGGAAGCCGGAGACGGCGCCGCAGGCCACGGTGATGAACAGGGTGGGGAACAAGGTGCCGGTGGAAGCGGTCCAGCCGGTGAAGGCGGGCAGCTCCACCTTCATGCCGGAGCCGATGATGCCCACGAAAGCCAGGACCATCATGCCGTAGAGCAGGAAGGAGGACAGGTAGTCCCGGGGCTGAAGCAGCATCCAGACAGGCAGCAGGGAGGCGGCCATGATGTAGACTGCAATGAAGATAACCCATGCGGTGCGGCTCATGTTGACGCCCACGTTCAGGCCGACGATGGTGATGACGATGATACCGATGATGCCCACGATGGTTGCGGGGCCCACCTTCACGTTCTTGCGGTACACGGCAAAGCCGAAGAAGAAAGCAAGGACGATGAACAGCAGGGAGGTGGTTGCGGTGGAGGCGTTGCCGCTGACATTGGCGCGGCCAACAGTAATAAAGGAACCCTCGGATACGAAGGTGCCGGCAACAACTGCGGTGAAGGAGGCGATAACCAGGATCAGCACCAGCAGTGCGAAGATGGTGAACAGACGCTGAGCTTTAACGCCCATGTTCTCCTTGATGACTTCGCCGATGGAGCCGCCGTTGTGGCGGATGGAGGCGAAGAGGGCGCCGAAGTCATGCATGGCACCGAAGAAGATGCCGCCGACTACGACCCACAGGAAGACGGGGACCCAGCCGAAAACTGCAGCCTGGATAGGTCCGTTAATGGGGCCAGCACCGGCTATGGAAGAGAAATGGTGGCCCATCAGAACGGCGGGGTTTGCAGGAACGAAGTCCTTTCCGTCGTAACTGGTGTGTGCCGGGGTCTCGTGAGCGGGGTCAACACCCCACTGCTTCGCCAGGAAGCTGCCGTAGAAGATATAACCAAGAGCCAGCAGCACCAGGGCGATCAACATGATAAGAATTGCGCTCACACTTTTCACTCCTTAAATAAAAAATGTTGATATATTCCCATTCACAGCTTTGACCTCTCTTCAGCTGCAAACAGTTTACTGAAATATCCCACCAGCTCGTTGCCGGCAGAATTGGTAACGGTCTTCTTGTTTCCCAGATCCACAATGGCGGACTTCAAGGTGCTGAAGCCGTAGAGGGAAAACTTGTAATTTTTGGAGAAGCTGCGCTTCTTCACATACTTTGCAGTCTCTCCGTCCACACTGTCGGCCAGGAGGATGACCTTCACATTGGTGTATTGGTGTTCCCGATGGGGCTTCACCATAGGCAGGGCCTCGTCCAGAGCAAAGTCTATACACTGCCGGGCCAGCTCCGTATCAAAAGCCGGGGCGGAAAAAACGTAGGCAAACTCATTGGTCTCGTTGCCCCAGATGGGGATATTCTTGCTGAGCCAGTACCGCTCCGCCCGGGAATAATAGTCCGCCCGAAAGGCCAGCGGGAGCCTGTCCTCCGCCTGGGCCATATGCAGATCATAATAGGCTGAAAAGGAGTCGGCCAGAGTTTCAAGGAATTTCTCTCTCTCTATACCCATGGCAGACCTCCGGAAAAAATGAACAGTTTGTGACTAGACCATAATATAACGCTAAATAGCACAAATTTCAATAGCCATTTTTGATAAATTTCAGTCAAGTTTTTGTGCATTAAGGAATCCCGGTTTTTTCTTGCTTCTTCAGGGTTTTTTATCGGTTTTTGAGAATCTTTTCTCCTAATATAGAAGTTCCGGTAATTTGCCTTTTATCCATTTACAAGGGGAAAAATCTGTAGTAGAATTCATTAAAGTCAGCCGGAATATGTCTGCTTCGGCAGTTTGCACCATTATGCGGAACCCATGCACATACCCTGGCTGCCATGCTGAGAAAATAGAGGAGAAAAACATGGAATACCAGCTTTGCGTGCCCTGCCTTCTGGGCCTGGAGGGCCCCATTGCCGATGAACTGCGGCGCATGGATATGGATAAGGTCTCCGCCGAAAATGGCCGGGTCTACTTTTCCGGGGGCGATGGAGCAATTGTCCGATCCAACATCTGCCTGCGCATTGGCGAGCGGGTACTTATCGAGTTGGGCCGTTTCGAGGCGTCCAGCTTCGAACAGCTGTTTGAGGGCACCAAGGCCCTGCCCTGGGAGAGCCTGATACCTGCCGACGGGGCCTTTCCCGTCAAGGGCTACAGCCTCAACTCCAAGCTCTTCTCCATATCCGACTGTCAGAAAATAATAAAGAAAGCCATTGTGGAGCGGCTGAAAAGCGTCTACGGCATAGAGTGGTTTCCGGAGACCGGCGGGCTCTATCAGGTTCAGTTTTCCATAATGAAGGATAGGGTCTCCCTGTGTATCGACACCTCCGGCGATGGCCTGCACAAGCGGGGCTACCGCCCGGCCCACAACGCCGCCCCACTTAAGGAGACTATGGCCGCCGCCATGGTGACTCTCTCCCGCTACCGGGGCCGGGACGATTTCTGTGACCCCTTCTGCGGCAGCGGTACTATCCCCATTGAAGCGGCCCTGATAGCCAGGAACCGGGCCCCGGGCCTGTACCGCCGCTTTGCCGCCATGGGCTGGAAAAACCTGGACGGCAGGCTCTGGGAGCAGGAGCAGGAGCGTGCAAAATCCCTGGAATATAACGGTAATTATAATATTGTGGGCTCGGATATTGACGGCCGGGCCCTGGAACTGGCCCGGGAGAACGCCCGCCGGGCCGGGGTGGCGGACATCATCCGCTTTGAAAAGGCGGACGCTCGGAACTTTGACCGGCAGACGGAGCGGGGCGTCATCGTCACCAATCCTCCCTATGGCCAGCGCATCATGGAGCAGAAGGAGGCGGAGGAGCTGTACCGGGACTTTGGCCGGGCCTATGCCCAAAGCAGCAACTGGCAGCTGTACCTGCTCAGTTCCCACACGGAGTTTGAACGCTGCTTCGGCCGGACGGCGGATAAAAAGCGCAAGCTTTATAACGGCATGATAAAGTGCGACCTTTTCATGTATCTCAACAGAGGTGGCAAAGAATGAAGCATCTTTTCATCGTGAATCCCACCGCCGGCGGCCGTGACAAGACCGAGGCCGTGCGCCGGCGGGTGGAGGAGCTGTTCAAAAACCGCAGCGACAAGTATGAGATATACGTCACCAAGGCCGCCATGGACGCCCCGGAGAAGATACGCCGGGAGGCCGCCAAGGGTGAGCACCTGCGCATCTATGCCTGCGGCGGGGACGGCACCTTCAATGAGTGCATCTGCGGTGCGGCACAGTTGGAGAATGTGGCAGTGTGTCCCTATCCTACGGGCACCGGCAACGACTTCTGCCGCATGTTCGGGGAGGAACAGGACCTGTACCGGGATCTCTCCGCCCTGTTGGAGGGCCGGGAGCACCCCATAGACCTTATAGACTGCAACGGCCGCTACAGCGCCAATATCTGTTCCGTGGGCATAGGCACCCAGGTCCACAATTACAGCAAGATCCCCCTTATCGGCGGGGCCACAGGCTATGTGGTCTCCACGGTGGTGAACGTGATAAAGGGCATCAACCGCTTTATGCGCATCCGCAGCGGCAGCTTTTGCTCCGAAGGTATGCATGCCCTGGTCTGCGCCTGCAACGGCCGCTTCTACGGCGGCGGCTTCAACCCCAGCCTGGACGCCCGACCCGATGACGGGCTAATGGATGTGTTCGTCATAAAAGGTGTTAGCCTGCTCACCCTGGTCCGTCTCATAGGCATGTACGCCAAAGGCAGAGCCGACGAAATGCCGGAATATGCCACCCATCTGCGCACCGACAGGATAGATATAAGTTTTGAAGAGGACAATGTGATAAACCTGGACGGTGAGGCAGTCTTTGCCCGGGAGGTGAGCATGCGCCTCATCCCCGGCGCAGTACGTCTCATCGTGCCCAAGGGCATGCATTTCTTTGATTACCGGCCTGTTAATTTTGCCGGAGTACAGGGCGCGGAAAACTTGTAACAAAAAATTTATAAATTCTTTTGCAAATTTCCGGTTTAGGGGCTTGCAAAAAAATAAAAATGTGTTATCATAAGCACCGTTAGCACTCATAGGTTTAGAGTGCTAACGGCGTTGAACTTTGTAATAAATTTATGGAGGTATATGGATATGAAACTGAAACCTTTGGCCGACAGAGTCGTTCTCAAGCAGAACGAAGCTGAGGAGCGCACCTCCTCCGGCATTTTCCTCACCGCTTCCGCTCAGGAGAAGCCCGAGGTCTACGAAGTCGTGGAGGTTGGCCCCGGCGGCATGGTGGACGGCAACGAGGTAGAGATGATAGTCAAGCCCGGCCAGAACGTTCTGGTGGGCAAGTACAGCGGCAGCAAGGTAAAGCTGGAAGATGTGGAGTACACCATCGTCCGTCAGAGCGACATACTGGCCGTTATCGAGTGATAGACTAAGGAGGAAATTACAATGGCTAAACAGATCATTTACGGTGAAGAAGCAAGAAAGGCCATAGAGCGCGGCGTGAACCAGCTGGCCGATACCGTTAAAATAACCCTGGGCCCCAAGGGCCGCAACGTAGTGCTGGACAAGAAATTAGGCGCCC
>ERZ827478.1394-NODE-1394-length-17205-cov-22.400292_pt1 | contig 17205 bp, 18 predicted proteins | sample MGYA00519705_ERZ827478 | MGnify/ENA primary metagenome ERZ827478 (study PRJEB31778, sample SAMEA3449318) | human gut metagenome | biome: human gut; feature: human-associated habitat; material: faeces | place: United Kingdom | collected 2010/2012 ... | reverse complement strand
GTCCTGCTCTCCAGCGGCGACAGCTTCTGCCTGACGGAAGGGCAGAGGCGCAGCAGCTTTGAATGGCTGAGCTTTGAGCGGCTGAAAGACGAATACTTCTACCCGGCCTTCCTTAAAGATGAGATCTTCGCCCTGCCCGAGACCTTCACGCTCCGAACGGAGTTAGAATAGGCGGCGCATACCGGACTCATGGAGGTATTTGCAGAGCCTCTGCGCGTCATCGTTTATAGCCAGGCCGCAGACCTGCCCGCCGCATTTGCCACGCCCCCGGCGGTAAGGTGATACAGCGAGCCGCCGCTGGCGCGGCTGTCATAGCTCTGCGGCATCGGACTAACCGTGTACCGCAGGGCTGCCCCCAAGTCCTCGGGAGCGCGTGAGCAAGTATCTTTATCCCCTGCGCTTTCATTGCAAAACGGCTTGCCAAAGCCGTTTTTGGGGCCGCGTTCATCGCTCAGGCTCAAGCCGTCATCGCGCCGCGCCCCACGTCGCCGTATATTCAGTTGTGCAGTGTGAGAAGCTCCAGATTGGAGGAGACGCAGGCCGTCTCCAACGGACGATAAGCGGCTCTCGTACGCTCTACTGCGGTTGAATTGTTCGAGGTCGAAGCGGCGCATCTCCTCGATGTCATCCTCGCTCATACCCTCTTTCATGTACCAACGTTCCTTGCACTTCTACTCGGCGTCAAACCTTCGCTTCTCCTTGGCGTAGTTGTGAATTTAGACATAATATGCAGTAAAAAGATGTCAAGTTAACTAAAAGTCTAAATTAGTTGATCATGATGTCAAGAATAGCTTGACATCATGATCAACTAATGTTACTATCATGTTGTACTAAGCACTGTTCTGTTGATAGGGGGATGAGAATATTGTAAAGATTAATGTTGGTAACGGAAAACTCTGATTAAAGGCGGTCAAGACAGCAGTGAATACTGGAAGCAACAATACAGCGCCTCAGTCTTTGAAAAGGGCCCTTGATCTTTTCGACCTTCTGGCCATGAACTCGCCAATGAGCATTGTTGATATCAGCAAAGCTCTGGGTGTGACGCGCACGACAGTCTATTCTTTGGTCGCCCCACTACTCGCAACAAACTACATTGAAAAGGATGAAGCCACCGGTAAGTATCGCCTGGGATACAAATTCTTCGAGATCGGAAGGCAATACCGGCACTATTATCCCTTCCTCCCTGCCTTGGAGGCGGGAGCGAAAAAGCTGTCGCAAAAAGTTGACTGTAAGATAAACGGTATGGTGTTGAAGCCAAAGGGCGTTGCCCTGATAATAGCCAGCATTGACATGTCGCAGAACACCATGCCTGATATCGATTGCACTGTACCCGTATCAGTCAGCGCCTGTGGAAAGACCCTTCTGTCCGCTCTCGATGACAACGAGCTGGATGAGTATATTTCCAACATGAGCTTTGTCCGTCTTACGGATAAGTCTATCATGGATGCAGATACGCTGCGGGCGGAAATCATGCAGATACGGACAAACGGATATGCGACAGAATACGGTGAGTTGTTTGCGTTTTGGGGATGTATAGCAGCACCTATACGCAGCATGGGCGGAAAGGTCGTAGCTGCCATGAGTGTTACGAGCACTCTTGAGAGGCTTCAACGCGATAGGGACTATCTGCTTAAAGAGCTTCTTGACACAACGACAAGGATATCGATGGTCCTAGGCTGGAACGGCTATCTGAACTAAGGATTTAAATTGACGAGGCAATTGAATACTGCTCCAGGTCACCTTCAAAAAAGGCTTCGAAGGTGGCTTGGATAGTTGCTGCCAAAAATAGGAGAGTTGACGTGAAATCCAAGATAATAACTGCCGCAGAAGCAATATTGATGATTAAGCCCGGAGACTGTGTGATGCTTGGAGGCTTCGGGGGAGTGGGAGTGCCATACAGGCTTATTGATGAGCTCTCAGGCTCAGGAAATGACTGGCTGAGAGACCTGCATGTCGTGACAAATGACGCAGGACGTGACGGAGTGAGAGGTGTAGCAGATCTGCTCGTTCCACCGCGTGTACGCAAGCTCACGACTACATATGTAAATGGAAACTCGCGAGTATCTGACATGAGGCAAAGTGGGGAGATGGAAGTGGACTTATGGCCCATCGGCTCGCTTTATGAGAGCATATGGGCGGCCGGGTCCGGCCTTGGCGGGGTTCTTACCCCGACCGGAGTGGGAACCAAAGCCGAGGATGGCAAACAGAAGCTGGAGCTTGATGGAAGAGAATACCTCCTTCTCAGGCCATTTTTAGGTGACGTGGCCCTGATAGGTGCCATCAAGGCCGATGAGACCGGAAACCTTGTTATGAGGCGAGTTCAAAAGACTTATAACATAGCGATGGCCCTTGCAGCAAGGCTCGTTATAGCCGAAGTCGAAGAAATCGTGCCTGTTGGCAGCATTGACCCGGACGAAATATCGGTTCCCGGAGCGTTAGTAGACCATATCGTGAAGGTGTGAATTAAATCAATGGATGTGAGAAATACGATTGCCAAGAGAGCTGCTGCACTCCTCCGTGACGGGGATCTGGTCAATCTGGGAATTGGCATACCCACTCTGTGCACCTCATACCTGCCGCCGGACGTGAGAGTTATGCTCCATTCCGAGAACGGCATTATAGGCATGGCAGCTGTTCCGCAGGGGCAGGAGCCGGACAAATACACAGTGGACGCGGGCTCATCGCCGGCGGCAGTATTGCCTGGCGGAGCATGCTTTGACATTGGGCTTTCCTTTGCAATAATGCGGGGCGGGCACTTGGACCGATCTATAGTTGGGGCCCTGCAGGCAGATGTTACAGGAAGCTTTGCCAGCTGGGAAATACCCGGCAAGCGCACCTATGGCATGGGCGGCGCAATGGACCTGGCCGTGGGTGCAAAGGAGCTCATAGTGGCCATGGAGCACCGGACACGCGGGGGAGCGCCCAGAATACTGGAGAAATGTACATTCCCTCTTACTGGCAGGGAATGTGTTAAGTATATAGTAACAGAACTATGTACATTTAAATGCGAGGCCGGTAGATTGTATCTCACCGAGCTGGCAGATGGCGTTTCCACTGGAGACGTTCTGAACGCGACTGCAGCGCCGGTATCGCTTGATATGTTGGGTGAAATATCCCGCGCGGGGAATGAGAGCAGTACCTATGTCGATCTCCAGAAACGAGTGGGGCGCTGAAAAGCAGCTGCGGCCGTTTGCGTTGGCCTTATCTCTGGCGGGCGGAGTTATAGGACCGTCATTTTCCACAGGCCGCGAGATAATGACATACTTCGGGAATTTTGGCCTGCCAGGGTTGGTCGGCATAGTAATATCTTTCTCAACGTTGGGCGCCCTGGCGTACATGTCCTTCAGCACTGCCAGAAACATGGGGAAATACTCATATGAATGGCAGCTGTCGCCCAAGGGCTGGACTCCATTGAGGCACTTTTTCAAGTGGTTCACGGCTTTCGGAATGTTTACGGCGATCTCAGCCATGATATCGGCAGCGGGGAGTATTGTCAGCCTAATAACAGGGGCACCCGTGTATGCAGGGGCAATAATAATGACGGCTGCCTGCCTTGTGAGCTCGAGCGCTAATATCAGATCGCTCACAATGGTCATGAGTCTGACGGTACCGGCGCTGCTTCTGTTGTCGGCTGCAGTATGTGTTTTCTGCATGATTTCTCCCGTGTCTGAGACGGCTGGATGGTCCGAAGTCAGTTCGGACAATGGACTCATTGGCACTTGGCTAAGCTCAAGCCTCATCTACTGCGGATATAATTCCGGATCAATCAGGGCGCTGATGCCCTCGTTCGCCAGATACTTTTCAAAGAGGAGCTCGTGCGCTATTGCCGTGGTTGCCTTTTCGACGATGCTCATAGTTTCAGCTGCAACTATCATGCTCGTAATTGTGATAAATTACAGCATATGCGGATCCAGCGAGATGCCCGTTATCGCTGTGGCCTATGCGAGATCACCACTGCTCGGGACGATGTATGGTATAGTGGCACTTATGGCAATCTATGATACCTGTGCAGCTGCGCTCCAGATAATTAGGACGAGCTTCACAGAAATGAGCCGGCCTGTGACAGACAGGAGATTGAACATTATCATGCTGTTTATATGTGTTGGGGCATTCTTACTGAGCTTTTTTGGATTTTCGACGTTTGTAGACAAGGTCTGGGCATTGTTTGGATATGCAGCCGTACCGGGGATAGGTATTTCGATCTACAACTTTGTCTATTACAGGAGGCATCCTGTAAATGTGGATGCCAAGACTGATGCCCTGCTGGTGGGGCAGCGATGAGGCATTTGTATCAAGGCATTAAAGGTCGGCGAAGGGGGGACATGTCTCGGTTCAATAACATAGCATCATATAACCATACAAAAATAAGGAGGTACAAACGTGTCTGCACAAGAAATTCTAAGTTCACCGGCAATGTGGCTGGTATGCTCAGTGATGATGGTCATCCTCCTGGCAATGGTCATCGTATTTCTGAGAATGGCGCTAAAAACAGCGAAGACCCTGGAAATAACCAATGTGCGAGACGGCATACGTGCTGCGGCGGTCACTGCGATAGGACCTTCATTCTCAAACGTACTTATCATTTTGTCACTTGTGGCAATGGTAGGAGCCCCGAATACCTGGATGCGAGTAAATGACGTCGGCGCCCCGCGCACCGAGCTTGGCATGGCTGCGGTCTATGTTCAGCAGGTTGGCCAGTCCCTCGGCGACGGCACTCTTGATACGTATGGGCTGTCGTATCTGCTCTGGGGCATGTCGTTCTCGGTTGTCGGCTGGATGATAGTGACGCTGATATTTACCCCCAACATGAGCAAGGCAATAGATGTACTCAACCATAAGTTCAATCCCAAACTTATCAGGACTATACTGGGCACTTCCACATTTGGCGTATTCTGCTATCTGCTCAGCTCTAACATTATAGGCCAGGAGAGTTATTATTACGCCCTTGCCGCTGGTATCGGCTGTGTTTCCATTCTTGTTATAACCAAGCTGTTCAAGAAAAACAAGACCGTAATGCAGCTGTCCCTTGGCATAGCCATCGTGATCGGCGTAACTTTGACGGCAATAGTGGAAAACATCATAAAGTGAGCAGAAGACTCTGAAAGGGGGAACAAGAAATGACTAGCTTCTCAAAAAAAGCAATCAAAATAGGCACGATATTCCTGCTTTGCGGCGTGATTGGCAGCTTTTTACCCGCAATATATGTGTTTGTAGTGTATGGAGCGTGGCCAGGCTGGACAGGCCTTGGAAGCCTAGCTGCAGTTGCTGCCACGGTGCTTGCCGTTTCGTGGATAGTGCAGCCCATATCGTATTTCCCGGCACTTGGTGTTGCGGGCACCTATATGACATGGCTTGCAGGATCTGCGGGTGATATCCGCGTCCCATGCTCAGTTGCGGCACAGCAGGCAGCGGGCGTCGAGCAGGGTTCCACCAAGGGAGAGGTCGTCTCGACCATCGGCGTCTGTGTGTCCATCATAGTTTCTTTTACCATTATGACCTGCATGGTCCTCGGCGGGGCTGCCCTTATCAGCATGCTTCCCGAAGTTGTGACAAATGCTTTTGTCTATATTCTGCCTGCTATGGCCGGCGCTCTGTACACAAGTATGATCATGGCGAACAAGAAGATAGGCTTTATAAACCTTGCCGTGGGTGTGGCTCTGTATATTCTCCTTACCAAGCTCGGGGTAACGAGTGCGATAGTCATGCTGGCGCTGGTCATTGCAGGTATCGTCATAACCGTACTCGTCTTCAACTCCGAGCAGAAGAAGGCGCAGTCATGACCTTGATTTGCAAAGGGATGGGATGTTATGGATATTAAAATAATAAATGGTACGATAGTGGACGGGACTGGCCAGGCGCGCTATAAAAGCGACATAGGCATTACAGGCGACACAATAAGCGATATCGGCGATCTCTCCGCGGCAGAGGCTGAATATACGATTGATGCCGCTGGGAAAATAGTTGCGCCGGGCTTCATAGACGTTCACACACATTCAGATTTCTCTATAATCTTTGACGGCAGTGCAACCTCTAGGCTGTACGACGGCGTAACCTCTGACGTCATAGGTAATTGCGGCATTGGCGGAGCGCCGGTCAACGATGAGACACGCGACCTGCTGCGCTCGTATTTGGTCACTAGAATAGCTGGTAGTGTACCTGTTGCAGATCTTGGGCTCAAGTGGAACAGCTTTGGAGAATATCTGGAGTTTCTTGACCGCTGCCCAAAGGGTATCAATATTATTCCATTGCTCTCGCACGGCGCTGTGAGAATAGACGCCATGGGCTTTTCCGACTCCAAACCCAGCCGCAGCGAGCTAGAGCGCATGAAGCGCAGTATTCGCGAGAGCATGGAGGCTGGGGCCTGCGGCTTTTCCAGCGGCCTGGTGTACCTGCCAGGCATGTATGCTGATGCGGAGGAGCTGACCGAGCTCAGCCGCGTCGCCGCCGAGTTCGGGGTCAAATATATAACGCATATGCGCAACGAGGGCAACACCATTCAAGAAGCCTTGGAGGAGGCAGCTGCCATAGGGCGCGATTCGGGGGCCGGGCTGCATGTGTCGCATATCAAACTGGCCAGTCCCAAGGTCTGGGGAAAGGCCGACAGGTATATCGAGGCGCTTCAAAAATATGCCGAAAGCGGTCTTGACATCAGCTATGACTGCTATCCCTACGTCTGCGGCATGGGACCGCTTGCGGGTCAGATACCCGGCTGGTGCCTCAAGGATGGTGGCGTCAGCAAGATGCTGGAGATACTTGCTGATCCTGTGCAGTGCGAGCGAGTGAAGGCCGAAATGCGGGCCGGTATGTCGGCCTGGTACAGCGGTGACTGTGAAGAGGCCTGGACGCACTTCTGGATAGTCAATGTAACCTCCGAATCCGGGAAGTGGATGGAGGGACTGTCCTTCCCCGAATTGGCCGAGCGCTGCGGTACGGACATACCTACGGCCATCTGCCAAGCACTTATCAGAGAAAAGGGCAAGGTTCAGATACGCATGGAGGCAATGCTCGAGTCCGACATGGAAAAGCTGCTATCTATGAAGGACACAATGGTGGGCTCAGACAGCATGTGCATGTCAAACGAGGGCATAATGAAAGGCGGGATGACCCACCCGCGAGCCTACGGTACGCATGGCATCGTTCTGAGGAAATATGTTCGTGAAAAGGGACTCTTTACGCTCGAGTCTGCCGTGCGCAAGATGTCCGCACTTCCGGCGCAGCTGACTCGATTGGACCGCCGCGGTCTGCTCAAGAAAAACTACTTTGCAGACGTTCTGGTTTTCGACGAAGACGGCTTCAGGGACAATGCCACATATGCTCAGCCAAAGCTGTACAGCAGCGGCATGGATCATGTCATAGTAAACGGCAAGGTCGCTATTAAAAACGGAGAGTACGTGAGCGGCAGCCAGTCCGGCAGGGTCCTGCGCCGCAAAGGCTGTTGAAGTCCGGGCTCAAGGGCGTAAGGAGGGCATGAATGGACTTTCTCAGTATAGCAAATAGCCCGGCTTTGTGGATAATTGCTGCTATATGTGTCGGCACGGTGATCGCTCAGGGTGCTTTATACGTGCGCATGGCACTCAAAAATGCAAAGCCATTGGGCATATCAAAAAAGGAATGCTTTTCTGCTGTCCGTAGCGGCGCGATAGCGGCCATAGGGCCTTCCATAGCTAATGCACTTTCAACAATAAGCTTAGTGGCCATAGTTGGGGCGCCAATAGCATGGATACGCCTTTCAATGATAGGAAATGCAGCAACGGAGAGCGGTGCGGCATCGATCGGAGCCATGGCCGCGGGTACTTCGCTTGGTTCATCCGATTTTGGAATACAGGCCATGAGTGTGGTCTGGTTTACAATGGCAATAAACGGCTGCGGCTGGCTCATTATGACGTTGCTTTTTAACCACCGGATGGGACAGGTTCGAGACAAAATATCCGGCGGCGATAAGCTGTGGCTGGCTATATTCCAGGCGACCTCTATGATAGGCATCATAAGCTACTCGCTGACATCGTACACCGTGAAGCTGGATGCGTCAGCTATAGCCGCAATAGTAGGCTGCATAACAGGTGTCGGGGCGCTGATGCTGAGTAAGAAGGCCCCGAAGCTGAAGGAATGGACCTTCGGTATTTCGATACTGGCTGGCGTCGTTGTTGGATACTTCTTCCTTTGATACAGGAGGCAAATATGGAATACAGCTTTGAAAGATCCTGGACCAAACCTGCTATCCGCTTGGGTCAGATAACGGTGTCGATAACCATTGTGGCCTGCTTTCTGCCCAACATATACCTTGCAATTGCATATGGGGTGTTCCCATCGCTCGAAGAGATCGGCGCCTCTCTGTCTATTTTGGCTATGGTGTTTGCATCCAGCTGGATAGTCCAGCCGATAACGTTTTCCGCAGTGTTTGGCACAGCAGGAACGTATATGGCAGTGCTTGCGGGCAGCATGTCACAGATAAGGATCCCGGCATCTATAGCGGCTCAGGAAGTAGTGGGAACAGAGAGCGGTTCGCCAAAGGCGGAGGTCGTGTCCGTATTGGGCATAGCAGGCTCGGTCATAATGAGCGTTGTTGTTCTGACAGTGTTCATACTCTTTGGAGCCGGGATAATGTCCGTACTCCCGGAGAGCATTTCTACGGCCCTGACCACTTTGATTTTCCCGGCACTTTTTGGCGCTATGTTCGGCTCGCTTTTGATGTCTGGTTGGAAGATAGCCATACTGGTATTCCCAGTGACAGAGCTTTTGGCGCTGTTTTCCGGGATGCCGGACTGGGCGCTCATTCTGATATCGGTGTTTGGCAGCATCATCGTGATGAGGCTGCTCTATAAAAACGGCTATTTCAGCCCCAAGAAGGATAAAAAAGTTTGATGCCACAGAAAGGAAGGACGTAAAATGGGCGATATAAAATACGGCAGGACGCATGAAACGACTGACTTTACCGTCTATAAAGGCTGGTTTTACACGCGTCAGTTCACAGCAAGCGGCACGTTCTGCCAACAGCTGGAGTCGGTGCTCAGGCAGGCCGTTGAGGCTGCGGCAAGAGCGGGAGCCTCGCCGGACGGAATAGTCAAGTGTGACGTTGTTCTAAGGGATATTGCGCAAGAGGAGCATGTCATCGAGACTTACAGGAGACTTGTCTCCAAAAACATGCCGGCATTCAGAATCGCGCATGAAGCCGGACTGGAGAGCGGAGTAGAGGTCGGAGTGGAGCTCACAGGAGTGACGCTTGACAGCGGGTTACTGGCAGAGCGCTTTTGCCCCGACGAAAAGGGAATACCGGTGTCCGTACGTGCAGGAGACCTAGTCTATACGTCCAACTTCCTTCCCGACACTAAGGGCAGCTTTGAGTTTGAGGCCGGGCAGGTCATGGAGAAGACCGTCAAGGCACTGGAGGCGGCGGGCGCGAGCGCTGCCAATGCAGTGAAAAACTTTGCGATGCTGGTAGATATAGATAAGTTTTCCGACTTCAATACTGTCTATGCAAAGACCTTCACGCCTTCGGGCGACCCTCCGGCCCGCTCTCTTATAGGTGCAGATAGCTTAAACGGTTTTCAAGTCTCACTGGAGAGCATTGCCTATCTTGGCAATAGAAGAAAGAGCGTTTCTGTTGGAGCGCTGAGTGGGAAAATGCCGTTTTGTTCTGCAATGATAGCTGGTGACTTCCTGTTTGTTTCTGGCCAGATCGGCATATTGAACATGGATGGCACCTACAATATAGAGCTTGAGCCGCAGACAGAGCACATGTACCGCGTCATAGAGGCGGTTGTAAATGCTGCAGACTGTGACATGAAAAACTGCCTGAAGTATGACGGCTTCGCCATAAAGCCCGAGTACCAGGACATTATGCGGACGAAGTTTGCGGCCGCGTTCCCTGAGAATGGATGCGCGGGGGCGGAATTTGTGGTCTCCTTCCTGGCAAATGCGGCGATACTGGTGGAGATGGATATGGTGGTCGCCGTTGAGGAGGAAAGATAAATGAGTGAAATAAAAGATTATGAACTGAAAGCGCCGTACTATATTCCGGACAAACTGTGGACCTCTCCTTTCAATTTTGACTTTGCTGCCAGCCAGCCTGAGAGCGTTGAGATACACGATGTGACGCTACGTGACGGGGACCAGACGCCTGGGGTAGTATTTCTCGAAGAGGACCGTGTAAAGATAGGCCGTGCCCTCAACGCGATGAAGGTCTCGCGCATTGAAGCGGGCATGCCGGTGGTATCGACTGCCATCGAAAACGCGATGCGCCGCATGGTGGCTGAAAAGTACGACCATTCAAAGATATTCGCCTTTGCCAGAGCTGTCAAAAGAGACGTTGAGCTTAGCGCGGATATTGGGGTAGACGGAATAATTATTGAGTATCTAATGAACCCTACTATAATAAAGGCTGCGTACTCCGAAACGCAGGAGAGTCTGATGGACAAGCTCATCCCTTCGATCAATCTGGCGAAAGACAAGGGCCTGTACGTGTCGTTCATGGGCTGGGACTGGTTCCGTGCCCCGATTGAATTCACAAAGTGGGTAGTAGGGGAGCTCTATAACCGCACGGGCCTGGATGGTTTGGTAATGGTAGATACCTTCGGCTGCACGACCCCAGATGCCGTAGCAGGTATGTTCAAAAGATTCAAGGACTGGTTTCCGCGCCTGCGGCTGGAGTTCCACGGCCATAACGACATAGGCATGGCCAACGCGAATGCCCTTGCAGCGGTCCAGAACGGGGCGGATGTGGTCCATGGCGCGATGCTCGGACTGGGAGACCGCTGCGGCAACACTGCAACAGAGGAACTAGCAGCAGTTTTTGAAATGCACAAGGGCATACATACTGGCATCGACTGCAGCAGGATATATGATACCGCAATGCTGGTATCCGAGCTGAGCGGCGTAAAACCCTACGACAGCAAGCCTCTTCTGGGTTCCCGTCCGATGCTTGTTGAAGCCGGGGTGGGTATAGATATAGGTTACAAGCTGCAAAAAGCTGACCGATCCTACACATGCTTCGGCACGCCTGTTGCTCCTCAGACAATAGGACGGAATGAAAAGCCCCGCATCGTACTGGGGAAGAACAGCGGCAAGTCAACTATTAAGCTGGCTTTGGCTGAAATGGGCCGCACGGCGGATGATGCACAGGTCAAAACGCTGCTGTCAATGGTGGTGGATGAAGCGATGGCAACAAAGGGACTGGTGTCCGAAGACAGATTCGCAGAATTTGTGACCGATGTGTGCGGAACCTGAGAGGTAATCTGAGTAATGTACGACAAAGAAAACGCTTGGAAACAGCTGGATACCCCGGCCCTCGTTGTAGATGTAGGGAAGCTGAAGTACAATATAGAAGAGTACCAAAAGGCAGTGAGCGCATATGGAGTCGCTCTCCGTCCGCATATAAAGACTCACAAGATGCCGCGAATAGCCCATATGCAGCTGGCCGCAGGAGCGAAGGGCGTGGTTGCGGCGAAACTGGGCGAGGCAGAGGTAATGGCCGATGGAGGTGTGGATGACATATTCATCGCCTATCCCATAATAGGCAGAGAAAAGCTGGACCGCCTGTCAGCGTTGAACCGCAGGCTCAGGCGCCTGCTCGTAGAGGTGGATTCTCTCGAGGGCGGAAGGCAGCTCTCAGAACAGGCTATTAGGAATGGAGAAATTTTCAATGTCGTTGCCGAGGTAGATGTGGTAGGCGCTCACCGTACAGGATTCAGCTATGAGACGGCGGAAGAGGAAATACTGAAGCTTTCCTCACTGCCTGGCCTGAACGTTATGGGATTGTTCGCCTATGCCTACATGACCACGAGGAACGGAACGGCTACCTCGCCTGAGGAAGCCGGGGTATCTGAGGGCAGACTGACGGTCGAGCTAGCCGGAAGACTGAGGGCACGAGGCCTTGATCTTGAAATGGTGGCAGGCGGCTCAAGCCCCACCGGAAGATACGTGGCTTCCGTACCGGGGATAACGGAGGTGCACCCGGGAACGTACGTATTCTATGACGCCATGAGCAAGTTTTACGGTATAGGCGCCTCAAGATGCGCCGCTTACATTGTGGCTACAGTGGTGTCCGTGGGTACGCACCATGCCTGCATTGATGCAGGGAGCAAGACCTTCTCAACGGACCTTGTTCCCGACTGCCCACCACTGAATCTTGAGGGCTATGGTGTTATTCTGGACCATGAGGATCTGCGACTCGACCACCTCAGCGAAGAGCATGGTATAATTCTCAAAAAGGACGGCGGGCCCATGGACCTCAGGATAGGTACGAAGCTTAGAATAATACCGAACCATATTTGCCCCTGCCTTGCACTGCACGATCATGCCTGGTTCCTCACGGAGCAGGGATCCTTGGAGAAGGTGAGCATTGACGGAAGAGGCAAACTGACATGAGGAGAAAATATGTACGATAGAGTTTTTGAGGCCGCCCATGGCTGCGGTGTTGCCTTTGGCACTCACTGCGCCTATAAGGACGCCGGAATGTATGAAGTTTGCGGCAGGGTCGGGTATGACTATGTCTGGATAGACGGTGAACATGGCTCACTGAGTCTGAACGAGTTTCAGGATGCAATAATTGCATCCAATGCCGGCGGAGCTGCAGCTATAGTAAGGGTGCCTGGACACGAAGAACGCGACGTGAAGGCTATACTGGACATGGGCCCGCAGGGGATAATATTCCCGCAGGTCAACGATGCTGAAACGGCAGAGAAGGTGATAAAGCACTGCATTTACCCGCCATTCGGCACCAGGGGCTTTGCTCCTTTGAGGGCTATGGACTATTACCAAATGCCCGCGGACGCTTACCTCTCCTCCTCCAAGGACAATCTGCTCAGGATGATCCAATGCGAGCACTATTCTGCCGTCGATAAGCTTGATGAGATACTGGAGGTACCGGGTATAAGCGCTGTGATAGTGGGCCCGCTTGACCTTTCCTTGTCCATAGGGAAGCTCGGCAAATATTCCGACCCGGAATTTCTGGGCCTGACGGACAAAATCATACATACCTGCAAGGAAAAGGGCGTCCCATTCGGAATAAGCACGGGAAGGTATCCGGAGTTTTTGAAGTACTGGATAGAAAATGGTGCAGCCTTTGTATCCGTAGGCAACATGTACGAATTTTTCGTTTCTGGGAGCCGAAACCTGCTGACAGAGCTGCATTCATATGAAAAAGGTGAAAGCAACAGCAGGGACAGCCAAGGAGGGTACTATGCAGCCAGAATTAAAAAAAGTGCAGTTTCTTCACCTGCCGACCCCTCTTGAATATTTGCCAAACATATCGAGCGATCTCGGGGTAGACTTCTATATAAAGAGGGACGACCTGACGAACCTCGGGGGTGGCGGCAACAAGCTGCGGAAGCTGGAATACCTGGTGGCCGACGCGCAAAGTCAGGGTGCAACGGTGCTGCTGACAGTAGGGGGAGCTCAGACAAACCACGGCCGCCTGACGGCGGCTGCTGCGGCAAAATTCGGCATGAAGTGTGTTATTGTATGCGTTGATGAGTATCCGGGCGAACTGTCGGCCAATCTACTGCTGGACAGACTTATGGGAGCTGAGGTCGTTCTGAAAAAGAATGACGGGCGCAGCCCTCAGGTCCAGCTCGAGGAGACGGTCGAGAGAGTCAAAGCCAGATACGAGGCGGCGGGGGAGAAGGTATATGTGATCCCCATGGGCGGCAGCAATACTCTGGGCCTCATGGGCTACTTCGACTGCGCGGCTGAGATAGTTGACCAGGCCGCCGGGCTGGGGATAAGAGAAGGTGAGATATACTGCGCAGTAGGCAGCCTGGGGACATATATGGGCCTGTTTTGCGGGCTCATGCAGCTTGGCTCACATCTTGGGCTGAGAGGGATTTCCATTATGCCTCAGCCTGAGGGTTTCGGCGAGCGCCTGATGAGCTACTTCCTCGATGCGAAAACGAGGTACGGTTTTGATTTTGACGCCGGCCCCGACAGCTTCAAGATCGAAGGCGGGTATACGCGGGGCGCTTACAATGCCCCCAGCCCCGAGGTGAGGAAGGCTGTCAGGTATATGGCGAGCCGTGAGGGCATACTGCTTGATCCGTGCTATACCGGAAAAGCCTTTGCGGGCATGCTGGACATGGTTGCGGAGAACAAGATCAGACGCGGTAATACGGTGATATTTGTCCATACGGGCGGAATGCCCGGTCTGTATACAAAGCACCACCGCCTGGAATTCGAGCGTGAGCTCATGGATGGCGTGACCATCATTGAATGTTAGGCCAGCGCAGCCAGTATGGAGAAGCTAGGCGACAGCAGCTTAACTCCAGGGCTATCAGCTCATTTGCAATAATGAGAGTGCCCGGCATGGGCATGAGTTGCAGACCAAAAAACGAATAAGATACGAGGTCCCGTTCAGTCCTACGCTGAGCGGGACTTTTTTACACGAGGCAGTTGTGAGACGATTGTTGATATTAATAAATGGCACATAGGACTACAAGTGGGAAGGGACATTGGAAGTATGATTGAAGTAAAGTTTGACAGAGTTCTCCCCTGAGATGCAGCACGGTGTGCTAGATTCTTACTGATGCGAGTGCCTGGCATGTGTTTAAGTGTCATCTGAGCTCATTAGAAAAGAATACACTTTCCTCGTGGTATTTCTTGATTGCACCATTGTATTACAGGTAATACTCTGACTGGGCAATTTCCACTCTCATGTTGTACTATGATGAACCTCAGCTTCACTACTTCGCTTAGTGAACTGCTGGTATGCAGCGCTAATATGGGCTTCTGTTCTTTAGCTACATTGAATGTTTACCTCTTCAAATACTCTAAGCTTATGCTAGACTGTCTCTCACTCCGAGCTTCCTATAAATCTCCGTGGTTTTTTCACATTACAATGAAACGGTAGGAGCCCTACACTATTGTGAGTACCTTTTTTAATTCTACAGGTTAGTGCGTTGCTTGTTTTCTTTATTTTTCTTGACAGCCACAGCAGTCATATTGTATTAGTCTCTATGCCCCTAGAATGGTCAAGGCGCTGTGTTTATATTAAAAGGCAAAATGCGTTGTGTGGCCCGCTTTGGAGAGCGTTCGGTTCGCATCCGAGAGGTCGAGAGTTCGAGTCTCTTCAGGTCCACCAAATGGCGAGAAAGTCTTAAAAATGATGACTTTCTCGCCTTTTTTGTTATGCCCTGTATCTCATGCGCCTGCATTTGCGTGGAGAGAGCAATATGGTAGTGACTGGGTGTTGAATTCATCGAAGCTGAACTTGAAGTTAATCTCCATCTTGTAGTCCCTGCCGACATACACTGAATCGATGAGCTGGGAGAGTATCATCTTCCGTGCCTCAAAGCTGCTTTTGGAATAGAGGTCGGCCCAGCTCAGGAGCTGGTCGTACTCGTCGCGTATACTCTGGGCAGAGGCAAGAAGGTCGTCTAGCGACGCCTGCGCTTCCTCCTCACGGGTCTGCGCAGCTCTGAGCCTGTCTGAGGCTTCGGACATGAGCGAGTTGAGCAGCTGGGCGTTGAGCGGGCTTTCGCCGCGGATGACCTTGATGGTCTCTGCGCGATAGTCGTCCAGCTCTTTGACAATGCCGGCAATCTCGTCCTCTGCCTGCTCCAACCGTATACGAGCAAGCTCTATCTCACGTTCGCGCTGCCTGCCGATGATTTCGGCCTCCGGCGCTGCGGCGATCTCTGCAAGTTTCATCCGCACGACCTGTTCGACCATGGAATCCACCTTGGGTACGGAGTAGCCGGACTGCCCGTCGCATTCGCCTGGGTGCCGGACATTGTAGTGGCACTGGTAACGGATGTACTTGGCCATCGGAGTGCTCCTGTTCTTCTTGCGCCCGCTGGTCGTGAGCGTCAGTCTGTTGCCGCAGTGTGCGCAAAAGATGTTGCCGACGAGCAGGGAACTGCCCTTACAGTTGCGAGGGACGGAGCTGCGAGGCATTGTGCGCTCGCGCATTATCTGCTGGGCGCGTTCAAAGGTGGTATCGTCGATGATGCGCAGCTCCTCAAGATATGCCGACCGGCTGTCGCCGTTCTTGATGATGCCGGTATACATCTCGTTCTTGATGATGCGGTTGAGCGTGGTGTTGGGGAAGCCTTTCCCATCGCGGCTGTGTATGCCGGACTCGTGGAGATATTTGCAGAGCCTCTGCGCCCCATAGCCCTCATCCACATACTTGCGGAATATGAGCCGCACTATCTCGGCCTCGTCCTGGTCAACAGCCAGGTCACAGACCTCACGGTTTCGCTTGTTCACGCGCCCGCGTTTTTCAAGGTGGTAGCCGAAAGGCACTGTGCCGCCGGTGTAGAGACCCGCTTCCGTCATCTGACCGAGGCGGGTCTTAACACGTATGGAGGTCTTGATGCTCTCGCCGGAGGCCTGCCAGTAGCGGATGTAGTTCATCAGCTTGTCAACGTGAGTGTCGAATCTCTGCTGGCCCTCGGTGGCGCTCCAGACCTCGATGCCGTTTTGGACGAACCATTCCACAACGAAGGGAGTCTCATCGTCGCGGCGTCCGAGGCGGTCAAACATGAAAACGAGCAGGATGTCGAATTTCCCATCCACGGCGTCGCGCTGTATCTCCTGAATGGCGTCGCGGTCCCGCGCTGAGACCTTGAATCCGGAGACGCCTTTTTCGGATAGCTCGCGCACGATGCTCCAGCCCTGAGTCGCCGCAAATTCACGGCAGCGCTGTTTCTGCATGGGTATGTCGTCCTTTTCGACCTGGCCGAGAGTGGAGACACGGTAAAGGCAATATACGCGCTTGACGGTAAAGTAAGTATCGTAGTTGTTCATCATACACACCTCATCTTGATGTGTCTGATCTTTGCTGCCTGTCCGCAATATGTGATTTTCAAGGTTCTCTGCCTGCATTATCTCACACCCTGTCCTCGGCGGCAATGTTGTCGCTCCTATACGAATTGAGCAGGATGCCACTGACGTTTTCCATGATGGCATCCTTGTCAGGACAGTCCTTGTATTTCACGCGGACGAGACAGCCGTCCAGAACGCAGACCTGTTCGCCGCTGGAGTTGATGGGAGCCGAAAGCGAATTTGTGTTTTTCATGTGTTTCGCTCCGTTTCTTATAGGATGTTCCGCCGTATTTGCCACGCGCCCCGGCGGTAAGGGGATACAGCGAGCCGCCGCTGGCGCGGCTGTCATAGCTCCGCGGTGCCGTTTGCCCGTACACCGCAGGGCTGCCCCCAAGTCCTCGGGAGCGCGTGAGCAAGTACCTTTATCCCCCGCGCTTTCATTGCAAA
>ERZ827478.1392-NODE-1392-length-17216-cov-5.187926_pt1 | contig 17216 bp, 16 predicted proteins | sample MGYA00519705_ERZ827478 | MGnify/ENA primary metagenome ERZ827478 (study PRJEB31778, sample SAMEA3449318) | human gut metagenome | biome: human gut; feature: human-associated habitat; material: faeces | place: United Kingdom | collected 2010/2012 ... | reverse complement strand
AGGGGCATCATATCCACATACAGACTCTGGAGTATCTGATGCAGATTGTCAAAGTTTACTGCTAATAGTACCATAGTCGTAGGGTTTCAGGTTTACCAATAGCGTTCACTCGGCGAACCGTAGAGGGACATCACACGGTCAACATCGTTCTGTTTCTTAGCTCTGAGGTAAGACACCCCGATGTTCTTGTTGGTGTAATACTGCACAAGCCCACGGTATTGGAGCATCTCGCTGTAACACTTGTCGATGATATCCATTCTATCTTTGTCGCTCATCGAGAGCCCGTTCTCATTGACAACCGATTTAAGGTCATTCAAGAGGTGGGCACTCTCTTCGAGCAGTTTGGTATATCCCAGAGCAATGGCACTGAGTTCCTCCACCGTAAAATAGGGGTCGTTCAGCATACGCTCGAAGCTGTTCACATAGATGTCGGTAATGTCGCCCACAAGCAGGATGGTCTGCTGTACCTTGCGTGCATCGCGGACAAGGTTCTTCACCTTCTTCAGAGCATCGTAGTACTCCTTGCCCTGCTTATAGATCTTTACTGTCTCCTGGAAGTTCTGAATCATCGTACTTGCCGTAGAGGATGTATGCACGATGTTCTTCGTGGCATTGATGATGCCTTGTGCGAGGTTGCCGGGGTCTGTCACCACCCACTGCGCCCTCGATGTCTGGCTGACAAAGAGAGCCACCAGACAGAGCATAAAAATTTTCAATCTCATACTGTTACGAATTAAAGGGTGAATACTTAATCATTGTCTTACTGAAATCACAGTCCCATCTTGCGACCTCTTGATTTGGGTTTCTGTCGGATATGCTGCTTTCGGGACGGTCTCTCCTCGGAAGAGTCGCTCTGCTTTTTCTTCATTCCGTTGAAAAGCTCATCTGCATAAGGTCTTCTGCCAGTCATCCTGACAAATCGGGCATCGAGTTCCCGATATGCCTTTTCAGCCTTGGCGGAACACTCCTCCGAAGAAGCCTTCCTGTCAATACCATACTTGGCAAGGAAATCGGGACGGATATGGATGGTGTCGTGAACATTGTCGGGGAAATGTGCAATGTGCCCCAGCTTCTCCAGTTCCTCGTTCAGTTTATTGAGATAAGGACCGGGAGGACGTTCACAGATACTCTCGAAGATCTTCTCTACGGCTCGTGTCAGCCTTGCATCCACCTCAAGCACATCGGGTATCTCTCCCGTTGCTCTTTTCTGCCGATAGATTGCAGTATCCATATCCTCCAACTGATGATACAGACGGTAATCCTCCGTAAGTCCGAAGTAATCCTGCATCGACTGCGGAATGTTCCAATTCTGCATCAGTGACCAATAGAGGCACGAGATGACCTCCTGGCGTCTCTTTTCGTCTGATTTTAAGTTACTATACATACTTCAAATGTTTAATGGTTGATAAAAAGGGTTACTTACTTCGCTTGCTCTCGGCAAGCTGCTTAATGGCGAGTTCGATGTTGCCGTCCAACTTCTCGGTGAGCCGCTGCAACTCCAGCTTCTCGGTCTCCTCGGTGGTGTAGCAGTAGTACTCTTCGGGAGATACCTCCGTGGCATAGACTGCCGACTGTGCTCCGCCAAGACCTATCCACACCTCCTTGTACTTCCTGCCGGGAGCATTGGAGAGGTTGATGGAGAGAATCTGTGCACGCTCCTTGTCGGTGAGTCCGAGCAAAGCCTGTATCTCATCGAACTTGTTCACATACTTACGCTGGTCGAGAAGAATCTTGCAGTCGCTGTTGTTGATGATGGTACCCTTGACGATAGAGGAAGAGATAATGTCCTCGACCTCCTGCGTTACCACGACCGCCTCGCCGAAGAACTTACGCACTGTCTTGAAGAGGTACTTCAGATACTCGGCCATGCCCTCCTTGCTGATGGCTTTCCAAGCCTCCTCCAAGAGAATCATCTTGCGGATGCCCTTCAGCCTACGCATCTTGTTGATGAAGGTCTCCATAATGATGATGGTCACTATCGGGAAGAGTACCTTGTTGTCCTTGATGTTATCCAGCTCGAAGACGATAAACCTCTTGTTCAAGAGGTCCAGCTGCTTGTCGGAGTTAAGAAGGAAATCATACTCGCCACCTTTGTAGTAAGGCTCCAAGACATTGAGGAATCCCCACACATCGAAGTCTTTCTCGCGTGTACGCTTCTCTTTAAGTATCTCCTGATACTCGTCACGGATAAACTCATAGAAGGTGTTGAACGAGGGCTTGATGCTCTTGTCGGCACGAATACGCTCCAAGAAAAGATTCACAGCATTGGAGAGTGCCACCTCCTCGGCTCTCGTCGGTGGCTCATCGTCCCTTTTCCACAGCGTAAGGATAAGTGTCTTGATGGACTCCTTCTTCTCAATGTCAAACACACCGTCCTCGACATAGAAAGGATTGAAGGCTATCGGATCACTCTCCTCGTAGGTGAAGTAGATACCGTCCTCGCCACCTGTACGGGCATTGATAAGGTTACACAACCCCTGATAAGAGTTACCCGTATCGACAAGCAGCACATGCGTACCTTGTTCATAATACTGTCTTACCATATGGTTGGTGAAGAAGGACTTTCCACTGCCCGAAGGACCGAGGATGAACTTGTTGCGGTTGGTGATGATACCACGCTTCATGGGCAGATCCGAAATATCCAGATGGATAGGCTTGCCCGTCAAGCGGTCCACCATACGCATACCGAACGGAGAGAGCGAATCCTGTCCTGTGGTCTCCTCGATGAAGAGGCATAGTGCCTGCTCGATAAAGGTGTAGAAGGACTCCTCGGCAGGAAAATCACCTGCATTGCCGGGGATAGCAGCCCAGAAAAGCGTAGGAGTATCTACCGTATTGTGTCGGGGCTTGGCCTCCATCAAGGCGAGCTGACTGCCTACATCGTTCTTTACACGCTTGAGTTTCTCTCGGTCATCGCTCCACGCGAAGACATTGCAGTGGGTACGGATAGCCGTCAGCCCCTGGCTGTGTGCCTCGTTCAGGTACTCCTCAATCCACTCGCGGTTAATCTGGTTGGAGCGGCTGTAACGCGATAGCGAGTGCATATTGCGTGCTGTCTGCTCGAACTTACGCAGCATCTCCGCAGAGTCATCTATGAAGAGATACTGGTTCACGATGTGGTTGCAGGTGAGCAACACTCCGATTGGTGCAGCAAACGATAGGCGGCAATCGCTACGGTCTGTCGAGAGACGCTCGTAACGGCTGTCGGTGGCTACGCTTGTCGGCAAGTCTTCGGGATCGGAGAGCGTATGCAGGCAGAGGTAGTTGTCGCCAATCTTCATCTCGCCAGCTCCGAGGGTGATGTCCTGCAGGCTGGTCGTCTCCTCCTGCGAGAGCGAGAAATACTTTTCGATAATGCCCGCGGAGGTTTCCGTACCGATAATCTCTTCGTCCGTCAGCCTGACCATGCGAACCAGACCGCTGTCGTTCACGATACGCTCGAACTGCCCGCAGCATTCCAGGAACCGTGCGACGGTATCCTTGTCCTGCATCTCCTTGGGGATGATGAACCCGCGCGTGAGGGCATTGAAGCTGCTGGTCGTGCGGCTGTGCTCCTTCGTGGTCTTGGTCAGGAACAGATAGCAGGTATGGTTCAGGTATGGCCGTTCGTTGAAATGCCTTTCAAAGCTGCGGCTGAGGAAACTCAGGTCATCCCGGCAGATGTCGGGCTTGTAGCTCTCTTCGATGAAGATGTCCTGCTTGTGGACGATGCTGTAATTCGGCAAAACCCGCACAGCCTTCGCCCATGTGGAATGGAGGGCCTCGTACTCGGCGCGTGTCAGCGTGAACACTTCCGGCAGTTCCACCCTATAGGCCACGGTGATGTCGGCATCCTTGCTGATGATGCACCCGTGTTCGACGGCCATCAGCGGAAACCGGCTTTTCAGCGTGGCGGCTTTCATTACATTTCTCATACGCTTCGTTTTTTCAGGGTTGGACAAATCAACCGGAGGAAACTCTTCCGGCTGATGATGTAGCGGGGATGGCGACGCAGCGCCTGCAATTTCATCAGTCCCCATTCACCGTATTTCGTGTTCAGGCGAAAAGTCACCCAGACAAGCACCGAGGCGCAGGTGACACCGAAACCGATACATACCCACTGGTCGATGCCTGCCATGTACATGATGACAAACAGAACGAACAGGATGAGCAGTCCGCCGGCGAAGATGAACAGGTACTGGCTTTTCAGCCCCTTGAACTCAGGGCTGCGGCCGATTCCCTTGTTGATAGGATACTCCGCCATAATCAGAGGAAGAATGATCGTAAGATGGTGGCGGCCACGATTAAAAAGATACAGGCGCCGAACCAGCTGGCTGCCGTTTTGGAGGTGTCGGGATCTCCCGAAGAGAACTTGGAATAGACCTTCACGCCCCCGATAAGGCCGACCACGGCTCCGATGGCATAAATCAGTTTGGTTCCCGGATCGAAATAGGAAGTGACCATGTTGGTGGCTTCAGTGATGCCACCGATACCGTTACCCTGGGCGAAAGCCCCTGTCGTTGCAAGCAGCGCCATGGCTGCAAAAAAGAATCTTTTTTTCATGTGTCGAAACTTTTAATTGGTGAGACAAAAAATGATTTCGACCACGAATGTATGGTTTGTAATTCGCTGATTTACAATAGTGACGATGTGTGTCATCGGGTGTCATTACGTTACATCGGCAGGGAAATTTCGTCAACAGGAAAACAGCTTTTGATTCTTCCGGGATAGGTAGCCCCTATCTTCGCTACTTCTTGGCATGTGATTACCAATGGCCGGAACAACGGCTGATACAGGAAAACGCGAATTACAGAAAACTCTGTGAACAAATCAGGAATAAAGGCATAAAACACTTGGCTATTAAAAAGAAATCCGATAATTTAGGGACGTATTTTGATTTTTGGAAGTGCTTAGATCAATGTTAGTTGGAACTTTATAATTACGAATCTATAAACCAAAGTGATATGAAGACAAAGAATTTAGTTGGGATACTCATGCTGTTCCTTTTTACATACACCTTTATCAGTTGTGATAAAGAAGACGAAGCCGGCAGAAAAATAACGGACTACAAAGAGTATGTTTTAACTGTCGCATCGGAAATGAAGCCTGGTGTAATGTGGTCAGAAGGAAATAATTTTCTTAAAGAAGTGTATGTAGTAAAAAAAGAAAATGCCGAAGACTGGGAAGCCATGGGGTATATTGACGGATTTGAATTTGAAAGGGGATATGAGTATAAAATAAAAATCAGTGAAACAAGTTATTTGGATCACAGCATGGGACAACCTGCCTGGACGGAATATGATTTGCTTGACGTCCTGTCAAAAGAAGAAAAGAAATCAGAAAATCTGCCCTCGCATTTTATACCTGAATGGTTTTATGAAGAGCGTGTTTTACCTAAATATAAATATGCTGTTGAAGCCGATAAGAAAGAAGTAATTGAAACAGATTTGAAAGAGAACTCCATCATTCCCTTGGATTATCATTATTTAGTGTACAGCGGTGGGGATGATTTACTCAGATGGATTGCAATAAAAGATGATGAAAACACACTGGGACCGTGCATTATAAAAAGCGAAAACAAAGATCCGGGGGAAATGCCAGAATCCTATAAATTACTACCTCTGGAAGGGCATGTTAACGGATCTATGATGGGGTGGTCATTCTTAGACGAAGAAGGTCATGAAACAAACTATCCTTCATTTGATGTATTTGTGGGACGTACAACTAAATCAAAATCTTTCAATCCTGCCCCCAATACAGTGTATCTATATAAAGACCTTACTGAATATTATAAAAACAAATATCCAGAAGCTGGAGTAAAAACGGTTGTGGTTTCTTATACTGTTGGCATCAACTAAAATATAACCCCCGGCTGTATTCCTTGTCGGTGGTATTATTGTACTATAAAGAAGAATGTATGCAAGGAAAAGGCACACCAGGAACTTTGCCGAGTACGTGACAAATAGAAAACAATAGGGAAAATAAAAGTAAATGCAGAATTATAAACTATTGAATTAAAGTAATATGAAAACTAAGAATCTATTTGGTATTCTGATGCTGTTCCTGTTTACATTCACATTTATGTGTTGTAATAAAGAGGAAGATGGATTTTCTAAAGGAGAAATACAACAGATGCTATTCGACCTGAAAGGAACTTATCACGGCTCTGTACAAATAGCCTATTATCAAGGTTCAAATATACAGGAACTTCAGAATGCAACAGCTGTTTCACGCGATTCACTCAAATTCAATATCTCATTACTGCCCCTATCGGAATTGATTTCAGACGAAACTATTGCAGAACGTTTGCGAGAAATAGGTGAAGTGTCAGTTATGGCCGGATATGAATTTTTACAATGGGATTCAGGTGTCATTCACTTCGTATTGCATCCAAAAGATGTCAATATCTCAGATGAACACGATATGTTTGATGACATTCGGATTGTGTTTTCCATGAATTATGGTGGTGATGCAATGACTTATATGAACTCTATGAGTTTTAATATGTCACCTTTGGAATTATGGGTGAACGGAAAGAAATATGATGACTTTCCTCGCCTTGTTTATCATTTCGAAGGGGAATATGAATAATAATTAATAGTAAAAAGTCGCACGAATTCAGAACTATAAACTTCAAAATAGAATATTATGAAAAACGGGAAATAACTTACTGACATGGGGTACTTACATTCAACCAGACTTCAACGGTCTGACCGTTGAAATCTGGTTGGTTTGAACTACTAATCACGCATACTTATCTATATCGAAAGGCTCTTCTTCCTTATGGCCTGTTTTTCCTGAGGAACCCGGTTGGTCACCCAAATACTTGTCAAGCAGGTTGTTTACTTTATCCAGATTGCTCAGCTTGTCGGTCAGGAAGGTCAGGATCTCCGTCTCGCTCAGTTTGTAATGAATGGTTCTTGCGGCCCGTCTGGCTTTCTGTTCGTCCGTAGTCCCGGAGGTAAGGACCTCAGCCACGTTGTTTATTTCCTCGATTGTCAATGCCGTGTTGAAATCCGGGTCGGGTTCGGTATCTACTGGAGCCATCAGCTCCGCCCGGTCCTCTTCCGTCAGCCCCTTGTTCTCTTGTGTCACATCATCGGTACCGATATCTTCCTCTTCCTCTAAAGGAACTTTCTCCATAGGTTCGGATCGGGTAGGAATCTGTGTCGTCGTTTTCGGATCTTCCAGATAGACAATCTTTGTTTTGCCAATTACATCATCGTCTTCGGGGGGTGATGAGGGTATAGCCGTTTCCGATTTTTCTTTGGCTGTATCTGTTCCCGGCTTTTTATATTTGGCCTTTTTGCGAGCCCGACGCTCAGCTTGTTCCATTCGTCGCTTGTGGTATTTCCACAATCTGACGCGGGCAATCCGTATCACTCTGAATAGGCGGTCCCATATTCCATACATGCGCCGACGAAAAATGAATTTCCACACCTGGCACAGTACATAAATTGCACATACGGCCTTTACCGTAAAATAGAGTAGGGGAATCATAATCAAAATGGTTTTAGGGGTTTATAATACTCTTTGTTATACAGGTCGGTGATTTCGTCCCAATGCTTCTGCAGGTGGTCCACGAGGATATTGCTGATAAAGCCGGATATGCTCATCTCCGGAGCGATGACAGGCAGTACCCGTTTGATGCACTCGGCCACCTCTCGGTTGATATACACATGGGAGCGGTTTGATGCAGGTATGTTGACCAGAAACCTTTCTCGGTATCCGCAGGACTCATCTTTTTTCTTCTTGGGCTTCTCCACGGCGGGCTTGCCAGTCGGAGTATCTGCCGGTACGGTTGCGGCAGGTTTTTTCGCTTCCTGATGTTCCACGGACTTTTCTTTCGGGGCGGGGCTGTCCTTGCCGAAAACAGGTATGTCGCCGACGATGATATCCTTCAGGACATCTTCGTCCACCTCTACGATTTTCTTTTTCATGACTGTTCGAGTTTAAGTTTGACCATAAGCTCTTCCGCAAGTTCCACCAGTCCGCTACCTTCTAGTTGCCTGGCCGGAGGTGGCATCAGCGTGCAACGGAAAAAGGCCCGATTGGCATGGGTAATCTCCTTTTCATAACGGCACAGGTCTGGAAGCGTACTGTCAAGGACTGTCAGATGCAGCTCCCTCATGACTTCCGAGTATGACCTGAGAATCTCCACATTGGTACGTTTTTTCAATTTGTTCCAGAAAAAGAAGATGTCCTTGAGCAACGGGGTATTTTCCATCTTCTTGATGTGGTCAAGCACGGTCGTGGCAAATGCCAGCGTACTCTGCATCACAATCAGATCCGGAACGGTGGGAGTAAGCACGTAATCCATATTGACAATCGTACGGAATACCCCGGTGGACTCGACCGTTCCGGGAAGATCCACAAAGATGAGGTCGTAATCTCCGCTTGCCGCAATCTCATCAGCCGCCTCCCTTGCCTTTTCAGCGGTAGAACCTACAATGGGATAGGCCTTTTTCTGCACTTGGCTCCACTGCTGTTTGATCAGCTGCCGGTAATAGGCACTGTTGGAAACAGCCTTTTTGTCACGCTCCCTCATACGTACGAGACTGTGTTGGGGAGAGTCACAGTCAACGATGGCCACATTCAGCCCCTTCTCGAAATGGAAGTAACTGGCAAGCACTACGGACAGGGCCGATTTCCCGACCCCTCCTTTCTGGTTGCTGATCGCAACGAACAAAGTTTCTTTACTCATAAGTCTTTCTTTTTAATTGTTATTGAATAACTATCGGTGTCATCCACTCATCTGTGAATCCGCAGACGTTTCCTTCCAACCGTCCAAAACTGCATCCATTAACGGTATCATCCGATGTCATAACCTTTAATGCAACTGTTATCGCATCTTTCCGACATCGCTTCCATCCGCGGTCGGTCTGTTGGTCATGACAATCCGTCAACGGTCCCGTCCGATACTGCTTCCATCATTCCAACCGCTACCGGAATCATCGGATAGTGTGACCATTATTCCGCTATTAGAAGGCCGGTCGCAACCGTCCGCATGGCAAATAAAAAGGGATTTTCCCGAATAAACACCATCAGCTGAGGCCGGTGACGACCCTTGTCACTGTATGACATCTTGTTACATATAGTATGCTGTTTTACAGATAGATATACCGACGTAACTTTGCCACCGACAACAGAATGGATGCCGGATGGAGCTATCCCGAAGCCGAAGAATGAGGCTGAAGGTCAAAACTCAATTTGATTTCAGGCAAATTCATGTTCAAGCGAACATAGCAAGTTGTGTTTTGGGCAGCCCGAAATGATTCGGGCATCCCAAAACAAACTTGCCACTCGCCTGAAGGCTCGGGAGGGATTTCCTCCAAAGTCGGAAATCCATGACGTAAAATCAGAAACAGAAAATCTCAATGCGTATGGAAGAAAACAGTAAAAGAAGAACAAGAAGAAGCACGGGCAGAAAACCGAAGACCGACCCGGCAGTATTCCGCTACGGTATCAAACTGACTTCGGAAGAGAACGGAAATTTCGAGCTGCTGTTTGAAAAATCCGGGATGAAACAACGGGCAAGATTCATCAAGGCGATGATTTTCGGACATGAAATGAAGGTGGTCAGAATCGACAAGGCGGCGATGGACTACTACATCAGACTGACCAATTTCTACCACCAGTTCCAGGCCATCGGCAACAACTACAACCAGACGGTGAAAGCCGTCAAGTCCAATTTCGGCGAGAAGCGGGCGTTCGTCCTGCTCCGCAATCTGGAGAAAGCTACCATTGACCTGGTGGTACTGAGCAAGCGAATTGTCATGCTTACCCGGGAATTCGAGGAGGAATACCTTATAAAAAGAAGGAAGGAGGAACAGCAGAATGGTGGCTAAAATCAACCGGGGTGTATCGCTCTACGGGGCGGTCATCTACAACCAGCGTAAAGTGGACGAGGCAACCGCCCGTATCATCGCGGGCAACCGCATGATTACCGACCTCACCGGAAATCCCCACAATGTCATGCAGCAGACGCTGTGGGCTTTCGACAGCTACCTCGCCGCCAACAGGAACACGGAGAAGCCGGTACTGCACATCTCCCTGAATCCCTCGGTGGACGACCGCCTCACGGACGGGCAGTTCGCGGAACTGGCACGTGAGTACATGCAGAAGATGGGCTACGGCGACCAGCCCTACATCGTCTATCTGCATGAGGACATCGACCGCAGGCATGTCCATATCGTCTCCACCTGCGTGAAGGAGAACGGCGAGAAAATCAGTGACGCATACGAATGGAACCGCTCGATGAAAGCCTGCCGGGAACTGGAAAACAGATTCGGACTCAAGCCTGTGGCTGACAAGCGGAACGAACTGCTGGAACCGTATCTCAAGAAGGCGGACTACCGGGACGGGGACGTGAAACGTCAGGTCGGCAATATCCTCAAAAGTGTGTTCACCGCCTACCGCTTCCAGACATTCGGGGAGTTCAGTGCCATGCTCTCATGCTTCAACATCGAGGCCAAACAGGTTCGGGGAGAATTTGAAGGCTCACCCTACAACGGTATCGTCTATACCCTGACGGACGATACGGGCAGGCCGGTATGCACGCCCATCAAATCTTCACTCATCGGCAAGCGCTTCGGCTACGAAGGAATAGAAAAAAGGATTGCCGTAAACGTCCGTGACTTCAGGACCCGGAAATGGCAGCCGAAAATCAATGATACCGTCGCGCTGGCCATGCACGGCTGCAGAGGAAACCGGGAAGACTTCATCCGGCTTCTCGGGGAAAAGGGCATCGACGTGGTGTTCAGGGAAAACGAGGAAGGCCGCATCTACGGCGTGACCTTCATCGACCACAAGAACCGTGAGGTATATAACGGCTCCCGTTTGGGCAAGGAGTTTTCCGCCAACGCCTTCGAACAGCTTTTCAGCAGGCCGCAGGAATTTCCGGAACAGGAAGCTCCCGGACAATATGCCGACACACGGGAGAGCCTTTCTGACAGCATGGAAAGTACCATCGAGCAGGCTTTCGGGATATTCAGTCCCGACATCAACGGTCCTGACCCGCAGGAAGAGGCTCTCGCCCGCAAACTGCAACGCAAGAAAAAGAAGAAACGCCGTTATCGCGGGCTGCAATAAAAACCGACATCATAAACCCTTAAAAAATTATACAATATGCAACAGGAAGATGACCTCAGGGGATTGGCGAAAGTCATGGAATTCATGCGCGCCATCTCCATCTTATTCGTAGTGATACATGTTTACTGGTATTGCTACCAGGCTATAACCGACCTTGGCGTGAACATCGGAGTCGTGGACCGCATACTGCTGAACTTCCAGAGGACGGCAGGACTGTTCAGCAACCTGCTTGTGACGAAAGTGTTCGCTTTCATATTCCTGGGCCTTTCGTGCCTGGGTACGAAAGGGGTCAAGAACCAGAAGATGACGTGGCGGAAGATATACGCCGCCTTCCTCGGCGGCATCGTCCTTTTCTTCATGAACTGGTGGATGCTCGACCTGCCGTTCAGCCCGACGGTGAATGCGGCCACATATACGCTGACGCTCACCGTAGGCTACATTCTCCTGCTCATGTCGGGAGTATGGATCAGCCGTACGCTGAAGCACAACCTCATGGAAGACGTATTCAACACCGCCAACGAAAGTTTCATGCAGGAAACCAGGCTTATGGAAAACGAGTATTCCGTCAACCTGCCCACGAAATTTGTCTATCAGGGCAAGGAATGGGACGGCTGGATTAACATCGTGAACCCGTTCCGAGCCTCCATCGTGCTGGGAACCCCGGGCTCGGGAAAGAGTTATGCCGTGGTGAACAACTACATCAAACAGCAGATCGAGAAATCCTTTGCCATGTATATCTACGACTACAAGTTTCCTGACCTCTCGGAGATAGCCTACAACCATCTGCTCAAACACAGGCAGAGTTACAAGGTCAAACCGGAATTCTATGTCATCAATTTCGACGACCCCAGACGCAGCCACCGCTGCAATCCGATCAATCCGAGATTCATGGCAGACATCAGCGATGCCTACGAATCAGCCTACACGATAATGCTCAATTTGAACAAGACCTGGGTGTGACCTGGAAAGTCACGTAATTGATTGTTAAACAACAATGTATATTGTAAGATTTAACCCGCTGTTCCGTCAGCGGTAGCCTACTATAAGGTGCATCTCCAGTGATGGGTTGTGCCAAGCTTATAGGACAAAGTACACTTTCCGAAAGGACAAGACTGAACCGTGAGGGAAAGTCAAGGGTGGTTAGTATCATACTGCCAAGTGGCGAGGCTGGATAGCATGGTTAACGTAAGTGAACTGACTTTAGCCGTCGTAAGGTTTGAAGGAGCGCAAGATACTTTAGCTCTCACCAAAAGGTAAGCAGTCGGATAACCCTTGCCCATGTTAGGGTTACACGGACACAGAACTGCCGGCGGACTTGGCAGAACCTAAACTATCCGTTTGTCAATTACGTGGAACAGGGCAAGCCTGTATCTCTCTCGTAAGAAAACGAGTAAGCAAACCGCAAGGCAAGCCGAATGGGGTGCAGGTATGAGATAACGGAAAAAGCGAACGCCATCCTGTAATGGGGTGGATACGGATTGAATCGACATCACGGGTTGCTGTTGGTGACATCATCCGACACGAAAGTGGGCAGACTTCCGTATATGGTAACTCTTTACAAGATAACTTATAGAACTTTCAAAAGGAGGAAAGCAAATGAACGAAACTAAAACATCGTGTGCGCCTGCTGACAACAGGAATCAGACTTGGGACGGTATGGACTGGTCCAAGTGTGAAACCTATGTCCGAAAGCTACAAGCGCGTATTGTAAAGGCTCAGAAAGAAGGCAGACATAATAAGGTAAAAGCCTTACAATGGATGCTTACTCACTCTTTTTATGCCAAGGCATTGGCGGTAAAGAGGGTTACTTCCAACAAAGGGAAGAATACGTCTGGAGTAGATAAACAGCTTTGGGATTCTCCCAAGCGCAAGTACAAAGCAATTGATGAGCTCAAACGCCGTGGTTATAAACCTCAACCGCTCCGTAGGGTTCATATCAAGAAAAAGAACGGCAAACTTCGACCGTTGGGAATACCGACAATGAAAGACAGAGCGATGCAAGCATTATACCTAATGGCTTTGGAACCGATAGCCGAAACGACAGGCGACCGTTTTTCCTATGGTTTCCGCAAGAAACGCAGGACAATGGACGCTATCCGTCAGATTGACACGGTTCTAAACCGCCAACATTCCCCCGAATGGATTTTGGAGGGAGATATTAAAGGCTGCTTCGACCACATCAGCCACGACTGGCTTCTTAATCATATTCCTATGGATAAGACGATACTCAGAAAATGGCTGAAATGCGGAGCTGTATTCAATGGCAAACTGTTCCCGACAGAAGAAGGTACACCACAAGGAGGTATCATATCACCGACACTTGCAAATATGGCACTTGACGGACTTCAACCACTCTTGGCCGAAAGATTCAAAAGACGTTTCATCAACTATAAGACATTCCACTACAAAGTGAATCTTATCAGATATGCGGACGATTTTATAATCACTGGTCGGGATAAGGAGCTTTTGGAAAACGAGGTCAAACCTATAGTAATAGAATTTCTCAAAGAAAGAGGTCTTACTTTATCCGAAGAGAAAACTACCATTACAAACATATACAACGGTTTTGATTTCTTAGGTTTCAATATAAGGAAGTTTGGCAAAAGGCTATACACGTCACCGTCAAAAGAGGCACAGAAACGCTTTAGAGCTAAAATTAGTGACATCGTTAAAGGACATAAAACGTGTAAGCAGGAATCGCTGATACGAATGCTCAATCCTGTAATTACAGGCTGGGGAAATTACTACCGATATGGTGCATCAACCGCTGCTTTTCATGATTGCGACTACCACATTTATAACCTCACGAAACAATGGGCTTTACGCCGTCATCCGAAGAAACGCATAACCTGGGTGGCAGACAAGTATTGGCACGAAATTCGGGGGCGTAAATGGACATTTGCATGGAAATATGAATCAAAGAACAAGAAAGTAAATTACTTGACTCTTAAAAGGTTGTCGGATATACATTATACTCCGTATAAACAAATCAAGGGTGAAGCAAATCCTTTCGACCCTGACTATGATGATTATTTCTCTCAGCGAAAGGAACAACAAATGCTGGAATCTCTCAAAGGACGTAAGTCTCTCTTATATTTATGGAACAAGCAGAATCGGACATGTCCGTTATGTGGAAAAGTTATAGATTGTACAAAAGCATGGAACGTCAACGAAATACATGTTAACGGTTCGATTGTACGACAACTTGTCCACAACAACTGCTACAAGCAAAATAAACGAAAATGTTGAAAGTATGAGCCGATTTCTAATAACAAATAGGAATATTGAGTTGCTTGAGCCGTATGAGGGGAAACTCTCACGTACGGTTCTTAGGGGAGGAAGAGGCAGCAATGCCTCTGACTTACCCGATATACAGAAACAGGGTGACTTTTTCGTGGAATCCCCGATTATTCTGCTTGCGGCAATTATCTGGTATTTGCGGATTTACAAGGACGGCAAGTATTGCACGTTCCCTCATGCAATTGAATTCCTGAACAAGCCGTATGCGGATATTTTCACGATTCTGACCTCGTATCCGTCCCTCGAAAACTACCTTTCCCCCTTTATGGATGCCTGGCAAGGAGGCGCACAGGACCAGCTCCAAGGCCAGATAGCAAGTGCGAAAATCCCGCTTTCGCGCATGATTTCACCACAGCTTTACTGGGTGATGACGGGAGACGATTTCACCCTTGACCTGAACAATCCCGAACACCCCAAAATCCTCTGCGTGGGCAACAATCCTGACCGCCAGAATATCTATTCAGCGGCATTGGGTCTGTACAATTCCCGTATCGTGAAGCTCGTGAACAAAAAAGGGCAGCTCAAGAGTTCCATTATCATTGACGAGCTACCGACCATCTATTTCCGTGGTATCGACAACCTGATTGCGACTGCCCGAAGCAACAAGGTGGCCGTCTGTCTTGGCTTCCAGGACTTCTCGCAGCTGGCACGTGATTACGGAGACAAGGAGGCGAAGGTAATCCAGAATACGGTGGGCAACATCTTTAGCGGACAGGTGGTCGGAGAAACGGCAAAATCACTGTCGGAACGGTTCGGCAAGATACTCCAGCAGCGGCAGTCCATATCCATCAACCGACAGGATACTTCCACCTCGATAAACACCCAGCTCGATTTCCTCATTCCCGCATCCAAGATAGCCAATCTGTCACAGGGTACGTTCGTCGGCAGCGTCGCCGACAACTTCGGCGAGGAGATAGACCAGAAGATTTTCCATGCCCGCATCATCGTGGACAGCGCAAAGGTATCGGAAGAGATGAAAGCCTACAGGAAAATTCCTGTCATCAACGAGTTCAGGGACGCGGACGGAAACGATATCATGCAGCAGCAGATTGACCGCAACTACTCGCAGATAAAGGCGGACGTGTTGCAGATAATAGAGGATGAGATAACACGCATAAAAAATGATCCGGAACTGAGACACCTCATCCCGCAGCAGGAGGGAGAGGAGAACAAGGATGGAGAATAGGAGGAAAACTGTTACTTTACATTTTATTTTGCATTGTTTTTTTATTTAATATATTGGACATACATAAAGAGTGGAATAATAATTATAATTACTACTAAGGAGTATGGAATGTTTTAAAACTATGGCTTTATTTCTGTAGTATGGTAACTAACTTGCTGGATAAAAGATGTTTTTTGTTAAATAGTTAATATTTATTAACGGGCAAGCAGAGTCCTCTATAAGGTAAATCTTATAATTTTGTAAATAGTAACAATTAACGTAATGTAGTCATGGCATACACTTTAAAATTAGATATTTTTTATTTCACTCTCAATAAGATAATAGAAAGATATGAGAGAAAGACAAAAGCTGGTACAAGAATTGGCTATAAGACGGAAAAGGAGGACAGTAAATTCAATGATTTCGTAAAATCATTCGTCTATAAAAAAGAAAATGATGAATTCATGAATTCCTTTTTGGAAGATTTTATTAGTGGCTTCAATTCTTCTTTCAAGTCTAATAAGAATGATACTCAGGCTATGAGTATTACAACTGACTCTATTAGAGCATTTGATTCAAAAAAGTATACTGTATGGGGTGTATTTAAGGGGGGCTCAATGGGCATTAATCGTGAAATATACAAGTCAAATGATGCGAATAATATAAAAAATACAATCTATGAAGATGATGTAACATCTTTGAGCTATTTTTATAAAGTATGGTTTCCCAAAGATAGTACTATAGGAATTCTAATGATACAAGGCTATACATCTACATCATTAAGTTGCTCTGTGTTATTCAAAGAGCAACTTGGAGAATATTTTATAAGCAAAGGATATAAGCCTAATTGGGGAAAGTTTGTTCCTAAAGAATATATAGAGAAATATTTGAAAAACGGATATTTGAATGGATTGCAAATCATTCATAGCAAAAAGGATGAAAAAACTCCATTAGTTCCAATATTTAAGCCTTTCCAAAAAGCAACAAGAAAATCCGTTCTTTCAAAATTTCAAATTGCACTATCAGATATATTATCTTTACCGAATTACAAAAAAATACTGAAAGAAAGTATATTAGCAGTTGATACAGAATATGATGAAAGATATGATAGAGTAAAGTTATTCTATACAAGCGATGGCAAATCTGCACATACTACATTAGCAGATATTGAGAATATTTTACCTGCCATTATATTAGATGATGAACTTAAAGATAGCGATACACAACTTCCTAAATGGGAAGAGTTAAACAAGTTCACAAATGATATGCTTGAGAATATAAAGAAGCAAATTGGCTATACTCCAAAACTACTTAGATAAGTATGTTTTCACAAATCAAAAGAATATTAGAAGATGGCATAAAGTCTTTACTCTATAATATTGAAGGGAATAAAAGACCTAAGAGAAAAATTATCTGTATTTTCGTTGTTATACTTATTGTTTCTTTTTTAGTTTCATTAGTACTGGAAAAGGTTAATGAAATTATAGATACGTTATTAACATGCTTGAGTATATTCACAGCATTTATCTTTACTGCTTTATTTGTTGTTCCGGATAAGTTGTCGAGTAGGATGAATATGCTAAAAGAAAAAGATGATGATGCAACGCATGGTTATCTTACACGATTGAGGCCGTAATTTGAACTGTGTCAGCTAAGGAAATGAATAAAATATTAACTTTGC
>ERZ827478.1387-NODE-1387-length-17250-cov-4.256063_pt1 | contig 17250 bp, 19 predicted proteins | sample MGYA00519705_ERZ827478 | MGnify/ENA primary metagenome ERZ827478 (study PRJEB31778, sample SAMEA3449318) | human gut metagenome | biome: human gut; feature: human-associated habitat; material: faeces | place: United Kingdom | collected 2010/2012 ... | reverse complement strand
ATCGGCGCGGTGCGCGAGTGCGGTGAGGTGACGCTCATCTCGCCCGAGGAAGTGCCCGACGACGCCCTGGTAGTGCCCATCGCCATGATGGGCGCGCCCACGGTGCTGTGCGAAAAGGCCATCGGCGGCGGGGAGTATAAGACCCTGTACGATACCGTGTCCACATTTTATGGCAAGCCCATCTATGCTTTCATGCCCATTGAGGCAGGAGGAGTCAACTCCATGCTGCCCATTGCGGCGGCAGCCCGCCTGGGCCTGCCCCTGGTGGACTGCGACGGTATGGGCCGGGCCTTCCCGGAACTGCAAATGGTCACCTTTACTATTGGCGGGGGTTCGGCCACTCCTATGGCGATGGTGGACGAGAAGGGCAATTCCTGCATATTCCGCACCGTAACCAACAGATGGACCGAGGAGATGGCTCGGGCCGTCACCATGGCCTGCGGCGGCTCCGTGTCCGTGTCTCTTTACGCAATGGAAGGAAAATTCATGAAGGAGTACGGCGTCCGGGGTATAGTGACCCGAAGCGAGACTTTGGGCTCCGCTATACGCAAGGTGAAGGAAGTGACGGACAAAACTCCGGAGGAGGCCTTCCTGGAGATAACCGAGGGCTATAAGCTCTTTAAGGGCAAGATATGCGACGTGCTCCGGGAGGTGCGGGCAGGCTTCAACTTCGGCAAGGTAGTGCTGGAGGGCATCGGCGACTATAAGGGCGGCTCAGCCTATGTGGAGTTCCAGAACGAAAACCTCAGCGCCGTGGTGAACGGTGAGCTGCTGGCTACCACTCCGGACCTTATCTGTCTTGTGGATACCGAGACCTTTACCCCAGTCCCCACGGATGCGCTGAAATACGGCAAGCGTGTCATGGTGGTGGGACTCAAGTGCTTCCCCCTATGGAGAACGGAGGAGGGACTCAAACTGGTAGGCCCCAGGTATTTCGGCCTGGATACTGACTATATCCCTCTGGAAGAGCGCTGCAAAGGAGGCTGCTGAAATGTATAAGCTGGGAATTGACGTGGGCGGTACAAATACCGACGCCGTTTTGATTGATGAAAACCTGGATGTGGTATCCTCCGTAAAGCAGCATACCACCGCCAATATATACGACGGCATCCTCAACGCCGTCAGAGCGGTACTGGAGCAATCCGGGGTTGACCGCAAGGAGATAAGGCAGGCCATGCTGGGTACCACCCAGTGCACCAACGCCATAGTTGAGCGCAAGAACCTGGCTCCCATAGGTATCCTGCGCATAGGAGCTCCCGCTTCCAGGGGTATACCTCTCATGGTGGACTGGTCGGAGGATCTTAAGACGATTGCTGTGGGCACCGCAATCGTGGGTGGAGGCTTTGAATATGACGGCAAAGAGATAGCCCCCTTTGACACCGCCGCTGCCGGGGCCTTTTTCCGGGAGCTGAAGGAGAAAGATGTCAAGTCCGTGGCTATCTCCTGCGTGTTCTCCACGGTGCGCAATGACCATGAGCTGGAAGCGGCAAAGCTGTGCAGAGAAATAATGGGGAAGGATGTGCATATATCCATCTCCAGCGAGATCGGCTCCATGGGCCTTATCGAGAGGGAGAACGCCACCATTCTGAACGCCGCCCTCTACAAGGTGGCCCAGTCCTTTACTGAGGGCTTTGCCCAGTCCCTGGCCGACGAGGGCGTGACCAATGCCCAGGTCTATCTGTCCCAGAACGACGGTACCCTTATGACTATGGACTATGCCCGGCGCTATCCCATACTGACCATAGCCTGCGGCCCCACCAACTCCATCCGGGGAGCCTGCTATCTCAGCAAGCTGAAAAATGCCGTAGTCATCGACGTAGGCGGCACTACCACCGACTTGGGCGTCATACAAAACGGCTTCCCCCGGGAGTCCGGAGTGGCAGTGACCATAGGCGGTGTGCGCACCAATTTCCGTATGCCTGACGTGGTTTCCATCGGTCTGGGCGGCGGCTCCATCGTCCGCCAGAGGGAGGACGGCACGGTGACTGTGGGCCCGGATTCTGTGGGCTATAGGATAACCGAGAAGGCCCTGTGCTTCGGCGGGGACGTCTGCACCGCCACGGACATCGCCGTGCGCCTTGGTATGGCGGAGTTGGGGGACAAGGCCCTGGTGGCCCATCTGGACCGGGACTTTGCCGAGAAGGCCCTGGCTGCCATCCGCAGCCTGTGCGAGGACTCCATAGATGCCATGAAAGTCTCCTCCCAGGATGTGGATGTCATCCTGGTAGGCGGCGGCTCCATCATCCTGCCGGCAGATCTGGCCGGGGCAAAGAGCGTCACCCAGCATAAGTTCGGCGGGGTGGCCAATGCCATCGGTTCGGCCATTTCCAAGGTCAGCGGCACCTATGAACAGCTGATGGACTACGACAAAATACCCAGAGACGAGGCGCTGGCCAAGGCCAGGGCCGAGGCTGTGGAGCTGGCTGTGGCGGCCGGGGCCATACGGGAGACCGTGGAGATCATTGACGCTGAGGACGTCCCCTTGCAGTACTATCCGGGAAATACCGCCCGGGTCAAGATAAAGGCAGCGGGGGACTTGGCCTGAGCCGGGAAATAAAGCTGGGGTTTGACCGGCCCAAACTTATGGACTCAGCGAGCCGGAACGTCAAATAAAATGCCATACAAAAGGCCAATGGTGAGCCCGTGAAAAGCGTGGGCTCACCATTTTTAACGAGTTTTTGCACTTATGAACTTTTACCTGTTTTGCTGTATCTTATCAATGCCCATGCCGCTGAGACTTTCCGGGAGCCACCTTTAAAGGCAGTATCAGTCGGCAGCGCCAGGGCGTACTGCGGTAAAAGTCCGCCCTGCCGCCGTGGGCGGCGGCAATCTGGGCCACCAGCTTGAGGCCGGTGCCGTGGGCTGCCCCGCCGTCCGGCTCCAGGATTTCAGGCCCGGGCGCCCGGGCAGTCTCCGCCGCCGTTCCGCCCTCTACCCAGAAAACCAGCATCCCGTCTTCCACCCCGGCGCCCAGGCGGATGTATCCGCCGGGGCCGTTGTGTTTTACGGCGTTAATGAGCAGATTGTTTACCGCCCGACGCAGCAGAAAGGGATCGGCCTCCACCGGAGGCAGCGGATCTTCCGGCAGGTCCATATTAAAATCAAAACCCTCCGCCATGCCGCCGTTGAGGAAATCCGCTGCGGCCTGGCGCAGAAAAACTTCGGGCCGGAGGGTTTCCTTTCTCAGCGCCTGCATTTGACAGTCCAGGCGCATGGTTAGGTTCAGGTCGTTTACCAGCTCCCGGATGACCTGGCTCTGTACCCGGATGGCAGCGGCCTGACTTTTGTATTTCGGATTTAAGCCCGGAGCCTCCTCCAGCTGGGCGGCGTAGCCCATGACCATAGACAGAGGCGTGCGGATGTCGTGGGATACGCCGTTTATCCATTCGGAGCGGGCGCTGTCCCGGATATGCTGGGCCTGGCGGAACCAGCGGCCCACCGCGAAGTAGGCCAGGAGCAGCACGCACCCCAGGGCCAGCAGGAAAAAGGCCAGAAACCATATGGGAGCCTGGAGCAGATACCGGGTGTTCATGGCTATGTCGTGCTTCCATACGCTGCCCTTGGGAGAACCCAGTACCAACAGGCCGTCATCCCGAATCCAGCACTTCACCGGATAGTCCCCCAGATACCAGCGGGAAAAGGAGGCCACATCTGCGATGCCGTACTGCTCCGGCAGGTCCCCCGGCTTATATAAAGACCAGCTTATATGGCCGTCTGCGTCCAGCAGCATGAGCCATTGACCCTCCTCCAGCAGTTCCTCTCCGGTAAAGGTGTAGGCAGTACCGTTCCGGACAAGGGCCCGGGAAATTTCAGACACTGAGGTGCCCCAGTCCCGGCCGCCGCTGGAGTTGTAATATACAAAGGCAAAAAGGCCCAGAAAGCTCACGGCAACGATCAGCAGAGAGGAGACGGCTACCAGCAAGACCCCTTTCAAAAGACTCTTGAGTTTCATGTTCCGCCCTCCACATTTAAACGGTATCCCAGCCCCCGCACCGTCAGCAGATAGCTTGGGTGGGAGGGCTCCGCCTCTATCTTCTCCCGCAGGCGGCGGATATGCACCATGAGGGTGTTCTCATAGCCCACCAGGGGCCCGTCCCACAACGCTGCGCACAGGGCGTCGATGGTGACGATGTTGCCCCGGGCATCCCAGAGCTTTCGCAATAGGGCATACTCCTTTGCGGTGAGGGCTGCCTCTCTGCCGTCTCGCCGGACGGTGCCTTTGCCCCAATCTATTTCGGCGTCCCCCAGCTTTGATGTTGAGCCCTCCTCCCGGTAGACCCGGCGCAGCACCGCCCTCAGGCGGAGCAGCAGCTCCTGGGGGAGAAAGGGCTTGGTGATGTAGTCGTCCGCCCCCAGGCCCAGCCCCTGGAGCCGGTCGGCATCCTCGTCCCGGGCGGAGAGGAACAGAACCGGCATGTCCCGGTTTTCCCGGAGTTTCCCGAACAGGGAGAAGCCGTCCCCGTCCGGCAGGTTCACGTCCAGCAGCACCGCGTCCGGCGGCGCAGCCCGAAACTGCTCCAGCGCCTGGGCGCAGGACAGGGCGCCCAGAGTCTCATAACCCGCCTGGGTCAATATCTCTCTCACCATGCTCTGGAGAGCCGGTTCGTCATCCACTATCAAAATGCGAAAGGACATGATATCCTCCCCCTTTTTCCTTGACTGCCTATATTATATCCCCTCTTTTCCCGGCGTCCAGCCCTGAGGGAAAAAGTAAGCTAATCTTAAGGTACCCTTCATTGAGGCGTAAGGCGGCGGGGTTAGGATATAGGCACAAGGAGGTCTTGTCATGAATATCATTGAAACCGACAATTTATGCAAGCAGTATGGAGCCGCCTTGCGGGTGGCCCATCTGGATATGCGGGTGCCGGAGGGCAGCGTCTACGGCTTTCTGGGACCCAACGGGGCGGGAAAGTCCACCACCCTGAAAATGCTTCTGGGTCTGGTGCGCCCCACAGAGGGGAACATCCGGGTGCTGGGCAAGAGCTTGGACAGAGGCAGCCGCCTGGAGATATTGCGCCAGGTGGGGAGCCTTATCGAGAGCCCCAGCTATTACGGACATTTGACAGGCGAGGAAAACCTGCGCATCGTCCAGACCCTCCGGGATGTGCCGGAAAAAGATATCCGGGAGGTGCTGGAGATAGTGCGGCTGGATGACCAGCGGGGGAAAAAGGTGGCCCACTATTCTCTGGGCATGAAGCAGCGCCTGGGACTGGCGGCGGCCCTGCTGGGCTACCCCAAGCTGCTGATCCTGGACGAACCCACCAACGGCCTGGACCCGGCGGGCATCCAGGAGATGCGGGAGCTGATCTACTCCCTGCCGGAGCGCTTCGGCATGACGGTGGTGGTGTCCAGCCACCTGCTCAGTGAGATCGACCAGATGGCCGACCATGTGGCTATCATCCGGGAGGGAGAGTTGGTGTTCCAGAACACCCTGGAGGCCCTCCATAGCCGCAGCTGCCACCATCTGGCTCTGCGCAGCACCAACAATGCGGTGGCCCGCATACTGCTGTCGGAGAGAGGTATAAGCTGTCAGGATGAGGAGGGCTATCTCATCCTTCCCATTCTTCCAGACGAGGAGGCCGCCCGGCTCAGCGTCTTTCTCACGGAGCACCGCCTGGGGATAGTGCGGCTGGAAGAGCGGCAGAGGAGCCTGGAGGACATCTTCCTGGAACTGACGGGAAAGGCGGCGAGCCTGTGAAACTGCTGAGACTGGAGTTTTTCAAGTGCCGCCGGCGGAAGATCCTGCTGGTGTGCGCCGCCGTGCTGGCGGCGGAGCTGCTGTGGATTGTCTCTTCCTTTTTCCGCCAGGACGCCGAGGATCTGGTCCAGGGCTGGATGCTGCTGCTCTACGATCTGGCTATGGTGGACGCCATCATCATGCCCATCAGCGTGGCCACCATCGCCAGCCGCAACTGCGAGCTGGAGCACAAGGGGACGACCCTGAAACTGCTGGAAACCATGGCAACGCCTGGATGGCTTTACAGGGCTAAACTCACCTGGGGCGCTCTGGTGCTGGCCGCCCTGCTCATGGTCCGGTGGGTACTCTTCATGGTGGTGGGCATCCTGTGGCAGTTCCAGGGGGAGGTCCCCTGGGGGCGGTTCGCCATTTTTACGGCCATTTCTTGGGCGGTGTCCATGATGGTCTACGCCCTGCAGCAGGGGCTGTCCCTCCGCTTTGCCAACCAGGCGGTGGCCCTGGTGTGCGGGATCTCCGGGAGCTTTCTCGGGATCTTGTCCCTGCTGTTCCCGCCGGCCCTGACCCGGTGCGTCCCCTGGGGCTACTATGGCCTGCTGAGCCTTGTGAGGATGAACTGGGACCCGGACACCCGGTTCACCTGGTTCTACTGGGAGTGGCCGGCGCCGGCGGATGCAGTGCTCCTGTGCCTGTGGGCGGCGCTGTTCCTGGTGGTGGGACGGGCGCTGTTTGTGCGGAAGGAGGTGTGAGGGATGCTGCTGCGTTGTCTGAGGGCGGAGCTGATTAAGTTCCGCCGGTCGTCGGTGTGGCTGGCCTTCGTGGTGCTGCCCGTTTTCCCGGCCATCCTGGGCACCATGAACTATCTGGGAAACCTGGGGCTGCTGCAAAGCGAGTGGTACAGCCTGTGGAGCCAGCACACCCTGTTCTCCTCCATGTTCTTTCTGCCGGCCCTGCTGGGGGTGTTCTGCGCCTGGCAATGGCGGCTGGAGCACACGGACCACAACTGGAACAGTTTTCTCACCGCCCCGGTGCCGGTGGGGGACCTGTGCCTTGCCAAACTGATCTGGGCGGCGGTCATGTCCCTGCTCTCCCAGGCCTGGATCGGGGCGCTGTTTATTATCAGCGGGAAGCTGGTGGGCCTCGCCGGCCCCATCCCGCCGGAGCTGCTCGGGTGGCTGGCGTGCGGGTCCGTGGGCGGTGTGTCGGTATGTGCTGTACAGCTCTATTTCAGTCTTGTCATCAGGGCATTTGCCCCGCCGGTGGCCTTTGGCCTGATCGGCGGCATCGTGGGGCTGATGGTCACGGCCCAAGGGTTCGGGTATGTCTTCCCGTACTCCCTGCTGTGCATCGGGATGCGGGCTAACAACCCGAATATGGAGCTGAATTTCGCAACTTTTTTACTCTCTGCCATAATATATACGGCGGTGTTTACCCTCCTGGCCGTCCGGTATCTCCGGCGGCATGATGTGCCGGGGGAGTAGCGCCGGAGCCGGGGCAATGCAGGCCGGCAGCCCTTTCGTTCATAACCGCCTTTTTAACGGGATGCTGAGGCATCCCGTTTTCATATTTTATAAAATCTATATAAACATGACAGACAGCTGTCCTGTTCCTGTGGTATAATACAGGAAAAAGGAAAGGCGGTGGGCTCTATGAAAATGGACAGGCTCATAGGCATCCTCTCCGTACTGCTCCAGCAGGAGAAGGTCACCGCCCCGGAGCTGGCGGAACATTTTGAAGTGTCCCGCCGCACAATTCAGAGGGACATCGAAGCTCTGTGCCGGGCGGGTATTCCCATATCCACCGCCCAGGGGGCGGGAGGCGGGATATCCATCATGGAGGGCTACCGGGTGGACAGGACTCTGCTCACCGCCCCGGAGATGCAGGCCATCCTGGCGGGGCTGCGGAGCCTGGACAGCGTCAGCGGCACACGGCGCTATGCCCGGCTGATGGAGAAGCTGTCCGCCGGGGCGGGCAAACTGGTGCCCGGCGGCGCCCATATGCTCATCGACCTCTCCTCCTGGTACAAGACCAGCCTGCCGCCGAAGATAGAGCTTATCCAAAGCGCCATAGAGAGGCACCGCAGCATAAGCTTTGCCTATTTCTCGCCAAAAGGAGAATCGGAGAGAACTGTGGAGCCCTATTATCTGGTCTTTCACTGGTCCACCTGGTACGTGTGGGGCTGGTGCCGGAGCCGGGAAGATTTCCGCCTGTTTAAGCTGAACCGTATGGCGGAGCTTGGCTTGGGGGAAGCCTTTGATCCACGGACGGCGCCTCTGCCGGACCTGGAGCCGGAGCGGGTTTTCCCGGCCAAATATCAGGTGAGCGTCCTTTTTGACCCGGCCTGCCGCTGGCGTCTGGTGGAGGAATACGGTATGGACAGATTCACCGTGGAGCCGGACGGGCGGCTGCGCTTTGCCGGCGGTTTTCCCGATGCCGACAGTGTGCTCAGCTGGGTTTTGACTTTCGGGGACAAGGCGGAGCTGCTGGAGCCGGAAGAATTGCGCCGACAGCTGGAAGCTTTGGGTAAAACTCTGACGGAGCGATATAAAGGGAGGGACTGACATGGCGTCTCATCCGGATTTTGTAAACTATGTGGCAGAGCAGCTGAGAGAGACCGGGAGCATCCGCAGCCAGAAAATGTTCGGCGAATACGGCCTTTACTGCGACGATGTATTTTTCGCCGTCATCTGTGACGACCAGCTTTTCATAAAGCCCACGGCGGAGGGAGAGGCGGCCTTCCCCTGGCTACCCAAAGCCTCACCCTATGAGGGGGCCAAAGATTATATACTGATGGAGGACGTGGACGACCGGGACACCATGACCGCTCTCGTCCGTCTCACATGCCTGGTGCTGGATGGACAGCCGAAGAAAAAAGGAGGAAATGACCATGGCCTTTGACTATAAGAAAGAGTATAAGGAATTCTATCTGCCGCCAAAAAAGCCGGGCATCGTCACGGTGCCTGCCATGAATTTTCTGGCGGTGCGGGGCCGTGGCGACCCCAATGAGGAAGGCGGGGCCTACAAGCAGGCTCTGGGAATGCTCTATGCCGTGGCCTTTACCATAAAAATGAGCAAGCTGGGCAAGCACAGGCTGGAGGGCTACTTCGACTATGTGGTGCCGCCTCTGGAGGGCCTGTGGTGGCAGGAGGGTGTCCGGGGCGTGGACTACAGACACAAGGAGAATTTTCGCTGGATATCCCTCATCCGCCTACCGGAGTTCGTGACAAAAGAGGTCTTCCACTGGGCCATAGCTGAGGCCACAGAAAAGAAACAGCAGGACTTTTCCCCGGTGGAGTTTTTCCCTTGGGAGGAGGGGCTGTGCGTCCAGTGCATGCACATAGGCCCTTATGATGAGGAGCCTGCCACCGTGGCCGCCATGGAGGAGTACGCCGGGGCAATGGGCTATGAGGCAGATTTCGGGGAGGGCCGGTTCCACCACGAGATATATCTCAGCGATGTGCGCCGCTGCAAGCCGGAGCGGCTGAAAACCGTGATCCGGCAGCCGGTAAAGAAATCCGGCATATGAGCTGCCTGCCAGGAGGTTTTTATGAATATATATGAGCTGAGAGAAAAGAAACTTTGCCGCTGGTTTTCCATGTGGCTGGATAGACAGGACAGGGGCATAGGGAAACTCTTTGCCCCCGATGCCGTATACATCGAGAGCTGGGGACCGGAGTATCACGGTGTCGATAAGATAAAACTGTGGTTCGATGAATGGAACAGCCGGGGAAAAGTGGAGCGCTGGGACATCCGACAATTTTTTCACAAGGAGGACCAGACCGTTGTGGAGTGGTCCTTCCGCTGCGCCATGACGGACGGCACAGTCCAGAGCTTTGACGGGCTCTCCCTGGTGCGCTGGAATGAGGCGAGGCAGATATACTTTTTGCAGGAATTCGGCTGCAATGAAAACCGCTATGACCCCTATGCCCAGGGTGAGAGCCCGGTGTTCCGGGAAGAACGGGCGTTGTGGTTTTAAGGAGGAGAACGGCATGAAAGGCTTTATACGGGAGGAACTGCGCTTCTCATTGTGCGGGCTGAACTGCGCCCTGTGTTCCATGCATCTGGGGGGATGCTGCCCCGGCTGCGGCGGGGGCGAGGGCAACCAGAGCTGCGCTATAGCCCGCTGCTCTCTTGAGCACGGCGGCCTCCAGTTTTGCTGGGACTGCCCGGATTACCCCTGCCCCAACTACCGGGGCTTTGATGAGGCGGACTCCTTTGTTCCCCACGGTCAGCGGCGGCAGGATATTGCCCAGACCCAGGAGCTGGGGATGGAGGCCTACCTTGCCGGGATAGAGGAAAAGCGCAGTATCCTGGCTGCGCTCTTGACGGGATATAACGACGGCCGGCGCAAGAGCTTTTTCACCACGGCAGTGTATCTCCTGCCTTTGGAGGAGCTGCGCTCTGTGACGGCTGTGCTGGACAGCCGCCCGGAATTGGCGGAACAGCCTGTAAAAGAGCGGGCTCAGACCGCCACGAGGCTGCTTCAGGAGGCGGCAGACCGCCTGGGGATAAGCCTGAAGCTGAATAAAAAGCCGAAAGGGGGCTGAGTATATGGCCGTGTCAAAAGTTACAGCTTTTTATCCATGCTCCGTGGAGAGAGTGTGGCATACAATGACCGACCTAACCAATACTGCTTGGCGAAGTGATTTGACTGGGGTGGAAATCCTGGATGATGCTCATTTTGTGGAGCACGATAAAAACGGCTATTCCACAAATTTCACCGTTACGGCCTGTGAGCCGCTCCGCTTGTGGGCCTTCCGTATGGAAAACGGAAACATGTCTGGCACCTGGGAAGGCGTCTTTGAACCGTGGGAGGGCGGCACCCGGCTGAGCTGCGCCGAGACCGTCACTGCCAAGCGCCGGTGGATGCGTCCCTTTGTATCCGGATACCTGAAGCGGCAGCAGAAGCTGTATATAGATGATTTGAGAAGGGAGATACTGAAATAGGAAATGTCAATACCCGTTGCTTGCAGCAACGGGCTATCCTCCTTACAATAGGGATACACCTGAGCGAAAGGAGCTATCCCTGATGTTAAATGAAAACATTAAAGCAATCAGAAAATCAAAAGGGCTTTCCCAGCAAGAGCTGGCTGTTAAGCTGAATGTGGTGCGGCAGACGATCTCAAAATGGGAGCAAGGATTGTCGGTACCGGATTCGGAAATGCTGCTCACTTTGTCGGAAGCTCTTGATACACCAGTGAGCACTCTGCTGGGAGAGACTGTTGTTGAGCCGGAGGCCGATACCATAAAGGCGATTTCCGAAAAGCTGGAGATCATCAATTTACAGCTTGCAAGGAAAAAGACGCTGAGAAGGAACATTATTCATTGGCTGCTGATCTCATTATGCGTGGTCATAGTGGCAGTTGCTGCGTTTTTGATTGCAGTAAACAGCCCCTACCTGGGCTGGGACTACAGTGACCCGGAACTTGCCGTTGCCGGGACGGCTTTCCACGCCTTTGAATGGCTGTTTGTCAGGCTGGCACCAATTATACTGATAGCGGCAATTGTCGGAATTTTCTTGACTAGGAAAAAATAACAGAGCTTTTTTTTGAAGGGGCACTCTCAATGACTGGGCTGTATTAATCTTTTACAAGCACCTGGGCTTCTCAAAGGACAGACTGCCGGGAAATTTCGGCCACCCCGCCCAGAAGTTCGTTTTGAAGCAATATGCCGCCGGACAAATATAAGCAGGAAAAATCGGGCAGTGGCCGATAAATTTGTGTATGCTGAATCCGGAAGGAAGGTGTGACCAATGGATTGGGTAGAGAGCATTCACATAGCGATTCAGTATATCGAAGATAATCTCCGGGGATACTTGACCGTCCAGAAAGTTGCGCAGCAGGCAGCCTTGTCCCCCTTTTACTTTCAAAAGGGCTTTTCCATGCTGTGCGGCATGACGGTGGGCGACTATATACGACAGCGCCGGCTTGCCGCCGCCGGGCTGGAGGTCCTCACCACGAACCGTAAGATAATCGACATTGCACTGGATTTCGGCTACGACTCGCCGGACAGCTTTACCAAGGCCTTTGCCCGATTCCACGGACTCACACCTGCCGCACTGAGAAAAAGCGGAGGCGCGGTGCGCTCCTTTGCTCCGCTTAGAATCAAAGTGATATTGGAAGGTGGTCAAAACATGGATTGCAAGATTATGAAAAAAGAGGCGTTTACGGTGCTCTGCCGGGCAAAAACTTTCAGGTATGAGGAGGGCGCTGAGCAGGTACCCAAGTTCTGGGCGGAGCATTTTGCCTCCGGCGGCGGCCAAGTGGTATGCGGCATGTACGGTATCAACCTGGATGAGAGCATGGGCGGCAGCGAGTTTGAATATCTCATTGCCGACAATTACGATCCCGCCCGGGAGATCCCCCAGGGATTCACTGCACGAACCATTCCGGCCCACACCTGGGCGGTATTCCCCTGCACCGGCAAAATGCCCCAGGCCCTCCAGGGACTGAGCCAACAGATATTCTCCTAGTGGCTGCCCACGAACCCTGACTACAGAATAGCAGCAGGAATAAATGTGGAGATGTACAGCGATGCCAGCAAGTTTGAAAGCGGTGCCCAGGATGAGAATTACTACTGTGAAATGTGGCTGCCGGTGGAAAAGAAGTAAAGCTGGTGCACCTTGAGTACTCACGATAAATAAAGAGCCATAAAAGGGGGCAGCTGTTGTGTTAGATACGGTACCCAACGCAGAGGAAATGTCGGGTTTAATGGGAAAATCTCTGTACGATATCTGGACTCGATTATGTTCCCTGATAGATGAAAAATATGATATGGAGCATTTGTGGGGCAGCGGCGGGAAAGCATGGGCCTATGAGTATAAGTACCGCCGGGGCGGCAAGACCTTGTGTGCACTGTATGCCCGGGAAAACTGCATAGGGTTCATGGTGATATTAGGCAGGGACGAACGCCTGAAATTTGAGACAGCCAGAGAAAGCTATTCAAAGCAGGTGCAAAAAATCTATGACGAGGCAGAGACTTATCATGACGGGAAATGGCTGATGTTCTATCCGACAGGCACGGATTTGTTCGAGGATTTTGTGCGCCTGCTGAGCATTAAAAGGAAGCCGAACAGAAAATAAAAATATGATGCCGGGGAAAAGCACCTGGAATCGGAGCGATATGCTCAGACGTAAATCCCTGTTGAAAAAATGCTGCAATAGGTTTTTACCTTCGGCTGCGTAATAACCCAGATTTGAGTTGAAGCCCTCCGTATGGAAAAGCCAACGGATTTGTCATACGTCAGCTTGCCGTGATCAAAATTTTCCCTTTTTATCTCAAGATAAGATAAACCCCGGGCGGCGCTTTATGCACCGTCCGGGAATTCTTGTCCGTTGATATTTACAGATGGGGCTTGGAAAAATAACAGGTGCTGTGGTATTATCCATGTAAAATATTATGCGATTTTTTTAAAAGCTTCATAGATTAGGGAGACCTTGTGAAAGAAGAACGCAGGGTGGCATGGTTCAGACTATCGGACAATAGATGAAATCCGTTGTTTAAAAGTCATTTGAGTGATTATGAGGAGTTATAAAAAGATGATAAAAATACTTTTCGTGTGCCACGGCAACATATGCCGCAGCCCCATGGCGGAGTTCGTTTTGAAAGATATGGTACAGCGTGCCGGGATAGCCGGTGACTTTGAGATAGCCTCCGCCGCCACCAGCAGCGAGGAGCTGGGAAACCCGGTGTATCCACCGGCCCGGCGGAAGCTGGCGGAGCACGGTATAGACTGCGCGGGCAAGACCGCCCGGCGCATAAGGGAACGGGACTATGAGGACTACGACCTGCTCATAGGCATGGACGAGGCCAATATGCGCAATATGGCCTGCTGCTTTGGCGGCGACCCAGAGGGCAAGCTCCACATGCTGTTGGACTTTGCGGGAGAGAGTGCACCGGTGGCTGACCCATGGTACACCAGAGACTTCCAGGCCACCTGGCGGGACGTGAACCGGGGCTGCATCGCTTTGCTGGAGAGGTTGCGCCCGGAGATGAAGGGCCGCTTCAGGGAGAGGGGCAAATAGAAAACCTAAGGCGCCGGAATGTTCCGACGCCTAGTTCAATATTACTGTGCTGTACAGCCGACGCCTATAATTTACTGACGAGGGCTGCAAAAAAGCCGGCAACCAGGCTGATGTCGGAAGACCAGGGAACCCCGGGTATACAGGAATAGAAGTTTTAAAACGGTAGATAAATAGTTGAAAAAAATATTGCTACAATCTTCTTCGCCGGCGATTTGAGGATTGACTATTTAGAGCGTTGCTTGTTCTTTGACGGTAAGCGTGTAGGGCTTGCCAGAAAGAAATTTGACATTGTGGAGCTGCTTTCCAAAATCCGATCCAGGTCTTTGATAAAGAACGGATTTATGAGTGCATTTGGGGCTATGACAGCGACGATGAACTGGGGCGGCTTTGCGCGTCCTTTGAAATAATGCGTAAAACCCTTGCAGGCAATTTCTCTAAAATGTGGCGGCAAGTCGAAGAACGAAAAGAACTCAATGCCGCTTTTGCTCACCACTTGCGTACTACTCTGACGGTACTGAAGGGCTATAATGAAATGCTGCAAAACAGCGAAAATCCCCAGACGAGGAAAACTGCCGCTACAATGGGAAAGCATATCTCCCGTATGGAAAACTATGTGAACAGCATGAGTAATCTCAAAAATTGGATGATGCGAGGCCGGAGTACAGGCTGATCGGCTTGCAGCCGTTTATATCTTCTTTGTATGACAGCGCAAAACCGTATGTACGAAAAATGGAAAAAATTTGATTTTACAAAAAGATATACCCGATTCACAGTTATCCCTTGACAGCGCCTTTGCCTCACAGGTATGCAGCAACTTAATCTACAACGCCGTGCGGCATGCCCGGACTGTGGTAACGATATCTTTATCCTTGCAGTGCAACGGAGCTGCTTGCCGCATCGGATGACGGGAAATGCTTTGATAAAAGCAGCCTGCAAAAAGCCACCAGTCCATATTAAACAGAGGAAAGCAATCATCCTGAGCATTTTGGACTCGGGCTATATATTTGCAAGCTGCTTTGCGAACACCACAACGGTTACTTGAAGGTCGAAAATACTGCGACCGGGGCAAAGGTATCCTCCTGCTTCAAAACTCCTGCCTTTTAGATAAAGAGTAGATATTTCCCCTCTATACTCTCCATGAAACACATGGAGAGTATTTTTGTTGCTCCCCAGAGAGAAAGGAGTTTTTATGGAATTAAGGACGATCGGGCTGACAAAAAAGTTCAGTTCCAAAACCGCCGTGGACGATTTGAATATCACATTGACAAATGGCATTTACGGCTTGCTGGTCGCAAACAGCGCAGGAAAAACAACGCTGATGCGGCTACTCTGCAATATCCAAAAACCCATTAATATCACCTGCGGCACACTGCTGAAAAACCAGATTGTGGCCTTTGGTGCTTCCATGGCACTCTTCCTTTTTTCCGTCTTGCTGCCGATCACGGAAGTAAATCCGTTGTTTCGATTGGCCGGGCTTCTCCCCATCTATCATGTCCTGGCGCGTGTTTGCAAAGCACAGGGTATCATAAGCCATATGTGAAGATACTCTGATAATTGACCTTCATCAAATTGCCGGCCCTTATTGCCGGCTTATAAAAACACACTTATAACACTTTTGCGGATTCGCCGGTTTGGAAGCTGGGCTCATGCCTGCGCTTTAGTTGCGGCTTCGGGGCTCAATCCAAATACTTCTCGGTATAGCAGATGTCCGGCAGACAGTCGGCAAGGCCGGTGAGTATGCTCTGCATGCCGCCTTCCCAGACGTTCCGGGGACTGCGCAGGGCGGCGGCGCTGAGACGGCGGCTGAGAGAGACCCGCACCGTAGTGCCCCGTCCCTGGCGGCTCTCCAGCAACAGTGTGCCTCCGTGGAGGTGGGCGGCAGAGCGGGCCACGGTCAGGCCAAGCCCGGCGCCGGAGAGCATGCTGCCTATATCGAAGCCGTGGCAGTAACGGTCAAACACACTGCCCAGCTGCTCCGGAGCTATGCCGCAGCCGTCGTCATCTACGGATAGGATGAGACTGTCCCTGCCGTCTATGAGGCTGAGACTTACCCGGGTACAGCCTTTGCCGTGAACCAGACTGTTGGATATCAGATTTAAAAGAATAAGCTCCACCAACTGCCGGTCTGCGATGATGGGCTGCACCTGCTCGCACAGCAGTTTCAGCTCCACTTGAGGGTAGAGCATATTTACCGTGTCTGCCAGAGAGGCGGCTAAAGCCGTCAGATCCAGCTGCTCCGGTGAAAAAAGGACCGAACCCTGGGTGACGGCCAGAACGGTGGAGGCATTGGTGAGCACCCGCATCATCCGATAATAGCTGTGGGTGATGGGGCGCAGGGCCTCCAGCAGCTGAGCGTCTCCCTGCTCCTCGGCCCGGGCACGAAGCATATCGGCAGAAAGACTGTAGTTCATCAGGCTGTTTCTCATGGAATATATGAGGGCGTAATTGAGCAGCAGGGGAGAGGCGTCGCAGGGGCGCAGGAAAATCAGCTGGGCATCCTCAAAGCGATTGACACGCACGGCATAACGGCTGCCGCCGATACTCAGATCCACTATAAAAGAGGGGGCCTGGGTCTCGGCCACACCGGGGCCCAGAAGCTGCTTAAGGCCCTTTCCCTGACAGTCCGCCCCAAGTATATGGCGGGCCGGGGCGGTGGGAAAACATACTGTGTTTCGGCGCACCAGCACCGCCGCTTCCCCGGAAAGGGCCAGAATATCGGTGGAAATATCATGCATTTTTGCATTCTCCATTCTGCCGCAAGATTGTCTGCTCCCCGTTTCCCCTGCGGCTACGGAGACTGGGGAGCCCTGGCTGCGCCCATTTTATCAGAAGTGGACAAATTACACAATAGCACAGGGTAAATATGGTTGAAAAGAGGCGAAAATTCGGCAGATTTTTGGGCAAAATACATAGTAAATGTATTGATTTTTGCAAATATTATATGTTATTATTTAAACGTTAAGCAAGGCATTTATTTCCTGCCCCGGTGGGAAGTCTATGTATATATTGTATTTCATTAAAATGGAGGATATTAACTATGATCAAAGTTGGCATCAATGGTTTCGGCCGTATCGGTTCCCTGGCTTTCAGATCTGCCATCAAGTCCGATGACATCGAGGTCGTCGCCATCAACGCTCCCGGCAAGACCGCCGGCCAGCTGGCTTACGCTGTGAAGTATGACACCGTGCACGGCAAGTTCGACGGCACCGTCGCTTACGATGACGAGGCTATGACCCTCACCGTAGACGGCAAGACCGCTAAGGTTTTGGATTCCCGCGATCCCTCCGTTCTCCCCTGGGGTGAGCTGGGTGTAGAGTATGTTCTGGAGTGCACCGGCAAGTTCCTCACCAAGGAAGCTGCCCAGCCCCACATTGATGCCGGCGCAAAGGTCGTCGTCATGTCCGGCCCCGCAAAGGACGACACTCCCATGTTCGTCTGCGGCGTCAACCTGGACAAGTACACCCCCGACATGCAGTTCGTCTCCAACGCCTCCTGCACCACCAACTGCCTGGCTCCTCTCGCCAAGGTCAT
>ERZ827478.1385-NODE-1385-length-17269-cov-53.252178_pt1 | contig 17269 bp, 15 predicted proteins | sample MGYA00519705_ERZ827478 | MGnify/ENA primary metagenome ERZ827478 (study PRJEB31778, sample SAMEA3449318) | human gut metagenome | biome: human gut; feature: human-associated habitat; material: faeces | place: United Kingdom | collected 2010/2012 ... | reverse complement strand
TTAAACACATTCAAACACAATGGTCGATATATTCAGTTACTTATAGTTCCCTCCTAAACAAAAAAACTAGCTATCTCTAGCTAGTTCATCTTAATTAATGGTGCGGCCGATGAGATTTGAACTCACACAGACGTACGTCCACAAGTCCCTCAAACTTGCGTGTCTACCATTCCACCACGGCCGCAACTTTGTGCAACTCAAATTATACTTGAGTTGCACATAGAATTCAACTATTTTTTAAGAAGATTATAGAGAGACTGAGCGTAGATAGCAGCTGCAGTTAATAAATCATCTAATGAAATTAATTCATTTTCTTCATGCATATGATGGTTTTTACCAGGGAATTCACAACCAAAAGCAACACAGTTAGGCATTTCTTTTGCATAAGTTCCACCACCGATAGTCTGAGGACCATGTTCATGATCATTTGTGAACTGTACATATGATTCATGAAGCTTCTGAACTAATTCACTGTTAGGATCTACATATAATGCAGGACCAATATCATGTTCTTCACTTAAGCCATACTTATTAACAGCTTCATCTACATTCTTAACAAGTTCATCATTGTCTGAGTCATGAGGAAGACGTAAATCAAGAGTTAATGAACCTTCATTATTTTCATAATTTAAGATACCAAGGTTAACAGTTAAAGCACCCATTTCACCAGTAAATGCGACATTGAACTTTTCGCCTAAATAATCATTGTATAAATATTCATCAACGAATTTTGCGTAGCTATTATCAGTCACACTTGCAATATAATGACATAAGTTACTTGCAGCATTATTACCTAACTGAGGCTGAGATGCATGGGCACTCTTACCTTTTAAGAATAAGTGTGTGTTACCATCTACAACTTCTAAAGAACCCTTGAAGTTATTTTCTTTTAAGAATGCATTATATGATTCTTCATAGTCAGTACCCTTTAATACAGCTTTAGCCTGATCTGGTACGATATTCACTACACGTCCTGAATGAATAGAGACTACTTTATCATCATCTGTTTTCCCCTTGATGATGAAATGACAGTTACCTTTTTCACCATATACTACAGGGAAATCAGCATCTGGAGTAAATCCCATCTTTGGATATGGACGATGCTGGAAATAGTAATGCATACAGCGAGAACCATTTTCTTCATTACATCCAAAGATGATACGAACCTTCATCTTCTTTTCAAAATCAAGTTCATTCACAATCTTAGCAGCATAATAAGCAGCAATTAAAGGTCCCTTATCATCAGCAACACCACGACCATAGAGTGTATCTCCATCAAGAGTCATATCATATTCTGGATAATCCCATTCCTGACCTTCAGTAGGTACAACATCTAAGTGTCCAAGAATACCAAAGCAGTCTTCTCCTTCACCAATATCAATAGAACCAGCATATCCATCACAATCATCAGTAACAAATCCATCTCTTTGACCAATAGAAAGCATTAAATCAAGCGCTTTACGGTTATTTTCACCAAATGGCTGATTTTCTTTTGCAGTAGATTTATCAAGAGTTGAAGGGATTAGACATAAGTCCTTTAAATCTTTCAGCATTTCATCTTTATGCTTTAATACTTCTTCTTTAAAATCAATCATTTTATTCACCTCAGTGACTATTATATACAATTTTTAAATTATTTGAAACACAGATACTGCACCTTTTTGTAACGTTCTTTCAAGAGTTGTGCTAATATAGTAAAAAGGGGGCAAAAGAATATGGAGAATAAGGACATACAATTTCATATTACAGTTAAAGGTATTGTGATTTATGAAGGCAAGACATTAATCTTAAAACGTGTGAGACCTTCATCAGATGGACTTGGTTATTGGGAATTACCAGGTGGGGGATTAGAATATGGGGAAGATCCTCACCAGGCGTTAGTAAGAGAATTAAAGGAAGAAACAGGATTAGATATTGAAATCATTAAGCCAGTTTATACATTTACGGCTATTAGACCACACTATCAGACAGTGGGTATTGGTTTCTTGTGTATTCCTACAAATGATCAGGTTAAGATTTCATTTGAACATACAGATTATAAGTTTGTGGATGAAGATGAATTAGAGAAGACACTTGACCCACATATCTTTAATGATATTAAGAAAACAATCGAAGAATATAATCAAATAAGAGAATACGAAGAACTAAAAAGAGAAGCAAACTAACGCTTCTCTTATTTCATATAGAATTTTTCAACTTCACAGATATACATTGTATGGAAATCTTTATTAGGATAGTTCTTATCCACAAGTGTTTCATCTAAGAAACATTCAGGCTTGATAGTATCTTCATAGAGTTTCTTTCCCACAACGACAATGTCTGCCTCTTCAAATGTAGGGAGATTTTCAATAAATGTAGGTGTTAAATCAGTCTTCGCAATCTTATCTCCATCACGTCCAGACTCTCTACCAAGTATTGTTAAATCTTTCATATGTTCTCCATTAAAGAATGAAAGAGTCATTTGATCATTAGAATCTATAAATTCTTTTGTATAACGCTGTGGTCTTACAAAACAAGTCATCACTGGCTTATTCCATAATGTACCCATCTCGCCCCATGAAATAGTCATAGTATTAAATGCGTCTTTATTACCTGCACTAAGTAGTGCCCATTCCTTATTCAATTTATTGAATATTTTTAAATCAAATGTATTTACATCTACTTCTTTAAACATAGTCATTACCTCCGTTTTTATATTATAAACTTATGCCACTATTTAATCAAATTTGTGCTTGTCAAACAATAGGTTATTTGATAAACTACAACTGTATTATACGACTGACGGAAGTGGAATTAACCACATGGAGTATAATTTCTTGAAGAGCCGACCGTCTGGGCAACGTCCTGGACTTAGTAGGCTCTTTTTTTGTTTTTTTTAAAAAATGGAAGCATACAGGTACCGGATTAGTATATAATTGTTTTGAAAGAAAATAACCTGAAAGAGAGGAAAAACAAAAAAATGTTAACAGACGTAGAAATTGCACAGAGTACAGTCATGGAGCCAATTAAAAATGTGGCTGACAAGATTGGACTGACTGAAGATGATTTAGAATTATATGGTAAATATAAAGCAAAAATCTCTTTGGAAACTATCAAGAAAGTTGAAAATAATCCGGATGGTAAATTAATCCTTGTAACTGCAATCAACCCAACACCTGCAGGTGAAGGTAAGACAACTACAATGATCGGTTTATCACAGGCATTACATCAGTTAGGCAAGAAATCTGTAGTTGCAATGCGTGAACCAAGTTTAGGTCCTTGCTTTGGTATTAAAGGTGGTGCAGCTGGTGGAGGATATGCCCAGGTTGTTCCTATGGAAGATATCAACCTTCATTTTACAGGTGATATTCATGCCATCACTTCAGCAAATAACTTGATTGCGGCAATGCTTGATAACTCTATTCAGCAGGGTAACCCTTTGAATATTGATACTAGACAGATTGTATGGAAGAGAGTTGTTGACTTAAACGATCGTGCTTTAAGACATATTGTTGTTGGTTTAGGTGGTAAACCAAATGGTGTTCCTCGTGAAGATGGTTTTGATATTAGTGTTGCAAGTGAAGTCATGGGTATCTTATGTTTATCTACTTCTCTTGAAGATTTAAAGGCAAGAGCAGCAAGAATGATTGTTGCTTATAATTATGATGGTGAACCAGTTACTGTTGGTGATATTCATGCAACTGGTGCTGTAACTTTATTATTGAAGGATGCCATCAAACCTAACCTTGTACAGACTTTAGATCATACTCCAGTATTTGTACATGGTGGTCCATTTGCCAATATCGCTCATGGATGTAACTCAGTTATGGCTACAAAGCTTGCTATGAAACTTGGTGATTACGCTATTACTGAAGCAGGATTTGGTGCTGATTTAGGAGCTGAAAAGTTCTTAGATATCAAGTGTCGTCAGGCTGGTTTAAATCCAGATGCAGTTGTCATTGTTGCGACTGTTCGTGCATTAAAGATGCATGGTGGTGTTAACAAGAAAGAATTAAGTACTGAAAACCTTGAAGCATTAAAGAAGGGTATTGGTAACTTAACTAAACATATTGAAAATATCAAGAAGTTTGGTTTACCTTGTATCGTTGCTATTAATGCTTTCCCTACAGATACAGAAGCTGAATTAAAGCTATTAGATGATATGTGTAAGGAATTAAATGTTGAAGTATCCATTTCTGAAGTATGGGCTAAGGGTGGCGAAGGAGGCATTGATCTTGCTAACAAGCTATTAAATATCCTTGATACTAAAGAATCTCATTATGCACCTATCTATTCATTAGATATGCCTATTGATGAAAAAATCAAGACAATCGCCAAAGAAATCTATGGTGCAGATGATGTTGTCTTCACTAAGAAGGTAGCTAACAAGATCAAGAAGTTCACTGCTCAGGGCTTAGGTGATTTACCAATCTGTATTGCGAAAACTCAGTATTCTTTATCAGATGATGCGACTTTACTTGGACGTCCAGAAGGATTCAAGGTAACAATTAGTGACTTGATTCCAAATACTGGTTCTGGATTCTTAGTTGCTATTTCTGGAAATATTATGCGTATGCCTGGTTTACCAAAAGTACCAGCTGCCAATAATATGGACATCGATGAAGAAGGTAAGATTACTGGTTTATTCTAATAATTGAGGTCAAGTTTAGGTGAAAGGCCTCTGAGCACCTAGATCATGAAAGTCATAATGAAAATAATGGAGGACTGAAATGAAAGCTGCAGTAATTATGGGTTCTGCCTCTGATGAAGCAAAGGTAGAAAAAGGAATTGCTATATTAAAAGAATATGGCGTAGATGTTGAAGTACGTGCTTTATCTGCACACCGTGCACATCGTGCATTGAGTGAATTTGTAGAAGAATGCAACAACAATGGAACAGATGTTATTTTAACAGCTGCTGGTATGGCTGCTGCCTTACCTGGTGTCGTTGCTTCTATGACAGTGTTACCAGTTATTGGTATTCCAATCAAAGGTGCAAGTTTAGATGGAATGGATGCCTTATTATCAATTGTCCAGATGCCTTCTGGTATCCCAGTTGCAACAGTTGCAATTGATGGTGCTAAGAATGCTGCTTGGTTAGCACTTGAAATCATGGCAATCAAATATCCAGAATTAAGTGAAAAATTAAAGGACAACCGTCAGGCTATGGAAAAAGCCTGCTTAGATACAAATAACGAAATTTCAGAAAAATATAGATAAGAGGAGAAAACAACAATGGAAAAGAAAGAATTAATGTACGAAGGAAAAGCTAAGGAAATTTTTGCAACTGATAATGAAGATGTTATCTTAATGCATTATAAAGATGATGCAACTGCAGGTAATGGTGTAAAACATGATCAGTTTGCTGGTAAGGGTGTATTAAACCACACTATTTCAGGTATTATCTTTGATATGTTAGAAGAAGCTGGTATCAAGACTCATATGATTGAAAAGTTAAATGATACTGATGATTTAGTTAAGAAAGTAGAAATCTTCCCACTAGAAGTTATTGTACGTAATATTACAACAGGTTCTTTCTGTAAGAGACTTGGTGCTAAGGAAGGTGTTGTTTTAGCAGAACCAATTTTTGAAATTAGTTATAAGAATGATGAATATGGTGATCCATTAATCAATGAAGACCATGCTGTTGCTTTAGGTCTTTGCACTAGAGATGAATATAACACTATCAAATCTGAAACATTAAAGATCAACGAATTACTTAAGGCTTTCTTCTTAAGATTAAACTTAAAGCTAGTAGATTTTAAAATCGAATTTGGTAAGACTAAAGAAGGCGAAATCGTATTAGCTGATGAAATCTCACCAGATTCTTGTCGTTTATGGGATGTAGATACTAACAAGAAGTATGACAAAGACGTATTCAGACAGGATATCGGTGATTTAATTGAAACATATAAAGCAGTTCTTGCAAGAATGGAAAAATAATAGATAAAAGGATGAAGAAACATGGATTATAAAAAAGCTGGAGTAGACATTGAAGCAGGTTATAAGTCAGTAGAATTAATGAAGAAGCATGTTAAAGCGACTATGAGACCAGAAGTACTTGGTGGTATTGGTGGTTTTGCTGGTGCTTTTGATTTAAGCAAGATCAAGGATATGGAAGAACCAGTTCTTTTATCTGGTACTGATGGCTGTGGTACAAAGGTAAAACTTGCTTTTGTAATGGATAAACACGATACAATTGGTATTGATGCAGTTGCAATGTGTGTGAATGATATTGCTTGTTCAGGTGGAGAACCTCTATTCTTCCTTGATTACATTGCATGTGGTAAGAATTATCCTGAAAAGATTGCGACTATCGTTAAGGGTGTTGCTGAAGGATGTATTCAGTCTGAATGTGCCCTTGTTGGTGGTGAAACTGCAGAACATCCAGGTTTAATGCCTGTTGATGATTATGATTTAGCTGGTTTTGCAGTAGGTGTTGTAGACAAGAAGGATATCATTGATGGTTCTACAATCAAGCCTGGTGATGCTTTAGTTGGTATTGCATCTACTGGTGTACACAGTAATGGATTCTCTTTAGTACGTAGCGTATTTGAAATGACTAAAGAATCTTTAGATACTTATTATGATGAATTAGGTACTACTTTAGGTGAAGCATTAATTGCTCCTACTAAGATTTATGTAAAAGCATTAAAGAGTGTAAAGAATGCTGGTATCAAGGTTAAAGGATGCAGCCATATTACTGGTGGAGGATTCTATGAAAACCTTCCTAGAATGTTACCTGATGGTGTAAAGGCTGTTGTTAAGAAGGACAGCTATAAAGTACCTCCTATCTTTGGCTTAATTGCAAAAGCAGGAAACGTTGAAGAAAAGATGATGTATAATACATTCAACATGGGATTAGGTATGGTTCTTGCTGTTGATCCTGCAGATGTTGAAAAGACTATTGAAGCAATTAATGCTGCTGGCTATGAAAGCTATGAAGTAGGTTATATTGCTGAAGGTGAAAAGGGAGCAGAATTATGCTAAACATAGCTGTATGCGTATCTGGTGGTGGAACTGATCTTCAGTCCATCATCGATGCGTGTGAAGCCGGAAAAATCAATGGAGAGATCCGTCTGGTTATTTCTAACCGTAAGAAGGCTTACGGTTTAGAAAGAGCCCGTCTTCATGGTATTCAGGCAGAATCGATCAAGGATGAAGATGAGATCTTAAAGAGATTTGAAGAAGAAAAGATTGATGTTGTTGTATTAGCAGGTTATCTTGCTATTGTTGGAGATAAGCTGATTGAACAATATAAGAATCGTATTATTAATATTCATCCCTCACTTATTCCATCTTTCTGTGGTCCTGGATTCTATGGAATGCATGTCCATGAAGCGGTGTTTAAAAGAGGTGTAAAGGTGTCAGGTGCAACTGTTCATTTCGTTACTGGAGAAGTGGATGGTGGACCAATCATCTTACAAAGAGCAGTTGATATTTCTGATTTAGAGACACCTGAAGATATTCAGGCACGTGTCTTAGAAATCGAACATGAAATCTTACCAGAAGCCGTTGCTTTATATTGTGAAGGACGTGTTTCTGTAGAAAATGAAAGGGTGAAGATCAGTTGAAAAGAGCGTTAGTATCAGTTACAAATAAAGAAGGTATTGTTGAATTTGCGAAAGGTCTTGAAGAATTAGGATTTGAAGTTGTTTCTACTGGTGGAACATATAAGAAACTATTAGAAGCAGGTGTAAAAGCTATTGAAATCGATGATGTAACAGGTTTCCCTGAAATTCTTGATGGAAGAGTTAAGACACTTCATCCAAAAGTACATGGTGGTATTCTATTTAGAAGAGATGTAGAAGAACATGTCAAGACTGTAGAAGAAATGGGTATTACACCTATTGATCTTGTTTGTTGTAATCTCTATGAGTTTGAAAAAGCGCTTAAGGCTGGTAAGCCAATGGCTGAAATGATTGAAAACATTGATATCGGTGGACCTTCAATGATCCGTTCTGCTGCTAAGAATTTCAAGGATGTATTGATTGTTACTGATCCAAAAGATTATGATGCTGTATTAGAAGCTATTAGAGAAGATAAGACTGATTTTGAATTCAGAATGAATCTTGCTTATAAGGCTTATAGTTTAACAGGCAGCTATGATGCAATGATTTCTCGTTATTTCGCTGATCAGGTACATGATGAATTCCCTGATATCTTAAATATTTCATTAAAGAAGACAGATCATTTACGTTATGGTGAGAACTCTCAGCAGAGTGCAAATGCCTATGTTGATCCATATGTTCAGCATTCTTTATTAGATTATGAACAGTTACATGGTAAAGAAATTTCTTTCAATAACGTGAATGACTTATATGGTGCAGTTGCATGCGTAAGAGAATTTGGTGATCAATTAGTGACTGTTGCAATTAAGCATTCAACACCTTGTGGAGTTGCTATTGGTAAGACTGGTTATGAATCTTATAAGCGTGCTTATGAAGGAGATCCAACTTCTATCTTTGGTGGAATCATCGCTGTGAACTATAAGATTGATAAGGAAACTGCTTTAGAAATGAAGAAGACTTTCTTAGAAATCATTGCAGCACCTGATTTTGATGATGATGCTTTAGAAGTATTAGAAAAGAAGAAGAACTTACGTTTATTAAAGCTTAAGAATCTTGATGCACGTGATGCTAAGTATGATATTAAGTATCTTGAAGGTAAAGCACTTGTTCAGGAATTAAATACTAAGCTTATTGATGAAATGAAAGTAGTGACTAAAAAGCAGCCAACAGAAGCTGAATTATCTGATATGGAATTTGGTTTAAAGGTTGTTAAATATGTTAAGTCTAATGCAATTGTATTAGTGAAAGACGGATGTACTTTAGCTGTTGGTGGAGGACAGACTTCACGTATCTGGGCATTAGAAAATGCAATTCATAATAATCCTGATAAGGATTTCCATGGTGCTGTATTAGCAAGTGATGCTTTCTTCCCGTTTAATGATTGTGCACAGGTGGCTGATGAAGCAGGTATTAAGGCTATTGTACAGCCTGGTGGATCAGTTCGTGATCAGGAGTCTATTGACTATTGTGATGAACATGATATGACAATGGTATTCAATGGTTATAGACATTTTAGACACTAAGGAGGCGTTCTATGAAGGTTCTTGTTATTGGTAGTGGTGGAAGAGAACATGCAATTGCCTGGAAATTAAAACAGAGTAAACATGTTACTGAATTATATGCTATTCCTGGTAATCCTGGTATGGATGCTGTATGTATTCCAGGTAGTGTAGAAGATATGTCTTTTATCTTAAAGACTGTTGAAGAAAAGGGTATTGATTTAACTGTTATTGGTCCTGAAGTACCATTATGTATGGGACTTGCTGACTATTTAGAAGAAAGAGAACACAAAGTATTTGGTCCTAGAAAAGAATCAGCTATTCTTGAAGGTTCTAAAGCCTTCTCTAAGGATTTCATGAAAAAGCACAATATTCCTACTGCAAAGTATGAAGAAGTGACTGATTATGAATCAGCTGTTAAAGCATTAGATGCTTTTGATCTTCCTGTTGTTGTTAAGGCTGATGGTCTTGCAGCAGGTAAGGGTGTAGTCATCTGTGAAACAAAGCAGCAGGCTAAAGAAGAACTTAAAGTGATGCTTGATGGCAGTGCTTTTGGTGATGCTGGTAAGAAGGTAGTTTTAGAAGAATTCTTAACTGGTTTTGAATGTTCTCTATTATGTTTTGTAGACCATGATACAATCGTACCTATGGTATCTGCAAAAGACCATAAACAGATTTATGATAATAATGAAGGTCCAAATACTGGTGGTATGGGTACTGTATCACCTAACCCATTCTTACCTGAAGGTATGGAAGGGACTTTCAAAGAAAAGATTCTTGACCCATTCATGAAAGGCTTACATGAAGATCATATGGATTATCGTGGTGTTGTCTTTATTGGATTAATGATCAAGGATCAGGATGTAAAGGTATTAGAATTCAATGTTCGTTTTGGTGATCCTGAAACTCAGGTTATCTTAATGAGACTTGAAAGTGATTTATATGAAGTGATGTATGGATGTGCTACAAATACATTGAAAGATGTAGATGTTAAGTGGAAAGATGAACAGGCAACATGTGTTGTTCTTGCAAGTGGAGGCTATCCTGGATCTTATGAAAAAGGTAAAGTCATTACTGGTTTAGATCATCTTCCAGAAGATATCGTTGTCTTCCATGCAGGTACTAAACGTAATGAAAATAATGAAATCGTCACAAATGGTGGACGTGTATTAAATGTTTGTGCATTAGGACATGATCTTGAAGAAACAAGAAAGAAAGTCTATGATGCAATTGAAAACATTCATTTTGATGGCATGTATATGCGTAAAGATATTGGCTTACATTAGGAGGATAACATGGCTAAAGTTTATCGCGTTTATGTAGAAAAAAGAAAAGAAAATGCGGTTGAAGCAGATTCTATCAAACATGATTTGATGACAAGACTTGGTTTAACTGACATTTCTAACTTAACAGTTGTCAACCGTTATGATCTTCAGGGTATTACTGAAGAAGTATTAGAAGAAGGTATTCCTACTATTCTTTCTGAGCCAATGGTAGATGAAGTATATCGTGAAGAATATGCAATTCCAGAAGGAGCTGTAAGTTTTGCAATTGAATATCTTCCAGGACAGTATGATGCTAGAGCAGATGCCTGTGAACAGTGCTTCCAGTTATTAACTGGTGAAAAAGGCGTTAAGGTTAAATGTGCAAAGCTTATTGTAATCGAAGGTATTTCTAGTGATGAATTACCAGCAATTAAACATTATTTAATTAACCCTGTTGATTCTAGAGAAGCGTCTTTAGAAAAGCCAGCAGATTTAAATGATGCTGTTGTTGAAATCAAGAAGGTTCCAGTGATTGAAGGATTTATTGGTTTCACTGATGAAGAAGTTGAAGCATTACTTGAAAAGATGAGTCTTGCAATAAACTTCGATGACTTAAAAGTAACTCAGAATTATTTCAGAGATGTAGAAAAGAGAGATCCTACAGAAACTGAAATCAGAGTATTAGATACTTATTGGTCAGACCATTGTCGTCATACTACATTTGCGACAGTTATTACTGATATTGATATCGCAAGTGGTGCATTTAAAGAAATCTTAGAAAAAGATGTAGAAAAATATAAAGCAAGCCGTCATGTTGTTTATGGTGTAGATACAAAGAGACCACTTACTTTAATGGATCTTGCAACTATTTCTATGAAAGAACTTAGAAAACGTGGCTATTTGGATGATATGGAAGTATCTGAAGAAATCAATGCCTGCTCAGTTCGTTTAAAGGTTCATACAACTGATGGTGATGAAGACTGGTTATTAATGTTTAAGAATGAAACACATAACCATCCAACTGAAATTGAACCATTTGGTGGTGCTGCTACATGTTTAGGTGGTGCAATCCGTGACCCATTATCAGGTCGTGCTTATGTTTACCAGTCAATGCGTATTACTGGTGCAGGTGATCCTCGTCAGAAATTAGAAGATACACTTCCTGGTAAATTACCACAGAGAAAGATCTGTGAAGAAGCAGCTCATGGTTTCTCTTCTTACGGTAACCAGATTGGTTTAACAACTGGTTTTGTACATGAAGTATATGATCAGGGTTATGTTGCTAAGAGAATGGAATTAGGTGCTGTAGTTGCAGCTGCACCAGAAGAACAGGTTAAGAGATTAATTCCTGAAAATGGACAGATTGTCTTATTAATTGGTGGACGTACTGGTCGTGATGGTATCGGTGGTGCCACTGGTTCTTCTAAGAAACACGAATTAAAGACTACTGAAACTGCTGGTGCTGAAGTACAGAAAGGTAACCCAGTTGAAGAAAGAAAGATTCAGAGATTATTTAGAAATAAAGAATTCTCTAAGAAGATTGTAAGATGTAATGACTTTGGTGCTGGAGGTGTCAGCGTTGCAGTTGGTGAATTAGCACCTGGTCTTGATATTAACTTAGATGCAGTGTTAAAGAAATATGAAGGTTTAAATGGTACTGAACTTGCTATTAGTGAATCACAGGAACGTATGGCTATTGTCATCAATGAATGTGATAAAGACTTCTGTATCCAGGCTGCTCATGATGAAAACCTTGAAGTCGTACAGGTGGCTACAGTTACAGATAAGAACCGTTTAACTATGAAATATATGGGAGATACTATTGTAGATATCTCTAGAGACTTCCTAGATGAAGCAGGAGCTAAACGTTATCAGGATATCCATGTAGAATTACCTGATTTTGATAAGGCGCCATTCAATCCAGAAGCAAAAGAAAACTTTACTGAAACAACTAAAGAAGTATTATCACGTTTATCTACAGCTTCTCAGAAGGGCTTAGTAGAACGTTTTGACTCTTCTATCGGTAATGGTACTGTTCTTTCACCATTTGGTGGTAAGACTTACCGTACAGAAACTGAAGGTATGGCTGCATTAATTCCAGTATTAGGAAAAGAAACTACTACATGTTCATTAATGAGTTATGGTTATAGCCCACTTATTTCTGAATGGTCACCATATCATGGTGCAATCAATGCAGTTGTAGAATCTGTAGCAAAGATCATCGCAATGGGTGGTACATGGCATACAATCCGTTTCTCATTCCAGGAATTCTTTGAAAAGCTATTAAATGATCCTAAGAGATGGGGTAAACCATTTAGTGCATTACTTGGTGCTTATCGTGCTCAGGAAGAATTATTATTACCTTCAATTGGTGGTAAGGATTCTATGTCAGGTTCATTTGAAGACTTAGATGTTCCTCCAACTTTAGTATCATTCGCAATTACTGGTGGAGATGTACATAAAGTCATCACTCCTGAATTAAAAGAAGCAGGACATGTATTAGTCGAATTCATGCTTCCAAAGGATGAATTCCATGTATTTGACTTTGAAACTTTAAGAAAGCAGTTTGATGCTGTAGAAGCATTGGTTCAGTCTGGAAAGGCTTATTCAGCTTATACAGTTAAAGACGGTGGTTTAGTTGAAGCTGTTTATAAGATGGCATTTGGTAATGAAATTGGTGTCGCATTTGATGATGCTTTAACACTTAATGACTTAGTTGAAAAGAACTTTGGACACATCATTGTAGAAGTAGATAACGCAGAAGTTGTTGCAGGATATGAAAATGTTCGTATTATTGCTTCTACAAATGAAGAAAAGGCTGTATCATATAAGGGTGAGAAAGTGACACTTGATGATGCATATGAAATCAACTGTGCACCATTAGAATCTGTATATCCTACTACAGCAAAAGCACCTACTACAGAAGTACGTACTGGCGACTGCAATGAAAGAGGCAAGATGTTTGCTTCTAAGAAGTATGATGAAGTCAATGTTGTTATTCCTGTATTCCCAGGAACTAACTGTGAATTTGATTCTAAACGTGCATTTGAAAAAGCAGGTGCAAAGGTTCAGCTTGTTCTTATTAGAAATAAGACAGAAGAAGATATTAAGAAGTCTGTTGATGAATTAGAAGAAGCAATCCATAATGCACAGATCATGATGCTACCAGGTGGTTTCTCAGCTGGTGATGAACCTGAAGGTTCAGGTAAGTTCATTGCAACTGTATTACGTAACCCAAGATTAAAGGCTGCAATCGATGATTTATTAGACAATCGTGAAGGCTTAATGATTGGTATCTGTAATGGATTCCAGGCATTAGTAAAACTTGGTTTACTTCCTCATGGACATATTAAGGATATGAGCAAAGATGATCCTACTCTAACGTTCAATACAATTGGACGCCACTTATCTCAGATGGTGACTACAAGAGTATCTAGCGTGAAGTCTCCATGGCTTGCTAATGTAGAGTTAGGTGATGAACATATTATCCCTATTTCTCATGGTGAAGGACGTTTCGTTGCACCTAAGGAAGTGCTTGATCAGTTAATTGATAATGGTCAGGTAGCATTCCAGTATGTTGATCCAAATGGAAATGTTACTATGGAATCTCCATATAACCCTAATGGTTCTATGTATGGTATTGAAGGTATCGTTTCTGAAGATGGTAGAGTATTAGGTAAGATGGGTCATTCTGAACGTCAGGGTGAAAACAGAGACCTTAACATCTACGGTGAAATGGATCAGAAGTTATTTGAAGCCGGCGTGAAGTATTTTAAAGGAGAATAACGAATGGATAAATTAGAATTTGAAAGTATGACACTCTGTCCTCTAGATGGACGTTATGGCAAGATTAAAGATCAGTTCGCTGATTATTTCAGTGAATATGCACTTGTTAAGTATAGAGTGTTTGTAGAAATCCAGTGGTTGAAGTTCCAGTTGGATCACCTTCATACAGAAACTTTAGACAAGGTTGATCCTAACAAGGTAGATGATATTCTTGCGATTTCTAAGGATTTCAACTTTGATTCTTTCAAGAGAATTAAAGAAATCGAATCTGTTACAAGACATGATGTTAAGGCAGTAGAATATTTCATTGATGAAAAGCTTAAAGCTTTAGGTTATGAACATTTAGAAAGCTATGTACATATCGGATGTACTTCTGAAGATATCAATAATACATCATATGCATGTATGATTAAACATGGCTTAAAGGATGTTTGGTTACCTGCAGCTAAAGAATTTGCTTCAATGATCAATAAATTAGCAGTAGATCATAAGGATGATGCAATGCTTGCACATACTCATGGACAGCCTGCTACACCTACAACTATTGGTAAAGAATTCAAAGTCTATGCTTATCGTTTCTTTTCTAGTATTGAAAACATTGAAAATATCAAGATTAAAGCAAAATTCAATGGGGCAACTGGTAACTACAGTGCTATCTTAACAGCATTCCCTAATGAAGATTGGCCTACATTAAATAAAGAATTCGTAGAAGACTATTTAGGACTTACATTCAATCCATTAACTACTCAGATTGAATCTCATGACTATACTTGTCATATCTTAGATGGTATCCGTCATTTCAACAATGTATTGGCTGACTTAGATGTAGATATGTGGTTATATATCTCAATGGAATACTTTAAACAGATTCCTGTTAAGGGTGAAGTTGGTTCTTCAACTATGCCTCATAAGGTTAACCCAATCCGTTTTGAAAACTCTGAAGCAAACATTGATTTATCAAATAATCTATGTGTGGCTTTATCTAACAAGCTTCCTAAGTCAAGAATGCAGAGAGACTTATCAGACTCTTCAAGTCAGCGTAACCTAGGATTATGCTTCGGATATTCATTACAGGCTATTTCTGAAACAACTGGCGGTTTAGCTAAGTGTGTTGTAAATAAAGAAAAGCTTGCAAAAGACTTAAATGAAAAATGGGAAGTTCTTGCAGAACCAATCCAGACAATGTTAAGAAAATATGGTGTACCAGATGCTTATGATACACTCAAGGCCTTAACTCGTGGTAAAAATATTTCTCAGGAAGACATTCAGGCATTCGCAAAGAGCTTAGAACAGTTAAGTGATGAAGATCGTCAGACTTTATTAGATATGACACCTTCTTCATACATTGGTTTAGCTTCAGAACTTTGTGATATCGAACTTTAATCATTAAGAGACAACCTCTATGGGGGTTGTCTTCTTTCTTTTTGTAGATAGGTTTGTTATAATGTTACAAAGGCGGTGAGAATTTTGGGAGATACACGATATATATTTGCAGAATGCATCAAACAATTGATGAATCATCAGTCTCTTGATAAGATCACGGTGACTGATATTGTGGAAATGAGCGGTAAGACTAGACAGACATTTTATCGTTATTTTCGTGATAAATATGATCTTGTGAACTGGTATTTTGAAGTATTGGCGGATAAGTCTTTCTTACAGATTGGTAATAGTGAAACTTTAAGAGAAGGGCTTATTAAGAAGTTTCAATTTATTTATAATGATAGAGTATTCTTTAAAGAAGCATTTAAATCTAAAGATTATAATAATGTAGAAAACTATGATTATAACTGTATTCTCACTTTCTATCAGGATATTATTAAGAGAAAACTAGGTAATAATATCCCATCAGATATAGAATTTTTATTAGAAATGTATTGTCATGGGTCTATTACTATGACTGTAGACTGGGCAACAGAAGGATATAAGCTGAAACCTGAAGAATTAGCTGATATGCTGATAGAAGCATTACCACCAAAGTTAGATGAATTGTTACGAGATCTAAAATAAGATCTCTTTTTTTTGCATAATAAAACTTTCATTCTAAATTCTGCATTTTTATGCTGTTTTTTATATAGTTGAAATAAAAGAGTTATAACATGGTTAGTCTCGAAAAGGGTTACATGAGTAATCTATAAGAAGGGTAGAAAATTATGTATAAAAATTTTTACGCTTATGATGGACAGAAGAAATACATATGAAGGGACACTCTGATCTTTTTGACAAACTTATAGTGTATCGACAAGGACTATTTATTTTTAATAAATATTCTATGACTTTTTCACATTATTAGAAAAGTTAAAAGATTTCTTTTTGGGATAAATCAAATAAGGAGAAAACGATTATGAACAAGAAATTAATGACTATGTTAGTTGCTTGTGCTTTATCAGTATCAGCATTATCTACTACAGCAGTATTTGCAGAAGATGCAGTAGTAACTGGAGAAACTCCAGCTGTAACTGAAACTACAACTACACCTGCAGCTTATGAACCAGAAATCACTTTAACTACACCTAAATGGATAGGTGATAGTGATATTGTCTTTGAAGTAGATGCTAAAGGTGGAGCAGTTTATCCTCAGGAAATGTATGTTTATGGCGCAGATGACGCAGCAATGCCTATTATCAGTGTTCCATCTCAGGTAGAAGTAAATGAAGAAGGTAAAGGTAAGGTCACATTTACTAACGATGCATTAAAAAATGCGAACACTTGGGATGATACTTTTACAAACCAGATTTCAGTAGATTGAACAAAGTATTCTAAAATTGAATTTGACTTTGCATTCGAATTAAACGGTCAGGTTAAATATAAGTTTATGTATGTAGAAACTTCAGTAAAGGCTCCAACACCAACTGTAACTCCTACTACACCAGCTAAGCCTACTACATCTACAAAACCTGCAGGAAACAAAGGTACAACAACTACAACTACTAAGAAAGAAGCACTAAAGACTGGTGATACTATGAATGTTGCATTATATGCTTCATTATTATTAGTAAGTGCTCTAGCAGCAGTTGTATTAACTACAAAAAAGAGAATCACTGAATAATCTGTCAATTAAAGTAAGCGTAAGTAAAATTGACTATTATGGGAAAGAAAAGACAATTGAGAAATGTGATATGATGACCTCCCAGTAGACAGTGCAAATAATTAAAAGCACTGTTTGCTGA
>ERZ827478.1381-NODE-1381-length-17282-cov-4.452662_pt1 | contig 17282 bp, 13 predicted proteins | sample MGYA00519705_ERZ827478 | MGnify/ENA primary metagenome ERZ827478 (study PRJEB31778, sample SAMEA3449318) | human gut metagenome | biome: human gut; feature: human-associated habitat; material: faeces | place: United Kingdom | collected 2010/2012 ... | reverse complement strand
TATAGGCGTGCCCTTTACCCTGTCTGCCGTGCTGGTGGGATATATCTATATCTGGCTGGTGTGGGGACTGTAATCATAAAAAGCCGAATACCGGCAAATCAAACATGTCTCCGATTCCGGAGCCCGCCGAGGGCTCCGGAATTTTCATGGCTATAAACTCCTTGCCAATTGGGAAACGATGTATTATTATACTATAATAAAACATTAAAATCATACTGAAACGGATTGAGAACAGCCCATGGGTATAGAGACAATAAGTTCCAGAAGGAACCGGTTCATACTCCGCCTGCGCAGGCTGGGTACGGAGCCCGCTTTCCGCAGAGAGGAGCGGGAGTACCTGTGCGACGGAATGAAGCTGCTGAAAGAGGCGGTGGGAAAGGGAGCGAAGATCTGCTCCGTTTTGTGGAAAGAGCGGCCGGAAACTGTGGAGGGCCTGAACTGCCCATGGCAGTATGCGGCACCGGCAGAGCTTTTTGACTATGCTTCCCCTATGAAGAACAGCCCCGGCCCGATTTTCACCGTGGCCATGGAGAGAGACGGGAAGGAGGGGCGGCTGGGAAACGCTCTGGTGCTGGAGACTATCCAGGACCCCGGAAATGTGGGCACCGTGCTTCGCACTGCCAAGGCTATGGACATAGATGCCGTCATACTTACCGGAGACTGCGCCGATATTTACAGCCCCAAGGCGGTGAGGGCCAGCATGGGGGCCATATTCCGCCAGCGGGTGATATATGCGGAGCGGGATGAGTTGAGACAGCTGGCGGATAGTAACGGCCTGAAGCTTTATGCCGCCGCTCTGTCGGACAAGGCGGAGGATATCCGAGGTCTGAGTATGAAGCGGGCCGCAGTCTGCATAGGCAGCGAAGGGCAGGGGCTGAGCCGGGAACTGATTGAACTTTGCGACGGGGAAGTAATAATCCCCATGGCCCCCGGCAGCGAGTCCCTCAATGCCGCAGTTGCGGCGGCCATAATCATGTGGGAGATGCAGAGATAGAAAGTTCGGAATAAAGATAAGGGCAGGTGGGGAAAATGGCGGCGATAAAGTACTGGCTGTGGCTCTCATCCCAGACAAGACTGAGCCCCAGGGCCAGGGCAGCCATAGCGGAGTACTATGGCGACGCGGAGGCGGCTTTCAATTCCCCTGCCGGGGATTTCAGCCGTGTGCCGGGAGTGGGCAGGCTGGAGGCCCAGCTGCTGGAGCAGAGAGATATGAGCAGGGTGGACCCCATCCTGGCCGCCTGTCATGCCCAGGGCATAGATATAGTTACATTGCAGGATGCGGCCTATCCTGCAAGACTGAGAAACATCTTTGCCCCGCCGGTGGTACTATATGTAAAAGGGAGCCTGAAGGGCTTGGATGAGGAGGCGGCAGTGGCCGTCATAGGAACCAGGAAGGCCAGCCCCTATGGACTGAAAATGGGCCGGAACCTGGCTTGGGAGATAGCCCGGAGCGGAGGTACGGTGGTTTCCCTGCTCACCGAGGGCATAGATGAGGCGGCGGCCAGAGGGGCCCTGCTGGCCGGAGGCCGGTGCATAGGCGTGCTGGGCTGCGCCCACCGGGAGCGGGAGGGCAGCCTTGCCATGGATGTTATCCGCTCCGGGGCTCTTGTCAGCGAATATCCCCCGGGAACGCCGACTCAGCGCAGCTTTTTCAGAGACAGGAACCGGATAGCAGCAGGGCTTTCGGTGGCGGTCACGGTGGTGGAAGCCCCTGAGGGCAGCGGTGCCCTGCTCTTTGCCGCCGAGGCTCTGGAGCAGGGACGGGAGATATTTGCCGTGCCCGGCAATGCCGATGCCCCCAACAGTGCCGGTACCATAGAACTTATAAAGCAGGGGGCCAAGCCCGCTACCTGTGGATGGGACGTGCTGGAGGAATTTGCTGCCCTGTACCCGGAAAAACTCAGGGCGGAGAGGGCTGCACGGGCTCCGGAGAGAAAAATGCCGGAGCCGCCCCAAAGCAGCCGTCCGGAGGTCGAAAGGGCCCGGGACGGGAAAAAAGAGATTGACAAGGAAAAGGGCAAAGGATATATTGACTTGCGTGAACAGCTCTCCGGCTTGAGCGAGGAGCAGCTGGAGATAGTGAAGGCCATATCCGGCGGCAGCCGGCACATAGATGATATAATAGAAGCCACCGGCTACACTGCGGCAAAGGTACTCTCCCAGCTGACGCTGCTGGAGATAAAGGGCTATGTGAAGCGCAGCGCCGGAAAGCGGATAAGTCTGAATATTATTAGAAAGTAAGACGGCCCACAAGGGAAGGCCGTGGAATGGAGAACAGGATGGCAAAAGCAAAAAACCTTGTAATAGTGGAGTCCCCGGCAAAAGCCAAGACCATTGAGAAATATCTTGGCAGCGATTATAAGGTAACTGCGTCCATGGGACATCTCAGGGATCTGCCCAAGAGCAAAATGGGCGTGGATATAGAAAACGGCTTTGAACCTCAGTATATTCCAGTGAGGGACAAGAAGGAGCTTATAGCCGAACTTAAAAAGGAGGCAAAGGCAGCCAAGACCGTGTACCTGGCCACCGACCCTGACCGTGAGGGGGAGGCCATATCCTGGCACCTGAAAGAACTCCTGGACCTGGACGACGAGAAGGCCAAACGGGTAACTTTCAATGAGATCACCAAGAAGGTGGTCACCGAGAGTATAAAAAATCCCAGAAGCATAGACCAGGACCTGGTCAATGCCCAGCAGGCACGACGCATTCTGGACAGGATAGTGGGCTATGAGCTTTCCCCCTTCCTCTGGAGAAAGATAAAGACGGGCCTGTCCGCAGGCCGCGTCCAGTCTGTGGCAACCCGCATGGTGGTGGACCGGGAGGAAGAAATAAGAAATTTCCAAAGTCAGGAGTACTGGCTGCTGGATGCCGCTCTCAGCTGCGGGGAGGACCGCGCCGGTTTCACTGCCCGCTTCTTCGGGAAGGGCGACAAAAAGCAGGAGCTCCACAGCCGCCAGGAGGTGGACGCCGTAATAGCCGAGACGGAGAAATCCCCCTTTACCGTGAAAAATGTGAAGCGGGGGGAGAAGCAGAAATCTCCGGCTCCACCCTTCATCACCTCCACCTTGCAGCAGGAGGCCTCACGCCGCTTGGGCATGACGCCCCGGCGCACCATGTCTATCGCCCAGCAGCTGTATGAGGGCGTGGAACTCACAGGCCACGGCAGTGTTGGCCTTATAACCTATATGCGTACCGACTCCCTGCGCCTGTCGGAGGAAGCTCTGGCAGCTGCCGGCAGCTATATAGTGGAGCACTACGGGGCGGAGTACTATCCCGGAAAGCCCCGGCATTTCAAGACCAAGTCCGGAGCCCAGGATGCCCACGAGGCCATACGCCCCACTTATGTGGAGCTGAGCCCGGAAGTGGTGCGTAAGGATCTGACCCAGGAGCAGTACAGGCTCTACCGGCTCATCTGGGGGCGCTTTACTGCCTGCCAGATGGCCAATGCCGTCTATGACAATGTGGCTGTGGACGTGGACAGTGCAGGATATACCTTCAAGGCCAGCTACTCGGAGCTTAAATTTAAGGGCTACACCGCCGTATACGAGGAGGCCAAGGACGAGGAACTGAGCGAGATCGCCAATCCTCTGCCCAGTCTCAGCCAGGGCCAGGAGCTGAAGCTGGAGAAGATGCTGCCAGACCAGCAGTTCACCCAGCCCCCCGCACGCTTCACCGAGGCTACCCTTATCAGAGCCATGGAGGAAAAAGGCATAGGCCGTCCCTCCACATATGCACCCACAATATCCACCATCACCGCCCACGACTACGTGATAAAAGAGGGCAAGTATCTGCGGCCCACCCCCTTGGGAGAGGTGGTAACAGGACTTATGAAGGAGCGATTTGCCGACATCGTGGATCTGAAGTTTACGAACCACATGGAGGCGGAGCTGGACGAGATAGAGAGCGGCAAGGCCCAGTGGCGCGGTGTGTTGGAGGACTTCTACGGGGACTTCAGTAAGGAGCTGAAAGAGGCGGAGACCGCTATGGACGGGGTAAAGCTTAAGGTTCCCGACGTGCTCAGCGACGAATACTGCGATGTCTGTGGCCGCCAGATGGTGGTGAAAAAGGGCAAGTTCGGCTATTTCCTGGCCTGCCCCGGCTTTCCCGACTGCACATTTACCAAGCCCATAGTCATAGAAATGCCGGGCAAGTGCCCCAGGTGCGGAGGCCGTATACTCAAGCGTACCTCCAAGAAGGGCTATGTGTTCTACGCCTGTGAGCGGGGTACCGACTGCGGCTTTATAACCTGGGACGTGCCCACCAAGGACTTCTGCCCGGCCTGCGGCAAGACCATGTTCAAGCGCAGCGGCAGAGGCCCTCTGAAATCCTTCTGCATCAATGAGGAATGCGTCAACTTCGTGCCGGAGGACAAGCGGGTATACAAGAAGAAAAGCCCTGAGGAGAAGGCTGCCAAGGCCGAAGCCGACCAGACGGCGGAGGCAGAGCATGAGGAGAAAAGCTCCGCAGCCAAGAAGACAACGGCCAAAAAGGCGGCAGCTGCAAAGAAGACGACAGCAGCCAAAAAGACAACAGCTGCCAAGACGACGACCGCCGCAAAGAAAACTACAACAGCAAAGAAAACCGCCGGGGCCAAGAAAGCCGCCCCGGCAGAGGAAAAATAAATGAGAGAAGTCACAGTTTTGGGAGCGGGCCTTGCCGGCAGCGAATGCGCCTGGCAGTTGGCCAGACGCGGGATAAAAGTAAAGCTCTGGGAGATGAAGCCGGAGAAGATGAGCCCGGCTCATACTTCTCCCTACTTCGGGGAGCTGGTGTGCTCCAACTCCCTGCGCAGCGATGAACTCACCAATGCCGTGGGACTTTTAAAAGCAGAGATGCGCTCCCTGGGCTCCCTTATAATGGACAGCGCCGACACAAACCGAGTGGCTGCCGGGGGCGCCCTGGCGGTGGATCGTGAGGGCTTTGCCCGCTATATAACTGAAAAGTTGGAGCAGAACCAAAATGTGGAAATAATCCGCCGGGAGGCTCTGGACATCCCGGAGGGGGAGGTGGTCGTTGCCACCGGCCCTCTTAGCAGCGATGCCATTGCGGAAAAAATTGCCGCCCTCTGCCCGGACAGCGACCTGCATTTTTACGACGCGGTGGCCCCAATTGTCACCCTGGAGAGTGTTGACATGGACAGCGCCTTCTTTGCCTCACGATATGACAAGGGCACTGCTGATTATGTAAACTGCCCCATGGACAAGGAAGAGTACATGGCCTTTGTGAAGGAGCTGGTCAGTGCCAAGGAGGCACCGGTCCACGGCTTTGACGATGCCGGAGTATTTGAGGGCTGTATGCCTGTGGAGGTCATGGCCCGCCGGGGGGTGGATACCCTGCGCTACGGGCCTATGAAGCCGGTGGGGCTCATAGATCCCCGCACCGGCAGGGAGAACTATGCCGTGGTGCAGCTTCGCCGGGACAATGCTGACGGAACCATATATAATATCGTTGGATTCCAGACTCACCTGACCTGGGGAGAGCAGAAGCGGGTGTTCTCCATGATACCGGCGCTTAAGAATGCGGAGTTTGTGCGCTATGGGGTGATGCACCGGAATACCTACCTCAACAGCCCTAAATTGCTGGACAGGTACTACCGCCTGAAGTCGGAGCCCAGGATAAGCTTTGCCGGACAGATGACAGGCGTGGAGGGCTATGTGGAGTCCGCCGCCTCCGGAATGCTGGTGGGCATAGAGACTGCCGCACGGGTGCTGGGCCTGGAAAGTGTGGACTTTCCCCAGGAGACGGCAATAGGGGCTCTGGGCCTCTACATCTCCGGTGGCAGCGTAGGGGACTTCCAGCCCATGAACATAAATTTCGGCATCATAAAGCCTCTGGAATACAGGGTTAAAGGTAAGCGCAACAAGAATGCCGAGATATCCAGGCGGTCCCTGGAGATAATAGAGAAGCTGAAAGACAGAGAGGTTTTAAAGCTATGAGGATAATAATAGACGCCATGAGCGGGGATAAGGCCCCCGAGGAAATCGTAAAAGGCGCCGTCATGGCCCGGCGTGAGCTGGGAGTAGACGTAACTCTGGTGGGCAAGAAAGAAGTGGTGGACGCCATCCTGGCTGAGGAGAGCTGCACCGACATAGAAGTGGTTGACGCAAGGGACGTCATCACCATGGAGGACGACCCCAGCACTGCCACCAGAAGGAAAAAGGAGGCCTCCATGACTGTGGCACTGAGCCTGCTACGGGATGGGAAGGGGGATGCCCTGGTGTCTGCCGGCAGCACGGGAGCTCTGCTCACCGGAGCCACCCTCATCGTAAAGCGTATAAACGGTATACGCCGGGCGGCTCTGTCCCCGGTGCTGCCCAACGGCGGTGCCGGTACCGTGCTCATGGATTCCGGCGCAAATGTGGAGTGCACGGCAGAATATCTGCTGCAGTTTGCCTATATGGGCAGCTTCTATGCCAAGCGAATGATGGGCCTGGAGAATCCCAGGGTGGGCCTTGCCAATGTGGGAACCGAGGACACTAAGGGCGGTCCCCTGCAGCATGAGGCTTTCCGGCTGCTGAAAGAGGCCGGAGAGGCCGGGCGCATAAACTTCATCGGCAATGTGGAGGGTAACAGCGTCTTTGCCGGGGATGTGGACGTGATAGTCACCGACGGTTTTACCGGCAACATGATGCTAAAAACCTCCGAGAGCATGATAAAATTTATCCTGGGCAATCTCAAGGATGTGTTCTACAAGAGCCTCAAGAACAAGCTGGCCGCCGCCGTGCTGAAGGGAGATCTGGAGCACATGAAGAGGACCCTGGATGTGAAGGAAGTGGGGGGCACGGTGATGCTGGGCATATCCGCCCCGGTAATCAAGGCCCACGGTTCCTCCGACGCCCGCTGCATTCTGGCTGCCGCCCGCCAGGCCAAGACCTGCGTGGAGTCCGGCATAATAGAGGATATCAAGGCTAACATCGAATATATGAAGATTGGCTGAGCGTGAGTGATGGACGAATTAGAGGCAAAAATCGGATACGGTTTTAAGGACAGAGAGCTGCTGCGCACTGCTCTGACCCACAGCTCCTATGCCAACGAGCGCCACGGTGACTGCCGGAGCTATGAGCGGCTGGAGTTTCTGGGCGACTCCATATTGGGGCTGATCACCGCTGAGTATCTGTACGCCCATGAGCCCAAACTGCCCGAGGGCCGGATGACACGGCTGAGGGCGGAGCTGGTGTGCGAGAGCAGCCTGCACCAGGTAGCTTTGAAACTGGAGCTTGGAAAATATATGCGCCTGGGCAGGGGTGAGGAACACACCGGCGGGCGGCAGCGTCCCTCCATTTTGGCGGACATGGTGGAGGCTGTGATAGCCGCCATGTATCTGGACAGCGGCATGGAGCAGAGCCGCCGCTTTGTCATTGATATGATACTCAAGGATGCCAGAATAGACGACAGCCACCCCACCGCCGATTACAAGACCCAACTGCAGGAGCTGGTGCAGCGCAGGAGCGACCAGCACATAAGCTATGCCATGACCGGGGAGAGCGGGCCGGATCACAACAAGATTTTTTCCTTCTCCGTGTCCATAAACGGCGTTATAACCGGCGAGGGCAGCGGCAGAACCAAAAAGGAGGCCGAGCAGATGGCGGCCATGAAGGCTCTGGAGGCGTTGAAGAAATGAGCGCCAGAGAGAGCATCATCCCCATATTTGTGCCCCACCTGGGCTGCCCAAACGACTGCGTGTTCTGCAACCAGCGGCGCATATCCGGCAGCCAGCAGCCAGCCGTGGCAGAGGATGTAAAAGAAGCTATAGAGAAGGCAGCCGCCTTGCTCCCTTTGGGAGCAAAGCGGCAACTGGCATTTTATGGGGGCAGCTTCACCGCCATACCTGTGGCAGAGCAGCTGAGCCTGCTGGCCGCTGCAAAGGAGGAACTTGACAGAGGGCGTATTGATTCCATACGCCTGTCCACCCGCCCCGACGCTATAGACGGCGCCGTGCTGAAAAGGCTCCGTGACTTTGGGGTTGAAACTATAGAACTGGGAGCTCAGAGCATGGACGAAGAGGTGCTGCTCCTCTCCGGGCGGGGCCATACCGCAAGGGATGTGGAGCAGGCTTCCAGACTCATAAAGGACTGGGGATTTCGCCTCATCCTCCAGATGATGACGGGCCTGCCCGGGGATACTCCGGAAAAGTCCGTGGAGACTGCCCGACGCATAGCGGCATTGAAGCCCGACGGTGTGCGGATATACCCCACGGTCATAGTTCGGGACACTGCCCTTTTTGACTTATGGCAGGCCGGAAAATATAAGGAGCACACCGTGGAGGATGCGGTGGAGATTTGCGCTATGCTGTTGCCCATATTTGAGGAGGCAGGCATACCGGTGATACGCCTGGGACTGAATCCTACGGAGGAGCTCTCCGGCGGGGCTGCCGCCGGAGGGGCATACCACCCTGCCCTGGGCGAGCTGGTGAAAAGCCGGATAATGTACAGCGAAGCCCGCTCCCTCTTGGCAGGAACGGAGCCGGGAAGTCGGGTGACCCTGGAAGTGGGAAAAGGAAAAACCTCCCAGATGACAGGACAGCACCGGCAGAATATAGAGAAACTCTCCCGCGAATTTGGCCTGAGCGGGATAAAAATTAAAGAATCCGACACAAATACCCGGGAAATCAAGATATTTTCCGTTGAAAAGCCTGGGGATATGTAATATAATAAATCGGTTTTAAACGCAATCTACTAAAATGAGGTTACAGGTTTGTATTTAAAAGCTTTGGAGATACAGGGGTTCAAGTCTTTCGCGGATAAGACCCGTCTCATCTTTGAAAAAGATATAACTGCAATAGTAGGGCCAAACGGTTCCGGCAAATCCAATATCTCCGATGCCATCCTCTGGGTCATGGGCGAGCAGCGCAGCAAGGCCCTGAGAGGCAGCAAAATGGAGGATGTCATCTTTGGCGGCACAGAAAAGAGGGGTGCCCTGGGCTATGCCCAGGTTTCCCTGATAATTGACAATTCCGCCCATATCTTTGATTCTGACAGCAGCGAGATCATGCTCACCCGCCGCTATTACCGCAGCGGGGAGAGCGAGTATTTCATAAACCGTGAGTCGGTGCGTCTTAAGGACATAAACAGCTTGCTCATGGATACGGGCCTTGGCCGGGACGGCTACTCCATCATCGGCCAGGGACGCATTGCGGAAATAGTGTCCAGCAAGAGCACCGACCGCCGGGAAGTCTTTGAAGAGGCTGCCGGCATCTCCCGCTTCCGTTACCGGAAGGAGGAGGCCGAGCGCAAGCTGGAGAAAACCGAGGAGAACCTGCTGCGCATAAACGACAAGATAGAGGAGCTGGAAATGCAGGTGGAGCCCCTGCGCAAGCAGGCGGAGACTGCCAAGCGTTACCTGGTGCTGAGGGATGAACTGCGCATACAGGAGATATCGGTGTGGATGGCAACTCTGGAAAAGCTCCGGGCCCAGGCAAAGGATGTGGAGCTGGAGTTTGAGCAGGTGACGGACAGTCTGGAAAAGGCCAGAGAACAGCTCAAGGGACTCTATGATTCCTCCGACGGCATAAGCCAGCGGATGCAGCAAAAGGACGTGGAGACTGAAGAAGCCCGCCGCCGTCTTTCCCTGGCGGAGGGGGATAACTCCCGCCTGGAGGCTGAGGCTGCGGTGCTTAAAGCAAACATGGACAGCAGCGCCGAAAATAAAAAGAACCTGCTCAGCGATATCGACAAGCAGGAGAGCCGGGTCCGGGAACTCCGGGAGAGCATAGACAAGAGCGGGGAGCGCATGGCTCAGATCGGCTCCGCCCTGAAAGAATTGCAGCAGGAGCAGGACAGCAACGACAATGTCATCTCCGGCTGCCGCATGAAGCTGAACCGCCGGGATGCAGCGGTAAAGGAGCTCAGCGGCAAAACCACCCAGCTGCAGGTGGACGAGCGCAGTATGGATTCACGTATAAACCTGCTGAGCGATATGGAAAAAGATTACGAGGGATACTCCCGGGCGGTAAAAACCGTCATGAAGGAGAGCCGGAGGGGGAACCTGAAAGGGATACATGCCCCGGTGGCAAACCTTCTTAGAGCAGACGAGGAATGCGCCCTGGCTATAGAGACGGCTTTGGGAGCCGCCGCCCAGAACATAGTGGTGGATACCCAGGAGGACGGACGCCGGGCCATAGAGCTGCTCAAGCGCAGTGATTCCGGCAGAGCTACTTTCCTGCCAATGGACGCTATCCGGGGCAGCGTAATGAAGGATGCCCCGGATAGGGACCCGGGCTTTGTGGGCATAGCCTATGACCTGGTGAAATTTGACAGCCGCTATGGCCAGATAGTTGCAAATCTCCTGGGACGCACCGTGGTGGCGGAGGCTTTGAGCGACGCGGTGCGCATGTCCAGAAACAGCGGCAACCGGCTGAGGATAGTGACTCTGGACGGTCAGATGATAAATGCCGGAGGTTCCATGACCGGCGGCAGCAGCGCCAAGGGCAGCGGCATACTCTCCCGGGCCAATGAGCTGGAGAGACTTAAAAAGGACAGGGAGAAGCTGAAGGCAGAGGAAGAACTCTCCGCAAAGCAGCTGGAGAAGGCACAGCGGGAGCTGGCCGCAGTACGCTATGAGCTGGAAATGGCCCAGGAGGAACAGGGGCAGCTGAGAAGCCGCAGATCCTCTCTGGAGGCGGAGCTGAAGGCCACGGAGAGTTCCGCCGCCCAGCTGAGGCTTTTGATGGACAGTCTCTCGGGAGACAGTCAGATACGCCGCAATGCCGTGGAGGCCGCCCAGCGCCAGATAGAGGACTTTGCCCGCCGCCTGGAGGAAAAGCAGGGGGAGATGGCAAAGGCCAGAGAGAGAATTGAGCGTATCAAGGAAGAGATCCAGGAAATCAGCAAGAGCCGCATGGAGCTGGAGAGCAGACGTACCAAGGCCGACAAGCAGGCCCAGGAGCTGAACCGGGAGATCGTGGAGCTGGAGCGGGGTAAAGCCCGCGTTGAGCAGAAAAAGCAGGCCGCCGAGATGGAGGAGCGCCAGATACTGGATAAGCTCTGGGAAAACTATGAGCTGAGCCACAGTGCCGCCGAGGCCCTGCGCCAGCCGGTGGAAAACCTTCAGAAGGCCGGCAAGGACATTGCAGAGCTGCGCCGTAGGATAAATGCCCTGGGCAGCCCCAACATCGGCGCCATAGACGAGTTTGAGCGGGTGAACACCCGTTATGAATTCCTCAGCGGCCAGAGAGACGATGTGGAAAAGGCCAAGGGCGAGTTGTTGGATATAATAAAAGAGCTCACCGGGGAGATGGAAGAGCTGTTCGCGGAGCGCTTCAAGGAGATCGACCAGTGCTTCCGCCAGACTTTCCTGGAGCTCTTCGGCGGAGGCAAGGCTGCTTTGAGGCTGGAGGATGAGAGCAATGTGCTGGAGTGCGGTATCGAGATAAAGGTGCAGCCGCCGGGCAAGGCTCTTTCAACCATCAGCCTGCTGTCCGGCGGAGAGATGGCCTTTGTGGCCATAGCCCTGTACTTTGCCATACTGAAGGTGCGGCCCACACCCTTCTGCGTCATGGACGAGATAGAGGCCGCTCTGGATGAGGCGAATGTCACCCGCTATGCCCAGTACATGCGCCGCATGTCGGACAAGACCCAGTTCCTTGTCATCACCCACCGCCGGGGCACCATGGAAGAGGCGGACATGCTCTACGGCGTGACAATGCAGGAAAAGGGCGTATCCACTGTCATCGAACTGGATCTGGAGAGCGCCCAGAAGACAATAGAGGAATGACAGCAGACATTGCCGGTACATTCGGCAGACTACGGAGACAGAATATATGGGATTTTTTGACAAAATTTTTTCCGGCCTGACCAAGACCCGCAGCAATATGGAGGAGCTGGAGGAACTGTTTCAGGGCTACCAGCCCGACAGCGAAGATTTCTATGAGGAGCTGGAGGAGCTGCTGGTGATGGCCGACGTGGGGGCGGAGACTGCCGCCCAGGTGATAAAGGCCATGAGGAAGCTGACCTGGGAGCGCCGCTTCAGAAAGGGCTATGAGGCCCGGGCCGGGCTTATCGAGCTTCTGAGCAAGCTCTTGCAGGTGGGGGACACGGAGCTTAAGCTGGAGACCAAGCCCTCCGTCATCCTCATGGTGGGGGTAAACGGAGTGGGCAAGACCACTACCATCGGCAAAATAGCCGCCCAGCTCACCGCTCAGGGCAAGAAGGTGCTGCTCTGCGCCGGGGATACTTTCCGGGCTGCAGCTGCCGAGCAGCTGGGTATCTGGGCGGAGCGCTCCGGCTCGGAGATAGTACGCCACGAGGAGGGCAGCGACCCCGCCGCAGTGGTGTATGACGGCCTCAGCGCCGCCAAGGCCAGAGGTACCGACGTGGTGATAATCGACACGGCGGGGCGGCTCCACAACAAGCAGAACCTGATGAATGAGCTGGGCAAGATCCGGCGCATCATCGACAGAGAGCTGCCGGAGGCATCGGTGGAGACCCTCATGGTGCTGGACGCCACCACCGGCCAGAACGGCCTCATCCAGGCAAAGCAGTTCCTGGAGACCGCCGGGCTTACCGGCATAGTCCTCACCAAACTGGACGGCACAGCCAAGGGCGGCATAGTATTTGCCATAGCCAACGAGCTGAAGCTGCCGGTGAAGTTCATAGGCGTGGGCGAGGGCGTGGACGACCTGCTGCCCTTTGAGGCCAAGGACTTTGTGGAGGCGCTGTTTAAAAACTGAGTTTTGGATTCAGTCTATTATTGAAATTATGGAGAGTAAGATATGCCAATAAGCAGTAAACAGCGGGCCCAGCTCAGGGGCATGGCCATGGAGCTGGACACCATAATCCAGGTGGGCAAGGGCGGAATAAGCGACAGCCTGGTGGAATCCGTCAATGCGGCCCTGAAGGCCCGGGAGCTGGTAAAGGGCCGGGTGCTGGAAAATTCCATGCTCACAGCCAGGGAAGCCTGCGACGCATTGTGTGAAAGATGCGGCGCCGAAGGCGTCCAGGTGATAGGCACCAAATTTGTGATGTATAAGCGCAACGAGAAAGAGCCTAAAATAGTTCTGGTGAAGGACAAGAAAAAATAATGAAAACTGCTGTGTACGGCGGCAGCTTCAACCCGCCCCATCTGGGCCATGTGAGTGCTGCGGCCACTGTATATGAAAAGCTGGAGCCGGACAGGTTCCTGATAATCCCCACCAATATCCCGCCCCATAAGGACATGGCCCCCGGCAGCCCCAGCCCGGAACAGCGCATGGAGCTGTGCCGGCTGGCTTTCCGGGATATCCCGGGGGCAGAGCTGTCGGACATGGAACTGAGACGGGAAGGGCGCAGCTACAGCGCCGACACGATTGCTCAGCTGAAAGAGCAGTTCCCGGAGGATGAGCTGTACCTGGTGATGGGCTCGGACATGTTCCTCAGCTTTTGCCAATGGTACAAGTTTCAGTACCTGCTGGATAACTGCGTGCTCACGGTGCTCTCACGGGAGGAGGACGACTGGCGGGAGCTGGAGGAGTTCAAAGGGGAGCTGGAAGATAAGTATTCGGCCAGGGTGCTGATACTGAGCCATGAGCCTCTGCCCATGAGTTCGGAGGATGTGCGCGCCCATCTGCGCCTGGGCCTGGGTTCGGATATGCTGCCGGACAGCGTATACTCCGAGATAATCCGGCGGCGCTACTATGAGGCGGAGCCGGAGCTCACCTGGCTCAGGCAGAAGATCAGCCCACGGCTCACATCCATGCGCATGGCCCACACTGCCGGCTGTGAGCACGAGGCGGTGCAGCTTGCCAGACTCTGGGGCGAGGACCCGGAAAAGGCCGCCGTGGCGGGGATACTCCACGATGTGACAAAAAATCTTAGTTACGATGAACAGTTGATATTGTGTGATGAATATGGTATTATTCTCGATAATCTTCAGAAGGATAACCCAAAGCTTCTCCATGCAATAACCGGCGCCGCCCTTGCGGCGGACGAGTTTGGCGTTTCGGAAGAAATCAGCCAGGCCATACGCTGGCATACCACCGGCAAACCGGATATGAGCACTCTGGAGAAGATAATATACCTGGCCGACTACATAGAGCCTACCAGGGATTTTGACGGAGTTGAAAGGCTTCGTGAGCTGGCCTATGAGGATCTGGACAAGGCCATGGCCCTGGGGCTGGAGATGAGCCTGGAGGAACTGCGCCGCCATAATGTGGAGCCCCACAAGGATACGGTGGAGGCATGGCTGTGGTATACAGGCAGCCGGGAGAACTTATAAATAAAGAGCCGCCCGGATCGGCGCGGCAGAAGGGAGAATAAAATGCTTAGTCCCGCCCAAATAGCGGCAATAGCCGCCAGAGCCCTGGACGAGAAAAAGGCCAAGGATGTCAAGATCCTGAAGACCACAGAGCAGACTGTGCTGGCCGACTACTTTGTAATCTGCAACGGCAACTCTTCCACACACATAAAGGCTCTTGTGGATGAAGTGGACAAACAGCTCTCCGAGGCAGGGGAGCCCCCCGTACGCCGGGAGGGCTTGCGCTCGGATATCTGGGTGCTCATGGATTTCGGCTGCGTCATAGTCCATGTGTTCACCGACGAAGCCAGAAAATTTTACAACCTGGAGCGCCTTTGGAGCGACTCAGAGGTGGTGGATATCTCATCCCTTCCCAGCCCCTGAGGTTGAAGCGCTCAGGCCCTTTGGGCCTGGGCTCTGCTTTGGCCAAAATGGGGCGGTACCGGACAGATAATTCAGAAATTAAAAAAGGAAGAGTTGATCCATCATGAAATACGATTTTGCAAGAATAGAGAAAAAATGGCAGGATATCTGGGATGAGCGCAAGCCCTATGCCGCCGTCACCGGCAGCGACAAGCCCAAGTTCTACGGGCTTATAGAGTTCCCCTACCCCTCCGGACAGGGCCTGCATGTGGGCCATCCCCGGCCCTTTACCGCCATGGATATCGTCACCAGGAAAAAGCGCATGGAGGGATATAACGTCCTCTTCCCCATCGGCTTTGATGCCTTCGGCCTGCCCACGGAAAACTATGCAATAAAGAACCACATCCACCCCGCCGATGTGACTGCGAAGAATATAGTCAACTTTACCCGTCAGCTGAAGATGCTGGGCTACGGCTTTGACTGGGACCGCTGTGTGGACACTACCGACCCCAAGTATTACAAGTGGACTCAGTGGATATTCCTCCAGCTCTTTAAGAAGGGCCTGGCTTACAAGACCACCATGCCTGTCAACTGGTGCACCAGCTGCAAGTGCGTGCTGGCAAATGAGGAAGTTGTCAACGGCGTGTGCGAGCGCTGCGGCAGCGAAGTTGTGCGCCGGGAGAAGAGCCAGTGGATGCTGGCCATCACCAAGTACGCCCAGCGCCTCATAGACGACCTGGACGACCTGGACTATATCGAGCGCGTGAAGATCCAGCAGAAAAACTGGATAGGCCGCTCCACCGGCGCCGAGGTCACCTTCAAGACCACCTGCGGCGACGATATCGTGGTCTACACCACCCGCCCCGATACCCTCTTCGGCGCCACCTATATGGTCCTATCCCCTGAGCACGCCTATGTGAATAAGTGGAAGGACATCCTCATCAACTGGGACGAGGTGGCTGCCTATGTGGACGAGGCCGCCCACAAGTCCGATTTTGAGCGCTCCGAGCTGAATAAGGAAAAGACCGGTGTTGAACTGAAGGGCGTCAAGGCCATCAACCCCGTCAACGGCCGGGAGATCCCCGTGTTCATATCCGACTACGTCCTGGTGACCTACGGCACCGGCGCCATCATGGCCGTGCCTGCCCACGACGACCGTGACTGGGAGTTTGCAAAGAAGTTCGGCTGCGAGATAGTTGAAGTTGTCAAGGGCGGCAACATCGAAGAGGGCGCCTTCACCCTGAAGGACGACACCGGCATCATGGTAAACTCCGGTTTCCTTAACGGCATGACCGTAAAGCAGGCCATCCCCGCCATGGAGAAATGGCTGGAGGAAAAGGGCATCGGCGTCCAGAAGGTGAACTACAAGCTCCGCGACTGGGTGTTCTCCCGCCAGAGATACTGGGGCGAGCCCATCCCTCTGGTTAATTGCCCCAAGTGCGGCTGGGTTCCCCTGCCTGAGGAGCAGCTGCCTCTGGTGCTGCCCCAGGTGGAGAGCTACGAGCCCACCGACGACGGCGAGAGTCCCCTGAGCAAGATGACCGACTGGGTCAATACCACCTGCCCGTGCTGCGGCGGCCCCGCCAAGCGCGAGACCGATACCATGCCGCAGTGGGCCGGCTCCAGCTGGTATTTCCTGCGCTATATGGACCCGCACGACGATCAGGCGCCTGTCTCCAAGGAAGCCGAGCAGTACTGGGGCCCCGTCGACTGGTATAACGGCGGCATGGAGCATACCACGCTCCACCTGCTCTACTCCCGCTTCTGGCACAAGTTCCTCTATGACATCGGCGTCGTCCACACCAAGGAGCCGTATGCCAAGCGCACGAGCCACGGCATGATCCTTGGCCAGAACCCGCACTACGTCGGCAACGTCTCCACTGAGGCCGAGAAGCAGGCCCTCATCGAAAAATACGGCAATCAGGCCCTGCGCCCGGCCGTCAAGATGTCCAAGTCCCTCGGCAATGTCGTCAACCCCGACGATGTCGTCAAGGCCTACGGCGCGGACACCATGCGCCTGTATATCATGTTCATCGGCGACTTTGAAAAGGTCGCCACCTGGTCCGACGAGGCCGTCAAGGGCTCCAAGCGCTTCCTCGACCGCTGCTGGAACCTCATGGACATGGCCTCCGACTCCGAAGCACTCAGCGAAAAGAACGAGGCCATCATCCACAAGACCATCCGCAAGGTCACGCAGGACATCGACGAGCTCAAGATGAACACCGCCATCGCCGCCCTCATGACCATGGTCAACGAGTTCTACGCCAACGGCCTGACGAAGGGCGACCTCAAGATGCTCATGCTCATGCTCAGCCCCTTCGCCCCGCATATGGTCGAGGAAATGTGGGAGCTGACCGGCGAGGCCGCGAAGACCGGCACCATGGCCATGCAGCAGCCCTGGCCGGAATACGACGAGAGCAAGACCGTCGCCTCCCACGTCGAGATGGCCGTCCAGGTCCTCGGCAAGCTCAAGGGCACGATCAACGTCCCCGTCGACTCCGAGCAGGACTTCATCGTCGAGACCGCCAAGCAGAACGAGAAGGTCGCCCGCGCCATCGACGGCAAGACCATCGTCAAGGTCATCCTTGTCAAAAACAAGCTCGTGAACCTGATCGTAAAGTAAACAAAATTTTTGAAATTTGCCGGACAGGCGCCGTTTGTCAAGAGTAAATGCACAAAAAAGCAAAAATATTTTTTATGAGGCCAGAATG
>ERZ827478.1369-NODE-1369-length-17400-cov-6.488383_pt1 | contig 17400 bp, 18 predicted proteins | sample MGYA00519705_ERZ827478 | MGnify/ENA primary metagenome ERZ827478 (study PRJEB31778, sample SAMEA3449318) | human gut metagenome | biome: human gut; feature: human-associated habitat; material: faeces | place: United Kingdom | collected 2010/2012 ... | reverse complement strand
TTTTTATAAAAATTATCCATTTTCTTGACTTTATCACTAAAAATGGAGTATACTAAAAATAGAAAATGACAAATCCGTAAGATACGGTTTTGCCGATTGTTATAGTTAAAATAAACCATTCCAGCTCGGTCAAAAGTAGAATGGTTTATTTTTATTTATGTAGTTGCTTATCAACCCAGTTCTTATACAGAACTGCTGTCAAGGCAACGTTTAATGTTAAAGATAACATAAAAGATATTATAAAAAATAGTATCACTTTAACCATAAACATCACCACCCTTCCTACGAAGATTCGTGAAATTGGTGGCAAAACCACATCTGCTTATTCTCATTTCCTATGTGAACTAGTATAGCACGCAATTTAAAATAAATCAATATAAAAGAAACAAATTTTCGTAAAACTTTTTAATTAAATTTCTTGATTTTTATGAAAAAATCTGTTAATTTATATATATAATAGAATTATGAAAAGAGGATAAAATGGTTAATGTAGAATATGCAAATGCTTATAGTGAAGTTTTAGAGATATTAAAGTTTATTTCTAAAGAAGATTATGAGAAGATCCCTGCAAGTAAAATAGAATTATTTAAGCTGAATTCGAATAAAGAATATAAATTTACATATAATCCTGAAAAGACACTAGATGAACAAAACGTTTCTAAAAGAGCAAAAGCAATAATAGGAATATTATTTAGAGATTATTGGGCAACAGAAATACAAAGAGAGAAAATTATCAAAAAACAAGAAAATGATAGATTAATTTTAGAAGAACAAAAAAAGTCATTATATGATACTGAAAATATATTTAAAAAACAAGATATTTGTGGTAAAACAGAAGCAAAAGAAGTTACTGAAATGGCAGTCTATAAAGCAAATTTTATTACAAGAGTTTTTAATAAAATTAAAAAATTTTTAAAAATAAAATAATATTTCTTATACTATTAAGAAAAGAAAGAACCAATGAAGGGATTGTTTATGGCTGAAAATGAAATAATCAAAATAAATTCAGAGAAGTTAAATAGAATGCAAGTATTAGGAAGAGGTGCTTGTTCAGTTGTATATAAATATGGAGATAATCAAGTTGTTAAAGTATTAAATGAAAGTGGTATGAAACTTCATAACGAAGAACAATTCGAACAATTACTAAGAATTAATAATGATATTTGTGCATTTCCACAAAATAGAGTTGAAATTGATGGAAAATTTCAAGGATATACAATGGAATATGTTGATGGACAACAATTACAAGAAAAAGTGGAAAAAATTGATTTAGATACATTAATAGGCGCAATAAAAAAAGCAGAACAAGATATAAAAGATTTGGCACAAGATAGAGTATTCTTTCAAGATTTAAATCAAGGAGGAATAATGTGGGATGAAAAAAGAGATAGAATAAAAATTATAGATACAGACTTTTTTGAAGTTAATCAAGATTTTGAAGAAGAAAAATGTTTTAATGCAAATATGGCATCGTTTAATACAATGTTAGAAATGGAATTGGGCATAATGTCAGGACAAGCAAAGGGATTAGCAGAGTATTTACATGCCAATCCACAATTTAGTAATGCTTATAGAGAATATATATTAGGATCGTTAATGGGAAAAGAGTCTTCTGTAGTTGATTTAATTCAAATGGCAAGAGAAGTAATAGAAAATGAATTTGGAGTTATACCACAAAATTTAACAGAAATGAGAGAATTAGTAGGTGAACAAGAAATTGAAATACCTGATGTTGTAGATATACCTACATTTTTGCCTCCTGATCAACAAGTTGGTACTCCTATTTTAGGAAAGCAAGTATTAGAAGAAATGTCAGATACACCATTGACCGATGAAACGGAGAATGAAATGGCAAGTCAAGAATTGGAATTACAACAACAAAGTAGTGTAAAACAAGAGAGATGACTTTAGAATATCTTAAAAAGGAGAGATTTCTCCTATAGTAATAAAAAGAGAGATGAGATTTTTAGAAGGATTGGATTTTAAAACTCAATCATATAGCAAAAAACAATTAGAAGATGAAAAATTTGTTAGAGAAAATCCTGAAGCGGAGCTTGCTGTTCATATCTTTGGAAAAGGTAAAAATATTGGTACTGCATCAATAGATTTTGATACAATTAATACAACAGAATGGCAAGAAAAAAGAGATACCGCAATGAAGGAGTTAAGAGAAAAATTAGCACCAAATTGTGGTTTCTATACAGCAGGACATCCATTGGACTATAAAACAAGAAATGAAGGGCTAGAATACGGAAAGCCTATTAAAATTGGAAACAATGTATGGATTGGTGGAAATGTTATTGTACTTCCAGGAGTGACGATAGGCGACAATTCTGTTATAGGTGCAGGAAGTGTGGTAAATAAAGATATACCAGCAAATGTGGTAGCAGTTGGAAAACCTTGCAAAGTAATAAAAGAATTACAAAATAGTAAATAAAACACACGATTAGAGTAAAAAGTCCAGAATAAAAAACGTTAAAGGTATTGAATTATTATGTAAAGTATGATATAATAATTCCAGCAATTCCCAATTTGAAGAAAGGGGAGAAAATTTTATGACTATGGTAGAACGCCTGAATAAGCTTACCTATGGACCTTTGTTGGGCTTGAAGCCTGGTACGGTGATAGGCATCTTTCGAGACAAACAAGAAAGTGTACGCTTTGCTGGGCGCGAGCCTTGGAACCATCCGGTGAAAAACCGGAATGTGTTCTGGGATTTGACCCGGCATAAGAAAATCAAGTATCTGGGTAACTATAGGTCTACTTTGGTCCCCGCTATCTTCTTTGACGCCAATGCGTTGTATGACGAGGCGTTTAAAAGAAAGGTACGAGTTGAACTGCTTGCGTTGCAGTTCGACCCCGATGAGTTGCAGATTTTTACTTATCAGATTAAGTAAAAGTTAAACGCAAAACAGCCACATTCTTATCGAATGTGGCTGTTTTGTATGAGGGATTTATTAGCAAAACCAACTGCTTTCTTCAAAACCGTGTTGCTTCAGCGAAACCGGAACTTTGCTGTTGGAAGAAACGTAAGTATTCCCGTCCAAATAGACGAAAACGGTACAATTCTTTACCGTGGCAAAATGCCCGACCTTAGCAGCTGCTCGGTTGTCAAAACAGTCTGTGGCCAAAATGGGGTAGAAGGTTATCCCTTCGTAAATGGTTCCCCCAGGAATTACCCGAATGCAATGCTGAAACAATGTATCAGGTAAGCCCTTTAGTCCAACGATAGAACAGTAGCTTGCACAATCCTCACGGAACTTTGCTTGTTGCGAAGACTTGACGAATTCGCTCAGCGGGGAAAGAACTTTTTTACCTTCTTCATTCAACTGAAAATCAGGATTAAGAATGAAGTTGTCAGAACGGATAAAACCGTTGTTCCACAACACCTTTAAATATTTAATGGCGTCGGGAAGAAGATAAAGTTTGCCACCGGAAGAAAATACAAGAACTCCTTTTCCAGAAAGGTAGGTGCGATCTCGTTCGCTGAACCAGATGCCATGAAATTCTTCGCGATAACCAAGTTTTTTGCGCTTAACAAGTTCCCTCTCGTTTGAGACAGGAAGAGCTACGTTCTTTAAAAAAGTAAGACCTTTGCTGTCCTTCATAATTGTTCTCCTTTATTAAAATATTGAATGATTTGTAGTGTCTAAGCTGTCCAACAAGGAGATTAAAAACTTAGAATACTTATAGTATACCACAAATTTACATAAAATGCAAATTTAACATAAGTAAAAAACAACGTTTTAAGGATATAATAAAAACATTCTACTATATATTAAGTAGAATGTTTATAAATATAAATTATATAGGGTTAACATGAATTATTGACAAATATACAGAATCTAAAGAGTTTAATTCCTTTTCTAGTTTGTCAGCGATTTGATGACTATCAAAAGTAGACATATTTCCGTCAACATATATTGAAATGGAAATTAAATATTTGTATCCCACAGGTTTTGAAGTAAGATGGTTAATCTTTTGAATAGAGGGATAGTTCTTAACTATATCCAAAATTTTTTGCTTAGTCTCGTCGTCCATAGAAGAATCCATCAAAACATTATAACTGTCGATAAAAAGTTTAATTCCAGTAATACAAATTAAAACAGAAATGCCAATACCAACAATACCGTCAAACCAGTATATTCCAAACATGCTAAGAATAATAGAAATCAATGTAAAAGTTGTAACAATACAATCGTTTCTATGATCTTGCTTTAAGGCTTTTATAAGTATGCTGTCAGTCCTTTTTGATAAAAATCTGGTATATACAAAAAGTATCAGTTTAATTGTAATTGTGATAATGCAGACGATTATTGCTAGATTTGGAATAGAAATTTCTTTAGGGTTAAACAAAGAAATAACAGAATCATATATTAATTTCAAGGCAACAAAAATCATTGATAAACTAATGAACAAAGAAAATATGTATTCAGCTTTTCCGTGTCCAAAATTATGAGAGTCGTCGCTAGGAGCTCTTGAAATTTTTCCACCAATATAGCTCATTAGGGAAGCAAAAATGTCTCCTGCACTATTTGCTGCGTCAGCGATTAAAGCTTGGCTTTTACTCAAAAAACCCACAATAAACTTGATAATTAGTAAAAAAAAATTTCCAGCAATTCCAGCAATAGTAGCTTTATGAATATCAGAATATCTCTCCATGATAATAACACTCCTTATAATTTAAGTATAATAAGAATGATATCATAAATATGCCTTAATATCTACTATTTTAATAAAATTGAAAAAAATATAAATTTTCTTTGACTTTTTGTAATAAATAGCTTAGAATAGAGGAGAATAAGAATTAGATAAAAAGAAAAGAGGTTTTTTATATGAATATATGGCATGACATAGCAGAAGATAGAATAAAAAAAGATGATTTTGTAGCGGTTGTTGAAATACCAAAAGGCTGCAAAAACAAGTATGAACTTGATAAAAAAACAGGAATGTTAAGACTGGATAGAATTTTATATACAGCAACACATTATCCAGCAAATTATGGATTTATTCCGAGAACATATGCAGGAGATCACGACCCACTAGATGTACTAGTTCTTTGCCAAGAACCAATTTATCCATTAACATTGGTGGAATGTTATCCTGTGGGAGTTCTAAGAATGACTGATAGCAATGAAGAAGATGAAAAAATAATAGCAATAGCAAAAAAAGATCCTTTCTTAAATTGCTATAATGACATATCAGAACTTCCAGCACAATTATCAGCTGAAATAATGCACTTTTTTGAAGTGTACAAACAATTAGAAGGAAAGAAAACAACAATAGATAAAATGATGGGAAGAAAAGAAGCAGAAGAGGTCATACAAGAAACAATAGATAACTATAAAAAGGAATTTGAAAATAAAGAGGGGTAAACGATGATTGAAAAAATAATATTTAACGTACTTGCCTTCACATTATTTATTCTGATGTTTATACAATTAATAAGAAAAAATGACACTAGCTATGTATACCTACTAGTGGCACAATTTATAGGAATAACCATAAACTTCATAGAGTTAAGTATAGGAAAAAGTTTTGGTTTTGTAGCAAAATTGATAATGTACATGCTGTCAGTAATTTTGCCAGCATTTGTAATGTGGCTTGAATACAAGAAAAAGATTGAATTTGCAGAGATTTTTAATTTAGCGATGGCTACAATATATTCAAAAGCAGGAAAAGACGAGGAGGCTAAAAAATATTTAAACAAATTAATCGACAAATATCCTAACAGTTACAAAGGTCATATGCTACTGGCACAAATATATGAGAAACAAGAAAAGTATGAATCAGCGCTAGATGAATATGAAAGAGCTTATGATATTAATCCCACAAACAAGAATATTTATTTAAAAATAGGCAAATTATATGGAAACGTAGGAAGAGAAGATGAAGCAATACAAATATTTAATGACTTATTGAAAAAGAACCCAGAATATTATGAAGCAAGCATGATTTTGGGAGATATACTAAACAAAAAACAAAACTACAAAGAAGCAGTACAAGTTTATATGAATGCACTAAAATATAGACCGGCAGATTATGAACTATATTACAATTTGGGAATGACATATACATTACTAAATGATTTTTCAAAAGCAAAAGAATGTTATGAAAAGGCTGCACAGATAAATACTTTATTGTATCATGCAAAATACAGCATTGGACAATTAAATCTACTTTATGGAGATTTGGATGAAGCAGAAAAACAATTCATGGAATGTATAGATGCGGAAGAAGTTGAAGCTGGAGCGTATTATTACTTAGCTAGAATCGCAATGGTAAAAGGTGAACTTGATAAAGCGAAAAATTATGCAAATATAGCAATAGAAGAAAATGCAGAAATATACAATAAAATACTAGATGAGAATATATTTGCACCGATCGCAAAGCAAGTAAATAAACCTAAAATTACGGTGGAAACGAAAAAAAGAGGAAAAAGAAAAACTTTAAGTAAAAAAGAAAAATACATAGATGAACATTTAGACAAGACATGTAAATTAGTAGGAAAATTAAACAACAATGACATAGAAATGATAGAAAACATGAGAAAAACAAAAAATCAAGATTTTAGAAATAAAGATGATATTCAAAGGGAATACTAAAAGAAAAAAGGAATATACTTTGTATATAATATAGGAAGGAAAAACAATATGGAAATTTATCAATCAATAATATTAGGAATAGTCCAAGGACTAACAGAATTTTTACCGATATCGAGCTCAGCACATTTAAATGTATTTCCATGGATTTTTAACTGGCCAACATTATCAGATGGAATGGATGTAGCTTTACATATAGGAACGCTTTTAGCATTAGTTATATTCTTCTTTAAGGATTGGGTAAATCTAGTAAAAGCAGGATATAAAAAGGCTGTGAAAAAAGAAGATTCGACAGAAGGAAAAATGTTTTGGTATTTAGTTGCAGCAACAATACCAGCAGGAATACTAAGCATAGTTTTAGACAAAATATCTTCTAAAATAATAGGAGAGAATATAAATGTAAAAATGGCTGTAATAGCAGCTTCATTAATTATAATGGGTATAATTTTATACATAGTAGACAAAAAAGCAAAATCAAAAACAGATTATGAACATATTACTTTAAAACAATCAATATTAATAGGAATATCTCAGGCGATAGCAGCTGCTTTTCCTGGAGTTTCACGTAGTGGAATAACAATGACAGTAGCAAGAGCACTAAAAATTGATAGAGAAAGTGCAGCAAAATTTTCTTTTATGCTAGCAATGCCAATAACTTTAGCAGCAGTTGTGTTTGACCTAAATAAATTTAAGTTTGATTTATCGCTTATATTAGGAATACTTGCAAGTTTTATAGTTGGAATAATAGTAATAAAATTCTTGTTAAATTATTTGAAAAAGGGAAGCTTTAAAGTATTTGCAATTTATAGAATAGTGATAGGAATATTGATTATAGGGTTACTAGTATTTAGAATGATGTAAAAGCAAAAAATGTGGTTTTAAGGAACTACATTTTTTCTACTTTTAATCAAAAATATTGCAAAAATATTACAATATTGCATCTTGTTTACAATTACGCAAAACATGTTGACTTTTTTCTAAAAAAAGATAAAATTATATTGTATATTTGTAGAAAAATGAAAAAAATGCAAAAATTGATAAAATAAAATAGTATTTTTTATCAAATTTTGCAAAACATAAGTAAAAGAAAAACGAAAGGATTAAATATGGCTAGCTGTTTAGGTATATATATAAATCAAAATATAATTAAATATGCAAAAGTCTCAAGAGAAAAAGATGACTTAAAAATAGAAGCCTTCGGGATTAAAGTTTATTCGGATTTACACCAAACAATAGATCAAATTATATCTGAAACATTTAGCTTTAAAATTCCTATTAGTGTCAACATGTCAGAAGAAACATATAACTATTTTTCTATGTCAGACTTGTTAAATAAAAAAGATTTAGCAAAAGCGATTGACACTGAGTTTGAATCATTATGTTATGAAAAACAATACAATCCAAATGCTTTGGAATCAAGATATGCGTTAGTTAATGATGTAAACGAAAAAGGAAAAATAAGAGTAATACATGTTTCAACAAATAAAATAAAGATAAATAAAATAACACAAGATTTTGAAGATAAAAAAGTGCAATCAATAACACCTATTTCAATAAGTATTGCAAATATTGCGCCATTAGACGAAAAGGAAAATTCAATAATATTAAATATAGAAGATACTACTACTATCACAACAATGGTAGGACAAAAGGTGTATGATATTCAAACGCTTCCAGTTGGAGCAAGCCAGATATTAGATGCAATTAGCGAAAAGGAAAATTCATATTTAAAAGCATATGAAATATGTAAAAATACAACAATATACACTATGGAGGGACAAAGCCTTCAAGAAAAAGAAAATGAGTATCTAGAAGATATAGTGCCAACATTATATACAATAGCAACACAAGTGAGAGATATGATTAGCTCAAGCTTATTTAAAATAAACAAAATTTACATTACAGGAACAGCATCTGCTATAAACAATATAGATTTATATATTGAAGAAATAGTTGGTGGAGTTAAATGTGAAATATTAAAACCATATTTCTTAGAAGATAGTCCTAAAATAAACATGAAGGATTATATAGAAGTAAACTCCGCAATAGCGCTTGCAATGCAAGGATTAGGATATGGCGTTCAAAATATTAATTTTAGCAAAAAAAGTTTTTGGGAAAATCTACCAGAACTACTAACAGCAGATATTTCAATAGGAAAATCTAAAAAAGGTGGAAGTAGTTCAAAAGGAAAATTAAACATTGAATTACCAAAGCTAAGAACTTGGGTATCAAGAGAATTAGCAGGGGTTGTAATATTAACTGTGGCTTATGCGGGAATTGCAATGTATATAAACAATCAAATAATCAAGAAAAATGACGAAATTCAAACTATAACAGCAGATATAAACAAGCAAATAAGCTTGATAGATGCAGATAAAAAGAAAGTTGATTCCAAAACATCTGATTACAATACGCTAACAACAAATTTGGAGAATGCAACTAATGAGATGAATGATAGAAATTCATATAGAAATGTAATACCAGTTTTGCTTAGTCAAATAATGAATACAATACCAAAAGAAGTACAATTAACTTCTATTGAAAACACAAGTGGTAAAAAGATTGTTATAAATGCACAATCAGAAAAATATGAACAATTAGCATATTTTAAAACATTATTAAAATCAAAAGGAATATTAGAGCCAACTTCGATTGTATCAACAGCAGCAGTTAAAGAGGGAAATAATGTTAAAATTGTTATAGAAGGAGATTTGCCATGAAAAATATATTAATAACGGTAATTTCTGTACTTATGACAGTTCTGATAATAATAACAATGATAAAAGGTCTTACAATTGGAAATATAAAAATATTAAGTATTGCAGATATTAAACAAAACAGCATGGATTTAGATAAAAAAATAGAAGATTTAAATACTTTAAAAAATCTAACATATAAGCAAAAAGTTGGAAATCTAGAAGATTCTACAAAAAGATTGACAACAGCTAAACAAAAATATTTAGAAGTAGCAAGCTTAAGTACAGATGAACAAATAAAAGCTGCAAACCAAGAGCCAGTATATTCTATGGAGTTCTTATGGGACAAGGTTGGTAGTTACGCAACAAGAGAAGGATTAAAACTAAAATGGGTAGTAACTCCTACTGGAACAACAAATAAAAGTACATTATCTTTTACACTTACAGGAGCATATATCTCAATTATAAATTATGTATATGCAATAGAAAACGACTCTGAACTAGCATTTAGAATAGAAAACTTTAAAATGGTTCCAGCTGGTGGAGAAGGAGAGTCTTTGACAGCAACATTTACAGTATCAAATATAGGAGTTAAACAAGAATCTACAACGACGAGAGTGACATCAACTACTACAGATACAACAAAGACTACAACAAACAACACCAATACAACAAATAATACAACAAACACTACAACACAAAACAAAGAGACAAAATCAACTGCAAACTCTTTGGATGGACAAATTGATGATGCTATAAACTAAAACTTGGAAAGGAGATATGCAAATGAAATCAGTATTAAAAGAAATAATTATAATATTACTTTTATGTTGTGCAATATGCTTGATTTTAGGAGTAGTATTTTATGATTATATTCCGACAAACAAAGTAATTCCAAGTACAGTAGAACCTTATACAACATCAAATACAATAAAAGAAGAAATAAACCAGGAAATTACAGAATTTCAAAAACAGACGATTGTTATGGAAATAACAGACTCAGATCTTAAAATCCATAAACAAGAAAGAAGCTACGATTCTGGAAAAATAAATCCTTTTGCTAAATCATCATCAGGAACAACAAATACTGAAAATGGTGGTGGAAATACAACAGGAAACACAAATCAAAATCCAGACTCAAAAGATTATTTCTTTAATAATCAAAGTGGCTTAAAATAATTAATCTAGATATATTTTTAATAAATATATACAAAAAAATCAAAGGAGGAATTTTATATGTTTAAGAAAGAAAAAGGTATCACATTAGTTGCATTAGTAGTAACAATAGTTGTGCTATTAATATTAGCAGGTGTAAGCATTAGCTTAGTATTAGACCAAAACGGAATAATAAACAAAGCTAAAGGCGCTAGAACAGAATACCAAAACGCTGCTAACTATGAAAAAGATTTGTTAACAGATACTAACACAGCTTGGATAGACAACTTAACAAAAGACTAATAAAAAACGATAATGAATTTATTGTATTAAATGTAAGGTTACCTTATAAAATATTATAATATTTTGAATAGGGTAACCTTGTATTACTATAAAGGCAATAATTATGAAAGGCAAAAGATGAATGTTATATTATATATCTATATATTTTTAATAGGAATAACCTTTGGAAGTTTCTTCACATTGGCAATTTATAGAATACCAAGAAACCAAGACATAACGCATATCAGATCATATTGTCCGAAATGCAATCACAAGCTATCTTTTTGGGATATGATACCAATGCTAAGCTATATATTCTTAAGAGGCAAATGTAGATACTGTAAAACAAAAATTGCACCAAAATACTTTTTTATAGAACTTCTAACAGGGTTGACATTTGTATTATTTGCATATTCTTTAAAACTAGAAATATTTAACTTATATTTTATATGTGGCTTGCTATATATAGCTGGCTTATTTGTCATATCTGGAATAGACAAAGAACACCATGAAGTAAGATTAAGTGTAATATTATACATGACAATAGTACAAGCAATATATATAATATATCTATACATAATAGAACAATCTAATGTTTATAGATATGTTATATATCTAGTAATATTAGCTATACTAATATTATCAGACACAATATATTTCAGAAAAAAATTAAAAAATAATTACATATTAGAAAATTTAATTTTATTAAATGTAATGTTGATGTTTACATATGAAGCATGCACTATTTTAACAGTAGAATTTACACTAATAGTAATTGCAATAAAATCGTTTATAGAACTAATAAAAAACAGAAAAACAAAACAAGTAAAAAAGAAACAAGAAAAAATAATACCAATAGCTTTCTATTTATGCGTAACAAATATTATAACATTAATAATTACTAACATATTATGTTTTTATAGGTGAGTATTATGAATAGATTAAAAAATAATAAAGGAATAACAGGCATTGACTTAACAATTAGTATAATAGTTTTGACAATATTTGCTGGTTTGATTGTTGGGTTGATGGTAAATAATTACAACGTAGCAATAGAAATACAAAAAGGTGCAAACGCTATGTCATATGCAACTATGATATTAGAAAAGGTTGACGAAAAAGCTTATGAAAAAGTGACTAACAACTTCGTACAAGAATTAGGAGACGAACTATTAATAAATAGCGATTACACAGTAAACTTTAAAATTGTTCAAGCAGATGATAATGACTATGTAAAAAGAGTAACTGTGAAAGTCACTTATACTGTAAATAATAAAGAAAAATCATTAGAAATAAGAAAATTAAAAATAAAGGAAATAAGTTAAAATGAAAGATAAACTTAAATCAGAAAAAGGTATAACACTGACAACGCTTGTAATATATATTATTGTGCTAGTGGTGGCGTTAGGAATACTAGCAACAGTAAGTACATTTTTTTATAAAAACGTTGTACTCCTAAAAGATTCTGCACAATATGCGGCAGAATTTGACAAATTTAATGCAAGTTTTATAAAAGATATAAAAAATAATTCTGAAGCAAATGTAGACCAAAATGCAAAAACGATAGTGTTTGAAGATGGGACAACGTATGTGTATAGCGAAAACGATAAAGGAATATATAGAAATCAAGTAAAAATAGCAACACATGTAGATGTTTTTAATACATCAACAAAAACAATATCGGTAAACAATGTAGACAAGCAAATAATATCAGTCAACATAGTTATAGGAAATTCTAAAAAAACCCTAATAAATAAAAGTATAGATTATACATTGAAATATTGGTAATCAAAATATTTACAAGAAGGAGAAAATAGTATGGATGGTAAAAGAACACAACCAATAGGAATTGAGCTTGTAAAAAGAGGAGTTGTTACAGAAGCAGATGTAAACAAAGCCCTTGAATATCAAAAAACTCATTCTTCGAAAAAATTGGGAGACATAATCAATGAATTGCATTTATGTGATTCATATAGACTTATCAAAGAAATAGGCGAAATTTTAGGCGAAAAAACAATACTTCTACAACTAGAAGATGTTAAAGTAAATATAACAGACTATATATCTATGGATATGGCAAAAAAGAATAGAGCAATACCATTTGAAGTAGGTGCTGGAAAAATAAAAGTATGCTTCTCTGATGGAACAAACAAAAAAATGATAGATGCTATGAAATTATTATTCCTAAACAAGGGACTTGTAATGGATAAATACATTACATTCGATAGCAACATAGAAAGAATACTAAATTCAATAGGTGGAACAGCATCAGAAAACATAGATGTAACAGCTGATATTTCTGGATTAGTAGATTCTATAATAAAAACTGCTATGGAAAAAAGAGCAAGTGATATCCATATAGAGCCACTAGAAGACAGTGTAAGAGTAAGATACAGAATAGATGGAGAACTAATATCTGCAGCAACAATAGAAAAAGATAAACAAGCTCAATTAATAGGAAGATTAAAAGCAATATCAAATATGCACCAAGAAAAACAAGAAGCTCAAGATGGAAGAATAATAATGTATCCGGATTATAACATCCGTGTATCTTCACAGAAAAACGTATGCGGAGAAAAGTTTGTATTGAGACTTCTAAAAAAGAATGTAGATGTACAACAAATATTTGAATTGGGATTCCCAAGAGACGAAGAACTTGTAAGAAAAAGCTTTGATAAAAGAAACAGCATAGTGCTAGTTGCAGCTCCAACAGGAGAAGGAAAAACAACAACATTATATAGTATAATAGATTATTTAAATAGACCAGAAATAAACATTACAACAATAGAAGATCCAGTCGAAATAAGAATTCCAGGACTAAATCAGGTTGAAATAGATTCAAGAACATCTTTCTCAAGCTCATTGAGAACAGTATTAAGACAGGACCCAGACATCATACTAGTTGGAGAAATTCGAGATAAAGAAACAGCAGAAATTGCAATGCAAGCAGGTCAAACAGGACACTACGTATTATCAACCATCCACACAATCGATAGTGTAGAAGTTTTAACAAGATTAAGAAAAATCGGAGTATCAAACTATGATATAGGAAGCACACTTGCAACATCATTATCTCAAAGACTAGTAAGAAGAGTTTGTCCAGACTGTGCACAAGAAAGAGATTTCACAGAAGAAGAAAAAGAAATCATAAATAGAATAGCAAGAAAATATCATGTAGAATATGACTTCAAAGGAAAGAAAACATACACAACAGTTGGCTGTGAAAAATGTAATAACACAGGATTCTATGGAAGAATTGGTATATTTGAAGTATTAAACATAACAGAAAATATAAAAGAACTAATAGTAAAAGATGCATCAAGTATCGAAATAAGAAACAAAGCGATAGAAGAAGGCTATAAACCTTTAGTAATAGATGGATTCAACAAAATTATGGAAGGTTATACAACATTACAGGAATTGAATTCTAAACTAGTTATATATTAGTTAGAAAAGAAGGGAGCAAAAGAATGATAAATATAGATAAAGTTATAAGAGAAGCTATAAAAAGAGATGCATCAGACATTCACTTACTATGTGGAATAAAACCAATGTTAAGAATTGCAAGAGATTTAGTTCCATATGACGAGGAATGTGAGGACCTATCTCAAGAAGATATGGTAGACATATATGATTATTTCATAAAAGGAAATGTTGATAAAGATAGAGTATTTAAAGAAACGAAAAAATTAGACTCTTCATTTGAATTTGAAGGACTAAGACTAAGAGTAAACATCTCTTTATCAGGAGATATACCAACATTTACTCTAAGAATTATAAAAAATGAATTACCAACATTTGAAGAATTAGGAGTTCCAGACATCGTTAGAAGAATGATGTACCAACCACAAGGACTAGTTCTTGTAACTGGTAAGACAAATTCTGGTAAAACAACAACATTAAATGCCTTGATAAATGATATAAACGAAAATCAGAACAAAAAGATACTAACATTGGAAAGCCCAATAGAATATAAACACACATGCAAAAAATCAATAGTAGTACAAAAAGAAGTTGGAGTAGGACAAGACGTACTAAAATATAAAGATGGTGTAAAGAACTGTTTAAGAGAAGACTGCGACATTCTAGTAATAGGAGAGATTCGTGATAGAGAAACAATGGATGCTGCAATAGAAACAGCAGAAGCTGGACACTTAGTAATAGGAACACTACACACAAAATCATGTGCAGAGACAATCGACAGAATGATAAACTTCTACGAAATATCTGATCAACAAAGTATAAAATATCTAATAGGTTCATTATTAAAACTAGTTACATCTCAAAGATTGCTAAAAGGAAAAAATGGCAAGTTAGTACTAGTTCCAGAAGTTATGGTTGTAGATAATATAATTTCTGGTATAATAAGAAAAGAGAAATTTAATGTTTCAGAAGTAGAGGATGCAATACAAAGTGCATCAGCAAATGGAAGTATAGGACTTATAAACTCAATAGCACAACTATTTGTAGATGACATGATAACATTAGAGCAAGCAAAGGCTCAAATAGAAGAAAAGAACATAGAAACACTAAACAGAACAATAATGCAATTAAAAATCAAAAAAGGAAATGCACATAGAATGGAATAGGAGGTTAATATGCCTGAATATGTTTATAGAGCTATTACAAAAGAAGGTGTAATAGTAAGAAACAGAGTAGAAAGCCCAAGCAAGCAAAACTTAATAAAAAGACTAAAAGGCGGAGATTTATTACCAATAGATATAATTCAAGTTGGTTATGGTCGAAAAAAGGCTGGAAAAGTAGCCAGAAGAAACGTAACTGATATAGACCAAATAATGAAAACTGCAAACTCTGCAACAATAGTACAAGGTAGAGGGAGAAAACAGCAAACAACACTAGAAAAAATAAATCTAGCATTATCAAAACAAGAAAAAATAAAGAAAAGAGACTTGGTTGTATTTACGCAAAACTTCTACTTGCTAAAAAAAGCAGATTTCAACAATATCCATGCATTAAGTACAATTATACAAAGCACAGAAAATATAACATTTAAAGGAATACTAGAAGATATACTAGCCGGAGTTGAAGCCGGAGAGTACATGTATACAACAATGGAATACTATGCAGACGTATTTCCATATATATATATAAACATGATAAAAGTTGGAGAGCTATCTGGATCGCTTACACAATCACTTCAACAGGCAATAAAATATCTAGACAGCAATACAGATACTGTAAAAAAATTAAGAGGAATAATAATTCCAAACGTAATTCAACTTGTTGCATTACTTGCATTATTGTTTGTTGGAAGTTTGTATACAGTACCAACAATACAAAATGTATATGATCAAGTTGGAACAACAGAAAAACTTCCTGCAATAACATTGTGGTTCTCATCTACACTACAATGGGTAGCGAGCCACTGGTATCTGCCAGTTGGAATAATAGCAATAATTGCAGCAGTAATAATTGCATATATAAATACACCAAAAGGAAAATATAATTTCCATTATTTTAAATATAAAATGCCTATATTTGGCCAATTAATATTTGCATTAGATTTTTCAAGATTAATGAAAGCGATGTTATTAAACCTAAAAAATGGAATGAGAATACAAGAATCTTTAGAAGTAAGTAAAAATGTCGTAAAAAATTATGTGATGTTATCTATGATAGAAACATCAATAAATAATATATTAACAGGTACATCGTGGATAGAGCCATTTGAAAAATCAGGGCTTGCAAAACCAATGATTACAGAGATGTTAAAAATAGGAATGCAAACAGATTTAACAGAAATGATGGAAAAATTAGTAGAATATATGGAAATAGATATAGATAATATAATGAGGAAGATAATGCAAGTATTGCCTCAGGTTGTGTATGCAATTGTAGGAGTTGTCTTAATTTTCTTCGTATTAGTAGTTCTAGTACCTTGTATCCAAGTATATATGGGAAATTTCTTGTTCTCAGCTTATGGCGTATAATATATTTTTATATATTAAAGTTGATCAGCAATGTGAAAGGAGAATTGCAAATGAAAGTAGGAATTGATTTAGGTGGAAGTCATATTGCAATAGGAGTAGTAGATAGCAGAGGTGTAATTATAGAAAAAATAGAAAAAAGACTAAAAAATGCTGAAAAAAGAACTATAGAAAAATCAATTGAAGAATATATCATTGAAAATGCAAAATTGTTGATGAAAAAATATAAAATAAGTGAAATAGGAATTGCAATACCAGGAACAGTAAATGACGATAAAGTAATTAAATCAGTAAATTTAGGATTAGAAAATTATGAGATTGTAAAAAAATTAAAAAGTAAAATACAAGTACCTATAAAAATAAGAAATGACGCCAAATGTGCAGCAATTGCTGAAAACACGTATGGTTGCTTAAAATCCTACAACAGGAGTATATTTTTAACATTAGGTACAGGCATAGGCGGAGCTGTTATAATTAATAATAAGCTTTTAGATACAGGAAATTTACCTGGTTGTGAGATTGGTCATATGTCAATTGAAAAAGATGGGATTCTATGTAAATGTGGAAGAAAAGGATGTTTTGAAAAATACGTAAAAATGTCCAAAGAAAGAAAATTGAATACAGATGGCAAAACAACATACAATATCTTAAAAAATAGGATAGAAGTAATTGACTACGATAATGATAACCATCGATTATACTTTCTAAACAAGATCA